>Ga0209060_10000502_pt1 | contig 69428 bp, 66 predicted proteins | sample Coa_R1_8_FD_187155 | JGI IMG/M metagenome (GOLD analysis project Ga0209060, IMG submission 187155) | Surface soil microbial communities from Centralia Pennsylvania, which are recovering from an underground coalmine fire - Coalmine... | ecosystem: Environmental > Terrestrial > Soil >... | reverse complement strand
CGATGATGTAGATGGCGAGCATCCAGGGGTTGGAGAGTTCGACCTGGACTTTGTGGAAGGCTGCGCCGGGGTGCTCGGGGAGCGAGATGCCGCTGAAGCGCTGTCGCCAGACGTGCTGGATGATGTAGAGGAAGGCGATGATGCCGGTGATGCGCTGGGAGAGATACATCCAGTTGCCGGCCCATGGGTAGACGTTGACGTTGCTGCGGCCGCGGATGGCGATGAAGACGCCGTAGAGCGCGTGATAGGCGAGGGGGATGAAGATGAGTGTCCACTCGAGGACGCGGACGAGGGGCAGGGAGTTGAGGAACTTGACCTGCTGGGCGTAGGCGAGGGGGCCATTGAGGGTCTCGAAGTTGGAGACGATGTGCTCGATGAGGAAGGCGCCGATGGGGACGATGCCGGTGAGCGAGTGCAGTTTGCGCCAGAAGAAGGAGTGTCCCTCGCCGGCGCGGAGCGGTTGAACGCCTCGGAGCGTCGGTGTGGCGGGAGGTGATGGCGGTGCGGCTGCGGCCATGAAAGGCTCCTTCGATCAGTAAGGGAATGAACTGCGACGGAATTTGTGCAGCAATCGCGATTATTCCGCTCTCGTCTTGCCAGCGTCAAGGAAACTGCCTTGTTTTGTGCGGTTATCGTTAGATTTGTGCGAAATCATCCGAACTCATTTTGTTGGATCGAGATCGACCACCTTCGCCAGTGCCTTCGTTAGTGCGCTGAAGGCTCGTCCCCGGTGGCTGATTGTCAGCTTGGTCTTCATGTCCAGCTCGGCCATTGTTTTTTCGAACTCAGGGACGAGGAATAGCGGGTCATAGCCGAAGCCCTCTGTTCCGCGTGGGGTGGGCAGGACGCTTCCTTCTACGGTTCCGCTTCCGATTGCCAGAACTTGTCCGTCGCGTGCTGCTGCCAGTACGCAGTGATAGCGTCCCTGGCGCCGCTCCTGCGGGATTGCTTTCAGCGCGTGCAGGAGGCAGAGGTTGTTGCGTTCATCCGTGCTGAGCGGCTCTGCGGGAGCAAAACCTACGTCGTCGGCGTAGCGGGCCGAACGGACTCCGGGGGCACCACCTAGTACGTCTACCTCAAGACCGGAGTCGTCTGCCATTATGATCTCGCCCGGCATGCGTTCGGAGTAGTAGATCGCCTTTATGCGAGCATTTCCTTCAAAGGTCGGTTCGTCTTCGGCGGGCGCGTCTATTTCTTTCAATCCTGGCAGGGGGAGCAGCGTGATGCGTGGATCGGCGGCGGCGGCAAAGTCGCGTAGCTTGCCCGGGTTCGTAGTGGCAACATAGATGATCATGCTTTTTACTGTAGATGCTCCGGGGGCAATGGATCACTGGACTAGTCGAAGCCGAACAAACATGACGACGCCGAATGGATGGTTACCGTATGTTGGGCGGAGAGCCTCTGGTGTTGTGTAGGTCGTGAATTGCGCGCCGGGAGCAGCCATTAGATGAGTGGCCACACGGAAGTCTCGGTCGTAGCCGAAGGTGTACGCCTGCACGTGGCCGATCGGTTCTTCGGTGAAATTTGGTGGCAACGGACTGCCCGGTGAAATGAGAAGCTCGTTGGAGCGGCCTGCGTTTTCAATCCTTGTCCAGGCGTAATTGCGGCTCGCGAATTTTACCAGTGACTCGGCGAGGTAGCTGTTTGTCTTGGCGTTGTCGGAGAGTGAACGGGTTCGTCCCCAGAGGAGTGTACTTGCCCAGTTGCCCGAGCTGTTGCCGTTGCTGTCCTTCGTGCCGAAGGGCCGGTTGTACATCGCCGATGCTGTTTGCCGCTGCTGGTCTTCGCCGGGGTAGAGGGCTTCGGGGCTGGTGATATGCGCGATCGAGTATTGGCCGCTCCAGTTTGGCGATGGGGAGAATGTTATGCGTGTCGAGTAGCTGTCGATGGCTAGCCCGTTCGGTGACGGCTGAAACTGCCAGCGCTGCTCGCCCGGCTCTCCTCCGTGAAAGCCTGATCCTTCTATGCGAAGGCTGCGCCAGGTGAACCCTGCGGTCAATACGTTGAATGCGATGTGGGTGGAGTCCTGCTGGTGGTGGCCCAGTGCTGCGACAGGGTTCTCTGATGCCGATATGCGATGAGGGTAGGCGGTTGGTCCAATCGCGGGATCGCCGACCGGTGCGGCGTAGAAGCTTAGTAGGGTGTGTTCGCTTGTGCGGATGTCATAGAGGGCGGCGACCTCCATGAAGAAGTTATGGGGGTGTTGTCCGTCGATGATCGGCTTGCCGAAGGCTGTCTCGCCCTGCTGGAGGAGCAACGGATACTGGCGGTCGGTGATCGTCGCTGGTTCGAGCGAGAACATTGCACGGAGCGTAAGCTGTCCGGGCCCGACTTGCCGCATCGCCATCGGCATGATCCAGTTGGTCGAGAAAAATTTGTTCCCGCCGCGCCGTGCTTGAGTCTCGCCGGTCTCAGCATCGGCCTGTGGCTCACTAGCCTGCTGCTGTATGTTGGCGACGAAGGCTGTGCCGTGGAGCATCAGCATCCAACCGGCTCGGTGCGACATGATCATGTGCATTGGGGTTGATGTGGGCTCGATGCTCGTACCGGACGAGAGATGATTCAATTGTGCCTCGATCAGGTTGGCGGGCTGCATCATCATGTTCATGGGAGCTTGGGGTTGATCGTGATGCATCGAACCCATATCCATTCCGGGCATGTCCGGCATCGTCGGCTGCTGTGCGTGGGAAACGACAACGCGCGACAGAAACGCAAATAAGAGCAAGGTCGTAGACAGGCTACGGGGCATAGCGGGTATTTCTCCTGAAGATGCATCGATTCGCGAGCGACGCTAACGAACGTCGCAGTATGGCGAAGAGTCAGGAGTGGGAATCAGATTCGAAGGGTTATACGAGGAGGGTTTGGGGGAGGGGAGGTAAAACTGTTCCAGGCAGGAGCGATGGGTGCGGTGAGCGATAGGGGATCATGAATGTCGACTACGGATGCAGCGGCGGGTTGTTCCACCTCTGTCCATGCAGTCGTTGAGCCGGGTTGATGATGCGCGACACAGCAGTTGTTCGTGTCCTGCCTTGTCGGCGCATGCTTTGTGCAGTGACTGCAGGGACCTTGCTGATGTTCGGCTATTGAGACGGCACCTTGAGCGGTCGCGAGCACGCAAGTCGAGCCGACAAACAATGTAAGCAGGCAAACAATCGCTACGATGCTGTAGAAAGTCTTTCTCATCGTTGTGTCGTTAGACGATCCGCAAAGCAGACCGTGACCCAATAATTCGAGTGTAAATCTAAAAGGCGACTCGCAAGATTTATAAATTGATCTAAGGGGATGCAACGAACATGGCAAATATGAAAGCTCATACCGAATACCTGACCTTCAATACGGAAGAGCGTTATGAGATGGTTCACATTACGCCACAGGTTGACGAGATCGTGCGTCGCAGCGGTATAGACGATGGGCTCTGTTTCGTCTCTCCGATGCACATTACTGCGGCCATCTACGTCAACGATCATGAAGACGGTCTGATCGAAGATATCAGTACGTGGCTCGAAAGACTCGCTCCGGCCAAACCAGACTACAAGCATCATCGCACCGGCGAAGACAACGCTGACGCGCACCTGAAAGCATTGCTACTGCACCACGAGACGACCTTGCCGGTGACCAAGGGGAGGCTCGACCTCGGAACGTGGCAGCGCATCTTCTACGCCGAGTTCGATGGTCAGCGCCGGAAGCGGGTCATCGTGAAAGTGCTGGGCGTCGCAAAAGAATGACGTCGACGCGGCGGTTCTGCGCGCGTCCCAACTCTGTTGAGTTGTCAGCTACTGGATGAAACTCGGCATAACCGGCAGCTGATAGAGACGCAGGATCAATCGAGCCATGTTCGAGCAGCAGCCGAGCGATTGCGCTTGCCCGTGCCGTTGAAAGCTCCCAGTTCGTGGCGAACTGCGCCGTGTGAATCGGTACATTGTCGGTGTGTCCCTCGACCCGCAGTGGGCCCGAAGGCAGAGTGGCAGCCAGGTTCATCAGCATGGGAAGCGACGCGGGGCGCACTTCGGCTGATCCTGAGGGGAAGAATCCCGCCTCGTGCAAGGAGATCACCAGTCCTTCCCCTGTGATGCGCATTGTGACGCTTCCTGGTGCAATCAGGCCGGCGGCGATCTTTGCTTGTAGCCACTGCGAAAGATGCTTCTCTGTCTCTTCGGGCGACTCCGTGCCAGCTGAAGTTAGAGGCAGCGTCAGCGCGGCAGGCGGCACATTGGCTGCGGCGTTGCTGACGTCGGTCAGCGCGGGAGTCTTTGAGTGCGATTCGAAGATCCCAAGCGGCTTAAAGGCTGCTTGCATCGCCGTTGAGATCTGGATCTGCTTCTTCTTGTCCGATTGGCTGGAGGCAAACAGAACGACGAAGAAGGCGAATAGCAGGGTGATGAAGTCCGCGTAGGAGACAAGCCAGCGCTCGTGGTTGACGTGCTCGTGTTTTTTCTTGCGGCTCATGTTGTGGCCTCTACTGGCTTTGCATCCGGTTTGCTATCGAAGAGAAATGTGCGGAGCTTGGTCTCGATCATGCGTGGATTCATGCCTTCAAGGATGGAGATGACGCCTTCAAGCATCATTTCCTTGATCATCTGCTCCTCGCGATGACGGATCTTCAATTTGCCCGCTACTGGCAGGCAGATGAGGTTCGCCAGCGCGACGCCGTAGATGGTTGCAACGAAGGCAACGGCGATGCCGCGGCCGACCTCGTCGATGTTGTCGAGATGCTGCATCACCTGGATGAGGCCTAGGACGGCGCCGATGATTCCAACTGTGGGCGAGTATCCGCCTGCTGCTTCAAAGACCTGCGGAATCTTCTCTTCCATCTCGGTCTTGTTGTCGAGTTCCATCTGCATGATCTTGCGGACTTCGCTCGGCTCGGTCCCGTCGATGGCGAGCATCAGGGCTTGCTTGAGAAAGGGATCTTCGACGGTTGAGAGATCCTGGTCGAGAGAGACGATGCCGCTTTTGCGCGCCTTGTTGGCAAACTTGACCAGTTGCTGAAGGGTGCCTTCTCCGTCGGCTCCATTGGAGAAGAAGATCTTCATCACCTGTTTCAGGGCAGCGAGCGAGGTCTTGAGCGGGAACTGTAGCAACACCGCTCCTGCAGTGCCTCCAATGACAATCAAGGCTGCGGTCGGCTGCGTGATTTGAGCGATGCTGCCGCCTTCGATCATCATGCCGGCAAGGATGCCGATGATGGCTAAAGCGATGCCGCCTATGCTGGCTATATCCATAAGACGTCCTTCCAGGAGCTTCCGTTAATCTTGCGAAACTTCTTGTTTGGTTCCGCGCAACAAGGCCGAAGCATCATGTGCAGCTTTGGCTACAAGGGCGGTTGCCGCCTCAGGCCAAGCAGCTCGTAAAACGCGCGCGCGATAAGTAAGTGTCCGCTCGGTGATTTCGCTGCATGGTTCGAGGACGACGAGTTTTTCGCCAGTGATTAGCGTAAGGACTGTGTCCGGCGAAGATTCGGCGTGCTTGATAAGGTCGCAATTCACGGTGAGGTGTCCACCATTCAGACGTGTGAGTTCAATCATGCGAGGAATTCCTCTCAGGTCCTTCATCGGCGGAGAAGGTCTCTTCAATAGAGAGTTCGCGGTCAATCATAGGGAGAGATGAAATGACTGATGTGGCTAAAGTGCCTGTGGGGCAAGCCGATGAGGTGTGGGAACGCGGAGCCTTCCGCCAGATGAACTGGAAGCCACAGAGGTCGTAAACGCTGTGGTTTACCGGGATCAGTTGCTGGGCCAGGCAGCGCGGTAACTCAAATCGAGTCGTTACAGGAGCGTTTCTACATGGCCTTGGGTATTCTCACCAACGTTGCAGCTACTTATGCAGAGAACAATCTCAACCAGACGCAGGGCAGCTTGCAGTCTGTTCTCCAGCAGCTTTCCTCGGGTTCGCGCATCAACAGCGGCGCGGACGATGCGGCCGGTCTGTCCGTTGCAGACGGCCTTCACGCAAACGAAGCGGCGCTGACGCAGTCGGCTCAGAATGCACAGAATGGCGTGGGCTTGCTACAGACCGCCGATGGCGCTCTTTCGCAGGTGACGAACTTGCTTGATCGCGCCGTTACGCTGGCGACCGAAGCTGCCAACGGCGGTTTGACGACCGCTCAGTCGACTGCTGCAGATACGGAGTTTCAAAGCATCCTTACCGAGATTGGCAACATTGGCAGTTCGACCAATTTCAACAGCACCGCGGTCTTCTCGGCGACAGCGACAAACTTCGTCGTCAGCGACGGCACCACGGGTGGAACCACGACTGTCGCCGCCACAACCGGCGCTCTGTCGAAGGCCAACGTGGGTAGCGGAACCGGCATCGATCTCTCGGCACAGGTACTTACGAGTGCCGCAGCCGCGACGACTGCGCTGGGCAAGATCACGACGGCGATTGCCGATATCGCGAGCCAGCGTGGTGCCATCGGTGCCAGCATCAACCAGCTGAACGCAGCTGCCAACGTTGCCAGTTCGGAAGAGGTCAATCTTTCATCTGCTGAGAGTGCCATCCGCTCGACCAACTATGGTCAGGCGACCAGCGACCTGGCGAAGTACCAGGTGCTGAGCCAGACCGGTATCAGCGCTCTTGCGCAGGCGAACAGCGTGCAGCAGGAGATTCTGAAGCTGCTGCAGTAATTCTTTGGAAGCGACGGTGGCCGGGCGATGTGGCCTGGTCACCGTTGCCTCCGATTTTTAAGAAGGCTTAAGCGCTTCTAATTTTTTGGGGAGCCAGAGTGGTACGGCTATTGCTACGGGCCAGGGCGGACAGAGCTGGAAGGTGATATGGGCACAGTTGGATTAAGTTTTGGGGCGGCAACGAGCGGACAGGGATTTGACGTAGCGTCGACTGTAACGCAGATTCAGGCGTCAGAGCAGGCGATTGAGACTCCGTGGAAGAACCAGCTGACCGCACTGCAAGCTCAAGATACGGTCTTCACTTCGCTCGGAACGGATCTCTCGACGCTCACGACAAGTTTGCAGGCCCTTACCGACTTTCAAGGGGTCTTTGCGGAGAAGCAGGGGTCCAGCTCGAATACCGATCTGCTAAGTCTTACTGCTGCGGATTCGACTGCAGTGGCGGGTAGTCACACTGTCGTGATTAATTCGCTGGCGCAGACGTCGTCGGAGGTTTCGAGTGCGATCTCGAATGCGAGCGATACGCTTTCCGGTAGTGTCACCATTCAAGGACAGGAGTTTGACATCGACAGCAGCGACGATACGCTTGCGACTCTATCTGCTGCCATTAATGCTGCCGACATTGGTGTGAAAGCAAGCGTGATCACTGATTCTTCGGGATCGCGGCTCTCACTAGTCAGCGGAACCAGTGGAGCGGCTGGTCAACTGGATGTCACCAGTTCGCTGTCGGGTGCGTCTTCTGGAGCTATAGCGTTTCAGGTTGGTCAGACTGGAAAGGATGCCAGCCTGACGGTGGATGGAGTTTCGGTAACGAGCTCGTCCAACACGGTGAGTAATGCGATCTCCGGGGTTACGTTTCAACTGCTGGGTTCATCGGCAGGAACAGAAGTGCAGGTGGAGATAACGAATGACAATACGGCTATTGCTACTGCCGTGAATAGTTTTGTAACTGCGTATAACGCGGTGATCAAAGACATCAATACGCAGGAGGGGAATGACTCGAGCGGCAATCCGGAACCCCTGTATGGAAATCCGACTCTGGCAATGATCCAGAGTCAGCTCACGGGATCGCTTTTTGCAGGGGCGGCGAGCGGTTCAATCAACAACATCACTCAATTGGGCATCGGCATGAACGATGATGGAACACTGACTTTAAATGCCGACACGTTGAATAGTGCACTGAATTCAAACTTCTCCGATGTGACTGGTTTTCTGCAGAACTCTGGAAGCTTTGGTCAGACGATGGCCACAACGTTGAATAACCTAGGCACGCAGGCACCGAATGGCGCTGTATATCTGGCCCAGCAGCAGAACAGTGCCCAGGAAGCGGCGCTCAACACGGACATCAGCAATGAGGATGCTGTGCTGGCTGCGCAGAAGACGCAACTCACGGATGAGCTGAATACTGCGAACGAGATTCTGCAGTCGATCCCGAGCCAGTTGAACGAGGTCAACGAAATGTATAGCGCGATTACGGGCTACAACACTGGGAACGGGGGGTGAGCGTGAGCCAGATGAGTTATCAGGAGCAGGTTTTGGCGGGGGCGACCGGAGTAGAACTGGTGGTTGCGCTGTACGACGGGGCGATTCGTTTTCTCTATAGGGCGATGCAGTGTGTCGAAGCTCAGGACATACGTGGACGGAGAATTGCGGTGAAGAAGGTCGTCGATATTCTGACGTATCTTCAGGCGCGTCTTCGACCAGATGTTGGAGGGAGTGTTGCGGCTTCGCTCAGCGACTTTTATGCAGCGATGTTTACGTTGACGCTTGAAGCGTCTCACTTTGAATCGACGGAGCAGTTTTTGGAGGTTATCTCGTGTATCCGAAATGTTCGCGATGCGTGGATCATCGTCGCGCGCGATCCTGAGGCTGGACGGGTTCTGCCGCGTGAGCTTCGGACGCGGGAGGAGAGGTTTGGATCTTTACCTGCTCCTTCTGTGTGCGGTGGGTCGGATGAGGTGGCGGCTTCGCGTTGGTCGGCGTAGGACGCGGAAGATGTCAGGTGGCTACGGCGAGCTCTTCTTCGAGGCGTTGCTTCTCGAAGAGGCTGGTGTAGTAGCCGTTGCGGGCGAGGAGTTCGTCGTGGGTGCCTAGCTCGGCGATGCGGCCGGCTACGAGGACGGCGATCTGGTCGGCGTTGCGGGCGGTGGAAATGCGGTGGGAGATGAAGACGGTGGTGCGGCCTTCCATGACGTTGCGGAGGCCGTGGAGGATGCGCTCTTCGGTGTAGGTGTCGACGCTGGCGAGGGCGTCATCGAGGATGAGAATGCGCGGGTTGCGGATGATGGCGCGGGCGATGGAGGTGCGCTGCTTCTGGCCGCCGGAGAGGGTTACGCCGCGCTCGCCGACCATGGTGTCGAAGCCTTTGGGGAACTCGAGGATCTCGGTGGCGATGTGAGCGATGGTGGCTGCTTCCTCGACCTGATCGGCGGTTGCCTTGGGGACACCGAAGGCGATGTTCTGGCGGATGGTCTCGGAGAAGAGGAATGTCTCCTGGGGGACGAAACCTATGTCTTTACGAAGGGAGCCGAGAGTGAAGCTGCGGATGGGTTTTCCGTCAATGAGGACGGAGCCGGGAGCGGCATCGTGGAGACGGGGGATGAGGCCAACGAGGGTGGATTTGCCGGAGCCGGTTGGGCCTACGATGGCAAGGCTGGTGCCCGCGGGGATGTGGAGATTGATGTCCTTGAGGACTGGTGGTGCGTCCTGGTAGGCGAAGGTTAGGTTGCGGAACTCGATATCGCCGGTGACGGGGGTGGGGACGGCGGTGGGATCGTCGGCAATAGTTGGCTGCTCCTTAAGGAGCTCGTCGATGCGTACGATGGAGGCGGTTCCGCGCTGGAAGAGGTTCACGACCCAGCCTACGGCGATGAGAGGCCACGTGAGCTGCACCATGTACACGTTGAAGGCTGTGAACTGTCCGACGGAGATGCGATGGGATACGACCTCGTGACCGCCGACGAGGAGGGTGATCATGAGGGAGAGCCCGAGGACGAACTCGAGCGTGGGCCAAAGCATGGCCATGAGACGAACGAGGTGGAGACTGCGGCGTATGTATTCCTGATTGGCGGTCTCGAAGGAGGCGATCTCTGCGTCTTCCTGGGCAAAGGCGCGGATAAGGCGGGCTCCTGAGAAATTCTCCTGGGCCTTGGCGGAGATGTCGGAGTACATGGCCTGGATGCGCTCGAAGCGGCGATGGATGCGATTGCCGAAGTACTGAACGAGGATGGAGGCGGCAGGCATCGGGACAAAGGCGAAGAAGGTCAGCTTGGGGCTGATGCGATACATGAAGGGCAGCGCGGCGGCCATGAAGACGATCGTGTTGGCGCTGTACATGATGGCGGGACCGAGGAGTTGGCGGACGGCGGAGAGGTCGTTGGTGGTGCGCGCCATGATGTCGCCGGTGCGGTGGGTGTGGTAGAAGACGGGGGCTTGTCGTTCAAGATTTGCGAAGAGATCGTTGCGGAGGTCGAACTCTATTTCGCGGGAGGCTCCGATGATGACCTGGCGAGTGATGTAGAGGAAGACTGCGGAGAGTGCGGCGATGAGCAGGAGGCGGAGGGCGTGATGGAGGACTGTAGCCTGGGTGAGGTGGTGCTGCATGTCATCGATTGCATGGCCGATGACGGCTGGGAGCAGCACCTTGATGATGTTGTAGAGAACGACCGCGACCCCGCCCCAGGCGAGTGACTTCCAATATCGCCTGAGGTATGGGGTGAGAGGTCTAAGTTTTTCGAACATATTGTTTTCGAAGACAACGACGGTATTTTGATGAGACTAGAGTCCCTCGGGGTGCGTAGTTTTGGGTTGGGAACTGGGTGCTGCTGAGGTGGGGGCTGCTCCGCTGGCTGGTTTGTCGGTGGGCTCGGCTGGCTTGGTGTCGGGCTGCGTTGGCGCCGGCGCGGGCTTGGGCTGAGGCGGAGTGTCGGACTGGTCGACGAGCTCGATGTCGAAGATGAGGTCGGCTTTGGCGGGGATGACGGGCGGACGGCCGGTCTCGCCGTAGGCTAGTTGGTAGGGGATGAAGAGACGACGTTTGCCGCCGACGTGCATACCCTCGAAGCCGGTGTCCCAGCCGGGGATGACCTGGCGGGCGCCGTAGGGAAAGGTGATGGGTGTGCCGCGGTCGACGGAGGAGTCGAATTTGGTGCCGTCGGTGAGCCAGCCGGTGTAGTGGACGGTGTAGTACTTACGGGACTCGGCGAGGGGGCCGGTGCCGACGACGGTGTCGATGTAGCGGAGGGCGTAGAGAGGCTTGGGGGTGCCTTCGACTTTGGGGACGCCTGGAGGGTTGTCAGCGGGGTTTGCCGGAGGGGCGGCAGGCTTTGCCGCTGCCGTGGCGGTGTGGTGGGTGGGGGTTGTTGTGGTTTTTTTTGGGGTGGTGGTGGTTTGGGCGGTTGCGGCGATGGTGAGTGTGGCCAGGAGGGCGAACGCGGAAAGCTTGAGGGTCATCGTGGTTTCAGTTTAGGACGTTTTAGAGCATTTTGGGTGAATGTATCGGAGGCAACAGGAGAAGGTTTTCTACTAGGTGCGCAGGTGATTGCAGGTTGTGATTTTTTTTGGTGCCGTTTCGGTCCAGAAGATGTATCGCTAAGGGGCTGTCGGGCTCAGGTTGGCGTTTTGCGGGATTGGCTGGGCGGTTTGGCCAGGGATTTGCTTGAGGAGGTATAGATTCTCTGCGCGATCGGCGTGGGTTTTGATGCGATACGAGATGGTGATGTGCTGGAGATTACGCGGCGCAGATTGAGGCATGATTTCCCTCAAAGTTTTGTAAGGCAGAGACTTAGCCGGGGCGTTCGCTCCGGCTTTTTTTTGCTGCGGGCGGCTGGGTTTGTATCGATGCCATCTAATGAAAATATTCACGCTGAAGTCGGAGGTTGGGATGGCGTTGGCGATACCGCCTTTTACGGCGGATATGGTGAGGGCGACGATCAAAGAGGTCGAGGACGCGTGGAATTCGCGGGATCCGGAACGCGTAGCTGCGATGTGTACGGAGGATGCGAAGTGGCGCAACCGGGTGGAGTTGATTGAGGGGCATGAGCAGGTTCTGGCTTTTTTGCGGCGTAAGTGGTTGAAAGAGCTGGATTACCGGATCAGGATGGATCTGTGGTGTTGGGGGGTGGATCGGATTGCGGTGAACTTCCGGTATGAGTGGAGGTCGGTTGGGGGGCAGTGGTTCCGCTCGTATGGGAATGAGCTTTGGGAGTTTGCGGCGAATGGGCTGATGAAGCGGCGGATTGCCGGGATTAATGATCTGGAGATCGAGAAGGACGACCGGCAGATTTTGTAAGTTTCGGTGGGTGGGTTTGTGGTGGTTGGTGGTTATTAGATGGAGAGACGATTGGCAATCGCGGTTAGGAAAGACAACAGCAAAAGCAAGAGCTGGCTGGGCGACGGTATGCATTCCCACCTTAGGCGCGATAAAGCTGCGCCGAAGATGGGGCACCCTTTGCGGTTGGGGTGGTTGAAAAGGAAGAGCAACAGCAAGGGCAACAGCAGATCCCTGCGGATGACAACCAGAAAGGCAGACGATCTCTGCGGGACGACAAAAACGCAGCAGCAAGAACAACGACTTAGCAACGACACTCTGAGGCAGTGAGCGGCTGCGACTAACAGCGGCTAGCTGGGGGAGCGGAGTAGAAGGTAGGTGCCGGCGAGGCCGAAGAGGAGGTCGGGGGTCCAGGCGGCTAGCATTGCGGGTAGGGTGTTGACGTTGCCCATGGCTTCGAAGAGGCCTGCGACGACCTGGTAGGCGATGGCCAGGCCTATGGCGATGGCTATTCCGGCTAGCGAACCTCGTTTACCCATCGAGAGAGAGAAAGGGATGGCCAGGATGGCCATGACTAGGGTGATGAGTGGGTAGGCCAGCTTCTTGTTGAGCTGGACGGAGAGGCGTTTGGTGTCGAAGCCGGATTGCTTGAGGTCGGCGATGTAGGTGGAGAGTTCGTTGTAGGACATCTCCTGCGAGGGGCGGTCTTCTTTTTTGAAGTAGGCGGGCTGCTCGTGGATCTCGGGGAAGGTGGCGAGGGTGAAGGGCTTGTAGGAAGCGATAGTGTCGCCGGAGAAGGTGCGCTCCCAGCCGTTTTCGAAGATCCAGCGATTGGTTTGGTCGTCCCAATGGGTGGAGGCGGCGAAGATGCGGCGGCGCAGGATGAAGGTGTTGGGCTCGAACTCGAAGACGGTGAGGTTGGCGAAGGCGTCTCTGCTGGCGTCGAAGTACTGGTAGTAAAAGATACGGGCGGGATCGCCGGCGTTGTTGGTCTGGCCGGAGATCCAGTTGCGGTCGGGACGGAGGAAGGTACGGGCGGGCTTGTCCTTGATGACAGAGCGCAAGGCTTCCTGGCGGCGGTTGGCGGCGGGGAGATAGAACTCGTCGAAGGCGAAGAGGCCGATGGAGATGAGCAGGGTGGTGACGAGGACCGGCGTGATGATGCGGTAGAGGCTGGTGCCGGTGGCCTTCATGGCGGTGATCTCGGAGGTTTTGCTGAGAGAGCCGAAGGTGATGAGAACGGCGACGAGGGCGCAGAGGGGCGTGACCTGGTAGACGATGAAGGGGATGAGGTTGATGAGGTAGTCGCCTACGGTGACGAGGGGAGTGCGGTTGCGGATGATGTCGCCGATGAGCTCGAAGAAGGTGAAGATGATGAAGAGGATGGAGAAGGAGAAGAGGACGAGGCCGAAGTTGGTGGCGTACTCACGCATGACGTAGTCGTCGAGCAGGAGGGGGAACTGCATGCGGGTGGTGCTGCGGAAGCGGCGGAGGATGGTGGCGATGTCGAACTTGGTTTGGGGGGAGTGATTGTTATTTTTGCGGGAGAAACGGGTGATGAGCTTGTTGATCCAGACGCCGATGGAGGAGACGAGCGAGAGGGCGATGCCTCCGCGGGACATTTGATAGAGGAGCAGGGCGCCGGCGGCGGCGAAGATGAGGTTCGCTCCCCAGACTCCGGTGAAGGGCGAGAGCTTGCCGTTGCGGGCGAGAGCGACGCCGACGGACGAGAGGAAGTAGTAGACGAAGACGAGCAGGATGGTGAGGACGAAGCCGGTGGATTTTCCGCCGCGCTTGGAGGAGAGTCCTAAGGGCACGCCGACGAGCATGAGGACGAGGCAGGCGAAGGGATAGGAGAAGCGCTTGTTGAACTCGATGCGGTAGCTGCGGTTGGGATGGCCGGGGACGTCGTTGCCGGGGGCGTTGCCGAGACGCCAGAGCTCGGAGAGGGGAAGGGCGAGGATGGGGGTGTCGGCGTGGCCGAGGTGGGCGTCTTCCTGGGCGCCTGTCTCGATGGGGAGGTCGGTGGTGTTGAAGGTGGAGATGTTGTATTGGTTGGGGTCGGAGGATGAGGTCTGGTGCTGGCCGCCGTGCATCAGGTGGAGGCGGATGGTCTGGGCGTCGCCGGTGGCGTCGGAGCCGGCGACAACTACTGCCTCGTCGGCGGTGGTGATGTGAGGGGTGGCGGGTTGGGTGAGGTCGGCGAGGAAGACGTGGTGCCAGAGAGAGGCTCCGGCGGCGGGGCGGACGTCCTGAATGTAGAGGACGTAGTTTTTGAAGTCCTCGTAGAAGACGCGGGGTTCGACCTCGAAGGAGGCTTGCGAGGATTTGAGGGAGTCTTCGAGCGAGAGGAGTGCAGCGGCTGAGCGGGGTGCGAGGTAAAGGGAGTTGAAGAGGCCGAGGGCCAGCGCTATGGCGGAGACGATGGCGACGATGCCGACGAAGTCGAGGGCTCCCATGCCGGAGGCGCGCATGGCGGTGATTTCGCTGTCGGAGGCGAGGCGGGAGAGGCCGAGGAGAATGCCGACCAGCACAGCCATCGGTATGGTCACGATGAGGACGTTGGGGAGAGTGTAGGCGAGGATGCGGGCTACGTCAGCGGCAGATGCGGAGTCGCGCACGATGAGCTCGAGGATCTTGCCGAGGTCGCGCGTGAAGAGGACAAAGGTGAAGATCACCCCGCCAAGGAGGCCGTGGGAGATGACTTCGCGAAGGATGTAACGGGTGAAGATGCGCATGCTGGGTGATTCGTGCCCTCACTTAGTTTACCGCGTGAGGGCACTCGGAGCATGGCTTGGACGTTGATTTGACGAAGGCTATTCCGCTCGCAGGGCTTCTACCGGGTTGATGGAGGCTGCTCGTCGGGCCGGGATGAAGCTGGCGAGGAGTGCGGAGATGCCGAGGAGTGTGGCGACTGCGGCGAGGGTTTGGAAGTCCCAGGTGTGGATGCCGAAGAGGAGCTTGCGGATCAGGGTAGCGGCGGCTACCGCGCAGACGATGCCAGAGACGATACCGATGGCGGTGAGCCAGCCGGCTTCTTTGAGGATGAGTTGGTAGACGGAACTGCGGGCCGCTCCGAGGGCCATGCGGACGCCGATCTCGCGGGTTCGCTGGCTGACGGAGTAGGCGATGACTCCGTAGAGGCCGACTACGCCGAGCAGCAGGGCAAGGGCGGCGAAGCCTCCTACGAGCCAGGCGGCGGAGCGGTGGAGATAGGCGGTCTGGGAGTCGGCGATGAGCTGCGTCATGGAGGATGGATTCGTGGTGCCGATGCCGGGATCGACCTGATGGACGGCTGCGGCCAGACTGGGCAGGATGGTCTTTTCGTCCTGCGAGGTGTGGACGATGAGGGAGTAGTAGGAATCGGCATCCTGGTTTTGGGGAGTGTACTCGGCGGGCCAGATCTCGTTGTCGAGGGCGCTCTCGCGGATGTTGTCGACGATGCCGATGATTTGAACGAGCGACTTTGGAGTCAGATCGCCGTCGCCGAATTGCTTGCCGATGGGATCTTCGCCGGGGAAGTATTTTTGCGCGAAGACTTTATTGATGACGACGACGTGTGGCTTCGTCGCATCGTCCTGTTCGGTGAAGAAACGACCGCGTACGAGCCCTGCTTTGATGGTTTTGAAGTAGTCGGAGCTGACCTGACGCTCGTTGACTTCATTGTGCTCGCCGTGGAAAGGATGGCCCACGACACGAATCCAGTTTGTGTTGCCGTTGCCGCTGACCGGAAGCAGAGTGGACGTGGCTACGGCGGTGACGCCAGGAAGATGACTGGCGCGGTCGATGATCTTTTGCGATACGGTGACGAGCTTTTCGTCTTTGTCGTAGGTGGTGGTGGGCAAGGCAAGCTGCAGTGTAGCGAGGTGGTCGGGGTCGAAGGAGAGATCGACGTGGAGGAGGCGGTAGAAGCTCTTGCCTAGCAGGCCTGCGGCTACGAGGAGGACGACGGCGATGGTGAGTTCGAGCACGACGAGGTTTGAGCCAAAGCGGCGCCAGAGAGTTCCGGCGGATCCACGGTCGCCGTCGTTGAGGGCTTCGCGCAGGGCTGCTCGCGGCAGGCGAAGGACGGGCGTGAGGGAGAAGATTGCCGCTGCCAGCAGAGCAACAGCGGCGGCGAAGGCCAATACGTGCGAGTTGAGACTGATGTTGCGCAGGTATGGCGCGTACGTGAGCACGTCTTTGGAGGCGAGGTGCAGCAGGAGCTGCATCGCTCCGTAGCCGGCGGCGAGGCCGGAGATCAAACCTGCTGTGACCAGCACGAGGCCTTCGGTAATGAATTGTCGGACGAGGCGAGAGGGTGAAGCTCCGAGAGCGCCACGCACGGCGAACTCGCGACGGCGGCCTTCAGAACGGACGAGCAACAGGCTTGCTACGTTGACGCAGGCGATGAGGAGCAGAAGGCCGGCTCCTGCCAAGAGCACAAGCAGAATGGGACGGACGTCTTTGACGATGAGTTCGGAGAGCGGGCTTACCTGGGCGCTTTGGCCACGGTTCGGGCCGGGATACTGTATCTCGAGCTGTTTGGCGATGGAAGTCATATCGGCGAGGGCCGTTTCGACGGAGACACCGTCCTTGAGACGACCGACTCCGTAGAGATTGTGGCAACTGCGGCGTTTCTCACAGCTGTTGAGCTGGTGAAGGGTTGCCCAGAGTTCGGCGTTACCGCGCGGGGCGAACTGGAAGTCCTGGGGAAGCACACCGATGATGGTGGTGGGTGTGGAGTCGAGGCTAATTGTCTGGCCGATGATGTCTTTGCGTCCGCCGAATCGCTGCTGCCAGGTGCTATAGGCGAGGATGACGGTGGCTGCGGCGTTGGGTTGGTCTTCGCCGGAGTAGAAGTCGCGTCCCAATATCGGCCGGACGCCGAGGGTGCGGAAGAAGCCGTCGCTGACACGGGTAGCCGGGACTGGCTCGACGCCAGAAGGAGTACTGAGGAGGTAGCCGCTGCCGGTGTAGGCGTCGAGCGAGGAGAAGACTTTGTTGAGCCGCTTCCAGTCGAGGTAGTCCTGATAGGAGAGGTTTGAGCGAGGAAAGGCAACGCTGCGCTCGGAGACGTCGGCGAGGCGGTTGGGGTCGGCGTAGGGGAGGGGCTTGAGGAGGGCGGCGTCGACGAAGGCGAAGATGGCGATGCTGGCTCCGATGCCGAGGGCGAGCATGAGAATGGCGGTGGCGGTGAAGCCGGGACTGTGACGTAGCTGGCGAAGGGCGTAACGGATGTCCTGGAGCATGGTTTGGAGGAAGGGGATGGTGCGTCCTTCGCGGTGGGCCTGCTTTGTTGGTTCGGTGCCGCCGAGTTTGAGGATCGCTTCGCGGCGTGCTTGTTTTGGGGTCATCCCGGCGCGGAGGTTATCGTCGATGTGCATCTGGAGGTGGCTGTCGATCTCGTCGGCAAACTCCTGTTCTTTTTGCTGGCTTGGGACGACACCTGCGAGTTTGAGTAGCCATGCACGTAGTCGGTTCATGATGGGTCCTCCGTGACGGCGAGAAAGCGGGCGAGGATGGCGGTGGTCTGCTCCCAGTTGCGGGTTTCGTTATGAAGTTGGCGGCGGCCTGCTCGGGTGAGCTTGTAAAACTTGGCTTTACGGTTGTTCTCGGATAGTCCCCACTCGGAGGCTATGGCCCCTTCCTGCTCGAGTTTGAGGAGGGCGGGGTAGAGGGTTCCGTAATTGAGAGAGAGGATGTCGCCGCTTGTCTGCTCGATGCGGCGGGCTATGCCGTAGCCGTGGAGCGGGCCCATGGTTTCGATGGTCTTGAGGACCATCAGTGCGAGAGTGCCTTGCCAGACGTCGGTTTTGTCGCCCATGCGGTCTCCTATTGGTCTGCCATAGGAATATGGCATATGGTTCTATTGGATGGCAATAGGAGGGTGGAGTTTTGTGACGAATGGCGGGTTATTTGGGATGAGCTTGGTGCTAAAGGAAGAGACTACTGATGGTGCCAGTTGAGGCAGATCTGTGCTTGCTTACCTGCGGTGTCTGTACGTTTGGCAATTTCGAGCAGGAGATCATGGGCGTGCGCAGAGGACTGCATCGAACCGAGGTATATGGCCAGTTCTTGTACGGCATTTTCATTTGCGCGGGCCATTATGTTTGGCGCGGCCAGAAGGACCTGCGAGTCTGCATAGGCAGCGAGAGTGGGATTCTCAGGCCATGCATGATTGGGAATGTAGAAGATGAAGTGAAGCATCTTGATCGCTGCTGAAACTGGTGTGGGCGCGTAGGGCGGTTGATTGCTCTGGAGCGCTGTGGAAGGCTGCAGGAACGGAATCATGGCATGGACAATTCTGCTTTGTTGCTCCTGCGTCCAGCCTTTGTGATAACTGCCAAAATAGGCGAGCTCGTCACTGGGGTCGCCGTGTTCGATGGAGTCCGTAACCGCAGGCAGAACCTCGGACAGAGGAAAGCGTTCGATGCCCGATGCGGCCATGCCAGCGACCATTGAATCCTGGGCATGGAGGTATTTCAGGAACACTTGAAGTACGCGAGGATCGGGAGCAGCGGCGAGGATAGACGGCAGATAGTCTCCTGCGAGCTGGCCACGGTCGGTGGGTGGATTCGCGAGCATGGTCTGAATCCAGACTTCCTGTTGCTCTGGAGTTGATTGTTTTACTTCGAAGGTGAGCCATTCCGATTGGGCCTGCGGTTCCAGAACATCCGGGTGCCCATTAAAATTGGGCATCATCACGGTCCACCGGATGGAGTAGGTTCCGGGTTTGTCCAGCGGATAGAGAACATGTATAGGAAGACGGTCTTCCGGAGAACCAGAAGGCGCAGCAGAACCGCATAAGATGCCGTCGAGGCTAGTAGTGCCACTCAGCGGATGAGGTTTGAGCAGAACGCCGTCTCGTTTTACTTCAAGACGATTGCACCCGATGTCTTCCATAGCGGCGTGGAATGGGTACCGGATGTTGTCGCTGGGCGTAGCTTGGGCCCGGATCCATAGCGGCTGGTTCGTGTAGACGGGTTGATCGATCGCAATTTTGAGGACGCGGATGCCTGGCTGCGCGATGGCGATGGAAGGAAGGAGTGTGAGAAACGCTAAGGTCGTTTTGAACATGGACGTTCTCGATCAACAGGGTATTGACGAGTGAATCTGCTAAGGGTTGGCGAGGAAGCGGTAGCCTACGCCTCGGACGGTGACGAGGTGCTGGGGGTTGGAGGGGTCGTCTTCGATATAGCGGCGGAGGCGGACGATGAAGTTGTCGATGGCGCGGGTGTCGGTGTCTTCGTGGACGCGCCAGACCTGTTCGAGGATGTCTTTGCGGGAGACGATCTGGCCCTCGCGGTCAGTGAGGTAGCGGAGTAGGTCAGCCTCCATGAGAGTGAGCTGGGTGATGCGGTTGGGGGCGATGAGCTCGAGGGTGTCGAAGCGGATGGTGCGGTGGTTGAAGGCGTATTCGGCGTTGGGCGGAGGGGGCTCGGGTTCGGCGGTGTCAGAGACTTGTGGGCGCTGCCAAGCAGTGCGACGGAGGAGGGACTTGATGCGGACGAGGAGGATGTTGAGGTCGAAGGGCTTGGGGAGGTAGTCGTCGGCTCCGGCTTCGAGGCCTTCGAGGACGTCTTCGGGGCGGGAGCGCGCGGTGAGCATGAGGACGGGCATGTAGTGCTGGGCTTCGCGGAGTGCGCGGGCGATGGCGAAGCCGTCCTGGCCGGGGAGCATGCAGTCGAGGACGATGGCTGCGATGGGCTCTTTGGTGGCGAGGAGATAGGTGAGGGCAGAGTCGCCGTCGGATTCGTGGTGGGTGCGGTAGCCTTCGGCTTGCAGATTGAAGAGGAGGCCCTGGGCGAGGTGCTCTTCGTCTTCGACGACCACGATGAGTGGGGCTTTGGTCATGCTTTCTCCGATGATGTGGCGAGCGACGGAGTTGCGGTGGGGGTCGCGAGCGGAAGGGTGAGAGTGATGGTGGTTCCCTGGTTGACGCCCGGGCTGGTGGCGGTGGCTTCGCCTCCGTGTTGACGGGCAATGTTGCGGACGAGGAAGAGGCCGAGGCCGGTGCCTTTGATCTTGACGGTGTAACGGCCGGGGACTCGGTAGAAGCGGTTGAAGATGCGCTTGTTCTGGTTGGGCGGGAGGCCGAGGCCGGTGTCGGTGATGCGGAGGGTGGCCCAGGTGTAGTGCGTGATGGCGAGGGAGCAGCGGACGTGGACTCCGCTGGGGGAGTATTTGACGGCGTTGTCGAGGAGGTTGAGGACGGCGGTGCGGAGGTCTTCGGCGATGCCCTGGACGTGAAGGCGGACGGCTCCGGGGACGGGCTCGAGGACGATGCTGTCGGGCGGGAGGTGGTGGCGCTGGAGGGTGATGTCGATGCAGTCGGCGACGAGAGCGGCGAGGTCGATTAGGGTGCGGTTCTGCTGGCGATGCTTTTGGCCAAGCTGACCGGCTTTGAGGACCTGTTCGACGGTGGCGAGGAGGCGGTCGGAGTCGGCGAGCATGATGGAATAGAACTGCTGGCGTTGGGACTCGTCGACGGGGCGGCGCTGGAGGGTTTCAAGGTAGAGCCGGATGCTAGCGATGGGGGTTTTGAGCTCGTGGGTGACGGCGTTGAGGAAGGAGTCTTGGCGCTCGTTGCGGCGGATTTCGCGGACGAGGAAGACGGTGTTGAGGACGACTCCGGCGATGAGTAGTGAGAAGAGGATAATGGCAAGGACGGCGAGGGCGACGGTGCGCTCGTGAAGGAGGATCCAGGCGCTCTGGGTGACGGCGAGGCCAACGAGGAGGACGCCGAGGGTGATGAAGGTGGCGATGGCTCCGCGGCGTCGGTTAATGTTCATGGGCTCTGGGGGAAGTATAGCGGGGCAAATGGGACAGCGGGGCAGGTAGTCAGCGGGCTAGCGAGTCAGTTGGTCTGGTGGCTTGCTGACTTGCTAACTCGCTAAGAGGGTTGAGGTGGCGGTTTGTTCCTGGGTTAGCGACCGACGATGAATTCGGCGCGACAGCCGCGGTCGACCCAGATGCTGTTGTTGTTCCATCCCCAGGTTTGATTCTGAACGCAGGCGGAGCCGCTGATTTGACGGTTGAGGCGGACACCACCGCGGGTATCAACATTGCAGAAGTTGCGTCGGCCGTCGTTGGAGGAACAGGTAATAGTCTGGCCTCCTCCCTGACCGGGACGTCCAGGGTTCCAATTGTTTCCACCGCCGCCTCCGCTTCCGACGATGAATTCGGCGCGACAGCCACGGTCGACCCAGATGCTGTTGTTGTTCCATCCCCAGGTTTGATTCTGAACGCAGGCGGAGCCGCTGATTTGACGGTTGAGGCGGACGCCACCGCGGGTATCAACGTTGCAGAAGTTGCGTCGGCCGTCGTTGGAGGAACAGGTAATGGTCTGGCCTTGATTGTTTCCGCCCCAGTTTCCGCCGCCGCCCCCGACGACGAATTCAGCGCGGCAGCCGCGGTCGACCCATACGCCGCTGTTGTCCCATCCCCAGGTCTGGTTCTGGATGCAGGCGGAGCCACTGATCTGGCGGGAGAGACGGACGCCACCGCGGGTATTGACGCTGCAGAAGTTGCGGCGGCCGTCGTTGGAGGAGCAGGTGATGGTCTGTCCTTGACACTGGCAGTAACAGCCAAGGAGTGCGAAGAGCAGGAGAAGTTGTGACGTGAGTTTCATTTTGCCTCTCTCGGATTGATTTTGTTTCTGAGGAAACAACAATCGAAAGTTCAAGGCCCGGTATTGCGGTGGAGCAAGAGGATAGCGGGGTGGTTCAGGACTTGTCGAGTAGGATGCGATTTTTGTGGGAGGTGACGCGGATTCCTATATGACATGTTTGGCTGATCAATGTGATCGGGTTGCCGTACATCGTCTGGATTCAGAGGATTCGCCGGATGCGTCGTTTCGATGCGAGTCGTGCGACCCACCTGCCATTGGGTTGTCTGTTACACTTCGGTTCGACGCGGCATTGGGCACCGCGACTGGCGGGTGAGGCGTCGACCAAGAGGTTGCAACGATGTTCGCTCCGCTGCTCGCGAAGCCGAAGACGAAGCCAGCCAGCCAGGTTTCAGCACAGCGACCCGGCCAGTCTGCCGCAGCAGAGCCACAGATTCTTCCGAACTTGTTCGGAAATCAGGCAATGAGCCGGATTTGCCCTGCTACCGAACTGGCATACGCGAAACTGAAGATCGGCCGAACCGATGACCCGCTCGAGCGCGAGGCGGATCAAGTTGCATCCGCGATTCTCCGTATGCCTGACCAGCGGTTCGGCTCCCCACCTTCCGTATCTACGGGCGGCTTCGACAACGGCAAGAGCGAATATCTACATACGAAACGTGCAGGAACAGCCCCGCCGCTTGCTCCGTCCATCGTTCATGAAGTTCTTCGCTCCCCCGGGCATCCGCTCGATTCCGAGACACGCGCGTTTATGGAACCTCGGTTCGGTCAAAATTTCAGCCAGGTGCGTCTGCATACCGACCAGCGAGCCGGGCAATCTGCACGCGCGATAAACGCTTTGGCTTATAGTGCAGGCCATCACCTGGTGTTTGGTGCGAATCAGTATTCCCCAACGGCGCCTTCCTCTCGCCACCTTATCGCGCATGAACTGGCGCATTTCCTGCAGCAGCGCTTTGCAGCGAATTCCTCTGTATTGCGGCGTCAGTCCGCGCCGGACGTACAAGCACCGGGCACGCCAGTCGAAACCACTGGACGGTCGCAAGTCCAAGGACACGTAGGGGACGATCTTGCCGTTAAAATTCTCGAACTGGCGGATAAGAGCAATCACGATTCCGCTTTATACAAGGAGGCTATCCGGACTTCCGGACCGGTTGAAAAGCGATACGTCTACCGTAATTCCTATGTTTTTGACAGGCTCGCGGATATTCTGGACCTGACTGCCTATGACCAATGCGTGGCATTGTTGGGTCCGGACGCGCGAGGCAGGGTACTGGCGGGAATGTCGAGACTCAAGAAGAAATACGGTCTCGGCGAGATCTCCGAGGACGGCGCCCGATGGACTGAAGATGAACTGGTGATTGCCGACCGCAACTTCTCGAAGATGTCCAAAGCCGACCAGGAGATGCTCCACGGACTCCATCTGATCCGTAAGAATGAGCTCCCTGCCGAAGAGCGGCACGGGAAGAAGTTCAAAGTTGCGGGACTTACCAGTGGCGGCAACACCATGCAGCTAACCCAGAGTGCATTCGGCAATCCATCCCGCGGAGGATCCACGATCCTTCATGAGGCGGGTCACCTGATACAGCAGAAGCAGCCTATTGCGGGCATGGAAGGGCTCCGGGCGTCCAAGACCTTTACGGACATGGAAGCGGCGCGGCTAAAGTCCAACGACGCGGCTAAGGAAGCAACGAAGACCCCTGGCGCGAACCCGGCTTTTGCGAGCTCTGTGAACCGGATGGGGGCCGCTATAAATGCTCTGGTCGATGTTCCGCCGGAGTTGGTACAAGAGAACATGAACCAACTGAACCTGGCTGAAGGCCAAGCAGATGTCGATCGGGCAGCGGAGCACTCAAAGCCCTGGCTTGATGCTTACGACCGCCTGAAAGAATATGCCAGAACCGTCGAGGCGTGGGCGACTGAGAAGCAGAAGATAGAAAGTCTGCCTGCTGACATTGAGAAGAGCTTTATTGGCATCGTTAATAAATACAGGCTCAATAACCCGAGCTTTGCTCCGTTCACCGACTACGTAGCGCATTCCTGGCCGGATAAACCGCAGGAGTTTCTGGTTCAGTGCTACTCTTCGTGGCGTTCCGATCCGGACTACATGCGGAGTCATGCGCCCAAGCTCTTTGAATGGTTTGAGAGCGGCGGATATCGCGGGATCAACAAGCCCACCAAGTAGCGTAATGTCACGCGCGACACGCCGCCGAAGTCGAGATCTCGTTAAAAAGGGAAGGCGCAGAGGATGAACTCTGCGCCTTCTGGAGTTTGCAATGTTCGCGGGCTATACGCCGGCGGGTTTGGGGTTGTTCTTGTCGAACTTGGCGATCTGAACCTTTTCGGCGAGGCCAAGCTTCGAGAGAACCCAGATGCAGTAGTAGTTGATGTCGAACTCGTACCATTCGAGGCCGTGGCGCGCGCTGACCGGGTGGGCGTGGTGGTTGTTGTGCCAGCCCTCGCCGCCGGTGAGGATGGCGACCCACCAGTTGTTGCGGGAGTCGTCCTTGGTCTCGAAGCGGCGCTTGCCCCAGAGGTGCGTGGCGGAGTTGACGAGCCAGGTAGCGTGGAGGCCAACGGTGACGCGGAGGAAGGTTCCCCAGAGAACCATGCCGAGACCGCCGATGACGGGATGAGCAGGGCTGAGAAGAGCGCCGATGATGATCTGAAGGACTCCGGTTACGACCAGAGGAATGTAGTGGTACTTGCTGAGCCAGACGTGGACTGGGTCGCGGGTGAGGTCGGGGGCGTAGCGGCCGAGGAGAGCGGTCTCAGAGTGCATGGCGCGGCCGGAGAGGATCCAGCCGGCGTGTGCCCACCAGGTGCCGTCATGCGGTGTGTGTGGGTCGCCTTCCTGGTCGGAGTTCTGATGATGGACGCGATGAGTGGCTACCCAGAAGATCGGGCCGCCCTCGAGTGCGAGGCAGCCGCACATCGTGACGAAGTACTCGACCCACTTGGGAGTCTTGTAGCCGCGATGGGTGAGCAGGCGGTGATAGGCCACGCCGATACCAACGTTGATGGCGAAGAAGTACATGATGACGAAGGCGGCCAGATTCTTCCAGGAGAAGAAGAAGAGAGCTGCAATGGCGCCGACGTGGAAGAGGCCCATGGCGATGGTCGTGATCCAGTTGATACGGCCTTGCTGGTACTCGCGGCCCATCCGCAGGTCCTGCTTGACCTTCATCTTGACTTCAGCGACGGCCGGGATGGTGGCAGTGCGCGCTGCGGCAGCCTGGGCTGTCGTGACTTCTTCGGGGGTGATAACGGAGGGGCTCATGTGTATCGCTGTCCTTAAACAACTTCTAACTAGAACGCTAACAGGGGTTAGGAGGTGTGGATGTAAGACTTTTGTAATGCTCTGTCAGCCCTGAAGTTGATAGGGTGTAGGGATGAAAAAGATGACCGGTTTGTTGGTGGTAGGACTGGTAGGGATGAGCGCGGTTGGTGCGTGTGGGCAAGCGATCGATCTCCCGACGGGCAAGCAGATTGTGGGGCCTGTGCCGGGAAATCCACAGCGGCTCAATACTTTGCCGATCTCTATGGCGGTGTCGCCGGATGGACGCTATGTGGTGACGGTGAATGCGGGATATGGCACGTTCGAGTCGAAGTATATGCAATCGCTGGCGGTACTGGATACGATGACGGGCGCGGTTGCCGACTTTCCGGATGGGCGAACGATTGTGGAGGCGAAGCAGACGCTGTACTCAGGGCTGGCATTTAGTGGGGATGGGCGTCATGTGTACGCGAGTATGGGGTCGACCACGGACCCGTTGGGAGATGGTGGGAAGAAGGTTGGCAATGGTGTGGTGGTGTATGGGTTCAGCGAAGGAAAGATCGTTCCCGAGAGGATGATTAAGATTCCGTTGCAGCAACTGGCTCCGAGACGGAAGACGAAGCTGGTGGGCGGGGTGGATGGGGACATGGGGGTACCGTTTCCGGCGGCGATTGCGCTGGTTCGTGGTGCGAGCGGTGGGGAGAAGGTGCTGGTTGCGGATAATCTTTCTGACGATGTGTTGTTGATCGATGCGACTACCGGGGTGATCGAGAAGCGGTTCGATCTGGCTGAGAATGATGCTGTGCCTTCGACGTATCCGGTGGCGTTGGCGGTGTCGAAGGATGGGGAGCGGGCGTTTGTGGCGCTTTGGAATGCGTCTGAGGTTGTGGAACTGGATTTGAAGAAGAATGCTGTCGGGCGAAAGCTGCCGTTATTGAAGCCGAGTGGGGCGACGGTTGCGGGGACGCATCCTTGCGCGCTGGAGATTACGGCGGATGGGAAGACGATGTATGTTGCGCTGGCGAATCGGGATGCGGTCGCGGTAGTTGATTTGGGGGCTGGTCAGTTTTCTGTGAAGGGATATTTTGATACGCGGCTGCCGGGGCAGAGCTACTTTGGTGCGGAGCCCAGTGCGTTGGCTTTGTCGCCGGATGGGTCGCGGCTGTATGCGGCGAATGCGATGACAGATGCGATTGCTGTGATCGATACGCGAAAGCTGACGGCGAAGGCGGCGACGAAGGGGATGATCGAGCCGATTGGGTTTGTGCCGACGGAGTGGATGCCGATGTCGATGGCGTTTACTGGGGGCAAGCTCTATGTTGCTACGGGGAAGGGAAAGGGAACGGGGCCGAATAACTTCGGTCAACGAGTGACTGATTCTACTCCGGCGAAGTTGAAGAAGAACTTCACGTATATTGCGACTTTGCTGTATGGGTCGCTGGCAGTGCTGGATGCGGCTGCGCTTGAGAGTGACCTTCCGCATGGGACTGCGGTGGTGTTGGAGTCGAACCGGATGAAGTCTGCAGAGGAGAAGATTCATTTTGCCGATGGCAGTCAGGACCACATCAAGCATGTGATCTACATCATTAAGGAGAACCGGACTTACGATCAGGTGTTTGGGGATTTGAAGCAGAATGGGAAGCGAGTCGGGAATGGCGATGACAGTTTGACGATGTTTGGGGCTGACATTACGCCGAATCAACATGCGATGGCGTTGCAATTCGGAGTGATGGATAACTTCTACGACTCGGCTGAGGTATCGGGCGGCGGGCATGTGTGGTCGAATGCAGCGATTGGGAGCGACTACCTGGAGAAGGCGTGGCAGCAGAACTATCGAGGCGGGCAGAGGAGCTACGACTTCGAAGGGATGGTGGCGGAGGGGTATCCGATTCAGCAGAAGATTCCGGATGTGAATGAGCCGACGAGCGGATATCTGTGGGGGAACCTGGCTTCGCATGGAAAGACGCTGTATCACTTTGGGGAGTACATCTCCTCGACTTTCTGCAGCGACAAAAATGCGATGACGGCCGTGAACTCGCAGGAAGGGGCGATGCCCGGCGAGACGAAGGTGTGTGTTCCTAAGGAGATCAAGCCGGGCGAGGCGATTCCGGAGGTGTGGGGCGGCGGCGTGAATAAGTGGCCGTGGGCGATTCCGCTGCTGGCTCGCAATGTGGCCACGAAGCCGGAGTTAGTGGGGCACTACGCTGAGGAGCAGGCGGATTTTAATTTGAAGGTTCCGGACCAGATTCGGGCGGAGGTTTTTCTGCGGCACTTGAAGGGATGGGTCGCGGATAAGCAGGCGGGCAAGGATACGATGCCGAACTTCGTGATGCTGCGATTAGGGAATGACCATACGGCGGGGACGACGCCGGGTTCGCCGACGCCGAAGTCTTCGGTCGCGGATAATGATCTGGCGATTGGGCGCGCAGTGGATGCGGTGTCGCACTCACCTTATTGGGACGATACGGCGTTCTTCATTCTGGAGGATGATGCGCAGAATGGCGCAGACCATGTGGATGCTCATCGGAGCCTGGCTTTGGTCGTGAGCAAGTACTCGCCGAGAGCAGTTGATGGCGGGGCGTTCGTGGATAGCCGGTTCTATACGACAGTGTCGATGGTTCGGACGATGGAGATGGTGCTGGGCCTGCCGCCGATGAACAATAATGATGCGTTCAGTAGTGCGATGGAATCGATGTTTACGGGGCCGGGTGATCAGGCGCCATTTGCTGCAAACTATATGAATCGCGACAATGGGTTGATCTATACGGCGAATGCGAAGACGGCTCCCGGTGCGAAGGAGTCGAGCAAGATGGATTTTCGTCATGCGGATCGGGCGGATGCTCAGAAGTTGAACGTCATTCTGTGGCAGGATGCGATGGGGGATAAGCCTGTTCCGGCACAGTTGAAGGAACGGCGGAAGAAGGCTAAGAAAGATGACGATGATGATTAGGGATAGAGAATAGGTATGGTTGCGGTGATTTGGCTTCGAAGCAGATATGCTTCTTGTGAGTGCTTTTAGGAGAGAGGGATGGATTTGGCGCCGTTTCGGTTGAAGCCGTGGTTTAGTGAGCGGGTTTGGGGAAAGCGGGATCTGCGGCCGTGGTATGCGGATACGGGAACGAAAGAATTAGTGGGAGAGGCCTGGCTGACGGGCCCCGAGTGTGTTGTCGAGACCGGGGAGTTGGAAGGGCGGTCGTTTGCTTCGGTGGCGCAGGAGTTGGGCGGGGAGTTTCCGCTGCTGGTGAAGCTGCTGTTTCCGAATGAGAAGCTTTCGGTGCAGGTGCATCCTGACGATGCGCAGGCGAAGACCTTTGGGGAGGTTCGAGGGAAGACGGAGTGCTGGTATGTGCTGGAGGCTGAGCCGGGAGCTGCTGTCGCCCTGGGACTGAAGGACGGCGCGGGGAAGGAGCAGGTTGCAGCGGCGATTGCCAACGGAACGATGGAGTCGCTGATGGAGTGGGTGCCTGTAGAGGTGGGGGACATGCTGTTTGTGGATGCGGGGACGGTGCATGCGATCGGGCCTGGAGTCGTGTTGCTCGAGACGCAGCAGACGAGTGATGTCACCTACCGGCTTTACGATTATGGGCGGCCGCGAGAGTTGCATCTGGAGAAGGGGCTTGCTGTGATGAAGGCGAAGACGCAGGCTGGGAAGGTGAAGCCCAAGGAGATGAATGGGTTTACTCGGCTGATTGAGCAGAAGTATTTTGCCGTGGATCGATTTGAGCTGGGCAAGATGGACGAGGCAAGGGTGTCGATGGAGGGGCAGGGCTGCCTGGTGGGGTTGAAGGGGACGGTTTCGGTGATTACTCCGGGTGATGAGGTGGAGTTGGTGCCGGGGCAGGCGGTGGTGATTCCGAAGGGGGTTGCAGCGGTGGTTGTGGAAGCGGAGCGAGGGGCTTCGTTTGTGCGGTGTTTTGCTCCGGTATAGATTGCTTAACCTTTTCTCAGGATGGAAGCAGTGATTCGTTTGAAGACTGCGTTCGACGGCGGAGGCGCGTCGAAGAATTGAACGAGAAAGGCTTTGAGGAACGAGTTTGCCATGAGGGTGGTCGCGGCGATTTCGGCATCAATGCTGGTTTGGATGCGGCCTAGTTTTTGTTCAGCTTCGATGTAGCGTTTGAGACGAGCGATGGCACCCTGTGGGCCTTTTTTGCGGCTGGTGAGAGATTCGCGATATGCAGTGAGGAGTTCGGGTTCGGCGAAGAGCCCGCAGAGCATGGGGACTACACGCTGGTGAAAAGCGAAGATGGCGCGGAGGGCTTTGTCGATATTCTTCGCCGGGGTTGATTTGCCAACGGCGTGATCGAGGGCCTGCAAGGAGATGAGCATGTCGGGGAGGCTCTCTTCAAGTACAGCTAACAGCAGTTTGAGACGGCTTTCGAAGTGGACATAGATAGCGGCCTCGGAACAGCGAGCCTGCTCGGCGATAGCGCGGGTCGTGGTGCTTGAGAGGCCGCGGGTGCGGATAAGGTGTTCGGCAGCGGCGATGATCTCTGGCCTTCTGCTTGGGCGACCTCGGGTAGATTTCTGTTTTGCTTGTTTATTCATCGGTGGAAATAAGTATGACGCAGAGCTGGCTTGACGGTGTGGTGTTGGAGAGTATTTAAATAGTGAGTGTTTACTTATTATATGCAAAAAGGGTTATCTATGGAGCGGATTAGGTTGGCGAAGATTCTTATGACATTTGTCCTGCTGGGCGGCAGCGTTCTTTCATTCGTACTGGATTGGAGTGGAAATCATTTATTGAATCCGCTTTGGCATCCGCACGCGCGATTTCATGGGGCGTTGCTGCTTTTTTTGTTGGCGGGTGTATCGATCACTGGAACATGGCTGCTCTGGCGGCGATCGAAAGAGCCTGAGGTGGCATTCAAGGTTGGGTTGGGGATTTCTGCAGCTTTCTGGACGCCGCTGTTTTACATTCCGTTTGTGTTGCCGTCGTCGACGTGGTGGGCGGGCAGGCCGGGGGCAGAGCCGCGGATTGATGGGATGGTCGTGTATCCCAACTTGATTGTTGCGGCGATCTTTCTGGGGCTTACCTTTGCAGCTTATCGGCTTGCAATGGACGCGTATGAACGTTTAGCGAAGGAAGACTCCTAGTTCGTTCGCTGCGTTTCGAAGGTGGGGTAGGAAGCGTGTCTGCATCTCGAGGACGGACATGCGGGGCGCGTTGCCGCTGAGGTTGATGGTGGCGACGACTCGGCCAGAGGGGGCGTATACGGGGACGGCGAGGGAGCGCAGGCCGACTTCGAGCTCCTGGTCTACGAGGGCGTAGCCGTTGCGGCGGACGTTGCGCAAGGCGAGACGGAGCTTCTCGACGCTGGTGATGGTGCGGGTGGTGTGGGGGATCAGATTGACGCGGGAGAGGTAGTGCTCGAGTTGGTCGTTGGGCAGGTAGGCGAGCAGGACGCGGCCCATGCTGGTGCAGTAGGCGGGGAGGCGGCTGCCGATGTGCAGATCGACGGCGACCATGACTCGGTCGACGGTGGTGCGGGCGATGTAGACGATGTCTTCGCCGTCGAGGGTGGCGACCGAGAAGGACTCGCGGAGGGCGGCGGACATGCGCTCGAGGATGGGTTGGGCCGCGGTGGATAGGGTGCTGGTCGCGGTGAAGGTGTTGGAGAGCGAGAGCATGCGCGGGCGGAGAGAGTAGCGGGAGCCGTCTTCTGCACCGGCGAAGCCCAGTTTGGTGAGGGTGTAGAGGCAGCGGCGGACGGCGGCTCGGGAGAGGCCAGTGCGGACGCTGAGCTGGGAGATGGTCATCTGGGGGTTCTGCTGGGTGAATGCCTGGATGACGACGAGGCCACGGGCAAGCGACGTCATGAAATTCGGGTCGCCGGTAAAAGCGTCGAGGGCGGCGGCGGGGGTGGGCTTGGGCGAGGCAGGTGCCGCGGGAGCAGGTACAGCGGGGGGATCGACTGGGAGGAGTGGGCGGCGGGCGGTGAGGCTCATGAAATCCCTTTCCGCGGCTATCAAGAGACGTGCGCGATAGCCGTACTCTTTCTACGATAAACGCACAAACGGGATTACGGCAAGTTGATGTGGTAGTTGCATCGCTGTGATGCAGGCGGGTTTGATGCTGTGAGAAGATACAACCCGACACCACCTACCTATCGACGCATCAAAAAGTGGGAATCAATAAAGGAGAAGCACAGCGTATGGCGACACAACTCGTACCTCTTAGCGAACGGGCGGCGTGGAAGGCCCTTCAGGCCCATTTTGAGCAGATTCAGGGGAAACATCTGCGTGAGCTGTTTGCGGAGGATGCGGCTCGGGGCGGGCGCTTTACCGCTGAGGCGGTCGGGATCTTTCTGGACTACTCGAAGCACCGGATTACTGACGAGACTTTGAGGCTTCTGGTCGCGCTGGCAGAGGAGTCCGGTGTGCGAGAGAAGCTTGAGGCGATGTTCCGCGGGGACAAGATCAACATCACGGAGAACCGGGCAGTGCTGCATGTTGCGCTGCGGGCTCCTAAGGGCGAGTCGATTTTTGTGGACGGCGAGGACGTGGTGCCGGGGGTTCACGCGGTGCTCGACAAGATGGCGGCGTTTGCGGATCGGGTGCGCAGTGGAGCCTGGAAGGGCCATACGGGCAAGCGGATTCGGAATGTGGTGAACATCGGGATTGGTGGATCGGATCTTGGGCCGGTGATGGCGTATGAGGCGTTGAAGCATTACAGCAAGCGCGATCTTACGTTCCGGTTCGTATCGAATGTGGATGGGACGGACTTTGCTGAGGCGGTGCAGGATCTGGATGCGGAGGAAACGCTGTTTCTGGTGGCGTCGAAGACGTTCACTACGCTGGAGACGATGACGAATGCGCATACGGCGCGCGATTGGTCGCTGGCGAAACTGGGTGATGAGAAGGCGGTAGCGAAGCACTTTGTGGCGATCTCGACCAATGCCAAGGAGGTCGCGAAGTTCGGCATCGATACAGAGAACATGTTCGGGTTCTGGGACTGGGTTGGCGGACGATATTCGATGGACTCGGCGATCGGGTTGTCGACGATGATCGCAATTGGGCCGGAGAACTTCCGCTCGATGCTGGCTGGATTTCACGAGATGGATGTGCACTTCAGGACGGCTCCGTTTGAGAAGAACCTGCCTGTGCTGTTGGGGTTGCTGACGGTTTGGTATACGGACTTCTTCGATGCGCAGACGGTCGCGATTCTGCCGTATGAGCAGTATTTGAAACGGTTTCCGGCGTACCTGCAGCAGTTGACGATGGAGTCGAACGGCAAGCACGTGACGCTGGATGGGACGAAGGTTAATTACGTGACCGGGCCGATCTACTGGGGCGAGCCGGGGACGAATGGGCAGCACTCGTTCTATCAGCTCATTCATCAGGGGACGCGGCTGATTCCTTGCGACTTCATCGGGTTTTATAAGACGCTGAATCCGCTGGGGAATCATCATGACCTGCTGATGGCGAATGTTTTTGCGCAGGCCGAGGCGCTGGCATTCGGGAAGACGCCGCAGCAGGTGAAGGCCGAGGGTACGCCGGACTGGTTGGTGCCGCATCGGGTGTTCGAGGGTAACCGTCCTTCGAATACGATTCTGGCCGATACGCTGACGCCGGAGGTGCTAGGTAAGTTGGTGGCGTTGTACGAGCACGCGGTGTTTACGCAGGGCGCGATCTGGAATATCGACTCGTTCGATCAGTGGGGCGTGGAGCTGGGCAAGGTTCTGGCTCAGAAGATCGTTCCCGAACTGGAGAGCCCGGACGAGCCGAAGCTGGGGCATGACAGTTCGACCAATAGCCTGATTCGGAGATACAGAAAGAACAAGTAATTCCGCTGGTCAGTTATGGATTAAGAGAAAGCCCCGGTTGATTCCGGGGCTTCTTTTTGGCTTGAATCCATTTTTCGTAGGGAGTCTTATTTTGGGCTTACATATTGCGGATCAATTGTCTTCCGGATGGTTTCTGAGAAGGCTGGCCATGTGCAGGAGAAATCTTCTTTGCTGCAGCCAGGGATAAAAACGGGTACACGTTGAGGCGGATTAGTCGGTGTAAGAATGATGGTTGACCGCATCTGCTCAAGGGTTTGTGCCGTGTAGTAGATGCGTACAAAGTAGCCATCATACTTATGGTTTTTCCAGAGCTCGAAGATGAGAGCTCCTCCCGGGGGAGTATCGTCGCGACGTCCGTCGATAATCCATGTCATATCGAGCAAGCCTCCTATGTTCGATAGATTGGTATCGTGTCCGATCAGGAAGAGTACGCGGTCAGTGGGCTTACTCGGAGTTCCGGGAATCGATCGGTTTGTCACGATCTGTTCGAGAGCTTTATCGATGTGATCGAGCAGATTCGATGCCTGCATTCTTGCGATCGCTGGCGTGCGCTGTGCAAAGTCGCTGGCTGCAGTGTGTAGGTCGATGAGAGAACGGAGCCTGGGACCATCCACGCAACCCCAGCCTACGTTCGCTGTGTCCATACCTTCTGTGTATTCCAGCAAGAGATTTTCTGTGAGAGTGGAAGCTGTACTTAAGGGGCTCCGTAACTCCGCTAAATGATCGCCACTCCCGGGTGAGAGGCTGGGCGAGATTTCGAAGAGAGATATGCGCTTTTGCTGTGGGGAAGCAGCGGCACCACAGGTCTCGAGGAGCTTGTCAAAGGATGTAAGCTGGGTACGGTGGGCTTCCGTGAGATTGTCGAGGTTGTTCCCGATGCGTCCGGCAATCGCAGCCGTGGCCAAGGTTGAGTTCAAAGGACCCAAGTGGGCTGGAATTGGATGAAAGAGGGGGTCATTGACACCTTCGGCCAACGATTGAACGGGGACGCTGCATCCGGGGAACAGCCCTGCAGCGAGTGCTTTTCCCGTCTCGCGGGTGCGCTGGTCCGAATCTGCGTAGAAGGTGACATTGCCGGCATCATCGCATCCGGTTGGCTTTAGCAAATCTTCTTTCGCCAGCAGCATTCGATCGTATGTGCCGAAGATCTCCATAAGGCGATATCCATGTGCCGTCAGGTGCCCCGGAGGCACATCCCAAGCGGGCCACGGGGCAGTCGAATAGGCGTTATATTGCGATAGCTTTCCGGTGGGCGAGCGAACTCCGTGACGGCTGAGGTAGACGACAAACTTCAGCTCTGCGTCATCGGGCGAGCTTGGAGTTTGAGAAGACAAAGCCGGGGTCAGCAGAAAAATCAGACAGGCCGATACGAGAAACCTTCGAATCATGAAGCTCCTTGCGCGTTGCTCATTCGAAATTTAAGCGGGCATGCTCCACCAAAGAAGAGCATGCCGCTTGACGTAAGTAGTGGTCCTTCCGGAGAACTACCGGCTGGCCATGAAGTTGTAGCGAAGACCCCCAGTGATGGTGGGCTTGTAGTATTCGCGTTGATTCACGAATTGCGTGCTGCCGGTGTAGTAGCCGAATACTTCGTTGTTGAGATTGAGCCCTGAGACAACGGCGCTCCATCCACGGAAGACTCGATAGCTTGCCTGTGCATCGACCTGGAAGTGGCTGAGAGTGTAGACATCGCCTGAGGGACCGTAAGCGCCGAGACCGCTTGGATCTGCTCCTTTGACGAGTGTTGGGGAGACCCAGTTGTAGGAGAAGAGACTAGCTCCGTTGTAGGCGAGTCCTGCGCGTACCGATAGACGTTTCGTATCGTACGTTGGACTGATGTTGAAGTTGTTGGCAGACTGATCGATGAGCGTGGGATGATCCGGGCGCAGGGGGAGGCCCTTCTCCTGGGATTTGGTGTAGCTGTAGTTTGCCGAGATACCTAAACCTCGGAGCATGCCCGGGAGATAGCTAAGATGCTGCTGGAAACTGACCTCGAAGCCATACAGCCATGCATTCTGTCCGTTTATGTACTGGGTGATCGCGTCGCCTGGATACTGCTGGATGACGGATTGCAGTGCAGGAGTGAAATATCCTGCGGGAAAGTTGGAGAGGCTGAGGCCGCCCGGGATTGTTGTGAACAACTGGGGAGAATTTAGCTGCTTGAAGAAGACGCCTGCCTGAATCATCCCGAGCGGATTGAGGTAGTTCTCGTAGAGAAGGTCGTAGTTGTTGGCATGTTCAGGTTTAAGCGAGGGGTTGCCAATCGCAACAGCGATGGGGCTTGCTGTGCTGTCTTCTGTGACGTAAGGGACGAGTTGATACGCATCGGGCCGAGAGATTCCGCGAGCAGCAACAGCACGAAGCGCAGAGTTTGGCGTCAGTGCGTAGCGCAGCTGAATACTAGGCAGAACGTCGAGATAGGAAGGATTGTTTACTACACCCGCTGGAACTCCGCAACCTGTGTTGGTGGATCCACCACAGGTTGAACTTCCTGCTGGATAGAGCGTGACATTGTACCCAAAGGTGTCCATCTGTGTTGCTTCAAGGCGCAGGCCGGTCTGCATGCGAAGCTTTCCAAAGGCGATGGTGTTCATCGCATAGCCGGAGGTGATTCGCTCGATTGTGTGGAAGATGTTGGGATACGTTGCAGCCGCGGTTTTGGCTCCGTCTACAAATCCGGAGAAATTCTTGAGGGTGTAGGCCTGCACCAGGTTGAAGTCGGAGACGGGCCCGTAGTGTCCGCCAAAGTAGGAGTTGTCGTAAAAATTTGTGCTGGTGAAATCACTTTGAAGCTGGGCCATGGTGGGAGTCGATGAACCTGCCTTTGTCGACCAGCCGTCGTAGACCGTCTCCGTGGCATCCTGGTTCTTGTGACCGTTGCTGAATTTGAATCCCACCTCGAAGGTTCCAAAGTGCGATGCGGCGTTGTAGCTTCTAGCGTACGAGGTGGCCGCGGTCAGGTTGAGTTGGGCCGATGAACCGGTCGATGTCGTGATGTCCTTGAAGATCCAGTTGGCAGAATTTTGAAGGGGCGAGTTCGGACCGTCGCAGGTTCCGAACGTGGGGCGGTTGGGATTGGATTGTGTCGACGGGCTGTAGTTGCAGAAGACGGATGGCCCTATCCACGAAAAGTCGGCCTTGGGGTTTCCGGCGGAGTCGACCTCATAGGAACGTGCGGCTGAGACCTCCCATGAGATGAGAGAGTTCGCGGCAGCCTCTCGTCCACCCAGAATGATGGCTCCAACAGAGGCGTTAGGCCGCTTGCTTGAGGTATAAAACTTAGGGCTTGGTGATGCCGCTGTGAGACTGGGTAACGCACCACTCGAGCTGATGGCAGTGGAAACGGGCGAGTAATACCACTTGTCACCCCAGTCCTTGAAGTCGGAGTAGAGGCCGCGAGCGTAGACGCTGGCGTTGTCGGTGATGCGATAGTCGGCGCTGCCTGCGAAGCCGTAACGATGCCGATAGTAGCGATATTCGCGGACGGTGTCGTTGTCGTAGAAGGGTTGAGCAAAGGTTGATCGCGGATCGAGAGAGGGTTGAATGTTGTCGATGCCGCGCCCGTTGTAGTCGTAGGCCACATTTCCAAGAAGGCCAAGTTTTTTCGTTGCACCGAAGCGCTTGCCAACCGTTCCTCCTGCGCCATAAGAGGATCTGCCGTTCTCGATATTGGTGTAACCGCCGTTGCCAAAGAAATTCAACGTGGGCTGTTCACCGGCTTCCTTGGTACGCAGGTTGACTGAGCCTCCGATGCCGTCGGCATCCTGGTTGGCGGAGAGGGTCTTGTTGAGCTCTACTGCTTCGACTAGATCCGAAGGCAGAACGTCGAGGCGTACCTGACGAACCGTCGGCTCGGGCGAGGGAATGGTGATTCCGTCTACGGTTACGTTCGTGAGCCGGGGTTCGGTGCCGCGCACCTGAATGTAGACGCCTTCGCCTTCAATGCGGTAAAGGGAGACAGAAGGCAGGCGTCCGATGGCATCGGCGACGTTTGCGTTGGGTAGGCTTGTGATGACCTCAGCGGGAAGCACCTGCAGGATATTGTCAGCGGTACGCGTCTGATTGATCGCCTCTGCTTCGCCGTGCGGGCGCTCGGAAGTGACGATGATTTCTTCTCTATTGGACGTAACATCAAGCTTGAGTTCCAGGCTAAGCATCTGCCCTGCGGAGATCTCGATCTCCTTTCGCTTCGGCCTGAAGCCGACATAAGAGACAGCTACGGTATATTTGCCGGCCGGAACTTCGGGAAGGGTGAAGACGCCTTGACCGTTCGTAACACTGACAAGCTCGATGGGAAGCAGTTCAACGAGGGCGCCGCTGAGAACCGCCCCTGAGTTATCAACGACCGAACCTGAGATGACAGCTTTTCCGGACTGGGCAAACGACGTTCCAGGCAGCAATAACAGCGTCAGCAGCAGACATACGAGGGCATAGTTGCTCCAACCCTCTCTGGTGATAGACATAGAGCCTCTTTCTCAACTAAATTGCTGCGCGATGGCAGGAGTTGAGAGCAACTATGTCAGGCGTGTCTAAGGTGAACCTAAGGAAGAGCACAGGCCTCGCTCGTTTTCATGGAAAATTTATAGAGCGTCGCTAAGCTCAGGATCATGCGAATTTTAGTCGTCGAGGATAAACGAACCCTCGCGGCCCATTTAGGAACTGCCCTTGAAGGTGAAGGGCATACGGTGACTCTTGCCCACGATGGCGATGAAGGACTGCGGCTTGGGAAGACAAACAACTTTGACCTCGTGATTCTTGATGTAATGCTTCCGCGCAAAGACGGCTTCACGGTGATCAAGAAGATGCGGGAAGACAGGTTGCGAGCGCAGACCATTATTGTCTCAGCTCGTGACTCGATGCAGGACATCATTTACGGACTCGACGCTGGAGCCGACGACTATCTTACAAAGCCATTTGCTCTCGATGTGCTGTTGGCCAAGGTCAGAGCATCGGAACGGCGCGTTCCTACCCCGTTGCCGGCGGTGCTCGAGTTCGGAGACTTGATTCTCAGGCCGCATCTTTATGAGTTGCAGCGTGGCACGCGGGTGGCGCCGCTCACACGTACGGAATGCGCTCTGATGGAGACGCTAATGCGCCGTGCAAGAACAGTGGTGCCGCGTGGAGTGCTCATCGAAGAAGGCTGGGGCAGCGATGCGGATGTGAGCTTCGACAGCCTCTATGTCCTGATCGGCGCGCTGAGAGCGAAGATTACACAGCCCGGAGAGCAGGAGCTATTACATACCATTCGAGGCGTTGGCTATTCATTGCGGTTTGAATCATGATGAAGAGTCATGTTTCTATCTCTCTGCGCCTGACGATGTGGTTCGGCGTCATGTTCTTTCTCGGATGGGTGCTCTTTGGCACGGCGATGTGGCTCAACCTGAAGCGGACGCTCACAGGAGAACGCCACCAGACGCTCGCCAGGCGTGTTGATCGGCTGCAAGAGCTACTGCAGAAGAATCAGGACGAAGATGAGACAGCACGCTATCAGGACTTCGCTGATTTTGCCCACGCAACGGGCAATGGTCTTGCCGAAGTCTTTCGCCCCGACGGACATCGTGCTTATCCTTCCCCTTCTACCTCTGCGGCAGCGTTTCCTTGGCCAACCGTCGCTTCGGATGATTTAGAGCGATTCGTTCATATTGAATCTGCGGGACAGCCCTACTGGGTACTTGCACGTTCATTTTCGCTGAATGGGCAGCATCTGTTTCTGCTTGCTGCAGCGCCCGAGGCGGGGAACCTTGTAGTGCTTCAGAGCTTTTGGCGGGGCCTTTTAGCGTCGGCTCCGATTCTATTGCTCATTTCGTCGGCAGGCGGTTATTGGGTGAGCCGTAGGGCGCTGCGGCCTGTGGATCGAATAACGGCGACAGCCCGATCAATCAGTATTAGGAATCTTTCAGAGCGTATACCTGTGACGAGTTCCGGAGATGAGCTGCAAAGGCTGGCGGAGACCTGCAATGCCATGCTGGGTCGATTGGAATCCGCTGTAAACCAGATCAAGCAGTTTACAGCCGATGCTTCGCACGAACTCCGCGGTCCTCTGTCGTTTACACGCACTGTTGCCGAGGTGGCACTCCGGAATCCTCATGCGGACCCGGAGAGTCGAAGCGCCTTCGAAGATATAGCCGATGAGGCAGCCAAAGCCGCTGTGCTGCTGGAAGAAATGCTTACTCTGGCTCGCGCGGATGCCGTGACCTTCGATGGAGTCCTGGAGCCGGTGGACTTAACTGCTGTTGTTGAAGAAGCCTGTGGAATGGCGCGTCCGCTAGCTGATGCTCGAGGGCTCGCTTTGGAGGTCTCCTGCGCTTCCGAGCAATGGATGACGGTACTGGGAGACTTCCAAAGCCTTCGTCGAATGCTTTGGGTGCTTCTCGACAATGCGCTCAAATATACGGATTCGCCAGGGCAAATAGACGTAGTTCTGAGTGCGGCTTCCGGACAAGCAACCCTGATGGTGCGCGATACCGGTATCGGCATTGCGCAGACAGATTTGCCGCACATCTTTGATCGTTTCTATCGCGCTGACCCATCCCGCAGCCAGGTCGAAGGCACCGGGCTGGGTCTTGCGATTGCGAAATGGATCGCGGAGATACATCACGCTGATCTTTCCGTCGCCAGCGAAGAACGAAAGGGTACGACTTTCCAGTTGGTGTTTTCGCTTTGTGATGCCTAGACGCTTCAGGCCGCCGCCAACTCTTGCTATCCTGACACTTGCATATGCCAAAACCCATCGTCCTTACCATCCTCGACGGCTGGGGCTATCGCCCCGAGACCCACGGCAACGCTATCGCCCTCGCCCGCAAGCCCATCTACGACAAGCTCCTTGCCAGCTACCCCAACACCCTCATCCGCGCCAGCGACCGCTTCGTCGGGCTGCCCGACGGCCAGATGGGTAACTCCGAGGTCGGCCACCTCAACCTCGGCGCCGGGCGTATCGTCCGCATGGACATCACCCGCATCGACACCGCCGTCGCCGATGGTACCTTCTACACCGACCCTGTCCTCCTTAATGCCATCCACCTCGCCCATCAGGACAATCGCGCCCTCCACCTCTTCGGCCTCCTCTCCGACGGCGGCGTTCACTCGCACCAACGCCACCTCTACGCGCTCCTGCGCCTCGCCGCGCAGCACAAACTCACCCGTGTCTTCATTCACGCCTTCATGGACGGCCGCGACACCATGCCCACCAGCGGCCTCGGCCACCTCGAAGCCCTCGAGCAGCAGTTACGCGAGTACGGTGTCGGCCAGATAGCCTCTGTCTCCGGCCGCTACTACGCCATGGACCGCGACCTCCGCTGGGAAAAAGAGCGTCAGGCCTTCGACGCCATGGTCACTGGAGCACCACAGGGTGGTACCTACACCGACCCCCTCGCTCGTGTCCGCGAGCTCTACAATAACGAGATCACCGACGAGTTCATCCCACCCTTCACCGTCATCGACGCCCACGGCAATCCCATCGGCCCCATCCACGACAACGACGTTTGCATCAACTTCAACTACCGCGCTGACCGCGTCCGCCAAATCACCCGCGTTCTCGCCCGCAACTGCGACGTGCCCGGCGGCCTGACCGAAGCCAACGCCAACGATCTGCCTAAAGCCGCCGAACTCGAACTCGAAATCCCGCGCGCACAAGCGCCGAACAACATCCACTACGTTTGCATGACCCAGTACGACAAGAACTTCAACCTGCCACTGGTCATTCAGCCCGAGTCGATGGACAACCTGCTAGCCAACGTCATGGCCGACGCCAATCTCCGCAACCTCCGTGTAGCCGAGACCGAGAAGTACGCTCACGTCACCTACTTCTTCAACGGCGGAATCGAAAAGCCATTCCCCGGCGAAGACCGTGCGCTAGTCCCGTCGCAGAAAGTGGCCACCTACGACCTCGCTCCCGAGATGTCCGCCGCAGGCATCGCCGACGCCGTCGTCAAAGCCGTCAACGACACCGCCTTCGACGTCATCATCGTCAACTTCGCCAACGCCGACATGGTTGGCCACTCCGGCAAGCTTGAACCCACCATCCGCGCCGTCGAAACGGTCGATACCCAATTGGGCCGCATCTACCAAGCCGTCAAACAGCGCGGAGGCAATCTCCTCGTCACCGCCGACCACGGCAACGCCGAGATGCTCATCGACCCGCTGACCGGTGGCCCCCACACCGCCCACACCACCAATCCCGTCCCCTTCATCCTGATCTCACCGGATGCCACTCCCTCCGATCACGCAATCCTGCGACCAGGCGGCAGCCTCCGCGACATCTCCCCCACTATCCTCAAAATCCTCCACCTCGACCAACCCAGCGAGATGACAGGCGAAGATCTTCAAGACTGACTCAAGACAAAATCTGCACAGCTCCATCGGGTGACTTCGTGAATCCATGAATCACCCGACCCGTTTCATCCAGATGCTCCAGGCGGAGCAACTCCGGCGTAACCTCCAGACGGCTGAACCCGTATACCTTCGAGGCATAAGGTCCCCGCTGCGCCTCCTCAATCTTCAACGTATACAGATCCGCCCCACCCCCACCCGACAAAACAAACGAAGTCGGATGCCCATCAAACTCCAGATGCTGCATGTCATGATCATGCCCCGCCAGATACATATGTACCTTATGTTTCCGAAGCAAAGGCTCCCAGTCCGCAAGCAGAACCTTATGATCCCCATGCGGCCCATTCGAATAAATTGGATGATGCCCCATCACGATCAAAAACGGCGTCCGCAAAGGCTTCTCAAGCTCCGTCTTCAGCCAGGCCAACTGCTCCGCCTGCTGCTCTACTGTCAGTGTGAAGTTCGCGCCCTTGGCTTGCGGGCCTTCCGGATGAGGCACATTGCTATCCAGTGCAATCACCGTCACTAAAGGCTTTTTCGCCGGGAACTCGAACCGGTACCACTGTGACGGCAATGTCCACCGTGTCCCTGCCTTCTTGGCATACTCCAACTCAGCGTCAACCTTGCTCTCCGGCATACGCTGATAGTCATGGTTCCCGAGGATCGCGTACGCAGGGCAATCGAACACACTCTTCGGATACATCTCCTCAAACTGCGTCTTCCACCGCGACGACTCCGCCCCACCAGGCAGCGGCCCATACCAGTTATCTCCCAGCATCAGCAGCGCATCGGTCTTGATCCCATGACCACTCACATACCGCTGCATCGCACTAGCAACGCGGCTCTGTGCTGTAAAGTCCTCATACCCCCAGTCCCCAAGGATCAACAATTGTTTCGCCGCAACGTTCGGCTCATGGCCAGATTTGGCAGCAACCGAAGGCAGAGACCCCAGACTGGCAAGCGCGCTAAATGCAAAACTCTGACGAAGAAAACCCCGACGACTCAGCAACCCGTTCATAATGGCCTTATATCACTCTCACGTAAATCGTATTTGAATATGTGGCTAAACTTCCCGACGCCCTTCCATGGCTCGCGACATGGTCACCTCATCGGCATATTCAATATCACTCCCCGCCGGAACCCCAGTAGCAATCCGAGTCACCTTCACGCCCGTGTTCGTCTTGCGAATTTCCTGAGCAAGATACCCGGCCGTAGCCTCACCTTCGGTAGTAGGTGAAGTAGCCAGAATCACCTCATCCACGTCTCCGAGCCGAGTCAACAAATTCGCAATCCGCAACTGCTCCGGTCCCACCCCACCAATCGGCGACAGAGTTCCATGCAGCACGTGATACACGCCTCCATAACTCCGCGTCTTCTCAATCGTCGCGATGTTCGTCGGCTCCTCGACCACACAAACGACTCGCTGATCACGCACCGGGCTCGTGCAATACCCGCATGGGTCGACATCCGTGATGTTGTTGCACACTGAGCAGAGCCGCAGATGCGCCTTCAACTCCCGAATCGCAACCGCAAGCTTCTCAGCATCCTCCGAAGAAGACCGCAGCACATGAAACGCGAGTCGCTGAGCGCTCTTCGTTCCAATCCCCGGCAACTTCCTGAACTCATCAATCAGCCGAGTCATCGGCTCCGCAAACCGCGCCATCAACGCAACCCCGGCAGATCAGGCAGACCAAGCCCACCCATCATCCCCGCAACACTCGCCTTGATGGCTTCATCCGCACGCCGCCCCGCCTCATTCACCGCAGCCGTAATCAGATCCTCCAGCAACTCCAGATCGCTCCCCGCGCTTCCAATCGCCGACGCCTCAATCTTCAGCCGGAGAACCTCTTTCTTCCCGTTCATCCGAACCGTCACCACGCCACCGCCGCTCGACGCCTCAACCACAGTCTCCGACAGCTTGCGCTCCATCTGCTCCTGCATCTGGCGCGCCTGCCCCATCATTTCTTTCATCTTTCCCAGATCGGAAAAATCCATGCGCTCCTCCTCGCTAGTCGTTGTCCCGCAGATCGATCACGTTGCGAATCTCAGCATTGAACAGCCGCTGTGCCTGCTGGACGACGGGATGCTCCATGGCCTTTGCCTGCGCGCTGCCGGTCTTCGCCGCCCTGGGCTTCTTCTTCTCGGTTGCAGCTGTCGTCCCGGGGAGCAGCACCAGCTTCAGTGCTCCCGCCCCAGCTTCTCGTAACGCGGCGCGAACGATCTTATCCGCCTCGGGATTCACCACCATCGGCAGCATGATCTTCGATAACTCTGTCTGCACACGAATCTCGCCGCCCTCAATCTTCCACTCAGAATCGGCCATAGCATCAGCCGCAGAGCTCTGGCTCTTGGCATTCATCAGAGCTTCCGTCGCGACACGTTGAAACTCCTCAGCGGATGCAGAAGGAGGGGATGAAGTTTGCGAGTTCGAACTCTCTACCACCAGAGGAATCTCTGGCTCAAGCGCCGCAGCAGGAACAGCGCCCGTGCCAAGAATCTCTGCAGTAATCGTCGTTACCGAAGCCTCGGCCACTGGTTCCGGCTCAACGACAACGACCTCGGCGACACGCAAAGGCGCTACATTCTTCGACACAACAGGTGCTTCAACCTTCGGAGGGGCCGGAATCTCAACCCTCGTTGGAGCCGATGCCGTCACATCCCCTTCAAACCGCTTGCGACTCCGATCCGCCTCAAACGGAGAAAACGCAGGCTTCGCAGGAGTCGGCGCAGGCGCCACACTAGGGACAGGAGCACTAGAGCGAACAGCAGCAGGCTGGGCCGAAGCACTAGCCGCACCCGTCGTTGTTCGCGACGTTACCCCCGATCCGCCACCCGCAGGGAACTGACTCAACACCTCTTCCACCGGAAGCAGACGCCGCAGATGTACCAGCTTCAATAACCCAAGCTCAAAGTGAAACCGTTGCTCCTGCCTATACCCGAGCTCATCGAAGGTCCGCAGCATCACTTGCAGAAACCGCGTCAATTCCTCTTCGCCGAACAGCGCAGCCGACCGTGCAGCACGACGCTGCTCATCCGCCGAGATCTGCAGTAGCTCCGTTGCTGTACCATCCAGCCCCGAACCATCTGCTCCAATGCCGGCAATCTTCGCGATCACGCAATTCCGCAGATACCGCACAAATTGTCGTGCCAGTTGCGCCGGACTATTCCCCGCATCGAGCAGCTGATTCGCCACCGTAATCACTTCGGCGCTGTTATTTCCGTCGACAGCCTCAAGAATCTTCTCGAAGACCGCATTCGGAACCGTCCCCATCAGCTCGCGAATCTGGGAAGCATCAAGCCGCGGCCGCCCATCCTCTGTCGGCGCACTCGCAATCGCCTGATCCATGATGGAGAGCGCATCGCGCATCGATCCATCGCCTGCCTCAGCCAGCAGAGCAAGCGCCGCCTCATCGGCCACCACGCCCTCACGCTCTGCAATCCCGCGCAGCTCACCCAGGATGTCCACCAGCTTCACCGCATGAAAGCTGAAGTGCTGGCATCGCGACCGCACCGTCTGCGGAATATCCTCCGGCTGCGTCGTCGCCATCATGAAGACGATGTGATCCGGCGGCTCCTCCAGTGTCTTCAGCAGCGCATTGAATGCCGCATCCGTAATCTGGTGAGCCTCATCCAGGATGTAAATCTTGTACTTATCCCGCGCCGGACGATATCGAGCCGCATCTCGCAGCTCGCGAATCTCGTCGATGCCGCGATTGGTCGCCGCGTCGATCTCGATCACGTCCACTGCATTGCCTGCGCGAATCTCCACACAGCTATCGCAGACCTCGCAAGGCTCCGCCGTAGCCCGCTGGGCCGAACCGATCGCATTCCGGCAGTTCAGCGCCATCGCCAAGATGCGGGCAATAGTCGTCTTTCCTATACCCCTGTGTCCGCTGAAGATGTAGCCGTGCGCAATGCGTCCCTGCGTCAACGCATTCATCAACGTAACGGTGACGTGATCCTGTCCCGCGACGTCCGCGAAACGCTGTGGCCGGTATTTCCGTGCAAGAACCTGATATCCCATAAGAAGCGACCGAGGGCCGCACCGCTATTGTAGCGTTCGCGGCCCTCAGGATTTTCCCTTAGGATTTCTTCGCCTGTTTCTTGTCTACCTGGTTCTTTTTAGCCCGCCTTGCGCGACGCTTCACCTCATCTGCGCTGAACATCGTTCCACGGCAGCTCCCCGCGCCGCAGTAGCAATCGGCATCGTCATCATCGCTGTCATGCAGGTTGTACTCGTACGTCAGCTCTTCCCCAGGTTCGATGTCGCGGATCGCCGTCACCCAGATGCGCCCATCGAAGTCTTCACTCTCGCAGTTCGGGTCGCACGAATGATTGATGAACATCGCCGTCCCAAACCCATCAATCACCATATTCTTTCCGCAACTGAACAAGTAAGTGATAAGTCGATCAGAATAGCGCTCATCCGCCTGTTTCTTGGTAAAGCGTGGCCCGTCATACTCAACCACCCGCGCGCCTTTTTTGATAGCCCGCATCGTATAGCAGCCGGCTGCATGAATCGACGAAGAACGAACGACAAGCCCATTGACCATAGCAAAACACACTCACAGAGATTCAGTAATGACTGCGTTCGGAGCAGGGAATCAGCCCCAACCTCACCCAACGCCCACCATCTTCAAGCTGACTATAACAAACCTCCGCTCCACATCGTCCAAGCATCAGTACACGTAAGACGAGTAATCTAGTTACGGATGAAATTCTGCCCTACAAACCGGTCTATCTTCCACGCCATGCTGGCAGCAGTGTTGTGTTCAGCTGCCTGCGTAGCCCAGACGACGCCCGCCCAGAAACCCACAGACACCTCTCCATGCCCGTCTCCGGGCCAAACCACGGGCAAGCCCGCAACCGACAAACCCTGTGTCTCAAAGCCCCCTGCAACCGCCGCCGACGAACACCCATTCCCAACCCAGACCCCACCCCCGTTGTACGATTCGAACTCGGGCAGTAGCAGTAGTTCCAGCAGCTCAAGCGACAGCGGCAACGCAGCCCCCGACGCCCCGACGCCCACGAAACCCCACTCAGCGGCAGCCGACGAGCATCCATTCCCCACCCAGACTCCGCCGCCGATGTACGATACCGACTCGAGTAGCAGTTCCAGTTCCAGCAGCAGCTCGAGCGATAGCAGCCCCAGCGACAGCAACGCCGCTCCCGATGCCCCCTCAAAGCCCGCGCCTTCGGCCGATAGCGCTGCCAGCACGCGGACGCGTCGCAAACTCCCCAAGGTCCAGAATCTCCAGACCGACGACGAACGCGTCACGGAAGATATCAGCGTAGCGAAGTTCTACGAAGACCGCGGCGACCTCAACGCTGCCTATCAACGCGCCAAAGACGCAGTCAAGACCGAGCCGAACGACGCTGAGTCCCACTTCGTCCTGGCCCATCTGGCCCAGAAGCTCCAGAAACGCGACGAAGCCATCGCCGAGTTCAACAACTACCTAAAGATCGAACCCGAAGGCGACAAGGTCAAACAAGCCCGCAAAGCTCTGACGCAACTTCAATAACTCCGGCGAAACTCGCGTTTCCGGTGTACCGTAATCCTGCGGCCATGGATCCCATTCTCCAGCAACTCCAGCGAGAGATAGCCATCTCCCTCCAGGGACTCGACGCCACCCAAACCCAGATTCGTCCCTCGACGGCGAATCCGGATAAGTGGAGCATCCAGCAAATCGTCCAGCATCTCATCCTCACCTATGCCAACACCGAGATAGCGATCAACGGTCGCCTGACCAAGGGAGCTCCCACCCGCGCTCAGCCAACTCTCCAGCAGCGTATCCGTCAATATGCGGTCACGTCTCTCGGATACTTCCCAGGCGGCCGCGAAGCCCCCTCACCCGTCTGCCCTCCCGACTGCTCGCTGCCACTCTCCGGGGAAGAACTTTCCCACAAAGCTGCTGTCGGCCTCGCCCGTATCGACCAGCTCTTCGCCCAGGCCGAATCCCTCTTCGGATCGCGCCGAGCCATCAGCCACGTCGTCCTGGGGCCGCTTAGTATCTACCAGTGGCGCCGCTTCCACCTCATCCATGGCCGCCACCATCTCCGGCAAATCCGCGCCATCCGAACCGTTCACCGCGTTTAGTCTTCGTCGTCCAATTCCTGCCGTGGAACCGTCTCCGGCTCGTCGTCCAGCTCATCTTCCACCCGCAGATAGCGCCGCATATATCGCAGCGGCTCCTCAGCTACTGCAAGTTCACGCAGATGATATTTCCAGGCATCCTCACGCGTGCTGCGCCGTGTATATGCCTTGCGATACACCGTGCCGATCGTCCCATCCGGCATCTTCCGCGTAAACGTCTGGGTCGGCACCTGAAACGTCATCAGTTCCCCCGGCTTCCAGAAGCTTGAGGCAAATTCATGTGAGAACAGCAGCGCATAATAGCGCCGTCCCGCGGCCAGTGTCTCAATGGCCTGGAGCGCACTTTTCCATGGCAGCCCAAGCTTACCGACGTACCACCGCCGAAACTCGAAACCATTGGCCCGCGCCTGACCTACCAGCAACTGAAGTAACTCAAACCGTGTCATAGAATCCGTTCAATCCCAGCAGAGCAGTGCAGCCATACTACAGGCAATCACATGCAGCAGAAGGGTATAGTTTACGATGACAACCGTCTAATAACCGTACAGGCTCGCCGTCTTGGCCGAAACTTAATCTGTGCCCGGGTCCCAGCTCAAGCCCGTTGCGCACACCATCAGGGAGCGAATGATTCTGAAGTCCCGCAGCACGACCGTCCTCACCGCCGTCCTTCTCGTCGTCACCCTCGCATTGCCAGTTATTGCGCTGCCGGCCCTCGCCCAGCCCATCAATCCCCACACAGATCCCATCAATCTCACCCCGCAGGTTCGCGAGGCCCACGAGCACTTCTACAACCTCGACTACGACGGCGCCCTCACCCGCTTCGAAGCCATCCAGAAGGCCAATCCCCAAAGTGTCATCGCCACCGGCTACGTCCTCATGGTGCTCATCTTCCGCGAGCTCTACCATCAGGACCTCCTCGATACGACCTACTACGCACACGATTCCTTCCTCACCTCCAAGCGCAGCGTCCCTGTCCCCCAGGCCACCCGCGACCGCATCGAGCAGCTCACCAACTCAGCCATCGCCATGGCTGACCAGCAGATCAAAGACGACCCCAATAACGCCAACGCATACTTCGCCCGCGGATATGCCCGCGGCATGCACGCCGCCTTCATTACCCTCGTCGATCACAGCTACGTCGCCGCCGCCCGTCAAGGTCTCGCCTCACGCAACGACAGCGAACAAACCCTCAAGATCGACCCCGACTACGCCGACGCCAAAATGGCCATGGGCATTCAGCAATTCGCCGTCGCCAGCCTCCCCCGCATCCTCCGCATCATGATCGGAATCACCGGCGTCACCGGCAACAAAGAGAAAGGCCTCGACCTCCTCCGCGATGCCGCCGCGCATGGTCTCGTCACCAACATCGAGTCCCGCACCGCCCTCTCCCTCTTTCTGCGCCATGACGCCCGCTACCCCGAAGCCCTTGCCGTCCAGCACGGCCTCGCCGTCGAGTACCCACGCGACTACCTCTTCCGCCTCGAAGAAGCCAACCTCACCAAGGATAAAGGTGACGGCCCAGCAGCCATAGCCGCCTATAAGAAAGTCCTCGAGGATTCCCACAAGCCCAACTACTTTATCGACCCTCGTCTACAGATGGCCTACTTCGGCCTCGCCGACACCCAGCGCGGCCAGAACCTCATCTCCGAAGCCGCCGAGAACTATCTCAACGCCGCTGCCCAGCCCAAGTGCAGCGACTGGCTCCGTCGCCGCGCTCAGCTTAACGCCGGCCAGATGTACGACCTTCTCCACGAGCGCGATAAAGCCGTCGAGCAATACCAGCAAGCCAGCGCCGGCGGCGGTGACCAGTCCCAGGCCGACGCCGCACGCCGCTACCTCAAGACCCCCTACACGGCCAAATAGCGTCTAAGCCCTATGCCGCAAAAGAACCCTTCTGCGATTACAGCTCTGTGATTACATTGGCCACGTCATTGGACAGGTCCATAAGCTCCTTCCATTGACCGGCACCGATCCGTTGCTGCAACTTCGTCTGCACCTCCTCCCAGCAGGCAAAAGCCTGGCTCAAAGTCGTTGTTCCCGTTTTCGTCAGGCGATAGAGGCTCTTCCGCCCATCCTTCTCATCTGCAGATAGCTCGACCCACCCACGCTCCAACAACACGGCAAGATTGCGCGAAAGCGTCGTCTGGTCGCTATCGATCGCGCTCACCAGCGTCCGCTGATCCACCGGCTGCCTGCCGCGAATATTCGCCAGCAGCTCAAACTGGCTTGCACTCACGCCAGCAGCCGACAGCGCCTCGTCATACATTCGCGTCATCAGCCGAGTCGCGCGTCGCATCGACGAGCACATGCAGTTCAAAGGATTGCCACCCTTAGGGCTTGGCATCGTTCTTCGGCTCCTGCAGTAGATACCGCAGCGGACTCAACGGTCCGAGAGGTATCAGCTCAAACTCCATCCGCTTCGACTCCACCAGCGGTAGCTTCGCCAGCATCTCCCTCGCTTCATCAACCGAGGCAGCGTTCAGCAGAAACACCACGCCGTTCGTATCCTTCCGGACAAACCATTGATCCAGCTTCCCAGCCAGATAGAGATTCACCGTATCTCTTACCTCCGACGGCATCACCTGCCGCATGGCGTCCCCGGTAGGAGTTCCAACGATATGGCCAATGGCCAGCACCTTTGTCGTTGGTACCTGCAGCATCGACGGCGTCTGCGAATATCCCAGCATGGCAAAGCTAAAAACGCTGCACAGCGAAATGAATCGAATCAAACTCATCTGGTACCTCCGGATTGTTGGAATTTATATGTATATACATGGAAATGAACGTGGCTGCAGCAAAATTATTTTTATAGCTCCTGCCGCTCTTCCAATTTCCGAACCTTTTCCGCTAACTTCGCGTATCTGCCTCTGCTGTCATTGCTACATTAATGTGGCAAAATAGAATCTCTCCGGAGAACTCCTATGTTCTGTACTCGTTGCGGAAATAAGTTGGACCCTTCTTCACGTTTCTGTCCTGCCTGCGGCGCCCCTACCCCCGCAGCGGCGCGCCCCTTCGTTGATCCATTCGCCACGGGCAAGCTCTTCCGCCCACGCAACAACCGCATGGTCGCCGGAGTCTGCGCCGCATTTGCTCAGCAATACGGCTGGGATCTCAATCTCACCCGCATCGTCACTGCCTTGCTGATCGTCTTCACCGGAGTCGGCGCACTGGCCTACATCGCTGCCTGGGTCATCATCCCGGAAGAACCCCTCGTACTCCCGACAAAGAGCATCTAATTACACGCCCATGTTCTGCCCCCACTGCGGCATAAAACTCGATCCTGGTTCACGCTCCTGCTCCGCTTACGAAGCCGAGATCACTGACGCCTGGTCCGTTGCACCTTGGCGTCGCCCATTAGCCGGCGGGATCATCGGCGGTGTATGCGCCGCCATCGCGCTCCGCTATGGATGGAAGCCCGGCCGCGTTCGCCTCGTCACTATCCTGCTCATCCTCTTCACCTGCGTCGGATTCTTCGCGTACCTCGCCGCTTGGTTCATCGTTCCGCGCGAACAATATCCCACCCAACTTCAGAGCGTTTAAGTTTTGACTAAAAAGACAGCCCCAGACCAGATCAGCGCCCGCCCATTCGCCTACCGCAACCGCACTCTTCACTGCGACGAAGCCAGCCTCTCCACCCTCGCCGACCAGTACGGCACGCCGCTCTATGTCTATTCGGCCCGGCAGATCTCGCACCGCTTCCAGCTCTTCGAAACGGCCTTCGCGAACCGTCCACATACGATCTGCTACGCCGTCAAAGCCAACTCGTCTCTCGCCATCATGCGCCTCCTCGCGCAACAGGGAGCAGGCTTCGACATTGTCTCCGGTGGCGAACTCGAGCGTGTCCGCAAAGCCCACAAACCCGTACTCAAAAAGGTCGTCTTCTCAGGCGTAGGTAAGCAAATATGGGAGATCGATGCCGCCCTCAAAGGCAACATCCTTCTCTTCAACGTCGAGTCCGAGACCGAACTCCACCTCCTCGCCGCCCGCGCCGAAGCTCTCAACATCCGCGCCCGCTTCGCCCTCCGCGTTAATCCCGACGTCTTCGCCGAGACCCACCCCTACATCTCCACCGGCCTCAGCGAACACAAGTTCGGCATCGACATCAAAGCCGCCCGCTCCATCTACCGTAAGGCCGCCAAATCCAAATGGCTCGATCCCGCAGGCGTCAGCGTCCACATCGGCTCGCAGATCCGCAAGGTCGATCCCTTCGCCGCAGCTTTGGCTCGAGTCACCAGCCTTATCGCCGACCTCCGCAAAGACGGCCACGACATCCGCTACGTCGACGCCGGAGGCGGCCTCGGCATCGACTACGGCGACGGTCCCTTCAACCCCGCCCATCAGGTTGAGAGATATGCCGCAGCCCTCGCGCAGGGCCTCGCCAACGAGACGGCTCATCTTCTCCTCGAACCCGGCCGCTTCATCGTCGCCCAGGCCGGAGCGCTCCTCACCCGCGTCCTCGTCGTCAAGAAAAACGGAGCCAAGACCTTCGTCATTACCGACGCCGGCATGAACGACCTCATCCGTCCCGCCCTCTACCACGCCCACCACGAGATCATCCCCATCAAGCGACCAGCAGGGAAGTCGACGCTCACAGCCGACATAGTCGGCCCAGTCTGCGAGTCCGGAGACTTCTTCGCCCGCGATCGCGTACTCCCTCCGGTCAAGCCCGGGGACCTCGTCCTGCTCCTCGACGCAGGAGCCTACGGCATGTCCCTGAGCTCGAACTACAACTCCCGTCCTCGCCCTGCCGAGGTACTCATCGACGGTGGCAAATCGAAACTGATCCGCCGACGCGAGACCATTCGAGACCTTTTGGCCCCTGAACTACTCGGTTAGCTACCGGAGTTTTCCACATCGATTTTGTCAACCCGAAAGCCGTGTATCCATCGCATAATCAATAATTTGCATTTGCCTATTAACCTGTTCGAACAGTTATGATGAAGTAAGTGATAAACAACGAATCTGCGGGCGAATCCGGCATCGATGTCATCAAACGGTATCTTTTAGAATCAATACTTTACACGCAAGTAATACAAAGAATGAAGGGTTTACGTCCCAAGTCTGAACCTAAACCTTTTCGATGGAATACTTTAGATCCATTCGGTACGGGTGGGGAGGGTACTCTACCTTCTCCCGCAACGTGCTAAAATCGCAAGGTCGCAATCGGCACAAATCATCACTGAGGTAGTTCATGTCCGGCCATTCAAAATGGGCCACAATCAAGCATAAGAAGGGCGCGCTTGACGCCAAACGTGGCAAGATCTTCACCCGCCTGATCAAGGAAATCACCATCGCAGCCAAAACCGGCGGCGGAGGAGACCCAGACGGCAACCCTCGTCTCCGCACCGCCATCGCGGCAGCCAAGGCCGAGAACATGCCCGCCGACAACATCAAGCGAGCGATCCAACGCGGTACCGGCGAGCTCGAGGGTGTCTCCTACGAGGAGATCACCTACGAGGGCTACGGCCCCGGCGGAGTAGCCATCATCGTCGAGGTCCTCACCGACAACAAAAATCGTGCCGTCAGCGAAGTACGCCATGCCTTCTCGAAGAACGGCGGAAACATGGGCGCAGAGGGTGCCGTCTCCTGGATGTTCACGAAAAAAGGTGTAGTCACCATCGCCAAGTCGGCCGCTAACGAGGACAAGCTCACTGAAATCGTCCTCGAAGCCGGAGCCGAAGACCTCAGTGACGAAGGCGAAAACTGGGAGATTCTCTGCGACCCCAAGGACTTCGAAGCCGTAACCGAAGCCCTGAAAGCCGCCAAGATCACGCCCGAGCATGCCGAAGTCACTAAGATCGCCTCGACCTACACTAAGCTCGAAGGCGCTCAGGCCAACGCCATGATTCGTCTCCTCGAAGCCATCGAAGACCTCGACGACACGCAAAACGTCTACTCGAACTTCGACATGGACGAAGCTCCCGTGGCAAGCTAACCCAAGCGGTCAACCTTCTGTAAAGGCCGCCATCCCCGGCGGCCTTTCTTCTGCAACTCAGTTTGAATTCGCATCAGGAGCCAAGCAGTGACCAAACCGATTCGGCGCATTGGAAAGTTCTGCACGCTGGCTCTCACCTTCGTCGCATCCACGTCTCTTGCCTTGGCGCAGGCAACACCGGTAGCGCTAAACCCCATGCAATCCCTTTCGGGCCATCGCCCCCTCGAAGTCGGTGCTCTGGTGCAGGGAGGCTTCGGCGTCACCGAAAACCGCAATGACTTCAAGTTCTTCATGGCAGGTGCGCAAGCTGGCAAAGTCCTCACCGGCAACCACGGCTCCGGCTTCCTCCGCGGCAACTTCGAGTACGGCGTCCAGCTCTTCCCCTTCTGGCAGTCCTATACGCCGAAGTTTCAGCGCGAACTCTGTCCTACTACGGGCCCCTGCTCTGGCCCCTACACCGTAGGCGGCACCTTCACCGGAGTCTCCATCACGCCGATCGTCCTCCGCTGGAACTTCGCTGGGTCGAAACGCATCTCACCATGGGTGCAGGGAGCAGGAGGCCTTGTGTGGACCAACCACAAATATCCGGCCTTCGGTGGCCCGCCTTACAACCCCAACAACGATGGACCGAATGCGGATACAAGCGTTTGGAACTTCACCCCACAGTTCGGCGTCGGTATGCGGTACTTCATCCGTCCGCGACGCTCGATTGACTTCGGTGCCAATGCCATCCACATTTCCAGTGCCTCGCTTGGCGACAAAAACCCGGGCGTCAACGCAAGCGTACAATTCACAGTCGGCTACACCTGGTGGAAGTAAGATGAGCAACTTTAACAACCGTCTGTGCACTGGCAATAACTTACTGTAGTCATGAACTCAGAATCCATCATCGAGTGTGTTCCAAACTTCTCTGAAGGTACCGATCCAGCCAAGGTGAGCAAGATCGTTGCGGCCATGCAGGTCGAGGGCGTCCGCCTGCTCGACTGGTCGCTCGACACTGCGCACAACCGCTCGGTCGTCACCATTGCGGGTTCACCTGATGCCGTCGTCGAGTCCGCCGTCCGCGCAGCGGGTAAGGCCGCAGAGATTATCAACCTGACCCAGCAGCACGGCGTGCATCCGCGCATCGGCGCCGCAGACGTCATCCCGTTCATTCCAGTGAGCGGAGCCTCTCTTGCGGACTGCGCCTTGCTCGCGCGTAACGCGGGCCTGCTGATCTGGCGCCGCTACGGTATTCCTGTTTACTTTTATGGAGCAGCCGCTGCACGCCCTGATCGCGTTCAACTCGAAGACGTCCGCAAAGGCCAGTTCGAAGGCCTCAGAGATGCTGCTCGCCGCGATGCCGCTCGAAGACCTGACGTCGGTGGACCGGAGCTTCACGAGACCGCAGGAGCCAGCGCCGTCGGAGCCCGCAGTTTCCTGATTGCTTACAACGTTCACCTGCGTGATGCTGACGTGACCGCGGCCCGAGCGATTGCCCGCGACATTCGTGCCTCAAACGGAGGTCTTCACGGTGTCAAAGCTCTGGGAGTGCTTGCCAATGGGCGTGCACAGGTCAGCATGAACATCACCGATCACCGTACGACGCCGATGCGTAAAGTCTACGAGCGCATTCTTGAACTAGCTAATCGTCACGGCGCAGTGATCGAAGATGGTGAGCTGATAGGCCTCATTCCTCAGGACGCTTACGAGGCTAATGCGGAGTGGGCGCGGAATATTCCGAACTTCGATCCCGCATTGAAAGTGCTGGAACGTCGCCTTGAGCGGCCGCTCGATTGGCTAAAGACGTGAATGGTGAACTCTGGGTGACGTTTGAGCGTTTGCTCCCTCGCAAATGCCTGATTGAGGAGGATTTCACCCAACGTTCTCCTACTCCATACGTCCAAAGTGGCATAGGCAGACACTTGCCTGTAGCTGTTATTCACGGAAGAATAGAAGAGTTGATCCGCTAAAGCCTGGGTCAAGGAGTTATTCATTGCGCATTCTTACCAAGTCGTTTCTCCCCGTTATAACTCTTGCTCTCTCCGCAGCGTTGTGTTCAGCTGCACAGCTCTCCGGTGATGCAAAGGCCGCCATACCACGCGACATCCAGCAGATCATTGTGGTGGATTACCGGGCGATGCAGAACTCATCGGCCGCAATGGAGCTCAAGGACCGTGTTCTGCCGCCGGAACTCAAGCGGTTGGAGACGGCGCTGAAGACATCTGGCCTGAAGGTCGATCAGGACACCGATCTACTCGCTTTTGCCGCCTTCCGGGACGCTGGCGGACAGGGAACCCGTATTGTCGGTGTGGCACAGGGACAGTTCCACACGCGTGACATTCTGGCCAGCTTCACCAAGGCGAAGACTAAGCCCGTGATGGTCCGCAACAACAGCATCTATCCGATGGGTTCGAATGGCATGAGCGTTGTCTTCGTCAATCAGACGACGATGGTCTTCGGCGATCGTGATGCGGTGAAGGCCTCGCTCGATGCGCGGGACGGAATCACGAGCAGCTTCCTGAACAATAGCGACATGATGAACGAGATGATCGTTGTGGATACGAAAGCTGTCTGGAGTTTGCTCGACCAGAAGGGAACGCAGACCATGATGCGTAGTGTTCTGGGCGATGCGGCGCAGTTGGCTGACTATGACACAGTTCGCAATCGCATGAAGAGCAGCCGCTATACGATGGACTTCCAGAATGGGGTGAAGTTCGACATGGCTGTGGTGATGTCCGACACGCTGACTGCCGCGACGGCTGCAACGCTGATGAAGGGTGTTTCGATTATGAGGAAGACGTCAGGAACCCCGCTCGAAAAGTCGGCTTTGGATCAGACGACGATCGATTCGAACTCCGGCACTTTGACGGTTTCGTATTCCTCTTCGGATAGTCAGTTTGCCAGCTTGCTTACTTCACCTCTATTTCAGTCTGTTGTGAAGTAGAACCTCCGTGTGGCACTTTTCGCGCAAAGTGTTCCATCGATAGGGGTTACGTGCGGACTTGCGTGCGTGATGAGAGAGGAAGTCTCTGGATTCAGGGACTTGGTGGATGACGTGGCTGTAAAGTATTGATTTAATGATCTTTGCTGAACAAGTCTTCTTTCTGGAATGGGTGGAGACTGAACGAGGAAGAAGCCCCCGGTTCTATGGTCCGGGGGCTTCCTGTTTAATCCTGTTAATCTAGTTTTGCAAGGTGAGTGGAATTAATGTGCACGGATATCTAATTGATTATAAATGGGTTGCTTCGTTTGGAGCTTGACAGGATTTTTGGGCGATAGCTTGTGGACCCGGCTAGGAGTGGTTTCAGCCGCCAGCATGCATCCTTTCAAAGATTCCTTTCTGGTTCGTAGTTATGCCGCGGCCAGCAGCGGGAGTACCCGGGCTTTGACCTGGTCGGCGGTGAATGGTTTGCAGATGTAGCCCTGGGCTCCGGCTGCGATGGCGCGCAGGACGAATGGCTCGCTGCCTTCAGTGGTGATCATGATGGCGGGGACTCCGGGCGCGAGGTTCTCGCTGCGTCGTGCCTCGAGAAACTGAAGGCCGTCCATCACGGGCATGTTAATGTCGCTGACGATGAGTGCTAGCGGGCTGGAGGCACTGCTTTCATTGCGAAGTGCCTGTAGGGCCTCCTCACCGTTTGAGGCTTGCAGGACCTCGGAGAGATCAAGGCCAGCCTGGCGAAGTGCCCGTTCGATTACTTTTCTCATGACTGCCGAATCATCAATAATTAGAGCTCGCAACTCGTCCTCCGGTGTTCTTGTGGTCTGGTGCCTGTATCGGCGGTTGGTGGGGAAGCTTGAGGCACCAGGATTTAAGCACAAGGCTTTTGATCCTCTGCATAAAAGCAGATCCCCCTTCGATTTCGCTCAGGGCAGGATCTTCGGGGATGACAAACAAGACAATTGCGATAACAAAAGAGATGACGGTGTGTGGGGCAACTTCTTAATGTCCTCTAACCAGATAGTTCAATAATTTGGCCCGACGGGTGCATAAGCCTCGTGCATGGACAGTGGACTCTATGCGGCTTATACGGGATTGATGGCGCGGACGCAGGCGCTGGATACTGCGGCTAACAATCTAGCTAACGTCGGGACGAGCGGATTTCGCTCTCAGAAAGATTACTTCCGCGGTGTGTTTGCGGGGGGGCTCGATCGAGAGGCTCCTGCTGACTCGCAGGTTGGGGAGTCGGTCAATGGCTTTGGAGTGCTGGGTGGCAATAGGCTCGACCTGGGACAGGGACAACTTACGGCTACGGGCAATCCGCTTGATCTGGCGCTTGAAGGGCAGGGGTTCTTCGCGCTGCAGACGCCGAATGGATTGACCTATACGAGAGATGGAGCATTTACGCGCTCTACGACGGGCGTACTTCAGAGCAGTCTGGGTGAGCCGGTGATGGATGTGAACCAGAAGCCGATCACGATTCCGACAGGGACGGTTCACATCTCGAGCGATGGAAGCGTGTCGGTGGCGACACCGGATGGCACTGTGGTAGTGGGGCAGGTTGGAGTCTTCAATTTCGCCGACACGTCGGCGCTGACTGCGGATGGGACGAATCGTTTTTCGGCGGGTGGGGCCAAGCCAGTTGCGGGCGATGCTTCCGTGTTGCAAGGGTCGATCGAAGGAGCTAACGAGGATGCGATTCACGGAACGATGCAGTTGGTCTTAGTGCAGCGGCAGGCAGAGATGATGCAGAAGGCGCTGAGCGTCTTCAATAACGAATTCGATAAAACGGCGGCTGAAGAATTGCCGCGTGTTTGACAGCGATTGAGATGAATGCAGAGTCGCCTTGACGGACTTTGCGAGAGAGAGGAACTGAGATGATTCGAGCTTTATATACAGCAGCAAGTGGAATGAGTGCACAACAGGCCAATCTGGATACGGTGGCGAATAACCTTGCGAACTCGGCTACGGCTGGGTTTCGGCGGCGGCGGATGCAGTTTGAAGACATGATCTACCAGAACATGATCACGCCGGGGTCGGCGCAGAGCCAGCAGACGGTTTCGGCGGGCTTGCAGATCGGTCTGGGAACGCGTTCGGCGGCGACTGAGATGGTCATGACACAAGGGGACTTCAACCAGACGAGCAATCCACTGGATCTTGCGATTCAGGGTGCGGGGTTCTTTCAGGTGTCGATGCCTGATGGGACGATTGCTTATACACGGTCGGGTAACTTTCATATGAACAATCAAGGGACGATTGTGACGGCGGACGGCAATACAGTGCTACCGGCGATTACGATTCCTTCGAATGCGACGGCGGTGACGATCTCGCAGTATGGGGTGGTGACGGCGACGATTCCTGGACAGACGGCGGCGGCGCAGTTGGGGACGATTCAACTGGCGACGTTTGTGAATCCGGGCGGATTGAACTCGATGGGGAGCAACCTGTTTTTGCCGACGGGGTCGTCGGGAAATGCGATTACGGATCTTCCTGGTGGCTCGAGCGGAATGGGAACTCTCCAGCAGGGGTATCTCGAGAACTCGAATGTGGACGTGGTGCAGGAGTTTGTGCAGATGATCCTGGCGCAGCGGGCGTATGAGAGCAATTCCAAGGTGGTGCATGTGGCCGATGACATGTACTCGCAGATCAACAACATGATCCGGTAAGGACGAGCATGAGATGGAATTTATCCAATCGGGTTATGGTGTTGGGTTCTTGTGTGGCGCTGGTGGTTCCCGTGGCGTCTGCGGTTTGTGCGAGTACGCCGGCTGCTGCGGTGAGTCTTAGTGAGACGATCGCTGGGCAGATCATGCAGGGCGAGGATGGATATCGAGTGACATCGGTGCGCTGGGATCCGTTGCTGCGACAGGGTTGGGCGATGGTGGCACGGTGTGGGCATCCAGAGTGGCCGGAGGTTGCGTTGCCGACGCGTGTGTCGAACCTGTTGAGGCGTGAGGAAGGGATGGCGCTAATCGAAGTTGTGGATAGGCCGCTTGTTGTGCGGGCGGGCGATACGGTTCGGCTGTGGTGTCGGGAGAATGACTTGCGAATTGAGGTTGCTGCTGTTGCGGAAGAGAGCGGTGGCTTGGGCAAGAGCATACGGGTTCGATTGATGCATGCGGGTATGGATGGGCAGCCAGAACGTCAGATGGTCGGTGTTGTGCGCGGACCGGAGGATGTGGAGATGCAGCGATGAAGAGCGTGGCGGGTAATTACTGGGTTCGATTTTGCGGATGGTTTGCCGCTGGGTTGCTGCTGCTGGCGGCATCGGCGCTGTGGGCGCAGACCGGGGCCGAGCCGGCGAACCAAGGGCTTAAGGCAAAGCTGTTGGGGCAGGAACCGAATGTTGCGGCGACTTCGCTGAAGGCTTATCTGGAGCGTGTGCGAGCGGAGAACTCAAATGTGCAGGCTGCGCCGGGATCGATATGGACGGATAGCGGACGGCTGACTCGGATGACGACGGATGTTCGGGCGATGCGTCCGCACGATTTGATTTCGGTCGTGGTATCGGAGAGCCTGGCGGCGTCGACGGATGGGACGGTGAAGAACTCGCGGGCTTCGAATGCGAGCTCGCAGATATCGGCTTTGTTTGGGCTGCTGCACGCTGGCAATGCAATGCAGAATCTGATCAATCAGAACTCTTCATCCGGATTAAATGCGCAGGGTACGAGTGCGACGAACTCGAGTCTGAGCACGACGTTTGGTGGGCAGGTGATCGAGGTGCTTGCGAATGGCACGCTGGTGATTGAGGCGGCGCGACAGGTGGAGTTCAGCCAACAGACGCAGACGATTGTGCTGCGCGGGCTGGTGCGGCCGGAGGATATTTCGCAGCAGAACCAGGTGCTTTCGACGGCGATATCGAGTCTGGAGCTTGAGGTGCGCGGGAAGGGAATTGTCTCGGATTACACGCGGCGGCAGAATGCGCTGGTGAGGATGTTGCAGAAAATTTTGATCTTTTAGCTGAGGATGTATGCGTTTGGAATGAGAGCGAGGTTGCGATGGTGCAAGTAAAAGACAGGGTGGGGAGTTTGATTGGGCAGGCGTGTTTGATTGGGATTCTGCTACTCTGCGGTGTGGTGGGCTTTGCGTCGGATACTGTGGGTTCGGCTCCACATCAGGCGCGGGTAAAGGATATTGCTTCGATTGAAGGGATTCGGGATAACCAACTGGTTGGGTATGGAATTGTGGTGGGACTGGCGGGTACGGGCGATAGCCAGCAGACTAGCTTTCCGACGCAGACGCTGGCGGCGACGCTGCTGCGTATGGGGGTAAGTGTGCCGGCGTCTTCGATTCGGGTGCAGAATCTTGCGGCGGTGTTTGTTTCGGCTACGCTGCCTCCATTTGCGCGGCCGGGTACGAAGCTGGATGTGACGGCGTCTTCCGCGGGTGATGCAAGGAGTCTTGAGGGTGGTTTGTTGTTGATGACTCCGCTGTATGGGGCAGACGGCAAGATCTATGCGCAGGCGCAGGGGCCGTTGGTGGTTGGCGGGTATTCGGTGAACGTGAACGGGAATGTGAAGCAATTGAATCATCCGAATACGGCTCGGATCCCGTTTGGCGCGATGGTGGAGAAGGGGGTTCCGCTGGATTTGGAGGGGAGAAATCGGTTTTCGCTACTACTGAACGATGCGGATTTTCGCAGTGCGGAGGCGATGGCCCAGGCAATTAATCATGAGTTGGGGCGGGCTGCGGCACGGGTGCTCGATAGCCGGCGGATTGATCTGACGGTTGCGGGTGGGGAGGAGATTCCAGCGCTGCTGGCGCAGGTGGAGTCGATCGAGGTTCCGGTATTTCCCCGGGCGAAGGTGATTGTGAATGAACGGACGGGCACCGTTGTGATTGGCGGGACAGTTGTGCTGCAGCCGGTGTCGATTTTGCATGGCGGGTTGGCGGTGAATGTGGTGAGTGATTTTCTGGTGTCGCAGCCGAACGGGTTTTCTTCTGGCGGGACGACGCAGGTGACGCAGCAGACGAGGGTAAGTGCTCAGGATAAGCCGGTGAACCGGATAGAACTGAAGCAGGGTGCGACGGTTGATGATCTGGTGCGAAGTCTGCAGACGATTGGGGCTTCGGCTCGGGATGTGATTTCGATTCTGCAGGCGATGAAGTCGGCTGGTGCGCTTGAGGCGGAGATTGAGGTGTTATGAAGATTGTGGAGGAGTCTTCGGTTTCGAATCTCATCGGAGTGCAGTCTGCGAGTGGGAGCGATGGGCAGAGCCGCGCGAAGTTGACTGATGCGGCACAGCAGTTTGAGGCCATGATGCTGCAGGAACTGCTGAAGCCGATGCGCACAGGGCAAGGCAGCTGGGGTGGTGAGGAGAAGAGCGATGACAGCGGCGAAGATACGATGAGCAGCTTTGGGACCGAGGCGGTGGCGAAAGCGATTTCCAAAGGGGGCGGCTTTGGGATTGCACGGCAGATTATTCGGCAGGTCACGATGGAGCATGAGAAGAATTCCAAAAAATAGTTGGGTTGGGTACTAAAGTGCACGGATGTGAGGCCGATAGATTCAAGTAACGGAGGAAGTAAATGAGTTATTCAAATGAAATCGGCGGATTGCAACGCGGATTGAGCTCGGTCACGACAATGAGCGCGACACAAGCTAATACGCCAGCGACTGCAGCGAAGACTAAAGGTGGTAGTCCGGAGCAGATCGATCAGGCGAAGCTGAGTTCGATAGGCGGCCTGGTGTCGCAGGCGCTTGGGGGCTCGGATGTGCGGATGGACAAGGTGGTGAAGCTGCAACAGGCGCTTACCAGTGGAAGCTACAGCGTCTCGTCGTCGGATGTTGCGGAAAAGATGATCGATTCTTTGCTGGAGTAACGATAACTGGAGCGATGATGACGACCGATCATGTGTTGATGGATTTGCTGGATGAGACGATTGCTGCTCTTGCGCTAATGGATGCGGAGAAACTGGAGGCTTTGGGAGAGAGGATTGAGCTGCTGTCACAGGTTAATGTGGTCTGCGGTCGAGACGACGGTAAGAATGCACTCGCTAAGAAGCGTGTACTCGAAATTTTGCTTGAGAACAGCGAATCGAATCTGCGGTTGCTCGAGCGACTGTATGAGAGGGGAACAACTGTCCAATGGGAACACTGACATCATTAGTTGATATGTCGCGGTCGGCTATGCAGGCCGATCAAATGGCACTGGATATCACTTCGAGCAATGTGTCGAACCAGAACACCGTGGGCTATACACGCGAGGTTGCGACGTGGCAATCGAGCGACCTGGTGACGATCAACGGAAATACCTACAGTACAGAGGGTGGAGTGACTGCTGTGTCGCAACGGGACAGAGTTCTAGAGCAGCGGGTGCAGACACAGACGCAAACCCAGGCGCAGAGCGGAGCGCTGGAGGCAGCACTTGAACAGGTACAGAACATATTCGGATTGACGTCGACGTCGACCTCGGCGGTTACGACGGATATCGGATCGGCGATGAGCTCGTTTTTCAGCTCGCTTTCGACCCTGGAGGGCGATCCGTCGGATGCGTCGATCAGGCAGAGTGTTATCGCGGCGGCGCAAACGTTGGTAGGAGCATTCAACTCGGCTTCCAATCAGTTGGCTCAGGTTTCATCGAACCTCGATCAACAGGCAGGGAGCATCGTCGACCAGGTGAATACGCTGACGGCGACGATTGCTTCGTTGAATCAGCAGATCACGAGCATGAGCCCGAATCAGGATGCGGGAGCTCTGGAGGACCAACGGCAGGTGGCGATCGCACAGCTGTCACAGTATGTCGGACTGAATCAGATATCGACAGAAAACAACGGCATTACGCTTACGACCAGCAACGGCGCTGTTCTAGTGGCGGGTGACCAGTCTTATGGCATGACGACGGCGCAGGTGTCGGGTGTGACGCATATCTTTGGAGGAACCAATGCAGAGGATGTGACGTCGAGTCTGAGCGGAGGCTCGCTGGGCGGAGTTCTGCAGGCCAGAGACCAGGAGTTGCCTGTGTTTGTGAGTACGCTTGACAGTCTTGCTTATGCGGTCGGGACACAGGTGAATCAGCAGAATGAACAGGGAATAGATGGGAATGGGAATTCCGGGCAAGCCATCTTCACGCTTCCTGGCAGTTCGGGCGGTGCGGCGGGACTGATAGCAGTTGCTACGACCGATCCGCAGGCGATTGCGGCTGCAGCGATGGGAGAGGGATCGACGGGAAATGGAAACGCTACGTTGCTAGCTGGAATTTCAACGACGAGCATTGTCGGTGGAGAGACTGCATCGAGCTACTATGCGTCGTTGCTGGCGCAGATCGGGAATGCCACGGCCGGAGCAACCACAGACAATGCAGCGCAGCAGGCAACGTTGACGCAGCTGACAACGCAGCGAGATTCGCTCTCCGGAGTGTCGCTCGATGACGAGGCGGCGAACCTGACTCAGTATCAGCGGTCATATCAGGCGGCGGCGAAGGTGTTCTCGGTTGCCGATCAGATTATGGCGAGCGCGCTCAATCTGGGTGTGGAGACGACGGTCTCGTAGCGTCGATGAGCTGTCTTACGCGTATGTCAAGAGAAGAGGAGGAGTTGCGTGAGAGTAGATCCTAACTTTGTCACGAATCTATCGGGTGCGCTCGATCAGTCGCAGAGCGTAGAAGCCAGTTTGACTGCACAACTGTCGAGCGGGTTGCGAGTGACATCGCTTGCTGATGATCCGGTGGCGGCTGCGCAGGCTTCGATGATCGGCAGCGAGATTGCGCAGCAGGACAACTATGTCCAGACTGCGTCGAGCGATAGTTCCATGTTGCAGGTTACGGACTCGACGCTGGGTGAGGTGGTGACACAACTGACGTCCGCGCTGACGCTGGCGGTGCAGGGGAGTAATGGGACGTTGAATGCGGCGAATCTGTCGACGATCGCCCAGCAGTTGACGGGGATTCGCGACCAGGTGCTGTCGCTGGCGAATACGAGCTATCAGGGGAACTATCTGTTTGCCGGTAGCCAGGGTTCGACGAAGCCGTTCACGCTGGATACTTCGACCTCTCCTGCAACGGTAAGCTACGTAGGCGATACGAATGTTCAGTACGTGACTACGCCAGCTGGGCAGAAGATCCAGGTCAATCTTCCAGGCTCGGCCATCTTCGGCACGGGTAGCGCTGGAGTGTTAGGAGCGTTGAACCAGTTGATTGTGGACTTCTCGAGTGGTACGGCTGGACCTACCTCGGTGGCAGATACGTCTGTGGTGACAACGGCGCTTGGCCAGTTATCGGATCAGCGGAGCATTCTGGATTCCTCGTTGAGCAGGTTGCAGGCGACGAGCACGTATGCGCAGACAGAAGAGGCTCAGTTGAAGGTGCAGCAGAGCACTTTGGTCGCTTCTGACACGGCGACTGTGGCGACCCAGCTAAATTCTGCCGAGGTGCAAAATCAGGCCTTGATGAGTGTGATGAGTGCTCTAGGGAAGAATGATCTTTTCGATTATTTGCAGTAGGGGCGCTTGAACGTGCTCACTCGCTAAGCGCGTTCCGGAAAGATAAGGAAGGCGCTTTCTCTATACTAAGAAGATGATCGAAGGAATCAGGTTTTTGTGGAACGCGACGCGGGGTGAACGGCTAAGGCCATGGCGTAGCCCCTATCTTCGGTGGCGGCTTGAGACTTACTCGGGAAAGCGCGCCGAAACGGTGGGTGCGCGGGATTTCTGGAATCTCTTCTGGAGAGAGAAGCAGCAATTCTTCCGGTTTCTGCGGTGGACTGGGGAGATCAAGGGCTATGCGGGTTCGAATAAGGAAGAATAAGGGAATAAGGGCGCGGTCAAGCCGGATTTAATGCGGCCATGTTATGTTGCATAGCTGACCAAGGTAAAGGAGAAACGATGAACGAGTGGGTGAAGTTGAACTCGAACGATGGACATGTCCTGAGCGCTTATGTCGCGCGTCCGCAGAGCGAGCCGATTGGTGCGCTGGTATTGATTCAGGAGATCTTTGGAGTAAACGGGCATATTCGCAGAGTTGCGGACGGATTTGCCAATGATGGGTTTCTAGTAGTGGTGCCAGCCTTGTTTGATCGGTATGAACAGGGAGTAGATCTGAAGTATGAAGGCGAGGACGCCAAGCACGCGTATGAGTTGATGGGAAAGCTGCGGCCTGATACGGCGTTATTGGATATCGCTGCCGCCTATGAACTGGCGAAGGAAGCTGGGAAGGGTATTGGCGTTGTTGGGTACTGCTTTGGCGGCTTAATGAGCTGGCTGACTGCTACGCGTGGTGAGGATTTGAAGATGCAGCCATCCTGTTGCGTGGGCTACTATCCGGGCGGAATCGGGAAGTTTGCTGCGGAGGAGCCGAGTTGTCCGGTTATGCTGCATTTTGGATCTAACGATACCCATATCGGGAAGGATCAGGTGGAGGCGGTACATAAGGCGCATCCCGAAGTTGAGATCTATGTGTATGACAATGCCGGGCATGGATTCAGTTGTGATGCCCGCGTTGACTTCCATCCCCCGGCGGCGGCTTTAGCGAGGGAACGGACGCTGTTCTTTCTAAAGACTCATGTCGCGTAAGTTGTTTTTAAGAAGCACTTTTTGGGACGAGGAGGGGTTGCTTTTATTGCCCCCTTTCGCTTGCGGTGCTATTCTTACATAGACACTAAGAGTGGACTAGAAGATTAGGAGTAGAAACAGCTGTGTTGGCATCCGCTAAAAAGACAGACATTATTGAGAAGTTCCGCACCCATGACTCAGATACCGGGAGTCCCGAGGTTCAGATTGCGATTTTGAGCGAGCGCATCGGCGAGTTGACGGAACACTTCAAAGCACACAAGAAGGACCACGGATCGCGCCGCGGGCTTCTGATGCTCGTGAGCAAGCGTCGCCGTTTGCTTGATTACCTAAAGAAGTGCGATGCCGATCGCTATCGCGATGTTATCGGCAAACTGGGAATCCGCAAGTAAACGCATCGACTCCGGAGACACCGTACAAACCATGGAAGCACATACAGCCCGTCCTCATTCGGGTGGCAAACTTCGTGCAAGGTCAGAAGAGATCTTGCGACCGGAGTTGCTGACGACGGACGTAGGTATAGCTCCCATTGTTTTCCGACGTCGGTCGATGTTAGTTGATCGTTCTATATCAGTGCAGTTCGCTTGTGGCTCAAAAGCCGCATAGCCGAACTGCACTTTTTCGCGCCTGCAGAATGGACGGCGCGTTCAAAAAGTTTCCATATACCGAGTGAGAAGAGAAGAGAGGCAACATGAAGCAGGACGTTACAGTTGAGCTTGCCGGTGGCAAGCAAATTAAATTTGAGACAGGTCGGATGGCGAAGCAAGCCTCGGGCGCGGCGCTTACGACAAGCGGCGACAACGTAGTTCTGGCAACGGCTGTGGCTTCGCCGGATCCGAAGGAAGGGATTGACTTCTTCCCCCTGACGGTTGAGTACCGCGAGTTCACCTACGCGGGTGGCCGCATTCCGGGTGGATTTATCAAGCGCGAAGGTCGTCCCAGCGAGAAGGAGATTTTGACGAGCCGCCAGATCGACCGTCCGATCCGTCCTCTGTTTCCAGAGGAGTTTCGGAATGAGACGCAGGTGGTTGCGTTTGTCTATTCCGCTGATAAAGAGAATGATCCGGATGTGCTCGGAATCAATGGTGCGAGCTGTGCGCTTGCCCTGAGCGACATTCCCTTCCATGGGCCAGTAGGAGCTGTGCGGATTGGACTCGTGGATGATCAGTTCGTGGTGAACCCTACCTATGGCGAGCGTGAGAAAAGTTCGCTGAACATCATGGTTGTGGGGACCAAGGATGGCATTGTGATGATCGAGTCCGGCGCGAAGGAAGTTGCCGAAGACCGCGTCGTCGATGCTATCGAGTTTGCGCATGGCGAGATCAAGAAGATCTGCGCCGCGATTGAGGACCTGGTCAGTCGTGCAGGGAAGACGAAACGTACGGTTACACCTGCCGAGGTTGACCAAGCGTATCTCGGCGAGTTGACCAGCAAGATCGGTGCGCAGTTGAAGGACGCGCTCGACACGAAGAAGCATCCGAAGTTCGACAGCTATGCGTTGGTCAAGAACATTAAGGATGAGTTGAAGAAGGATCTGCCCGAGGGAGATGCCGCGGCGGCGAAGAAGCTCAGCAAGTATTACGAAGTGCTGCGCGAGAAGATCTTCCGCGATCAGGTTTTGAACGAGCGCATTCGTCCCGACCACCGGGCTTTTGACGAGATTCGTCAAGTCACGGTTGAGGTTGGAGTTCTGCCGCGCGTTCACGGTTCGGCGTTGTTCACTCGCGGAGAGACGCAGGCGCTGGTGAGTGCGACTTTGGGTACGACTGACGATGCTCAGCGGTTGGAGAGCTATGAGGGTGAGCAGAAGCGTCGCTTCATGCTGCACTATAACTTCCCGCCGTTCTCGGTTGGAGAAGTGGGTAGGATGAGTGGGGTTGGTCGGCGTGAGATTGGTCATGGCGCTTTGGCTTCGCGAGCGATTGAGGCTGTGTTGCCAGCTGAAGATGAGTCGCCGTATACTCTGCGCGTCGTCTCCGACATTCTGGAGTCGAATGGATCGTCTTCTATGGCTACCGTGTGCGGTGCCTCTCTGTCGCTGATGCAAGCTGGGATTCCGATTAAGGGATCGGTTGCCGGTGTGGCTATGGGGCTGGTGAAGCAAGGCGATAAGTATGCCGTTCTCACCGATATTGCGGGCGCTGAGGATCACTATGGTGATATGGACTTCAAGGTGGCTGGTACTCGCAAGGGTATTACGGCACTGCAGATGGACATCAAGATCATGGGAATCACGCCACAGATCATGCGTGAGGCCCTTGAGCAGGCTCGTCGTGGACGGCTGTCGCTGTTGGATACGATGGATGCGACGATCGCTGGTGCGAATGAAGAGAAGTCCAAGTTTGCTCCGCGGATTCACACACTGCAGATTCCGACCGATAAGATCCGTGACCTGATCGGACCGGGCGGCAAGGTGATTCGGGGCATCATCGATGCGACCGGTGTGAAGATCGACGTTGACGATTCGGGCCGAGTGAATGTGGCTTCGAGCGATGCTGATGGTCTGGCGCGCGCGATCCAGATGATTACTGACCTGACTGCTGTTCCTGAGGTTGGTAAGACGTATCTGGGCAAAGTGGTTCGTCTGGCCGAGTTCGGCGCGTTTGTCGAGATCTTCCCGGGAACGGACGGCTTGCTGCACGTCTCTGAGATCGCAGAGCATCGCGTGAAAGAGGTCAAGGACGAGCTTCGTGAGGGCGATCAGATCCTGGTGAAGGTGCTGGCGATCGAGGGCAACCGCATCAAGCTCTCGAGGAAGGCAGTTCTTCGTGAACAGCGAGCGAAGCTCGGTCTGCCCGATCCTGCGCAGGCTGGAGCCGATGGTGCGAGTGCTGAAGCTGGTGTGCCGCGTGGACGCGCTGCTGAGGTCGAGGCATCTTCGAGCGAAGAGGAAGAAGACTTCGACGAAGAGGGCGATGATGTTGCCGAGGAGCCGAATTTCAATCGGGTCGATGCTCCTGTTGGCAATCAGGCCGGCCAGGGTCCGCAGGGTAATGGCGGCCCTGGTGGGCAGCAGCGTCGTCCCGGTGGGCGTCGCCGTCGTGGCGGACGTCGTCCGGGCTCTGGTGCTCCTCAGGGTGGCGGTAATCGCTAGTCCTTTTGTGTAATCAATGATGCCAACGAAGGCGCTCCGTGAGGGGCGCCTTTGGCTTTTGTGCGCTTGGCTCAGGCGAGCGTAAGACCGGTCTGAAGCCTCGAGCTGAAATTGCAGACTTTGCATCCTAGTACCCTACATCCCTACTCTAGGTGCTAAAGTATTCAAAGTAAAAGACATGAGTCCGGACTTCGGGTAGGGATATTTAGAGAAAGAGAAAGCCCCGGTTAGCGGACCGGGGCTTTCTTTTAGCTCGACTTCTAGTTTAGCTGATTTAGGAGACTCATCCGGCAAGCGTTTGTCATTGATTTAAAGGGAGATAGTCTGGTGTAGGGCTCGACAGAAATCGGCTGTGGAAAACTGAGTGAACCTATAAGGGGGATTCGTCCGCCTTACTCGAGGGGAATGGGCCAGGGAGATCAATCTACGAGTCAGATTTTCCGACGGTAGAGGTCAACGTTCCAGTCTGCAACTTCACAAGCTCAGGTTGGGAAAACCGACTGGGCCCGAGAACCGCGATCTTTGGCAGGGGGCCGCGTACCATGGCAACCTCGTCGCACGCATAGAGCCGCGGACAGGTCTGGCAGTCTTTGTAGATTTTGTCCGGTAAAGCGGTTCGATCAACTACACGGAAAGCAAAGTGAAAGAAGAAGTCGGGAATTCGCGTGAACAGGCAGACAGCGGTCACTCCCTGATCTTCGGCCTCGGTCAGCAACGCGCGTAGCACCTTGCCGCCGGCGCCCTGGCCCTTCGCCTCTGGCTTTACGACAATCGAGCGTACCTCGGCCAGATGCGGCCCATAAAGATGCAGTGCCCCACAGCCGAGAAACACGCCGCTCTCCGATTCGGCGACCGTGAAGTCGCGGACGTTCTCGCAGATCTCGGCGTAGCTGCGGCGCAAGAGAGTTCCGTCGCCCGAGAGGGAGTTGACCAGCTCGAAGATGTTTACTGCATCCTTTAGCTTGGCCTTCCGCACTACCGCTCCG
>Ga0209060_10000498_pt1 | contig 69796 bp, 83 predicted proteins | sample Coa_R1_8_FD_187155 | JGI IMG/M metagenome (GOLD analysis project Ga0209060, IMG submission 187155) | Surface soil microbial communities from Centralia Pennsylvania, which are recovering from an underground coalmine fire - Coalmine... | ecosystem: Environmental > Terrestrial > Soil >... | reverse complement strand
GTTTCACGGCGTAGTCGAAACAGCGCTCTGGATCGGAGAAGTAAATGATCGCTTCTTGTAGAGTTCGTGGCGCGTTCATGAGAAAACTGTACGCTCTTTGTTCGCGTGTGTCAAGTATATATTTACCCAATTAATCGTGTGGGATCTGCTTTCGGCGATCCTCGCCACGATGAGCTTCGCGGCGCTGCATCTCTGGCGCCAATCCCGAACGTCGAGTACCCAGTAACTCAACCCAATCGGTGAAGCCGAAAGCGCGAACTTCCGGCCTCACCTAACCACCAACATGCAGTCAACCGTTCTAAGGAGAACTCTCATGTTAATGGCTTCCAGAAGTGTACAACGCTGGCACCGGTCGTTTCGAAAGGCGGCGTGTATGTCGTTGAAGCTGTATCTCCTTCTGTCCCTCTCGGGCTTGCTGACCATGGCCCAAATGAACACCTACACTCGAAGCTCCACCTTCAGCTTCGTGAGCGACATCGGAAACTGCGTTGTCGGTCAGAACAACTGTTGGGATGTGAGCCACATGGCTGGCATCAACGCGACTCACGTCTTCTGGACCGGAGGCGCGCTGCAAGCCCTGACCTATACCGGATGCGCTTACACCTACAACGGCATCGAGCTAAACACGTGGACCCAGCAAAGTGCCTGGGGATGCGGCATCGTCGCGCTGCAATACGACAATGCGGGCGATCTCTATGCGCTCATGGCTGGCTCCCCGTGCGTCGGCGGCAACCTGATGCTCTACAAGCGAACGGGAAGCACGTGGACCGCGACCGGCTCGTGTGCCACGGGCATCTCGGCGTCGCTCAGTGGATACGAACTCACTGCGATCGATGCGGCGCAGGATCTGTGGGTCTCTTACTCTCCGAACTCATGGACGGAGATTGGAGGCGCCGGATCGGCGATCAGCGTGGTATCGCTCAGCCCAAGCAGCAAAGCCTTCGCTTGGGTGAAGCCGGACCATACCGTCTGGAAGTACGTCAACGGCACGGTCTCGCAACTCGGAACGTTGAACGTCGCGAGTCAGATCACCGGGAACACTGGTGGCGGTCTGAATCTCTACGTGCTCGGCACCGACAAGACGGTTTATCGGTGGAATGGAACGAGTTGGGACCACATCAACAGCGGCTACGGCTACACCTCGCTGACCTTCGGCGGTGCGACGCGCATCTACGCTGTGGGCACGGCGGTGGGCGGCAATACGATCTACTCGTTCTCCGAGCAGGGCATCCTGCATGTTCGGACGGTGACAGGCAACGCTACCAGCTGCCCAGGCGGCTGCAACGGGATCACGCACACGATCAAGGTGCAATCCGGTTGGAACGGCGTGCTGTCGCCGGTCACGCAGCAGACCGTATCGCCCTTGACGTACGTGAATATGTCGGCCAGTGCGACGCTGACGGATCCCTTCGCCTGTTTCTATGGGGATACCGACAACTGCGATCCCTACATGGACGACAATGGGGATTGCTCGGAGACGGGGACGCTATTCAACGACGGTGGCGATGTCACTGCGGGTCCGACGCATACGGCGTACACCCGCGTCATCACGTCCAACGGCTTGCCCACGGGGACAATCCCTGCAACCCAGTACGACGTTGCGAACTATTGCACGGTGCCCACCACGCCACCGGATTTGAATGCCGGCGTGAATGCACCGACGACGTGGCTCGACGAGCCGGGCTTGCAAACGATTGACTGGCAGGCGGATTGTTTCCCGCCCGATGCGAGCTATCCGCATCAGCCGTACACTTGTTCGGTGCCATTCGACATCACAACGAGCGTCGTCAACACCGGGCAGGGGGTGTGCACTCACAACCCATAACCGCACGGCAGCACTCACAGGCCAGCTTCGGCTGGCCTTTTTTCTGATCAACCATCAGCCTCGGAGGGACTTGCATGAGATTGAAAACCGAACTGATCTGTCAGCGGGCCTGCGCTAAAGCGGCGGAAGGCGGCCGTGTGTTGATTGCCTGCCTCCGCGAAAATCGTGCGGGCATAGCCAAAAGAATATCCGACCTGAACTTCGTCCCGACGATGTGCGAATCGGGCGTGATGGTAACGGCGCCAGGCGTTTCGACTGAATTGCCGAAGGAGCCAGAAGCGCGCATTTGGATCGACGAGGCCGCAAAAGGTAACTTCTAAGGCTCGCGCGCGGATTTTCCACAATCCCCCTATTGACACATCCTACGGTAGAGGGTAGAACTAGACCACCAGTTACTCCTGAACAGAAGGGAGGGCGGCGGCGCTGAGCGGAGAGTCGCCGCTTTTCCTTGTCGAGTACTTTTCAGGAGACCTAACAGAGTAGACGCCGTGCTTCACTGGCTTGTCGGCGGTGGCCAGGGACAGCAGCCCAGACGGCGTAGAAGTCGCGAGCGGCGGCGCGTGATAGTTGGCCGACCGTACCCTACCGTCGAATCCAGCCCTGAACTGTTCCCCAAAAAAATGAAGGTTTGCGTACTCACCGAACTCCAAGCCCGTCTCTTCGAGCACAAGGGCGTTGTCCCTGAGTGCTCGTGTCTCAACCGGCTACGTGTCAAAGCTGGCCTATCGGCAAGCGACAAGATGGGCGGGCATCTCCACATGGAGCTTCGCGATGCGCGGCGCCACGTTGGCCTGGACGAAGGCGATCACAACGCCCGTTGGGTCATTGGCACCTACGCGATCGCATTCAACACGAAGCGCGGCTGGAACAACGTTCGCGGCAGTATGCAGATGACTCGCGAGACTTCCGGCTTTCGCCATGCAGGAGGAACGCATGGCCCGATTCCTGCTCTGGGCGCTCACGGACGCAACCTCAGCGTTCGCGATGTGAATGATCCAGAGTGCCACTGCCATGAACTCTAGTCGTCGAAGCTTTCTGTCAGCGCTGGTGGCGGTCCTCGTGCCAGCGTCGGTAATCGCGCAGAGCGGCAACGCGATCGTGGAAAAGGGTAAGGCGGTCGTTTGTAACGACTATCCGATCAAGTGCCCCAATGGGCACGATACCTGCAGATCGATCGACGCGACGCTGGTGGTCGGCAATGATAGCCGGGACTACCCCAACACTGCGCAGCTGTTTGATTTTCATTTGGAACGCTGCGAAGTGTGTCATGTGCTGTTCACGCGCGAATAAGAACTGCAGGCCCGCCGTCTTCAAGCTGAAAGACCGTTGGGCGGTCTACTTCCTCGATCCCAGCCGGACAAGCGTCACGCGAGCCATTCGCGTCTTTGAGGCTTGGGACGATGCGATGTCGTTTGCCTTGGATTCTGTAATCGAGTGTGCGGAGGGCTCGATCGACTCCGCAGTGTTTCGCTACTACGCCACAGCAGAGAGGAGCAACTTGCAGTTATGAGCGACGCAGGACGCACCACCGGAACTGTCAAATGGTTCAACGATGCCAAAGGATACGGGTTCATCTCGTCCAATGGCCGTGACTACTTCGTCCACTTCACCGACATCAAGGCTCGCGGGCACCGATCACTGGCCGAGGGAGCCGAAGTCGAGTTCACGCCGGAACGGTCAGACAAAGGCCTGAAGGCAACCGAGGTGATCGCACTTTAATGCGCCGAGTTCTCCTAGCCATTCTCGTAGCGGTTGCGGCCATTGCCGCCGTGGGGCAGACCACGCCCAGCACGCCTGGCGTGACCGTAACCGCTACGCTCGTGGATGGCTCGGGGAACATCGAGAAGACTGGCTTTCTTCACTTCGAGTTGTTCAACTGCGGCACCTATGTCCCGCAGGTGCTCAACAATCCCACGGCGATTGTCGAGAAACAATTCGACCTGCACCCAGATCCCACGACCGGACTGGTGAGCGGCTCGATCTATGGGAACAATCAAATCTACTGCGGCAACGTGCTGTCAACGCAGTGGATTGTCACGCTGTACAAAGCGACGGCACAGGTCGGCATCCCCGCCACGAACTATTGCCTGACGGCCCCGGGCACCTTCGATCCTTCCGTCAACACACCTTGCACGACTCCGCCGCCGCTACCGGGCTTCCAGTATGTGCTCTCGAACCCCGTCCTGAACCAGACAGTTGTGCAGCCGACAGGCACGACCGGCTACTTCATCGGCAACTACGACTTCTCTGGCGCGAACATTACCGGCTTGAATGCCGGCGCCCAGCCAGCTGGCGGCGATTACTACATTCAGTTCGCGCTGGGCGGCGCCCTGGACGCCAATCAGTTCTTCACCTTCAATCCGCTCAACACCACGCTGACAGTTGGCGCACCGAGTCCAACGCTGCCGGGCGTCACGCTCGCAGCGGATTCGATGAGCTATCTGACGACCTCGCTTGTCCCGCCCGCTGGTGACAACTCCAACCGCCTCGCCACTACCAGCTTCGTTCAAACCAACCAATCCAACTGGAACTCAATCCTCAACAAGCCCACCACCTTCCCGCCTCCAGTTCCAACGACCTCCGCGATCGGCGGCGTCTTCATGCCTGCCGACTGTCCGACAGGAAATCACGTCTACGGCATCAACCTGCTGACGGGGCAGCTGAAGTGCGCGCCCGACACCAACTCGCAAATCACCCTGCAGGCGAATGGCGTGACCGTTGGCACCGGCCTGACCACGTTCAACTTTGTGGCTTCCGCTGGCTTGAACATCGCTGCCGCGGTGAACTCCGGCACTGGCGTGGTGACGTTCACCATCACAGGCAGCACTGCGACGCAAGCGCAGATCCCGAGCTTTAGCCCGCTGCCTGGCGCGTACTCGAGCGGCCAAAGCGTCACGATGACCTGCGCCAGCCCGAGCCCGACGATCTATTACACGACCGATGGCTCGACGCCCACGCACGGCTCGACCGTTTATTCCACGCCCGTGGCTGTGACGAATACCACGGTGAAGGCGATTTGCGCCTCATCGGGCTTGACCGATTCGAACGTGCAGACTGGCGTGTATTCGCTGACCGCTCCGGCCGTGACGCTCTCGACGACGACGCTGGCCTTCGGCAATCAGATTGTCGGAACGCCCAGCGCTTACCAGTCGTTCACGATCACCAACACCGGCACCGCAAGCCTGACGATTAGCTCGATCGTTACCTCTGGCGATTACTCGCTCACGACCGATTGCGGCGGCACGCTGGCTGCTGGCGCTCTCTGTACGGTGAATGTGCGGATCAACGCGAGCACTCTGGGCGCCGACAATGGCGGCGTCACAATCACCGACAGCGCAGCAGGCAGCCCACACAGCGTAACCACCACGGCGACCGGAGTGCAGCCGTCTTCCGTGCCTTCGCCCGCAACGCTTACCTTCGCCAGTCAGGGCGTGAACACCAGCAGCGCTGCGCAGAATGTCACCGTCACGAATAGCTCTGCCTTCCCGCTAACAGTCTCCAGTGTCACGATCACCGGCACCAACGCGAACCAGTTCTCGCAGACGAACAACTGCACGACTGTGGCAGGAAGCGGAGGCACCTGCACCATCGCAGTCGTCTTCACGCCAACTGCGTCGGGCAGCATGTCCGCTACGCTCAACGTCAACGACAATGCCGCAGGGAGCCCGCAAACGGTTGCACTATCCGGAACCGGCGCCGCTCCGCCTGCTCCGGTCGACAGCATCGCGCCATCGAGCCTGAGCTTCAGCGCCCAGACTGTCGGCACCACGAGCAATGCGCAGACTGTCACGCTGACCAACACCGGCACTGCCGCGCTCCTGATCTCTTCGATCTCGATCTCTGGAACTCAGGGCACGGACTTCGGCCAGACCAATAACTGCACGACGATTGCGATGGGCAACAGCTGTACCGTAAGCGTCACCTTCTCGCCGGGTGGCTCGGGTACTCGCACCGGCACGATGTCGATCGTCGACAACACCACTGGCTCTCCGTACACGGTATCGCTGACTGGCATTGGCGGCTACCCGAACGTATCGATTACTCCGGGCACGCTGACCTATGGGAATCAGACGGTTGGCACGACGAGCGCAGCGCAGACGAGCACGATCACTAACATCAGCATAGTGCCGCTGGTCATCAGCAGCATCGTCAGCAGCGGCCCGTTCGCGCAGACCAATAACTGTCCGAACTCGCTGCCTGTCGGCAACAGCTGCACAGTCCAAGTCACGTTCTCGCCCACGGCGGCGGGTGCGGTTACTGGAGCCATCACCTACACCGTGAACCTGCCCGCAGGCGGCACGCTATCCACGGCGCTGAAGGGCACGGGCATTTCGCCGGTCTTCTCTGGCGTTCCTCCGAGCGCGTCGTTTGTGTGCCAGGAGACGGTGAACTGTCCGACGAGCCGCAACTACACGATCACGAACACGGGCAACGCAACGCTCAGCGTCACCAGCGTGATTGGAACGCCGTCCTTCACCGGAACGTTGACCGGCTGCGGGACTGTGGCTCCGAATGGAACGTGCACGCTAACGATCTCCTTCCTTGGCGGACAAATCGGACAGACCACTGGAACGATGACGATCAACCACAACGCGCCCGGGAGTCCGTTCCAGATCAACCTGAGCGGCATCACTACGCAGCCGCCGCCGCCTCACTAAACGATCATGCTCAAGCGCCTCCTACAACTCGGGTTGCTGCTCTCGTGTGTCTCAGCCATGGCCCAAGTCACCATCTCGCCCGGAGGGCAGGTTGTGATTGGCCCAAGCCAAGGCATTGGCCTCGGCGGAGACATTGGCGGATCCACGACGCTGCCCCAGGTGACCGGACTCCGCGGCCAGCCTTTGCCAGTCTTGGCGCCCGGCTATCCGCACTGGAACGGAACGGCGTGGGTATTCGACACGCCCGCTTCGGTCTTCACGGCAGCGACGGATCTCGCGGGAACTCCCAGCAGTCAGACCGTGATTGGCATCTTGGGTAAGCCGTTGCCGACGCTTGCCGCTGGTTATCCGCATTGGAACGGAACGGCATGGGTCTTTGATACGCCTTCCGGCACCTTCGTTGCCGGTACCGACCTCAGCGGCACGTCCTCGGCGCAAACCGTCATCGGACTGAAGGGCCAACTGCTTCCGGGTCTGGCGTCCGGCTATCTGCATTGGAATGGCTCGGCGTTTGTATTCGACTCGCCAACCGGCTCGTTTGCGCCTGGCACTGACCTGTCAGGTAACCAGACGAGCCAGCAGGTGATCGGCATTCTTGGGCACGCCTTGCCCGGGCTGAGCACCGGCTTTGTGCAGTGGAACGGAAGCGCGTGGGTCTTTGCCGGATCGCCGCTGCCGACCGCGAATCAAGGCAACGGCCTAGTCAATTCGAGCAGTGGCAGCGGCACAACCTACGTGCCGCTGTTGTACGAAATTCACTCTTCCGGCTTCCCCTCGGGCACCACGCTCGCCGCGATGCTGAAGAACTGTCCCGTCTTCCCCACGCCCTGCCGCGTGATTCTCGATCCAACGCCGCCCGGCACGGTAATCCCGGTCGGAGCCAACAGCACTGTCGGCAACCCGACAACCGGCGACTATCCCGTCATCATCGGCGCAGGTTCGACGACTGCGACCGCGGCGCACGTCGAAGTGTTCAACAATGGCGCGACCCTGCAGTGCACCCTCACCGGCCTGACCCTGCCGATCTGGATCGACTGCTTGGAGATTGGGCAGTGGGGTCAACTGGCTGGCATCAACCCTGGCAACACGACCAACGGCGGCGCGGTGATCACGACCGCTGCAAACGCTACCTATCGCTCGGTCGTGGCGAATGCCGGCGTGCAGGCAGCCACCGGAACAGTGAACACTTCCGGTACCGCGGTCACGCTGGCGTCCGGAACGAACTTCACGACCGGAACGCAGTGGAACAACACGCCCATCACGATCAACGGCGTGAACTACATTGTCGCGTCGGTCTCGAGCACCTCGTCGCTAACTCTGACCACCAGCGCAGGCACCCAGACAGGCGTGGCGTATCTGGGCGGCGCAGTGGGATGGCAGAACTACCTGCAACAGCGCTTCGAGTTTGAAGGGAACCAAATCGTTCCTTCCGGAACGTCGATCATCACCTCTGGACTGCTGACGCTGACTGCCGTTGAGGGGCAAGCGAACATTCGTAAGTTCGCGATGCTCGGCATCAATAACACGGCGAACATCATGCTGCAGGACGGGCCGGTATCGGGCGACAATAATAGCTTGAAGTTCGATGACGGCGCCAATGTGTGTGGGAACCACGCCGGATGCGTGCCGCTTTGGATCACGACAGCGCAGAACAACGGCAACGGCATCAACATAATCTTCCACAACATTGGGTTCGGCAACGGGCCGGGCGGGAGCGGCTGCGCTTCCGGATCGGGCGCGATGCTGTGCATCGATGGCTCCTACGGCGGGCTACACAATAGCGCCTTCATCAATGACATCCTCTTCGACGGAGGCTATGTCGAGATGTCGGGCACGTATCCCGCGTGGAGTGCGAACGGCGATGTGCCGGGAGCGACGCTCTACAACCTGGGCAACGCCATCCTGCCGCCAACCTCGGGCCACAACAATCCGAGCGGCCACTACTTTGTGGTGACGACAGCGGGCACGCCCGGCGTTTCAGAGCCGGTCTGGAACAGCATTTGTAGCCCGAGCTACACGCAGGGTGCGACGTGCGTTGACGGGTCGGTCGTTTGGACGGATAACGGCACCGTAAACCCCAGCCACTTCGCGGAGTTCAAGAATGCGCGCGATCTCGACATTCGCGGCTTCGACATCAACGCTGGCACGACCGGGACGTGTGTACTCGTTTCGGGCAGCACCACGGGCCGCATTCACATCGGCGGGCGTGTGCCGTCAACGCACTGCACCTCCGCGATCCTGACGAACTCGGTCACCGGCTACAGCACCAACACCGGGCCGGTTGACCTCGATTATCTGTATCCGGGCGCGAATGGTTTGGCCGTCGTCGATGGGCACCTGGCTGTGGCGGGTATCAATCAGCCGCAAGCCAACGCCTTCGCAGGCAGCTGCACGATGTCAACGACAACGTGCACCTTCAGCTTGAGCTACACGCCGCCGACGACGTATCTGTGCTTCACCTCGCTGGACCACGCTTCGGCTCCGCCTGCTACCGCGATCTCCTCTAAGTGCTCGTTCTCGGGCACGACAGTGACGATTACGGCAGGCTCGAGCAACACGCTGACGTGGGACGCAATGATCGTCGGTAACCCGAACTAGGCCATGTCCAAGTACACGGAACAGGAGCGGGTGAGCCTTCAGACCGCGTGCATCGCCATGCGCGAGTCAGGCTTCACGTTCAGACAGATTTCCCGCATGTTGAACGTGTCGATCACGTTCGCGCAGGACTCCTGCATCGAGCTATCGCAGGAACAGAAGAAGCAGGAACGCGATGCGTTCGCAAGGGAAGCAAAGGCCCGGGAGCTAAAGGCGAAGAAGCAGGAGCGCGAGAACGCCACACTGCTCGCCGCGGCTAGGCCGGATGGAAGTCGTTGCACCGCGAAAGCGTGCCCGTATCCAGCGCTGGTGAACGGTTTATGTCGTGGGCACTTCCTCGATTCGCGCAGTGAGTCGTCGTTGCACGGTTCACCGCTAGCGATCGCCATCTAGGGGGCCTTCGGCCAATGAACTCCGGGTTCTGGACTATCAATGTCGGGCAGGTGCTCACGGCGCTTGGGCTAGTGGCAAGTGCCCTCGTCTTCATCTGGAAGACAGCGTCTCTGCACGGCCAACAGAAGGAAAAGTTCGAGGATCTCGCGGGCAAGGTGGAAAGTCAGGAGCGCACCTCGAAGGAGCATGGCGTCGTGATCGTCGAACTCGCGCGCCTGGCTGCCATCAGTGAAAAGCGTTTGGAGTTGATTGAGCAGGAACTTCGGGACAACCGAAACCAAAAACAGGAGGCTAGTCGCATATGAAGCTGAAGGCATATCTGCCGTTGATTATCACGATGGCCGGAACGCTCGGTGCCGCCATCTTCACCCCGGCTTTCATCGCTGCTCACCCTGTCGTCTTCGCATGTGTCGTGGGCGTCGCTCAGGTGCTTCACGCCGCACTGCCTTCGATCTTCGGCCAACCAAATCAGTAACGGAGGCGCACGTGAAAACCGGCAAGCTGAGCCCCAAGGCTCACCCCAACACGCTGAAGCTCGCGAAGTACACCGCTGGGCAACCGATGCCGTACCCAGCGCGCAAGGTGTATCGCGAGTACAAGACGCCCGACGTTGCCAAGCAGATGTTCGGCAACGATGAGATTGGCGATTGCACGTGCGCTGGCATCGCGAATCTGTTGATTCTTTGGACGGTGCACACCTCGACCATCGTCATTCCGACGCGGGACGAAGTTGTGAGCCTGTACTCGGCAATTACCGGCTATGACCCGTCCGATCCAAACACCGATCAGGGCGCGGCCATGACCGATGTGCTCGCGTATATGCAAAAGACCGGCTTCCTCGGCCACAAGATTCTCGGCTGGGCGCAGATCGATCACACCGACCCCTGGCACCGGCAACTATCCGTCGATTTGTTTGGAGCGACGTACGTTGGCGTGCAGCTGCCGCAAAGCGCCATGGATCAGTTCCGCGCGGGCAAGAGTTTCGAGGTGGTTCCGGATAGTCCCGTGATCAGCGGACACGCGCTGATTCACCCCGGCTATGGCGCCTTGGGCGGTGATTACGTGACGTGGGCGAAGTGGGACCAAAAGGCTTCGTCGGCGTGGGAGTCTGCCTACATCGACGAGGAATACGTGCTCATCACCGAGGATTGGATCGACCAAGCCACGCAACGTACGCCTGGCGGCATCGACCTCGCAACCCTTCAGGCTGACCTGAAGGCGCTTTCTATCTAGGGAGACTCATGAAGCGACTTGTATTTGCAGTCATCCTGTTGTCAGCGACCGCCTTCGCGCAAGGTGGCAGGCCGGCGCCGCCGAAGCCGAGCATTGGCAAACTTAAGGCTACCGCCTGCCCAAGCCCGACTCCCGGCGCTCCGCACGTTTGCCTGTCGTGGACGGCGAGCACCTCGACGGGCGTTGCTGGATACAACGTCTATCGCTCAACCACCAGCGGCGGCGAGAGCTACGCCACACCTCTGAATGCGACCGTGGATACAGGCACGTCCTATTACGACGCAACCACGGCCATCGGATCAACCTACTTCTACACCGTTACCGCGGTGGGAACTGGAGGTGTATTGAGCGTTCCCTCCGGCGAGGTGAGCGCTCAGATACCAGTGCCGCCAAATCCTCCTTCAGCACCCTCCGCGTCGATCGATTAGTTGCACCGTTCAGTACCCAAGCAAATGAAACTCTTGAGACTTCTCGCAGTTGTCGCGCTGGTGTGTCTGCCGATGTTTGCGCAGAACAGCCTGTGCACTCGTTCGGTCATGTGCGACGACGCGCTGCCGCCGAACGTCTTCAACTGGGCAACCGGCAACGATGGGATCTCGCACAAGTGGGGCGACTTCCTTCCGGAGTGCATGGATCCGAAGTTCAAAGGGCCGATCTCGGTGATTGGCCTCGGCGCCTGCGACATGCCGGACGCTCCGCAGCCGCAGCCGGTTAAAGCGGTGGCTCCGCGTGCGAAGTTCTTGAGCTATCGCAAATCGTGGCAAGACGCGCCACTTCGTACGAACAAGCAAGTTCTGTCCGATTGGACCTTTCTGGTGCCTGTGGGTAGTTGCGCGGCGGCAATGACAACCGACGTGCTGGTGACTCACGGAGCACGCGAGCAGTTCCATTCAGAGGCGCCCGTTGTTCTGGCCATCGCGGGCTTCAGCTTTATCTCCCACAAGTATTTGTGGGCTCCGTTTACCGGAGGAATGACGAGCTACTGCGTGCAGCACTACGTCCGCGACGCAATGCAGTAACCCCAACCCAAAGGAGAACTTTGATGAAGAAAACACTTGCGCTGTGCCTTGTGGGCACGCTGATGCTGGCCGGGTGCTCGACTGCCTGGCTGTCGACCTTCGAGGGCTACCTGCAAATCGCAGGCCCGATCCTGATTCAGATTCTGGATGTGATCTCGATCGCCAAGGGCACGCCGGTTAATTCGCAGTTGGTTGCGAAGATCCAGGCGGATCAGGCGGCCGTCAACACGCTCGCGAAATCGGTGCAGGCTGCCGCCGCGCAGAACGTCACCGGAACCTGCGCACAGTTCAATGTGGCTGTCCAAACCTTCGCCGGTGACCTGACCGCCATCGAGGCGCTTGGCCAGGTAAACAACCCGACGACTCAGTCGCAGATCAACGCTGCGATGCAGATTGCGCAGCAAGCCATCAACGAGGTGGAGGCGCCGATCGCCGCTTGTGCGGTTGCTCCGACTCAGGCGAAGGCGCTGGCTGCACTGCACGGCTCTGCGACAACCTCGACGTGGACCGCCAACGACTGTGTGCGGCGCTTCAATGCCGTGATGGACAAGAAGCATCACGTGCACCTGCATAACGCCTTTATCCGTGTTGTCAGCTTCGGGAAGCTCCAATAGCCGTGGACACTCGAAGCACAACGCTGTTAGCTCCCCTGCATCCCGTGCTCGTCAGCAAGTTCACCGCGCTTGCCGAGGCGTTTGCGCAGGCTACAGGGGACAGTCTCGAAGTCGTGCAGGGCCTTCGCAGCTGGGCAGCGCAAGCCGCGCTCTATGCGAAGGGCCGCACGGCTCCGGGTCCTGTCGTAACCGATGCGGCGCCGGGCCAGTCCTGGCACGAGTTCGGTATGGCGCTTGATGCGGCGCCGGCCTCGTTGCTCGGTCAGCCGAATTGGGATCCGGCAAGCCCACTTTGGAAGACCATGGTCGACCTCGCGCAAGCCGCAGGGTTCACCTGTGGCGCTTGCTGGAGTCATCCGGATGCGCCACACCTGCAGTTGACGGGCGTTTTTCCCGTGTCGCCAAACGATGAGGCGCGCGATCTATACGAAAGTGCGGGGATTCAAGCCGTATGGAACGCCGCGGGCATCGCGGCCTAACGAGTTTGAAAGTCGCAGTTAACCGAATAAGGAGACTCAACCAAATGATCCGAAAGCTTGCGCTGGCAGTTGTGCTAATCAGCGGGCTGGTAGCTGGTACTCTCCCAGCGCTGGCTCAATCCACCAACGCTCTCAGCAACCTGTCGTCCCTGTACGGAAACTGGGTGATGACGACCAGTTCTCCGGTCGGCACGGCTGGCGCCGCCACGGTGACCCTCGTGAACTGCTACGTGAACGTGGGGGGACCGCAGGGCGGAGGCAACCGGCAGGTTTTCCCGCTTGCCACCAACGTGCCCATTACCGTTGTCGACGGGGCGAACACCGAAACGCTGACGCCTAGCGCGGTCTCGTCGCCGCAGCCTTCGACCGAGCCCGCGATCCTGCCGTACACCTGTTCGTTCACGGCAACGTTTTCGAACACGCATGGCTCTGGTGTGCAGATCATCTCGGGCGATGCGGGCAGGGCGGAAGCCGCAAACGATAACGGCGCTTCCTACCCGCTCGATACCGGTGTGATCCTGCTCTCCGGTCACTGCATCGGCACGGCCAGCAGCGCGGCCACTGATGGACTGACCGGCTTGGATCCTGGCTTAGCGCTTGCTTGCTCCACGGTGTTTGCTCCTTCCACGGCTGGCGGTACCTCTATCCCGCGAGCCGGTGTACTGAAGGGCCTTTCCATCACCTCGACCGCGGTTGGTGTCAACGGCTCTGACGGAGTTGCGACCATCTACAAAAACGGTTCCGCGACTTCGATCACCTGCACGGTTGGTACGGGAACGTCGTGTTCGGACACAACCCACACCGTAGCGGTCGTGGCAGGCGACATCGTTTCGATCGCAATCGCGACGCAGACGTCCACCACGCTGGCGAATCTTGTCGCGACGCTCGAAGCGTTCTAACGACGTTGGTGCAGTCCCTTGGGGAAGGGTGAGGGCGGGGCTCCGGCTCCGCCCCTCAAATTTTTGCGCCGGAGAGAGCCAATGGCCGAAGAACACAAGTGGATGCAGAAGGCCCGCAAGGCGATGGAACGCAAGGGCACGGTTGGACTGTTCGGCAAGAAGGCTCAGAACGCCGGCATGAGCACTCAGGAATACGCGCGTAAGGAGTACAACGCGCCCGGGACGCTCGGGAAAGAGGCGCGATTCGCAGCGAATCGAGGGAAGTAAATGGCCGACCGTCTCTTCAAAGTCGAGTGGCCTGCGGGGAAGGTGCTCCTCCATGCCAAGGACGAGGAGCAGGCCATGAAGCGCGCGGTTGACTACCTGGCACAGCCTACCGCCAAGCGGCTGACTGCGACCGAGGTGCTGCTCTCGGAAGTCAAAGGGGACGAATGCCCTACGACGAAGTAATGCCCAAGTTTGCAGCCGGAACCCTGCGCTCAGGTTCTGGCCAGAAGGTGACGAGTCGCGCGCAGGCTATCGCGATCGAGGAGAGCGAGAAGAAGAAGGCCGCCGCTGGCAACACAGAGTATGCGGCCAGTGGATCACGCGGCGAGCGTGCCGCGCGGCGGGCGCTGGCAAGACAGAAGTAAACGGAGGCTCTTGATGCCGAACACTGCAGGCGTGAGCAATGTGGCCGATCCGAAGGAGCGCATCATCGCCGTCAACGGTAGCGGCGGCGGCCAGGTGCTGATCTCCGCTTCGATCTTCACGGGCTATGTCGAGATTGAAGAGTGCCCGCCCGCTGCCTACGTGGGCGCCTTCAACGCGCAGGGAATTGTGTACCAACGCGCCGACGAGAACTATGCGAACAACTACCCGCTCGTTCCCGGCGACGCAATCATTATCGGAGACTCGGTGCAAAAGAATCGCTCGATGGGCGTGCCGCAGATGACGATGGCCGATCAAACCGTGCGCCCTGCTACTCCGTTCGTGAAGGTGATCTCAGCGACCGTAACCGCGACGAACGTCCGGGTACGCGAGTGGAGGCAGCGCTAATGCGACGGATTCTGATGGCAGTCGCGGTCCTCGTCGGCCTTGCGATCGGTGCGGCCGCACAGAAGACGGCGCCCACCATCCTGCAGTTCCAGAACACAGGAACGCCCGTTTTTACCGGCAAGGGCTTCGTTCCAATCAACTTTGCGTCGGGCTGCACCGCCTCTGTTGTCAGCAGTGTGCTGACGATCAACTGCTCTGGCGGTGGCCTGACGGTCGTCACTGTGCCCCCGAGCGGATCCTGCACGCCCGGGACGCAGCCGCAGATGGTTAGCTCGACTGGTGTGATCTATACCTGCCAGAACAGCGTCTGGGGATCGATTCTCTCGGCGGGGCAGCCGATCAGCGCGGTCAATTCTGGCGTGGTGGGCGAGGGACACTTTTCGTTCAACTGTTCAGCGGCCGCGAGTTCATCTTCAATCACCTGCACTGACGGGAACTTCACGACCAATGCGTCCGTGGGTGCGGCCATCTTCTGCACTGGGCTGACGACGCTGGGCGGCGGCTCGGGAGATATTCAGCTTCCCGAAGGCACCATCACGAGCATTAACAGCGGGACCAACGTCACCGTGTCGACGACGACGACGGGATCGACCATTCACTTCTGCGGCTGGGGTCAGTACGAAGACACGCCACTCTCTAGTTTTGAGACGCTCGTTACTACAGCCTGCACGATGGGCCAGTTACCAAGCTCAAATCCGGAGGCCGACGGGCCTGCGGTGATCTTGGTCAAGCACAAGCACTTCTATCAGACGTCGGTGTGCTCCGGTACGGGTGGCGCCCGCAATGGCTTCGGCTACTTCGGCGGCGGGATGCTAGCGACTTACATCATGGTGATGCCGAGCATGGTCGCGACCGACTGTGTGAACGGGGCAAGCGGGGCCGCGTGTTTCGGCGGTGCATCTGACGGCGGATGGTTCCACGACTTCACGATATTCGGTGGTGGCGTCTCGACGCTGACGGGCTTCACTGGCAAGGAGCTTTTCCAGATGAACCCCGGCAACAACTCCTTCATGGATCACATGACCTTCCTCGCGTGGGGCGCGGGCGCTGCTTTCAACGGTCTGGGCACATGCGTCGAACTTGACGGGCAGGTCATCGCCAACGAAATCACCGAAGACTATTGCGGCGACGTAGGAATAAAGACGGGCAATGCGGGCCTCGGAGCTACCACGCTCAAAGGCATCACGGCGCAGGATAACAAGTCCGCGAACATCTGGATTGCGGGACAGGGCTCGACCAACGTAGTGCTACTAAGCGGCTCGACGCTTGGGAACGCGCCTTCAACCAACGGCGTGAACTTGTGCGTGCAAAACGCGACTTCGCCAGCCATCGTTTACGTCTCTAACTCCCAGATCGGCAACTACGGTAGCGTCGGTAGCTCGGGCGAATCGATTCTTGTGGGCCGCTGCGTACCCCTTGGCTCAGCTGTGCAGGGCACGGGATCGATCGATATCACCGGCTCGACTGTCGGCTTGTCAAGCTTCAATGCCGGTATCGCGGCCTTCAACTCAGGGAATACGATTCACCTTCGCGGCACGAAAGTTCGTGGATCACTTACCCTCTATAACGCTTCCGGCTCCTCGTTCTTCGACGACTGCGGCAACGACGTTTCAGGCACCACGGTCTACACGGCGAACTCAGGTTTGCTTTTCGGGCATTCCTGTTCCATCACCGGGACCGCTCAGTCCAGCGGAAATATCGGTTTCACGTCCGGATGGGGAACGGGTCCGGCCGCGACGGCCTGCTCGGGCGATTCGTCAAACTTCACGTGCACGCTGACTGTCGGAACATCCCCGAGCGGTTCGAACCCAGTTGTCACTCCGACCTTTCCGAGCACCTTCTGGGTAGCTCCAAACTGTGGTGCCTTTATGACCGGAGGAACGGCGACATATTCGAATTTCGTCGTTGGCACCCCGACCACCACGAATGTACCCCTGACTTTCAACGGAACGCCATCAGCCGGGCAAACCATCGTTATGAATGTGCGTTGCTCAAACTAGCTTGTGAGAACTAAGTCATGAAATGGCCTTGGGTTTCACGCGGACGCTTCGAAGATCAGCGCGAGGAAATTGAGCGGCTCCGGGCGGAGCTTCAAGGGGCGCACGCCCGCATCGATACGCTGTGGAACGTGATGCTGCTGCGCACTGGTGGCGTGATTGTGGATCCGGGCTCACTGCCTGACGTTTACAAGCCGAAACCGGCGCCGGAAGCGCCGAAGACGGAGACAAAGCCACCAGCATCGCGGCCCTCTCCGCAGGCGATCCGCAAGACGCTGGCGAACTTCGAGGCGACTCAGGAGTCCGAACTTTTGGCGAAGCAGGGGCGGCCTCGACCGATGCCTCCCGAGCAAGCCGCAGTGATCGCGGATCTCAACAGCGCCGCGAACGAGGCACAGGCCAGCTAAATGGACGTTCAAGCGACAGCAGCCAATCCAGTGGGAGGAACCATGGGCAAAGAGGTAAAGCGTGGACGTTTGCGCCGCGTCACGATGAAGCATATGTACGACGAGGACGGCAACCTCACCGGCCACACCGTGAGCGCGGAACACGAACCCGACGCCAGTGCCAGCGATGGCAAGGGCTACACTCCGTATCCCCCTGACATCGAGACTCCGCACGAGACCTACGATTCCGCGGAAGCCAAGATGCGCGAGCACCACAACGATAACCTGAAGCGCTTCGGCGGCAAGAAGGCGAAGAAAGCCGCAGCGGCTTCGATGAATGACGCGCCGATGAAGGAAGCGCTGGGACGGAAGGGCGGCTACTAGACCTTCGACATGGCGGCGACCGCCCTACAGCTTCCGGAGCAGCAGCAGCAAGGGCTCCAGAACCAGAGCAAGCCCGAACGTTCACCCGCTACGCCCGCCCAAGGGAAGCAGTCCGATCGCAAGGCGGCGTTCTTCGGAACGAGCGATAAGGCGCTTGTCGAAAAGTTCGAGAGCATCCTCAAGAGCGTTTGGAAGCAGCACATTGAGGATTGGGGCGTGCAGCGGCGTTACGTGCTGCGCGAGCACCTGCGGGCGATGGAGTATCGCAACGGAAACCAGCACATCGGCTGGGACCCGCTGACCTCCTCCTATGTCGGCTACAACGACATCGTTCGCGCGCAAGGCTTTCAGCAAGGTACGGAGCAGGGCAATGCGGACTACACCCCGCAAAAGAACGTCAACATCATCGACTGGCTGTGCCGCGTATGGTGCTCGACGCTGGGCGCTGCAATCCCTGGCGTGGAGTGGTGGCCCGGCGTCGAAGATAGCGACCTCGACTCGCGCGTAGCCGTTGCCCGGGACAGGGCTTACAAGAAGATTTCGTCCGACAATCAGGACAAAGACTTCTTGGAGCAATGTCTCGAGTACCTGTTCCTCTGTGGCGGCTATTTCCGCTACATCCGTTGGTCGATGGACCCGCAGCTGACGGGGACGCACTACGAGGACGTTCTCGACTGGCAGGTTCAGAAAGTCTCGCCCGATCGCTTCGTTTGCTCGAAATGTGGCACCGAGGCTCCGGCCAATCTCCAGAACCTGCACCAGCTGCAAACCTGCCCGGGCTGTGGCCGTCCGCTCACTTCGGCAGATTTCTACCCAGGCGCCCGGATGAAGATGCCGGTCGTGGTGGGGCAGCGCGAAGTAGCGAACGGTCAGGTGCGCTGGGATGCGCTGTCGAGTCTGAGCGTGCAAGTTATGCCTCACGCCACGACGAGTGGCGGCGGCGTGATCGCCAACACGCCCTTGCTGGAATATCAAACGGACATCACCAAGGGCGCGTTTCGGCGCATGTATCCAGAAGATTGGGACCTCGCGCAAAACGCCTCGTCTGACGCCTCTTCGCCGGATAGCGAACTGGCGCGCCTCTCTCGGATGCGTGCGACAACGCCGGGAGGCTTGCGCTGGACCAATACGCTGCAAAAGCTGCCGACGCTTCATCGCGTGTGGTTTACAGCCGATGCGATCGCGGCATGGGACAAGCAGACCGAAGCGCAGCAGTTGCAGGATCTCGTGAAGGATGGCTGCGTGGGCGTGTTCTTTCAGGACAAGCTTATCGACATCCAGCACGACATCCTTCGCAAGCGTTGGTCATGGTGCGGTTGCAAGAAGAACTCCGGCGCGTATCCGGTTGCTCCGGTGCGCCTGGCGCTCGGTTTTCAGGACCGGCTTAACGATCGCGTCGACGGCGCGGACGATTACTTCGACCGCCTTGGCTGCCCTCCGGTCCTCTACAACCAAACGATCTTTGGGGAAGCGCTCAACGGAGCGTATCTCCCCTCCGGAACCATGCTGGGCGTTCCGGTGAATCACGAGATGGGGAAGTCGTTGCAGGACGGCTTCTTCCAACCGCAGTTCCATCAGGACAACGGCGTATTCGAGTGGATCAAGTTGCTGATCGAATACGTGCAACTGCTCGTCGGCATCGTGCCGCAAACCTACGGCGGCCATCAGGAAGGCATCGACACAGCAAAGGGCCAGGAACAGGCGCTAAAGACCGCCATGGGCGTGCTGTGGCTCTACTGGAACCTCGTGCGTGCCGAGTGGGCACGCGCCGCGACGCTGAGCGTCGATTGCTTTGCCGAGAACGCGACGGAAGATCAGTACCACGTCACGCGCAGCAGCGACTCCGATGATTTCGAAGTGGAGCCGATCGTCGTGGCGGACCTCGACGGGAAAGCCGACGCGCGACCGGAAGCCAATCAGGACTACCCGATTGGATACGAGCAACAGCGCGAGCTTTACCGTCAGCTGTTCATGATGGCGAGCGGGAAAGAGCCGAACCCGTTGGTCATGGAAGTACTCGACACCTTCGAGGCACGCCGGCAGGCGATGCGTTACCTCGGTCCTCCGGATATGGAGTTGCCGGAAACGCCGTTCCACTACAAGGTGCTGGCTGACATCGAGCAGTTGATTGCGACTGAGCCGATTCCGACCGGCGTGGTGGATCCGCAAACCGGGCAGCCCGTGCTTAAGCCTACCGTCGAGCCGGATCCGGAATTCGACGATATGGAAGTGACGATCGACACGATCACACGCTACGCCGTGCGGCACTTCAAGAAGTTACCCGTAGGTTCGCCAGCGATGCTGAACCTGAAGGCCTATTTCAAGATCGCGGTGGTGTACCAGAAGCAGAAACAGGCAGGGATGGCCGCGGGACCGCAGTTGCTCTCGGTCGGAGCGCCGGGCTGGCAGGGAGCTTTAGGCGCACCCGCCAAGCCGCCTGGAGCGGGAGGGCCGGGCGGTCCTCCGCCACCGGGGCCGCCGAATGGTCCGCCAGCCGTGCCGCCGCCCGCAGCATGAAGCCGCGCATTCTCTTAGCAGTAGGAAGGCCGCCGAAGATTCGGCGGCCTTTGTTGCAGTTGCCGTTGTTCCCGCGCAAGTCGTAGTAGCCACACACCGAAACCTCAACCGACACACACCTCCGAGCTTGAGAGGTGAAAGGAGAAGTTTGCGATGTTTGAAGAATCTGGAGCAGCAGTAGAAACACCGACAGCAGGCGGAGACGTAGGCGGAGGTGGCGCACCGAGTACTCCTGCAGCGCCGTCGACTCCTGCGGCACCATCAACACCCGCAGCACCGTCGACGTCAGCGGCACCATCGACGCCCGCCGATCCCGAAACAAAGATGCGGGATGCGGTTGCGAAGGTGATGAATCGCACGCCCGGCTTCGAACTTGAAAAGCCTGGCGCCGAGACCAAGACCGCGGAACAGATTGCAGCGGAGAAGAAAGCCGCTGATGACAAAGCCGCTGCCGATGCAGCTGCAGCCGGAGGCAAGACTCCCGAGCAGATCGCAGCCGAGAAGAAGGCGGCGGAAGACAAAGCTGCTGCCGACGCCGCTGCCGCAGGGGAGCCCAACCCGCTCGACAAGCTGGGACCGTTGCCGGTCGAGACGCTTGCGAAGGCAATCACCGAGAACCCGGAACTCGCTGCGGCGCTCGAGAAAGCAGGCCTTGACCCGGAAGTGATGTATGAGACCTCGCGCCGTGCGGCGCTGAGTGATCAGTACGCGGAAGTCTTTCCGACTGTTGATTCTGCAAAGTTTGCAGCCGACAGCGCGAATCACTTCTACGACATCGAGCAGGGTTTCCCAAAGGTCTCCGATCTCAAGAGCTTCGACGACTTCGTGACCGGCACCATGCTGCCGCTCTCGGTGCTGCGCGATCCGAAGACCGGCGACCCGCTCACCAACCCTGACGGCAGCTATCAGACGGACGGCTCGATCGGGCGCTTCTTCGAAGCCGCGAACCAGATGGAAACGGTCATGGGCGTCCGGGCCGTGGACGCGCAGATCAAGGCTGCCGAGGCGCAAGGCGAAGCAGGCGAAGAGACCAAGCAGGCGCTGGAGCGGATCAAGGATGCGCTGATTCTGGCGCAGGAGTTCCGCGACAACGGCTACAAGGTTCCGAAGGCCAGCGGCAACGGCGCCACACAACGCTCGCCCGAGGATCAGAAGCTCATCGATGACGCCAACCGCACCAGACAGGAAGCGGAGAAGCGCAACGAAGAGGCGCGCCAGGCAGAGATCAAAACCTTTGACGACAGCGTGTTTAACGAGACGACGACCGCAGCGTCGAACTTCGTCGCGGGCGTGCTGAATCGCACCGCGCTCGATGACTACACGAAGGCGTCCATTTCCGACAAGGTGAACGCGGAAGCATGGGAGGCGCTCGGCAAAAACCGCCACTTCCAAGCCCAAAAGGCTCACCTGCAGACGCTCCCCGCTACGCCGGAGACGAAGAAGCAACTCGTCACTCTGGCGAAGCTGGGCTTCGAGCGTGAGGCAAAACGAGTTCTCGAAAGAGAAATTCAGGCCGCGGGGGGCAAGCTCATGACCCGCAGCCAGCAGAAACAAGCGAAGCAAGAGACACAACAGGCCAACGACAAGATGAATCAGGGCTCGGGCACCGCGCCAAACGCGAAAGGCCCAGCCCTCCAGACCGGAGCGCAGATCCGCGAACAGGCGATTAAGAACCTGAAAGCCGCGGGTGTTGCGTACCCCGACGATGGCGAAATCTTGGCGGAAAGCCTGCGCCTGCGCAAAGCCACGCAAGTCGCGTGAACCCCTAACGACGGCTCATCGTAAGGCCGATGACCGCGAACCCTCGCAGCCGCGTGGCTGCGACTGAGAACCAACATGAACGCAGACGTCTCCTCGCTGATCAACCTGACGCTCGAAGGTGTGTCGGACGTGATCAACGAAAACCTGATCACCTCCGATACCCTGTGCTCGCAGTTCAAGAACGGCCGCGCGCAGCGGGTCTCTAACCGCCTCTACCGTATCGTGCAACAGATTGCGCTGGCTGGTGGCGATAGCCGCTCGGTGCAGCCTGACGGTGGTGCGCTGCCTCTGGGCTCCTTCTCGCAGTACATCGCTGGTGGCGTGACTCCGGTCTCGCTCTCGACCGCGATGAACTGGACAGAGTTGATGGCAATGGTCGGCGTCAAAGTCGACGGTGTCGCGATTCAAAACGCGATCACCAAAGGCCTGGGCGACCTGACCACGATGATGAAGAACTGGGAAGACATCGGCCTCCACACCGATAGCACGGGCACGCTGGCAACGCTTTCCGCCAACCCGCCCAACGCCCAGACCCTGAACCTCAACCCGACGCCCTTCGGTGCGCGCGACATCGAAATCGGTCAGACGGTTGACATCTGCTCGCCCGCGAACGCCAACCCTGCGAACATCACCCGTTGCTCCCTGACGGTGGTGAACAAGGGCGCGCTGCTCGGTGCGCAGCAGTATCTGACCACCCTGCAGAACGCGCAGGTTGGAACGACCGGCAACGGCAACCCGCAGGCGAACGACATCGTCCGCTACGGTGGCCTGACGGACGGCGTGCCGAAGTGGCTGAATGGGTTGCGCTACCTCATCAGCTACGGCATCGTCGGCGAGTTGCATGGTGTTCCGCGCACGACGCCGCAGGTTGTCGCGAACGGTTTCGATATGGGCGGATCTTCGATCACGCGCTCTGCGATTCAGTTGCTTCTCTCGCAGCGCCGTGCCCGCATCAAGGAAGAGACCGTAGGGACGGATTTCTGGTACACCCATGACTCTCAGGTGAACAGCCTGAAGGAAATCGGGTACGACCTCGAGTTCATCCCGCTGGCAGGCGGAGAAGCCGAAGGCTTCGACCCGTTCTTCCGTGGCGCGCCGACGATCGAAGGCAAGCCGATCAAATGGGGACAGCACGCGGATCAGCAGGCGTGGTATCTCATTGCTCCCAAGGCAGTGGGTCGCGTGATGTTCAAAGAGCCCTACTTCCCGCTCGTCAACGGAAGCCGGGTCTACAACACCTATAACCAGGGCGGAACTCCGAACTTGCAATACGCTTCGGCGTATCTCAATTTCGAGCAGTTCTTCACCGACCTGGCGCCCGCGCACGGCGTCATCACCGGAGCCGGTGTGCCGGCTGGAACTCTGCAGGGCTTCTAAAGCCTGTCGAGTGGCGGCCCCAACGATGGGCAGAGCTTCGGCTCTGCCCTTTGTTTTTCTCTATGGCTACTGAACTCAAACCCGAACGCCCCGATGTCCTTCCTGAAGGCCGGGCGCCGAAGCACATTCGCAAGTTTCTCCGCGATGTGGGCGGCGTCAACCCTTGGGGAGAAAACCGCTACCGCCTCGTCCTGGCACAGTGCGTGATGATCCAGCAGGGTGCACGCTGGCACGACTGGCCCGACGACACCGCATTGCTCGACCAAGGCGGGCTTGAATTCTCAGAGCGGACGCGCAAGTCGACCTACATCATGCGCGATCCCACGGACCACAGCCGCGAGATTGCAGTGGAATCCGACGTCCCGGCATTCGTGGGCGTGAAGAAGAATCAGCCCACGCGCGTGGTGGAAGAGATGCGCTGGATCCCGCGCTACACCGATGTGAAGGGATGGCTGCTGCAGGTGTGGTATCCGCCGAGCTACTACAGCCGCGAACACTACGACATGCACGTCAAAGGGCGCCCGGATCTGCCGATTCTCGGAGAGTTCCCAGCGCACGGGCAGTATGAACGGCAATTCGTCCACATGGCGAAGGGCGCTTTCCATGAGACGTTCCCGACCATCCCGAGCGAAAGCTGGATGGAGCGCGCGATTCAGCACCATGAGCGGAAGATCAGCGAGCAGTCCTCGCCCAACGTGGAATACCGGATGCTGATCACCCTCCGCGATATGCAGAAGGCGAGGGAGCAATACGAGCGCAAACAGCGCGAGGAGTACGAGTTAAAGCTCCGTGATCGCATGAGTCCAATCTTCTCCGACACGCTCGAAGGCGGTCGCATTCGCGAGCAGCTGGCGCGGCGTTGTCGGGAGCAGGGAATAAAGCTGGGCCACGTAGGCAACTAACTTTCGGCCTAAGCCCCGAGCGTGAGGGCGCGGGCCAATCCACCGCAGAAAAGGAGAACACCGATGTCAGCAGGTCAATCGATCGTAATGCAGCCGAACGAGAATTACGCGAAGGGACACGACCCGTTTCTGACTCCACTGCAGCAGCGCGCATGGGAGTCGTATCAAAGGCTCGTCACAGAAGCCAATCGCCGCGGCTGGCAACCGGCATCCGTCATCAGCCTGCACCCGTTCCACTGGCCTGTGACTGGGCCGATCCACCAGGCGGACATCCGGATCCCGGCAGTGCCGCTCAGTGAAGATCACTGGAACAACGCGGCAAAGCTGAAGCTCTCGAACGGGCTGCACATCCCATTTACCCAGTACGTCTTTACGATGTGGCGCCCCTCGCAGCGCAAGTACCTCGTCGGCCAGCTTGATTACGAGGAAGTGAACGAGTCGAGCCACATCTGGCCGATCGAGCAGGCAGAGGATGCGGTCCACCAGAACAATCTGGGCGCCGATCGCGGCGGCGTCTTCTGCTACGAAGGCGCGCATATTCCGCTGGCGAACCCGGAAACCAGAGACATGGAGCGCGAGCGCCTCGAAGCCGCCCACGCTTCGCAAATGCTTTATTACGAGACGATGTACAACCGCTTCTCTGACGCCTACACCTCGCGTCAGACGACGAACTCCTGGCGTGATCTTGTCGGCAAAGGCAAGTACCACCGCTGGATTGCCCAATATCTCTACCGCATCGGGCGCCTGAAATCGCTACCCGCGTGGTATGAGGAAATGGTCGAGCCCGGACGCAAGGCCAACGAGAAGTGCGACCAATGTCAGCAGAACGTCGAGCCCGGCTCGGTGATCTGCCGTCACTGCAACCGCGTGCTGCGGCCTTTCGATGCGTTCGCCAAGCTGATGATCGACGACGAGACGCCCGGCGCGAAGCTTGTCGCGAAGCGCTGCAATCTGAACGAACTCAAGGTGCTCGTGAAAGGCAACATTCTCACCGAAGAGAAGCTCATCGCCTGGGGCATCGAGCTACCCGACAGCAAGAAGAAAGGTTAAACCGATGGCGCTACGTCTTCTGCTGCCCGCGTTGCTGGCTCTGTGTGGCTGCGCGGGAAAGCAGCCTGCCCGGATCGTCATCCCGCAACAGTGTTCCCGGGTGAAGATTACGGACTTTCACAAGCCTTGCGTCGGGCAGCCGGACGGCAGCCTTCTGTGCGATCACGTTTCGGTGCACGCCGACTGCATTGCGACGAAGAAGTAGCGCCTACCCAAACCTATGGCCGTTCAAGACATCATTACGCGCGTGCAGAACGAACTCGAAGACCTCACCGGGGAATCGAGTTCGAGTTGGACGGACCCGGATTACATCCTCGGGAAGCTGGTGACCGTTGGCGACGACATCGCTGTGCGTCTCCAGCTTCTCGATCTGAACTACAACACGCAGGAAGTAATCCTGTTCAACATCCCGGCCAACACCACGAGCCTTGCCAGTTTTCAGCAAACGGGCGGGGAGCTTGCGGAGATGATCCTGCCGAAAAGCGTGGAGTGGCGGCTCGCGGGACAAACCCAAGAACAGTGGGACCCGGTTGAGCTTGTCGACAAGGTCGTCGACACCGATACCGGAACAGGTGCTCCGGGCACTCCCGTAGAGAGTGACGACCCCACGGTCGAGAGCTACGAATGGCGCGGAGGCGTTTTGCTGATCAGCCCTTGCGAGGAGCCGGTTGACCTGCGCATTCGCTTCGTCGCTACGGCAATCCAGTTGAATTCGAATTCCGCGCAGCAGGCGCTCGGACTGACGAACGTGTACGTCTATCGGTGCTGCGAAAAGATTTGTATGTCGCGCGGCGGTGATGGAGTGGCCCAGTTCAATGGGTACTACGAGCGGGCCTGCGCAGACTTTGAAGGGCTTTCCGTGAAGTCGCAGCATAGCAAGCCCAACCGCTTGGGAGGGCGCCGGTCGGCTTCACCGAGCGGGCGTCCCATGGGCGGTTGGCAGCCTCCGATCGTCGGGTAGCGGATCTTCCCAAAGGAGAACAATCTCAAAATGGCGAACACGGTTCAACTCAACAAGAAAATCATCATCAAGGGTTTGGTGATCTGGGAGTTCCTGATCACGCTATCTGCCAACTACCTGAACAGCGGCGGAGTGATTGGCACCCCGGGTGAGACCATCAACTTCAACGGCGCGAGCAATCCGAACTTCGTTGCACGGCCCAAGATTCCAGCCGGTCCACCGGCCGGGCGCTTGCCGTTAATGCAGGACATCAAGGTCCTGAATGAAATCGCGGGCTTCAGCGCGATCATCGAGCCGAACGCGGTTGCCCCGACGCCGGCCAACTACGCGATGCGCATCTTCGGCAGCGGCGGCAACGAGATGGCCAGCGGCGCGTATAGCGCGGCGCAAAAGGCCGAGCCGTTCGTCGTCCACGTGTACGCTCCACTGAAGTACAACTAAGACTCCTAAGCCGTGAGTGTCAATCTAAACGGCTTAACCCCTGCCCGCACTTTGCGCTTCGGCGGTCAGGTGGATTGGGACGATCCGGTACAGATCCCCAACGGGCTCGCGATTCTTTGCCAGAACATGCAATTCCTGGCTGAGAGCGTCAAGACCCGTTGGGGATTGCGCGCTGCCGCGTCGTTACCTTCGCTGGACGCCGACCCGACAGGTGTGGATGTGCTCACCGTCCTCGGCAACCCCACGCCGCCCGGAAACCAGCAAGCCAGCGGAGGCTCTAGCCGCCTCAATCCACAGCTGAGCCGTCCTGTCCGCGGCATCATTCCCGTCACGAATCCCCAGGCTGGCGACTGGCAGCCGATTCCGGGCAAGTCGCAAGTCGCGGTTGTGTTCACCTCGACCGGCGAGCTACTGCTCGAACTTCCCGCAGGAAGCGGCACGCTCGTTCCGGTCAATAACACGCGGATTGCAGCTTCCATCATTCAACTGCTCGCCACGTTCACCAATACCGTGGTGATGCAAACCTCGAAGGCCTACAACCGCATCTACATGGCCTTCACCGATTTGAAGGCGGCAATCGGGCCGGTGCTCGCACTCGACGCTGCAACCGGCTATGTGTGCCCGGTTCCGCAGAATCCCGTCGCGGCAGCATGGCAGCCGAACACGCTTTACTTTCAGGGAGACATCGTCACTCCCACGGCGAACCCGAATGTGTGGTTTCGCCGCACACAAACCGGATTGAGCGGAGCGAATGAGCCCGGATGGCCGGGCACGCTCACCGGCTTCTTTGAGCCGACGTACGAGCCGACCTACGCGCAGGCGGCTGACAACAATGTGCTGGATGCGTGGGAAGAGTGGACGCCCGGCTTTCCGGCGTACCTGCCGACGCCTTCGATCGGCGGCACGATCACGCCGTCAGCTGGCGGGACCCTTCCGGCTGGAGACGACATCTATCTCGCGTTCTCCTACTTCAACAGCCAGGGCGAGAGCACGTGGATCTACGGCATCAAGTTCTACAATCCCAACGCGAACCAGAAGATCACCTTCACGTTCCAAAACAACCTCTGCGGGCCGTCGATGCCGCGCTGGCTGATGGCTGTGATGGGGTTGGGCGATACGAATGGCCTGCATTGGCCCGCGCAAACCTGCCTGAACGTCTACGTCAACGCTGTAGCTCACAACGCTGCCGCGCCAACCCAGTACTACCTTTACGAGCAGACCACTGCCGATCGGCCTGTCGTGGTTTCATCGGTCCCGGGAAGCGGGACGCTCTATCCGATCCGCACGGCGCCCACGGCCTCGATCTCGGGCCAGCAGTTCAAGGGTGAGCCCGGAACGCGCTTCGCCGTTCTGTTGCGCCAGGACGTAATGGGGAACCTCTCGCCGGTCGATCCCAACGCGCCGCAAGCCGTGAGCTTCGCAGGTGGCTTTACCGATTCGGGCCAGATCAGCGTCGCGGCGGACGGATCGTTCATGTACATCCAGGTGGACGACGTCACGCAGTATGCGGCGGGCATGACTCTGGATGTCAACTGCTCGACACAAGCAGACTGGACCGGCAGCTTCACGATCGTGAAGGTGATTCCCGGTTTTGACCTTGGCGCGGATCCGCTCACCACGACGCAGGCACCTGTTCCGCAGGGCACGCTAACGTTCAGTACGACTGGGCTGACGCCGAACCCGGGCGGTACCGACTACTGCAAAATCACCGTGCTTCCGGGCGCTTGTCCGGTTGCGGTTGTGCCGCCTGGCTCGCAGGAGGGTCCCGGCTATACCTATGACGTCCTCGCGCTGACGAGCGCGGGATTGAGTTCGAATGGTCCGTTCAACTATCTCGCGAACCCCGAGCCAGCCGTGGCCGCTTCCGCATCGGTGATCTCCGAAACGATCGACGGCGCTGGCAATGCCTTTCTTTCGGTTTCGACGGTCGCGGGACTCACGGCAGGCGACGACGTGCTCATCGCTGGATACGCTGGCGGCCTGGCTGTGTTGAATGGCTTGCGCGTTCTTGCGAGCGTGTCGAGCGGAAACAGCGCGCCCAGCGTGACTCTTCCTGACCCCAATGGCGCGCAGACGCAGACGCCTGCAGGTGTGACCATCTCTGTGGTGCAGAGCCAGCCGACGCTTGTAGCTTCGGGAACGGTCGGCATTCTGCTCCAGTTCGACGACACCACGCTCGCTGAGGGCGTCGACGTCACCGGCAACCTGCTCTTTATCGCCGTGCCGGAAGCAATCGATCTCAGCTATATCCCCTCGATCGACCGCATGGCGTACGTTTCGGATAGCCAGCCGACGAGCGTTGTCTTCTCGGAAGAGACCTTCCTTGGTGAAGTGGATGGCGAGAATGACGTGCTCAACATCGAGCCCACAGACGGCTCGATCCTCGTCGGCGTGCGCGAGTTGCTGAACGGCATGGTGGTTGCCTGCAAGGAAGAGGCGGGCTATCAGGTAGTTCCCACAGCGGACGTACCTGCGCGCTGGGGCGTCAATCGCCTGTGGGGCAACCATGGGCCGTGGAGTGGACGCAACATTGCGACCGGCCGCGACGCAAGCTCGAAGCTCTCCTACATCATCTTCGTCGACCCGGAGAGCGGTGTGTATCGCTATCCGCCGATCTTGGGACAGGGCGAACTCGATTGGCTCAGTAAGGAACTGAGCGGCGCGAACAATCAGGATGCCAGCCGCATGGCGACCTGGGACCGCGTCAATCGCGCAGCGGGCGAACAGATTCAGGTGGTGATCGACGACATCGCGAAGGAAATCAAGATTGCGGTCCCGCTCGATGGCGCTGCGACTCCCAACTACGTTCTGACCATGAGCTATTTCAACGGCTGGCAGGATCCGTTGATGCTGACGCTCAGTGGAGAGTGGATTGCCAATCGCCAATCGCGGCGCTGGAACCTCGACCCCATCCCTACGCGGTGCATGGCCTTGGTGAAGCGTACGCTCGCGGTGCCGGTCGATCAGCGCGTGAATCGCCGCCAGTTGCTGCTCGGCACTCCGGCGTCGATCAACAATAACGGGTGTGCGCTCACCTTCATGCAGCCGGGCGCTTACGACGATCTCGGCGCGGGATATACGGCGAAGTACCGGCCCGCCTACTCGCGCGAGGCGCCGAATCCGGCATGGCCTGCAGGCGGAAGGCTGTTGCGCTTCTCCGCGGTGACCGGGCACGCGATCGGTTCCGGAATCATGGCGATCACGCCCATCACGCCCAGTCCGGAATTTTCCGCGCAGCCAATCCTCCAGTCGCTCGATGAGGGCGAAGCAGAAGTCCCTGGCAGCGCGCCGGTTACGCACTTCACGCGCGGACCCGAGGGGGATGGCGAGTTCCTGACGCACGAGTTCTCGAATCAGGGCAAGCCCGGCGCGTGGTTTCAGTTGATGGAATACGTTGCCTGGTACAAGGCCAAGTTCCCGACCCGGTAAATGAGCTACCGCACACCAGAGCCGACACTCGAAGCGTTTGCGGATCCCGCGCAGCAGAGTTATGTGCGCCGCGTCTCTGAGCGTCTCGACAATCTGGAGCAAGTCACGCAGGCGCAGAGCGTTGGAAGTGCGGGCCGTCAGGCGCCTGCTCCGCCGAAGGCTGGCTTTGGCGTAACGACGAACGCGGGTGTGAAGGGCCATGCGTATGTGCGGATCACGAACCCCGAGTTCCTGGGCGGGAAGCAGAATCAGGCGGGCTCCGCGATCCGGCACCACTTGCAGGCGAGCACCAATCCGCAGTTCAACGGCACGGTCACGGATTTTCCGGTGAGCCACCAGACGTACTACGACATCAGTGAGTTGGGCAGCGGAACCTTTTACTTTCGGATGAGTTCGAGCTACGACGGCAAGACCTTCAACACCGCTCAGAACTCCGGAAAGGTCGTGATCCCCTAATGCCGTGGAGGGTCTACACGCCAGCGGATAAGCCGGAGACCGATGCGCTGCACGCGCGCATGGAGGCACGGCTCGGGCGCGATCTGGATCTTCCGCAGTTGGACGAGCGGCCCGTGTTGATTTCGCTGGTGTATGAAGACAAGGGCGTGATCACCCACGCGGTTTTTCTCGAGGCCGAGGCGGAAGTTTGCGCGATGGGTGAATGTTCCTTGCCGCGGTCGGAATGGGAGTCCGCGGCGCAGATTCTTCAGCAGGTGCTTGACAGCTATCGCATTCGCATCGTGCGAGCGTTTGTGGTGCCGGAAGCGCTGGAGAGGAAGAACCCCAAGAAGCCGACCGCGCTGGAGCGGATTCTGAAGCATTTCGGATTGCAGCGCGAGGACGTCAACAAGCTGGTGCCGTTTTCGAAGTGGCTGGGCTGAGAGGACAAAAATGGCGAGAACAACCACGGCAAATAACCAGTTGGGGACGTTCAACGCTCAGGGCGGGCAAGCGTTTAACAACGCCCAGACGGACCTTTCCACGTACAACTCGAATCTGGGGAAGCTGAACGCCGGCATGAACGTCGGCGCGGATCCCTTTAAGTCGACCGCCTATCTCTCGAATCAGAACAAGCTCCAGTCCGAAGCCCTCAACACTGCCGCCGACTCAGGCAAGGCTGCACTCCAGCGGTCGAACATCGCATCGGGCGGCTTGAATCGTTCGCAGAACACGCTCGCGCAGCGCGACATCGGGCTACAGACCGGGCGCCTGGCGGACACGCTGAGCGCGCAGCGGGCGTCGAATGACTATAAGGCGAACCTGCAGTGGCAGCAGTACCTTGCTGGCGCGCCGCTGGCGGGAGCCCAACTCCAGACGGGTCTCTACAGCACCGCAACGGGCGGATCCGGAAACGCTCTGAACAACTACACGACCGCGATGGACGACACGTACAACAACCTCACCCAACTCGGCAGTTCGGCAATGATGGCGGCGGGCATGGCAGCCGGATGCCCGGTGCTGGGAACGCTGTACAAGATGGCCGATGGCAGCAAGAAGCCGGTCGAGCAGTTGCGGCTGGGAGACTTACTGCTCGGCATCGACGGCGAGCCGGAGCTAATCGAGGAGATTCAATCCGCGCGGGCTCCGGTCGTTCGCATCACCACCGATTCGGGAATCGCCGTACGCAACTCGGCCACGCACGCCTTCGCGCTGCCGCGTGGAGGGTTCACGGTCGCGGCGCGCTGCCTCGGGATGTCCATCAAGACAGACACCAAGCTCGGCAGCACGCGCGTAACCGCAGTGACGCCGGACGGCGAAGACTGGGTGTTTAACGTGATGACCAACCGCACCCACACCTACTGCGCTGACGGACTCTGGGCTTACGGTGTGGGCGACGCCGAGCGCCACGTCGGGATGAACGAGTGGGCAGAAGTCGGTAAAGCCATGCTGGCGGAGGTGGCCCAATAATGATGTCACCTTGGACCCCGGATATGGATCCGATGGCGATGCAGGCTGCGATGCAGCGCGTAGCTCAGCCCGGCGCGCGTCTTCCCGTTCCCCCTCCTCCGGTCGCGGCGCCGCCGATCTCTCCCATGATGGCGTCCAGCGCAGGGATGAGCAATGCCGCGCGGGCTGCGAGCGGACAGCCGCCCGTCGCTCCCGCTCCTGCGCCTACTCCTGCGCCGACACCACAAGCGACACCCGCTCCAGCTGCACCGAAGCCGAGCGATGACCCGAGCCTGATGAGCCAGGGCAACATGATGCAGCAACGGCTTACTGATGCAAGTCAGGCGCTCGCGCGTGAACAGGAGAGAGCGAACTCGATTCAGTTCCCCACGCCGCCGAACTACAAGCAAGACTTCGAGCCACACGGCTGGCGCAAAGCGGTAGGTATCGGCCTAAAGATGATTCCGCTGTTGCCCGCGCAGTTGGGGAGTCAGGAGTTGCTCCGACTCCCGCAGTACGAGCGCGCTGTTGGCGACTACGAACGTAACCGCACCAGCGCGATGGATCAGTTGGCAGCCGAGAGAGAAGTGGGCGTCCCGATCGCGAATGACAGGGCTCGCGTCGCGCAGGAAGGCTTCACCAACTGGCTCAACTTGCAAAAGGAAGGCCGGGAACAGAAGGCCTTCGAAAACGAGCCCACGGGCAGGATGCCGTATCAGGAAACAGGGCCGGACGGCAAAGTCCATTGGTATCAGGACACAAAGGGCGGCAGGCGCAACGAAGTATCCGAGCCGCGCGAAGTAGAGGAAGACCGGCGCAAGCGCGAAGAGGACGCGAACACCCCGGCGCCTGGCGCGCGGCCTGAGCCTGATCCCGCAGCGAAAGGGAAATGGCGAGTCAAAACGAAATCGGGCGATTACATGCCCTACATGCCCAAGTCGGTCGATGAAGGCGCGATGCTGGGCGATCCGAACGCCACCAAGCTGTTCAATCAGGAGCACTACCACGAAGGAGCCCAGGGCGGCGGCAGCGGTATGACCGCGGCGCAGAGTCGCGAGTTCACCACGCGCAGCCGACCGATCCAGCGTCAGATGGACGCGCTCGACCGGGAACGCAGCGAGTACACGAAGATGCAGGCGCAGGCCATGATGACCGGCGTTCAGTTGCCGGGAATGGCCAACGTGCAGACGCACCTGCAGGGTCTCGATCAGAAGCGCGAAGCGCTCCAGAAGCAAATGGATGACATCGAGACCGAGATCATGTCGCGCGGCGCGAAAGGCGGCGCCGCCGCGGGCAAGACCGAAAAGTCCGGAGGAGCGTTCACCGTGCCGAAAGGTGCACCGAGCCCGTCGAAGCCAAACGATTACCTGAAGGCGGACGGCAAGGCGATCGCGTACTCGAAGGACGGTAAGACGTGGGGACCGTTGCCCGCGACTAACAAATCGGAGTAGCATGGAGGCATGAGTGCTTCTGCTCTCATCCTCCTTGTAGTTGGCCTACTCGGTTATGCGACCGGCCATATCCTGAAGAGGGCGTTGAGGTAGCGATGCTGCTACCGGCCATCGTCGTCTTCTTCCTGGGAATGCTCGTCGCACTCTTCGACGAAGTGATCGGGTTCTTCGCGTCCCTCTGGGACCGCATCTTCAGCTAAAGCCACACCACAACTTAGGAGGAGTCACCTGATGTCAACCGCACCGGGGTACGTCGTTCTGCATCTCTATCACCCGAAAAACAAGAAACACGAGCAGTACCATGCGCTCGTTCTCAGCAGCCGCGAAGTCGAGGACCATAAGAATCCACTGCTGACGGTCGTCTACTTCAACCACATCAACACCGCAGCGCATCATGCGCTGCAGGGGGTTGACTGGGCTGAGACGTTGGAGCGCGTCATGGACGTGCCGAGCATCGAGGACAAAGAAGGCGCGCCGTTCTTCTACGACGATCAGCTTTCCACGATGCACTATCTGTTTCAGCGATATAGCGAGCGCTGCGGGCAACTGACGAGCGATAAGCAACTGCTCGTCGCCGAGTTGGAAGTTCTCAAGGCGGAGTTGGCCAATACGACCGAAGGCAGGGACAAAGCACTGCAAGCCCTGGCGGACGAGCACGCGCGCACCCCGTTCGAAACCAAGCGTTATGCCGATGGATCGAGCGCAGCAGGCCCCGGGCCTTTGCCGGATCATTCGCCTGACGGCGCACCCGCCATCGAGAGCACGCCCACGGCAGCGGATCTCGATGCAGTTGCTGACGAAGAGAAAGCCAAAGAAGCAACGTCCTAGTTCGTGGCCGATCCCACCACAACCCCGAAGTTCGAAGTCGTGAACGGATCACCGGACGAGGAATCGACTCCTCAGTTCGACGTCGTAAATGGCTCGCCCGACGCTCTCTCGAAACGAGAGGCGTCGGCGGCCATGGAGACAATGACCCGTCCCGCCTCTGGGACAACTCCGTCTGCCCGCAGTTCGCGCTTCGACATCGGTCCCGCCCCTGCATCCCGCAGCATCGCCGAAGGCCTTCAGACCGAGCAGGAAGAACGCCGCCAGGGGATGCCGTTCGCGTACCATCCCACGAATTATTCCCTGTCGAATCCCGAAGCCGAACACTTCGGCCCCACCGGGCGGCCCACGCAGGCGCTTGCAGCGCCCGGCGCACCCACACCTCGCGCACTGCGGCCTACACCTCCTTCTCCGCCACTTCGCTGGCAGGATGTCCTCGGCACCGGCGTAAGCGCTCTCACCAACATTCAACCGGGAGCGGAAACGGGCGAGACCGATCTTGGCCGACAGGTGGAGACCGGAACCAAGGAACTGACGACTCCCGGGAAGAGGTTTACCGGAGCGCTGCGCACAGCAGAAGCCGGTACGGAAGCCATGACTCCGTTCATGGGACCGGCAGCGCTCGAGAATCCCGCCGCGATCGCACGCGGCCTTGCGGAAGGCGAAGCTGCCAGCCATGTGGCCGGTTACGTCGCCAATAAAGCGGGAGCCACGCCGGAGCAGAAAGAACTCCTCGAATCCCTTTCGTTCTGGGCGCCTGGCGTCGCGCGTTCGGTCATCGATCCGCGCGTGGGTATCGAGTCTTCGCCGGAAGGGACGCGCGCAGCGGCCACGGTCGCAGGTGGCAAGGCTGGCGCTGGCGTTGCCGTGACGCCGGAAGGCGTGACGGTACGCGGGAAAGTAGGTCCCTTTGAAGGCAGTAAGACGTTCTCGCGCGGTGCCGCCCCAGCGGGCGCCGGGCTGGAACCGCCGACGATTGAAGGCGAGACGCCGCCTCCGCCACCTCCGGATACGGCGGCGTTGACCGTGCTGCAGTACGACAACATGCAGCGCGCGGCCGGTAATCTGGCGAACGGTCTGCCGGCGACTCCGCCACCTCCCGCTCCTCCGCCCATGCCGGAGATCACGCCGGAGCAGATCCAAGCCGAGAGCGCGAAGATCGCGCAACTGCCGAAGGAACAACGCGCTGAGGCGATGCTGAAGGCCCACGAGGAACTCTCGAAAGCCTTGCTTCAGCAGGGCAAGCTCGTGGTGGATGGGAAGCTGGAGATTGTCCGCAAGCCCGAGCAGGCAGAAGCGCTCGCACAGCGAATGATCAACGACGAAGTCACCCGGATCGACAAGGCGGCATCAGAAGGCGGACTCGCGAAGGGCGAGTTGCCCCAGCGCTTTCAGCCGATTACGCCCGAGGCACAGCCACAAGCCAAGACCCGCAACCGTAAAGCTCAGGCTGAGGAACTGGCAGCCAAGGCTGCCAAGGTAAGCACACCGGCACAGCCGACGCCGCAGTTTGAGGTCACCCAGGAGCCACCTTCTACCGTAGAGGCCAGCGAGAATGCCCAACCCGGCGAATCCGAGCCCGCTACGCAGGAGAAAACGGCGGCACCCACAGAAAGCCCCAAGGAACCCGAGAAAGTCGCTCCAGCGGCTACCGAGGCGAAAGCGCCCTTCGAAAAGGGAGCGCCAGTAAGCTTTGCCCGCAACATGCAGGTTTCAAAGGGCGAAGGCAAGTCGGAGATCATCAAGGCTGGAACGAAAGCCTTCGTCGAGCACTCCGACCCGAACCTGAACTTTGCCCGGGTCCGTTTCGCGGACGGCAGGGTGCAGAGCGTTCCGTTGCGGTATCTGGAGGCGGCGAAGGAGGAAGCAAATGCGCCTGAGAATGTCAGTGGAACTCGACCAAGTCCCGAGCCCGCGAAAGGTACAACTGCTGCAGCAGAAACTGCTAGACATGGCAGTGGAGGCGAGGCGGCAACTAAAGAAGTGGCTGCGGGATCCGAAGCCAAGGCCGAGGTCTCGAATCAGGGGGAGCCGTTCGCGCTGACTCACCCGCCCGAGGACGTTGGGGTTCGCCAGTACATCAATTCGCTGCCGGAGCACCATCAGGAGTACGCCCAGACCTTCTACGACACGTTGCGCGATGAGGGCAGGGAAGCGGCTTACGATCTGGAGCCGCGCGTCTTCGGCATTCCCGAAAAGGAAATGGCGGACGTGGAGAAGATCGACGCCAAGCTCCACGAGCTATCGAAAGCCGCAGGCGAGGGCCAGAGCCGCGTCGTCAATCCGATGGGGCCGGTCAAACTCACGGCCACGCGCGACAGCGGCAAGGACATCCCCTACGTCGAGCGCCTGAACAATCCGAAGGCTGGCGAGGAGCAATTTACCGACACCTATCGTGTCGAGCCCGGCCACGCCGGTCATTGGGAGATCCGCAACTCCGCCGATCAGGTTGCGTGGAGGGGCAAGGACAAGACCGAAGCGAAAGAAATGCTCGCGCTGTTCCGTGAGCATCCGGATACGTACCTCTCCAGCGGTTACACCCGTCATCGCGAGTTCGTTCCCCCAGGTCCGCCGAAACTGTCCGATCACCACGAGTGGGCGCCGCTGGCGCCGGAGGTGAACCAGAAGCTGCAGCAGTGGATCGATGAGAATCCCGACAAGTTGAGGTGGGGACACTTTAGCGCTGACAGCTTCAACATCAAGACGCCGGACGGCGCCGAGGTGCATCTCGCTTCCTACGGCGGGAAGTACCAGATTTCCAGCTACAAAGAGCCCGGCGAGTACAGCGGCAGCTACGGCGGCAGCACCATGCCGAAGGGCAAGGTCGCGAAGAGTGTGGCGAAGTTAGTGAAGGGAATCAAAGGCCCCACGCCCGCCAAGCCCGAGGGCGGCGCGCCTGCCGCGAAGGAAGAGAAGCAAACCAAGTTCAAGTTTGGCAACACGCAGGCAAACGTCCCTGAAGATTCGGCGGCGGGGCGTGCGCTCGATGCCGCACGTGAACGAATTGCCGACGCCGATCTTGCCGGAAAGGGCAAGGACATCGGAGAGAACCACGTCACCGTGCGTTACGGCATTCAGGGTGACGACACTGCGGGGATTCGCAAGTTCCTCGCGCAGCAGGCGCCCTTCGAGGCCAAGCTCGGCAAGACTGCAAAGTTCCCACCTTCAGAGCAGTCGGACGGCGCCGCCGTGATCATCGCGCCGATCGAAGCGCCCGAACTCCACAAGCTGAACGCGCAGCTGGAGAAGCATGGCGACTTCACCGAACCCTCCTTCAAAGAGTACAAACCCCACGCCACCATTGCGTACGTCGATCCAAAGAAGGCGGATCGTTACGTCGGCATGAAGCTCACTGAGGGGAAAAGTTTCACCATCGACGAGATCGGTATCACCGATCGCAATGGCAATGCAGAGATGGTGAAGCTCGAAGGCAAGAAGGCAGAGGAGGCGCCCGCAGCGGATACGCTCACCGTGAAGAGTGTCCCGGGCGGATTCGGAATCATCGCGCCAGGAGGGAAGATCCTCCAGCGCTTCAAGTCGAAGGTCAAGGCGGAGAACGAACTCGCGAAACAGAAAGAGGAAGCGCAGGCGAAGCTGGAAGCGACGCCGGAACGACTCGCGCAGCAAAAGGCTGCCGTCGACAAGGCGAAGGAACTCGTCCGCAAGAATGCGACGAATCTTCCCGCTGTGCACGAGGAATTCCATAGTCTCGCGAACGCGGCGCACCTGCCGGAACTGGAACCAGCGAAGCTGCGGGGCAAGGATACTGCGCACGTTTATCAGGTCGACGGGAAGTGGACGCCGGAGCGCGAAGCGCTGCATAAACAGCGCGTGGATCTCGCGACGAAGGGCAAGCCAGAACAAACAAATCCAACGCTCGTAATCCTCGGCGGCGGCGCGGCCAGCGGTAAAGGCACGATCACCGACGCGATGAAACACGACTTCCCTAATGCCGTCATCAATGATGTCGACGAGGAGAAGTTCGCGCTGCCTGAGTGGGAGACGCTCCTAAAGTCTGATCCTTTGCGCGCTGCGGGGCGCGTGCACGAGGAGAGTTCCGCGATCGGCAAGATGATCACAGCGCGGGCGTTGGAACAGCGCAACGATCTGATCCTCGACGGTGTCGCTGGCAAGCCTGAGAAGATTCGCAGGCTGATCAAGGAGTTCACTGAAAAAGGCTACAAAGTCGAGGCGCACTTCATCGATGCGCGCATCGACAAGGCGGTCAACGCCATGATCGCGCGCTATGAGCGCAATGGCCGGTTCATCAATCCCTCGACCATGCACGAGGGCCACATTGGTGCAGCGAAGGTTTACCACGCCGAAATCGTGCCGAACGTGCCGGAGCACACGCTGCACGTGAACCATCACGAGACGGTGAACGGAGAGAAGCAGCCCCCCGAACTGATCCACAAGAACGGGAAGGTGTATAATGAAGATGAGTTCGGGCGCCATCTGGAGAAGGGAGGGCAAACCAATGGGCGACCTGGAAGTGGACGACAACTTGCTGAAGATGCTGAAGGAAGCCGGGCCGAAGTCTCTGGAAACCCTCGAACGGCTGAAGAAGGAAGGCCACAAGGATCCGCCGAGACCTCCAAGAGCGGACCTGCAAAACCTGAAGGTGCCGGAGAAAACAACCTAAATGCCGGTCAACCCACAGAGCGACCCGAGGTTTCAGGAGTTCCGCGACCGGCTGGACAGCCATCTGCAGGACTGGAACCCAAAGCTGGTGAAGGCGTTCGAGAAGAAGGGAACGTACCAGCAGTTTCTGGATCAGAGGGCCAGCCTGGCGGTGGAGCAACTCCTGCACGCGGAGGCGAGCGGCCAGGAGATCGATCCGGACGAAGTGGAGCAGGAGATGTATCCCGAGGCGGAGAAAACGCCGGAGGACGCGGAGTTCGAGAAGCTCCAAAGCTAACCCGCCGCAACACCGATTGGTTTTCCCACCCCGAAGAGTTTTCCCTTAACGCCGGTACCACCACACGACTCAACTGGAATCTGAAAGCGCTCGACATCCTGAAGCGCGTCGAGTCCGGGGAGTCGAAGCTCACCGATGAAGACCGCGATGCGCTCGCGCATTTCGTTGGCTGGGGCGCGCTGCAGTGGGCGTTCAACTACTGGAAGGCGCCGCAAGCGGAGTGGGATAAGTTCCGCGCGGCCAATCAGAAACTGCGCGAACTGCTGACTCCCGAGCAGATGGCGGCTGCGGAAGCCACGGTCCTCAACGCGCACTACACCTCTCCGCAAATCGCGCGATTCTCCTGGGATGTTGCGAAGCGCCTGGGGTTCAAGGGCGGCACCGTTCTCGAATCCTCGATGGGCGCTGGCATCTTCCTCGGCACCATGCCCAAGGGGTTGCGCGGCTCGTCCCAGATGATCGGCAACGAACTCGATCCGATTACCTACGGAGTCGCGAAGCTGCTCTATCCCTCTGCCACGTTGTTCAACAAAGACTTCGTACAGTTGGTGCTGCCGGATAACTCGATCGATCTTTCTGTCGGCAACGTGCCGTTTGGCGAGGAGATTTACGACCCGCACTATCCGAAGCTGAAGGCGCGCATTCACGATTACTTCATCGTCAAGACGCTCGACAAGCTCCGCCCTGGCGGCGTCGCCGCGCTGATCACCTCGACCGGAACCCTCGACAAGCCCAGCGAGCGCATTCGCGAGGTGATGGCCAGCAAGGCGGACCTCATCTTCGCCGTGCGATTCCCAGCTGGCACGTTTGAGAAGAGTGCGGGCACTCACGTCACGACCGACCTGCTCGTTTTCCAGAAGCGTTCACCCGCCGAGCCTCCGGGCGGTGAAGCATTTACCAAGGTCGTTCCGGTCGAAGCCATGCACGAGCAGGACAAGGTCATGGCGAAGGACTACCTGAACGAGTACTACGACAAGCATCCGGAGAACCTGCTGGGTGAGTTGCGGATCTCGCGGCGCATGTACGGCTCGAATGATCTGGTGCTGGCGCCGAAGCCCGGGGAGAATCTGCCTGATCAGCTGAAGGAAGCGCTGAGCCGCGTGCCGCGCAACGTATTCGGCCCGGAAGAGTCCACGCCGCTTTCGCCTGCCACTTCGGATCCCGGGCTGAGCTTCTCGCCGGGGCTCGTCGAAGGGAACTACGACGTGAAGGGCGGCAAGGTCATTCAGGTGCGCAACGGCGTAAACACGCCTGTGAAGCTCGAAGGCAAGCAGCTGGAGCGCATGAAGAAGCTGGTGAAGCTGCGCGACATGCTGAACGAAACGCGGCGCACCATGGCCACGGCGCCGGTCGACGATCTGGGCAACGCGCTGGTAAAGGACCAACAGAAGAAGCTCCTGGCGGCCTATGAGGACTACCGCAAGCTCGGCTCGCTGAATGACGCCGAAACCAAAAAGGTCTTCGGTGACGATCCGCACTATCACCGGCTGTTGGCGCTGGAGACCTATAACAAGCGCACCAAAGCCGTGAAGATCGCGGACATCTTCACAACCCGCACAATCTATCCCCAAGCCAAGCTCTCCAGCCTCTCGGCCGATCCGAAGGAAGCCGTCTATCAGGTGTTGAATGAGCGCGGCACTCCTGATCTGAAGTTCATGGCTACGCTCTCGGACAAGACCGAGCCGGAACTGTTGGCGGAGTTGTCGAAAGCCGGGCTGGTGTTCAAAGACCCCACGACCAACAAGTACTACATGGGAGAGGAATATCTCTCCGGCTATGTGCGTGAAAAGTTGAAAGACGCGCAAGCCGCGGTTGAGCAAGGCCAGAAGGAATATGAGGTTAACGTCAAGGCGCTCGAAAAGGTCATCCCTCCGGATAAGCCGATCGATCGCATTCGCATCCGGCCAGGCGCCACGTGGATTCCGACCGAAGCGATCGATGATTTCCTGAAGGACGTCTTCCGCGCCGGGCAGGCCGTTAAGACCACCAATGAGCATGGCGTGTGGAGTGTCGACGGAGCCCAGTCGAGCGCCGAGATCATCGACAAGTACGCGACGAAGGACTTCAACGGCCTCGAATTGCTGCGCATGGCGCTGAACCTCCGCCGTCCCACGGTCTACGACATCCACGAGTACGTGGACGAGGAAGGGAACCGGCGCGAGCGCCGCGTGGTGAACCAGCAGAAAACGATTGCGGCGCGCGAGAAGCAGGAGCGGATCACCGAGGAGTTCCAATCCTATTTCCGTGGGCATAAGGAATGGGCGCCGCAGTTGGTCCGGCAATTCAATGACAAGCTCAACGGTCTGGTGCCGCCGAAGTCAGACGGCTCGCACCTGACGTTCCCGGGCGCCAACATGAACGTGCTGCGGGGCGGCGACTTCATGGCGCACCAGAAGAATGGGATCTGGCGCGCGGTCCAGAACGGACGCGGGCTGATCGCTACCGCTGTCGGCGGCGGCAAGACCTACATGGGCGTCGCGATCGGCGCCGAATCGAAGCGGCTGGGGCTGGCGCGCAAGCCGATGTATGTGGTGCCGAATCACACGCTCGGCCAGTGGGGCCGCTCATGGTCGAAGCTGTATCCCGCGTCGAACGTGCTGATCATCGGGAAGGAAGACTTCAAGCCCGACCAACGCAAGGCGCAGATGGCGCGGATCATGACGAACGACTGGGATGCGGTCGTGGTGCCCTTCAGCCACTTCAACCTGATGGACATCTCCGCAAAGTACCAGCAAGCCTATTTCCAGCGTCAGATGGATGAACTGCGCGAGACCCTCGAAGGCCTGGAGGGCAAAGGGAAAGAAGGCGATCGCTGGATGAGCCGCTCGGAGCGCCGTCAGCACTCGGTCGAGGACAAGGCGCGCAAGCGCACGGTGAAGCAGCTGCAGAAGGCGATGCAGAACCTGAAAGCGAAAATCGCCAAGCTCGCGGATCTCAAGTCGGACAAGACAGTCAACTTCGACGACCTGGGCGTCGATATGCTCATCGTCGACGAAGCGCACGATTACAAGAACCTGCTCTATTACACGAAGATGGGGCAGGTTGCCGGACTCCAGCAGACCGACGCGAAGAAGTCGACGCGGCTGAAGATGAAGACCGACTACCTGCAGGATCGCAACAGCAACCGCGGCGTCGTGTTCCTGACCGGAACGCCTATCTCGAACACCATGGCCGAGATGTACACCATGACGAAGTACATCGCGCCGGATGTGCTGGAGAACGCCGGCATTCGTTACTTCGACGACTGGGCCGCCAACTTTGGTTCGATCATCACCGCCAATGAACTGAGCGCCGACTCCCGCACCTACAGGCCGCGCGCCAAGTTTGCGAAGTTTGTGAACGTGCCGGAGTTGCAACAGTTGTTCCGCAGCTTCGCGGACGTCAAGCGCAACGAGGATATGCCGGAGGTGCAGGCCATCCTGCCGAAGCTGAAGGCGGGCAAGCACACCGTCGTCGAGATCGAGAACCCGGAACTGAAGCCGATCACCAATGCGCTCGTACGCCGCGCGGCTGCCCTGCGCGGAGAGGCGGCGCCGGTCTACGGCCCGGACGGAAAGCAGTTGGAGGAAGAGTACACCGACGACAAAGGCCGCAAGCGCAAGCGCCTGGTGACAGAGTCCCTGCCTCGACCGAAGCCGGAAGAGGACAACATGCTGAATATCGTCAACGAGGGCCGCATGGCCGCCGTCGATATGCGCCTGTTGAATCCCGAGCTATCCGGTAAGTACTCGAAGATTCCGGAGGTGATCAAGCAGACGGTTCAGCGGTACAAGGACTCGAAGGCCACCAAGGGCACGCAGCTGATCTTCTGCGATCGCTACCGCTACGTCGACGCGGACGGCAAGGAACGCTTCAGCATTTACAAAGAGTTGGTGAACGGTCTCGCTGAGGCAGGCATTCCGAAGAAAGAGATTGCGATCGTCCACGACTACGACAAGGACGACGAGAAGCTTGCCATGTTCGATGAGGTGAAGGCGGGCAAGATCCGCGTGCTGATTGGCTCGACACAGAAGATGGGCACCGGCATGAACGTGCAGAACCTGCTCGTGGCCGAGCACCACGTCGACTACCCGTGGAAGCCTGCTGAGATGGAACAGCGCGAAGGGCGCATTATTCGCCAGGGGAACCAGAACAAAGAGATCGAGATCCTGCGCTACGCGACGAAGGAATCCTTCGATTCCTACATCGCGCAACTGCTGGAGGACAAAGCCAAGTTCATCTGGCAGGTGCTTTCCGGCAAGGACGTGGGGGATGAGATTGTCGACGAGGCGGGCGATGCCGTGCTGTCGTTCGCGGAGTTGAAGGCGATCGCCTCCGGCAATCCGGACGTCAAGCGCAAGATGGACCTCGAACAGCAGGTCCGCAAATACGAAATTCTGGACGCCGAAGCGCAGAGCGAGATTGCCGAGAACACGGGCAAGGTGCGCTCAGAGCGGGACTTGGTCGCACGATTCGAAGGCGCTACGGCGGAGATGCAGCGCTTCCTCGATGCCCACCAGAAGGCGGTCGGGGAGGACAAGAAGTTCTCCCTTGAAATCTTGGGCGAGAAGTTCGCGAAGCGCGAGGACGCGATGAAGTGGCTGCAGTTGGAGCCGGTGCCGAAGTCGAACATTCACATCACGCTGAACGGTGTGCCGGTCGTCATCGAGCCCAAACTGCATTCTGACTATTCCGCGAAGATGAAGAACGTCGATCTTCCGGAGGAGCAGCACGTTCACGAGGGGGACCTTGCGAGCGTCGAGTACCGGATGCCCTACGACATCCCGTACAAAGAATATGGGCGCTCCGGGCCGGAAGCCATCGTGTCGCTCGCCAGCGGGCGCTATGGCACCCAGGACCCCACGCTTGCCTCTGCCGTGCGCGGCATCGAGTCGGTGTTGCGTGGGCTGCCGAAGAACATCGAGGACATGCGGGCCGCGATCAAATTCCGCGAGGACCGCATTAAGGATCTGGAGGACATCCAGAAGAACCGGCCCGCGTCATCGAACGCCCGCAAGATCGCGGAACTAAAGACTGAACTCGACGAGGTGAACAAGCGCCTCGGGATCGACGTGTTTGCGGACGCCGAGGCTCAGGACGTTGCCGCCGATGCGGACGGCGCCACGCCGGAAGGGGAAGAGGGCGGGCAGGAGATCGACCGCTCAGGCGAGCGCGGCTCCGTGTCGACCGCGGGACTGGTAGAGTTGCCGATCGCCGCGGTGCATACGGTCTACTCCGCAGCGAAGCGAGTGAAGGACTTCCTGAAGACGGAGGTGGAAGACAACCGCCGTGCGAAGGAAATGCAGTGGGATCTGTACGATCTCGACAAGCGCCACGAGGGCCGCGTGCTCCGCGCGAAGCAAATGCTGGAGCAGTTGCAGCATGACGGCCTGACGCTGAAGGACCGCGAAGCGATCGATTCCCACCTCGATGCCCTCGAAGCCGATTCGGACAACGTGCCGGTACCGGCGCTCACGCCGGAACAGGATGACATCCTCGATCGTGTGCTGATGCCGATGCGCGCCGAGGCAGAGAAGGCGTTCAAGAAGGTCACCGAAGCCGGACTCACGATCCCGAACTACAACCCGCGCCAGACCAAGGGACGCGGCGGAATGCTCGATCGCTTCCTCCAGCCTGAAGGGGAGAAGCGCACGGGCCGGGGCAACATGCTCTCGCAGTCCATGCCAGCGGCGAAGCGTCGCGTGATGATGGCGCTGGAGAATGGCGACAAGCGTGTCGTTGTATCGATCAAGAACGGCGAAGTCGTAGCCTGGCGCAACGGTGCGACGCAGAGGATGGGGCCGCTCGAAGCGCCCAAGGGAAAGAAAGGGCCGTCGAAAGAACGCGAGTTCGAGGACAAGCACGGCAATATCTGGAAGATCGTGCAGGCGACCAAGGCGGAGATTGAAGCCAACACGCCCGTGCGCTACTACCACGATGCTGCCGCGTCGACGATCGTGAACTGGCTGCAGGCGAAGAAGGCCGAGGCGGCGCACGACTTCCTCGAAAGCGTAAAGGAATCCCCGGACTTCAAAGAGATCGCCGTCAAGACGGATGCGGGCAATCCGCCATCGGGCTGGCGCACGACGAACCTCCCACAGTTCAAGGGCTACTACTTCGAGCCTCACACAGCGGAGGTGCTGGATTGGTTTGCCGATCGGCTGAAATCCGGAAGCCCCTCTGCGTTCGATTCCATTAACCAGTACATGCGCATGAAGATCCTGCTGAACCCGATCAAGCACCCGCTGAACGTCGCAGCGCAGTGGGCGGTGCAGCGGGGCGTGACCGGCTTCCTGCCGACTCGCTTCTATCGTCTCGGCAAGACCGGCGCCCGCGCCATCAACGCCGTGGTGAACCAGAACAAAGACCTGCGCGATGCGCTCGAAGCGGGCGCGCCGTTGCAGTCCGCGCGCGGCGTCACCAAGGACCTGGCGAAGCTGTTCTACGACACTCTGGGCGAAGCTACAAAGACCGGACAGCCTTGGGCGACGAAGCTCGCGAAATCCATCGGCCTGGCGCCCGTGGAGTTGGTAAAAGCGCTCCATAAGCTCAGTTCCAAGATCGCGTGGCCGGCGTCGGACATCCTCTTCCTGCAAGCGGCCTATGAGTATCAGGAGGCGCATCCCGATGCAACGCTGCACGATGCACTGCGAGAAGTGGGCCGGATCATCCCTGAGTATCGGTTGCCGACGCGGATCCTGAATTCCACCGCGGTCGCGAAGGCGATGTCCTCGAACATCGGAACGGTCTTCGGGTCCTACCACTACGGGCTCCTGCGGTCCTTTGGCGAGAGCGCGAAATCGGCTCTGGGCATGGCCGAGAATGCGCCCGGGCGTTCCACTGCCGAGGAGGTTGCAAAGGGCTGGGACCGCCTGGCGCTGATGGCGCTGGTGGCGTTTGGGCTCTACGGCATCGCGGATCAGCTGGCGAAGAAGCTCACGAAGGAGAAGGACGCCCAGGTGCAGCGGCACGGCATCTTCGGACTGATTCAGGCTGCCGTCGACGTCGCGCACCATGACGCTACCCCGACGCAGGCAATCACGAAGGTCTTCACGCCGAACCCCACAACGGTCGGCCTCGGGCAACTGATCTTCAACCGGGACGTGCAGAGCGGGCGCCACATCTACGACCCTGCCGCGGACTGGCATACGGAGGGTACGCAGCTGATGCGATACCTCCGCGAAGAAACGATTCCGCAGGAACAGGAGATCGAGCGCGCGCAACATCGTGACGAGGGCTGGAAGAAGTTCGGATTGAATCAATTAGACGTGAACTTCCGCAAACGTGGCGCGGAGCGGCTCGCGCAGGAGATCGCGAGTTCAAAGATGGACACGAGCGCATGGACCCCGGAGGACCGGGAAAAGTATTACGCGCGCCAGCGGGCTCTGGAGGGACTGCGGAAGGGCAGCGGGAAGGCTCTGGAGGAAGGCGTACAAAAGGGCCTGCTCAGCATCAAGGACCTTTCGAAGCTCATGCACCGCTCGATGCACACCGAGTTTCAGGACAAGATCAACGGCTTCAGTTACGCCGAAGTGAGGCGCGTTTACGATCGCGCCGTGGAAGACAAGGACGAGGAAGCCCAGAAGCAGATCCTGCCGATCCTGCTGGAGAAGCAGATCGAGATACTGGGCCAGGTCCCCGAAACACCTGCTGCACAATAATCGTTACATGCTACCCTAGAGGGCTGCACTCGCGATCGAGCGTGAATCGTCGAGGCAGTGGCGCTCCGAGCCTGAGAGCGCAAGGTGGCCATTTTGCCGAAGCGAAGCTCAAAACCTGCAACCGACAAGCCCGCCTCGAAGCCCGCCCACCTCACAGGCCGCAAGGAAAATCTCCGCCCCAACAATCGGGGCACCAGAAAACCAGCCAATCGCAAACGCGGCAACCTCGTGGATATGACGAAGTTCTGCACGGAGCTTGCCCAGCGCCACAGTGTCACCGCTGCCTCGCGAGCCTCCGGAATCAACAAACGTTTTTGCTACGAGATGATGCGCAGCAAGGAGTTCCCCGAGGTCTATAACTCCGCGCTACAGGAAGTGGCGCGCCGCGCGCAGGACGACTCGATCGTCAACTACAAACTGGAGACCGGCTTCGTCGACAACCTCGTCGCAAAGAAACTCCTCAACCACCGGACGCACGAGAAGGTTGGGGACATGGACTTCGCCAAACTGTCGGAAGTGACGTACAAGCGCCTGGGCCTGATTCAGCCCGCACACATCACCGCCACCGCTCACGGCGGCAATGCTGTAGCGATGCAGGCCACCACTTTCCGGCAACGCTACAAATCGATGTGGCTAGTCCGCAAGGAAGCGGAGATGTTGCGGCAAATCGAAGCGGAAGAAGCGCAGAAGGCACTTCCAGCGACCAATGGGCCTGACCCCACCCCTACCGCCTAGCGACGTTCAGGTTCTTCCGGACCCGCTCCTGCGGGCGCTGCGAGAACTGGGCGATCAGCCGAAGGCCGACGCATACGAGCGCTACGGAGACATCTCCGAAGCCTGGCGCTTTAAGCCCTCGAACTGCACCGAGCCGTGGCCCGCCACGCTCAAGCAGGCGCGCGCGATCGACTGCGACGCGGACATCTGCATGTTGGGCGGCGCCGCTGGATCCCTGAAAACTTCCTCGCTGCTGATCGATGCGGTGATGGAGCGCGACTCCCCGACCATGCGCTCCTACTTCTTCCGGCGCACCTACAAAGAACTGGAAGGTGGTGACGGCGCGATCGATCAGGCGCACCGGCTTTTCTCCCAGACCGGCGCCCTCGGCTACAACTCCACGACGCACACATGGAAGTGGCCGTCAGGCGCCGAGTTTTATTTCCGGCACGCGCAGCACGAAAAGGACGTCTTCCCGTACCAAGGGCACGCGATGTCCTATCTCGGGATCGACGAGTCGACGCACTGGCCCGAGAAGATGGTCCGGTACCTGATCACCCGTAACCGCTCGACCGATCCGGATATGAAGGTGCGGGTGCGGCTGGGAACGAACCCCGGCAACGTGGGGCACAAGTGGCACATGCGGTTGTTCATGGGCGGCTTCTGTCCGCACTGCGAGCCCGACAAAGCGCCGCCACAGTGGAAGTGGTACCCGGGGGACCCGGAAAAGAATCCGACGCTGCGCTGGGATTGCCGCTGGCCGAGCGATTCGCAACCGCTAGAGGTTGACGTCGACGGGCGAAAGGTGCGGCTGTCGGTTGCCTACATCCTTTCTGGCGTCCGCGATCACTCCCTCTACCCGGTTGAGTATCAGGCACGCCTGCGTATGCAGAGCCCGGCGACCGCCAAGGCTCTCCTCGAGGGCTGTTGGCGGATCTTTGAAGGCCAGTACTTTGACGTGTGGGAACCGCGTCGCGGGATGAAGCCGGGCATGACGTGGAAAGAGGCCTTGGCGTTGCCACCTGGCACCGGGCCGATGGTTGTGCCGCGCCGGATGATCAACGAGCAGTGGTGGTGGCCGCGCTGGGTATCGTCCGACTACGGCTTCTCAATCTCAATCAGCGCCGGTCACCTCTGGCTGCACGAACCACAGTCGGCAGCGTGGCCGCGCGGCCGGGTGTATTTGGTGGACGAGCATGGCTGTCAGGAAACCTCCGAGAACTTCGCCAAGATCCTGCTCGACCGCTGGGTGCTCGGAGAGGACCGCCGTCCGATCGAATATCGCTGGATGCCCTGGTATCTCTCTCCGGATGCGTGGGCGGAGAAGGGCGTCCCGTTTACGATTGCCGGACAGATGAACGCCGAGCTTGCGCGCTACCACCGAGGCTTTGTCAGAGCCGACAATGACCGCGCAGGCGGCGCAGTGAAGATGTACACCGGATTCGATTCGGGAGAGTTGGTCATTTGCGAGGAGTGCACGAAGACCATCGAGTCGATCGAATCGCGGATCCACGACCCCGATAAGCAGGATGACGTGCTCAAGGTGTCCGGCGATGAACTGGACGACTATTACGATAGCGCCCGCTACGGTTGGAAGTCGTTTGAGACGGCGCGCCAGGTGACGACGCCGGCAAAGGTGCGAATCGAGGAGCGCCTAAAAACCGAGTTCGAGAAGGACCCCACGACTGCAATGTTCAAGGCGGGGAAGATCAGGGAAGAAGAACTGAACCGCGACAAGCCGACCCCTTATGTAAGTGCGGGCCAGCGGCGACGGCAGCTGGCCCAATTCGAACGAACCCGCCGATCCTAGCCAACCCTCGCCCGCTTGCCGGTGGACTGTTTAACCCGAGGCGGCACTTCCAGTTTGAGCTTACCTTTTCCACCGCCCTTTGCTGGCCGTGGTTCGTCTGCGGTAGGTGCGAGCCAAATCTCCCTCCGATTGGGATCCCATCCAAAAATGCGCGGGTTAGCCTGGGCGCACGCAATGATGTGACGTTCCCATCGATCGCGGTGCGCACTCATCTTGAGACCGCCAGCCAGGAGATCGAGCACGATGTTTGCGAGCGGGATCCGGCCTTCGCTGCGGCGTGCCCGTAGGTAGACTTCTAAGGCCATCGTACGGGGCATTCCACGAAACTGATCCGGAACGATGCGGGAGGATGCACTAGGCTGGCGCGCTGATGACTGCTGGTTACCATCGCGGAGGGGCGCCTGTTCCTCCACAACTTCACCGGGCTCGCCACGAAGGTTGGCAGCAATGCGCAACAGTTCTCGGACCTGCGCTTCTGCGTCTTCCCGAATCTTCGCGGCCCTACGCTCCAACTCCTGAACTGCGGCTGCTTGTGTCTGGTTCATCGTCTCCCCAAAGCCCTTACCTATAGTCAAGGGGAGGCAGCACGTGTGCCTTACGAACACTTTACACATGATGTGAAAATGTTGTCAACCTCTACTGTTGGGGGTTTGCTAACCGGATGCACCAGTGCCTGTGGCCATCGGTTTGACCGAGACGGCAATGGCGCTCAGGACCGCCCAGCCAGCCCGAGTCAACTGCACGAGATCGAGCGTAGGGCGGAACACCAGATGGCGCGCTTCAAGCCGCGCCGTAAGCCGCACCTGGCGCTGGCGCAGGCCGCGCTTCGAGAGATCGAGCATAAGGCGGTACTCCGGTAAAGTCAGTTCGAAAGAGGCTACCAGTGCCCTCATCCTGCTGAAGTTGCGAGTCGAGTTTTTGGTTTTGCGAAGAACAGCAGAGTCTGGAAAAGAAATGACCGTGGCCATCGCGAAGTGGGTCCCTCACATCTGGATATATAGCTTGGAGGAGGAAGTGCGCCAAAGTATGCCACAGGTTCGCTCTTTGTAACAATGTCGGTAGTTCCTGCGGCTAACCCCGACATTCTTAACACGATCCGGCAAATGGCGCACTGTACCACCAAAGTTGCACACGGCCAGAAGGTTGCCAATTTTGTTCGGATTTTGTAACCTCTGGCCGGTACGGTAGACGGTAGAACAAATCAGAGATTGAAGCCCTTCAGCATCACCGCCTGGTTCGCCGTCATGCAGGCTTCGCGGATCTTGCGAATCGCGTCCCGCTGATCGGCGCAACGCGGTGAGCACCTCAGAACTACCTGGGCAAAGTGCTTCGCGGCTTCTCGGATCGCAGCCATCTGGTGCTGCTGCAATTCGTCGGGAGAGTGGAAGGTGAAGAGTTCGACAAGCGGATCCTTCGCTTGGCGCCGCCCAGCCTCGAAGCCGCGCTCGTACCCGTGATTGAAGGGGTCATAGCCCAACTGTTTATCGGCGGCGGGCTCTCGACACTCTGGCACCGCTGCCCCGCAGCCCTCGTTGATGTTATTGTTTCGCTCTGTCGTCGACATGAATTCCTCTCTTTGGTGTGGCGAACACCATCGCTTTTGTACCAGCAATGTACCAGCGCTGGCTGTAAGTGATTGATTACAAAAGCCGGAAAATGGGGGACTTCATGGTTCGCAACGATGAGGTCGTCGGTTCGATCCCGACTAGCTCCACCATTACTTTCCAACCACTTAGCGGCATTCGCATTGCTCGTATGCCTCGCGTTTGAGGCAGATTATTGTACCAACAGTGTGACAGGCTCCGTACCAGCCTCAGCGATGCTCCGCTGTGCCCAATCCGTCACCCGGGTCACGGCCTGGCGCTGGCCCTCCGGCAATACCTGCGCGTAGATTTCCATCGTCGTTGCGATGCGCGTATGCCGCATCTGGCCTTGCACCGATTTCGGATCGGCTCCGGCCCGGACCATCCACGTGGCGCAGGATGTTCGCAGGCACCTCCAGTTCACAAATTCAAGCCCCGCCAGCCTCGCAGCTGGCTTGATGAAGCGACGGAGAATGTTGCCGTCGATCATCGGCTTGCCATCCTTGACCGACTGGAACACCAGATCGTCGGGGCCATCCTTCTTCACCACCTGATAGTGGCGCGTCGCGAGGCCGGCACGAACATCGACGGTCAGTGTCTTCAGCCGCTTGATGCGCTCGATCACTGCCGGGTCGACGGCGATCGTAGCGGCGCTGGCGCGCGTTTTGGTTTGGCTCCAGTCACCACGGCAGTACCGCCGCTCCACGGTGATTGAGTCGAGATGGATGTTGCGCCATTTCAAGGCGGACAACTCGGAGATTCGAAGGCCGGTCCACACTGCTACGTAGATCATTGTGGCGTACGGCTCAGGAATTTGTTCGAGGAGCGCCTGGAACTGTGCGGGATAGATGAAGGGCTTCTCCCTGGTGCCGCGCGTGTCGGCGGGAAGCTCCAAGTCCTTCAAAGGGTTTTCGGTGACGTACCTGTACTTGAGCGCCGATCGCAGGACGCTGGAAAAGGCGTCGCGGATCTTCACGATGGTTGGATAGGGAATACCGCGGGCGGGCAGCGCGGAGAAGAATGCCTGCGCGCGCAGCGGCGTGATCTCCGAAAGGCTCATCGTTTGAAAGGCGGGTTTCAGGTGCTTCTCGATGATCCCCTCGTATGCGCTGCGCACAGTCTTCGCGCGCAGCGGCAACACGGTTGGCAGGTACACGTCCTTCACGTACTCTGCGAAGTTCACAGCGCAGCCGATCGTGACCAAGCCCTGATTCAGAGGGCGCACGATCTCGTCGGCCATCTTCTTTACTTCTCGCTCATTCTTCGATGACGGTGCCAGCTTGATCCGCTTCAGCTTTCGGACTGGCTTGCCATCGACGAAGGCGTCTTGCCACACACGTAAGTACCACCAGAAACCCGCTCGAAATGGCGTCGGGTTCTGGTGCCGTCGCTTCGCCATACGTTCCATCTCCTGAACGGAAAGCGCGACGGTGTTCGCCATGGGCATGGTATCACTCATGGTCGCCGATTAGTCCCTGCAAGCTCAGCACCTTCGCGGCGAGCCTGCAGCCAAGACACGAATCTGGCTTGTAATCGTGGTTCCGATTCACCTGATGCTTCAGCGCCGAACTGGCGGTGCACGGGAAGCAGAGTGGGGATTTCAGCGATAGACATGCTTTGTTCCCGCAGTCGGGAGTTCGGCAATTCGGCCACTCGTCGAGCGATCCCGCTATCTCTTCGCAAGTCGGTTCGAAGTCGTTAGCCACGCTTCTCCTCCGCTGCCCCGCCGCGTCCCTGTGCCTGTTCTGAGATAGAAAGCCTGCGATGCAATTCCTGAATCTCAGCCAGTAACAGTTTGAAAATCTCAGTTTCGGCGTGAGCGCTACGGAGCGCGGTGGGCCTCTGAAGTAGGTCATACGCCCGTTTTAGTCGATTCCTGCTCTTGCTCGACATATGTTTTGTTTCCGGTCTCACTTCTCCTCCGTTGAGGGCGCTGCCCCGCGATCCGGCGCAAGGTCTTGCGGTTTGCGATCAGGGTGAAGTTTCTCGTGCTTACGCTGGCACTCTACTTTTTCGCAAACATGAACACTCTTTTCCCCGCCGTTGTCAATCGCGCAATCTGAGCAGGCGTAGATCGTGAGGGTTCCGCACACGACACACGCGGCTTTGATGTAAGGGCAGTATCCTGATGGGCTTCCATAGTGGATTCCGCCACAGTTGGCGCACGATTGCGGCTCTGCGTACTTGACCTTCTTGCTCATTTCCCTGGCTCCGTTGAGGGCGCTGCCCCGGCCAGCTCCTTCTCAATTCGTGCCAGAACTTCGTTCTGATAGTTCACCGCGTTACCCTTGTCGTCTACTCCGCCTGTATGACCATTAAGCGTGCGAACGAGTTCGAGCAGGAGACGTTCTAGGCGAGCGAGTCTGTTTTCTGGGTTCATTTTCCCTCCAATAGCTTGTCGATCTGCTTCCTTCTCATGGCCGCGAATCCGCCCGTCCACCAGCGCCCAGTCTCGAATTGCTGATTCAGCGCGGCCTGTGCCCGGTCCAAGTTTTGCTGGTGAAGAATCTGCAACTGCGCCATTACTGGATCGTCGGACAGCGGCTCTGGCTCAGGTACGTGCGAAAACGGCCAATCGAGATCAACTGCGGTGCCATTCCAGTCAACGATGTTCATTTCCCCGGCTCCGACGCCAAGCCTAGAATGATCGCTACGGCCTGATTCTTGTGACGCTGGAGGCTGCGCGATGCACTACCCACGTTCAGTTTCTCCACTGCATCGGCTGCATCTTTAATTCCTTGCTCGTACCCTTCTCTGCGGGCTTGTGCCTCGCCTGCTTCAAATCCTGCATTGAATCCACCTTCAAACGTCGGCACCAACGGACCCCATTCCCCCCGGTGATCCTTGGTACGTTTCCATCCCGGCCAAGCTGCAAAGGCCTTTCTCACCAACCCTGCGCGTTCGCTCTGCGGCGTGGGCGGTTTCGGCGGATCCGCTGGGGCTGCTCCAAATCGGGCCGCTGTTTCGGAGATGAGCCAATCGCAAAATTCCTCAAGCTCATCCGAGCCGTCGATCCATTTGATTACAGCCTCTTCGCGTAACTGCTCGCGCAATGTCGGGTGTTTCATAGTGTGTCGATGTGCTCCTGTAGCGCCCTAAGATCCATAACGATTTGCTTGAACTGGAGGCGCACCGTAAACCGGTCGTGCATGGTGAGAAGCTCCAGCACTTCCTTCGCGAGCTTCGCAGCGAGTAAGGCGGTCGTGATTTTTTGCTGCGGGCTCATCAGTCGCAAGCCTTCATCTTGTCCGCGATCCCGCCCTCACCCTTCACATAGTCACGCCAGGGAATGAACCGGCCAAGGTGCCAGAATCCCCAGTCGCGTACCGGCTTCAGGACAATCACGAGCGTCCAACAGTTCTTGCTTGGAACGCTGATCCGGTGAACGTGTGTAGCTGGAAAAGAGCGAATCCAGGGCGCTTGGTAAATGCGGCGTTCCGTTAGCGGTGAGCCACCGGACCGTGTCCGGTTAACTGGCGTGACTGGAACATCCTCTTGGTACCATCCCCACAGCCCGATCGAGATGAAGCGTTTGGGATGGTCGTGGAGGTCGAGGCTCCAGTCGTCACCGACAAAGTGGTGAATGTATGCCGCTCTGCGGCGCCACTTGAAGATCGCCCAACGATAAAGATAGGTCGGGCAGCGCTCGCCGCCGTTTATTTCTTCGGGAGGGCCGAACAGGCGATTGAGAAGCTTATGCATTTACACCAGCCTTTTCTGCGGCGTCAGGAACACCGTGTTTTCGTTGGCGTCCCGTAGCGCGGGATCGGAGACGGGCCGTGGCTTGGGTCGCTGCCGAAGTCCGTAGGGGTCCTGGCGCGCCTGAAGAGTCTTCAGGGCGCAGTCGGCTGCCTTGTGTCCCGGCGCTCCGCACAAGTGGCACGTCATAGACGCCTCCTGAGCACACCGGCCGCATGACCCATCACGCCGATGCGAATGAGTTTTACCTCTGCACCGTGCTTCTCGACGCGAAACACACCGCCGTGGGATTCCGGCTTGGCCAACTCTTCGAGCACCGCCAGCATGGAGGGGGAGAGCGCGGCGCAGGCTCGCAACGAAACACTGCGATCGTTGATGACGAGGGAGTTGTGCTCCATCTCGACATTGGCCTCTACCTTGCCCTTAAAATCGCCCCTCATTCCGCCCCTGCTTTCCTCAGTGCGTTACGGCTCGTCACTGCCTGAAAGCCGTCTGGGAACTCGATCAGGCACGAGTTCATCGAGCCACGCACCAAAACTTTGCAACGCTGTCCCTTCCGTCCCATGCGATTCCAGCGATAGACGTAAGGGAACTCGCTCACAGATCCGCCCATATGGCGATCTGGGTCCGCGGCTTCTCTGGATCTCGCCAGAGGCGCACGGTCAGCTGACGCACAGCGGCGTCGGTGTGAATCACGCCGGCATCGCGAACGCCATCGAGCACCAGCTTGGGGAAGTTGTCGATGTCACCCTTCTGGTTATGCCCCAGCCAGATGTCGATCTCGACGCGGTAGCGCGTATCCTTTCCGGTCCAGCGCGGCGCGTCCTGCGCGAAGACCGCGACGGCAGCCTTGAATGCCTTCGCCTCGGGCGTGAGCACGTGCCGTCCGCCGCGCGTGTGCATGACGTAGTGATTCAGGCTGGGCGGAACAAAGGGCACCGTGATTGTGCAGGTCTCCATTACCAGCGTCCGTCCTCTAAGCGCACGGCGACGGCTGCGGTTGCGAATACACTGACGACGATCGCCAAGGTCCAAACCCAATGCTGGGCGGCGTATTGCAAGCTGGTTACGACCGCGTACAGGACCAAGAGCAGAGCGATGCCGAGCGCATGGACAATCTCGCGGGCATAGACAATGCAGACGAGGAGCAGAATTACAAGTACGATCATCACCACATCTCCGGTGAAAGGAAGTATTGGAACGTGCGCCCGGCGCCGACCCGTTGACACCTGATGCGATAACCCTGCTTGCGCAGGTCGCTCACTCGAGAGGTGTACTTCAGACTGATCGCGGAAAGCTCAGCGTTGGAGGCGCCTGCAGACTTGCGCTTCTTCAGCAGTTTCAGGATGGCGTCCGCCTGGGCGGCAAGCGCCTCTCCATCTTCGAAGCGCAGAGCACCCTGCCACGACGGGATGAGGGGAGCGACCTTGTCGCGCACCAGGCGCCGCAGATCCTCGCGCGTGCCGTGTGTGACCATGGTGCGAGTCGAGATGAACTGCACCACGTCGTCCGCGATTTGGTCGAGCAACTTCAAAGCTCCTCCGCGCTCCGCACTCTCTCGACAACGACAATCTCGCCGCCGCGCTCGATGATCGAAACCGGGTTCTTGGTTCGCATGATGAAATTGCCCTTGTCATCGGCTGGGCTAATCTCGATCGCGACGCCCGTAGCAATGCAGAGCGCCATCCGTTCGTCGGCTGTCAGTTGGCTCAAATCCATGGGGTTATCTCCGTGTCTCCATCAGGAAAACGTAACCGCATCGCCCGCACTGCACTCCAAGGTGAGCGAGCGCTTCGCCTCGGGGTCCGTGTTCACGTCGGCAATGTTCTCCATCATCTTGGCGATTTCGTGCTCGAACAGTTCCGGCACGGCGCCGCCGCAGATGTTTCCGATATTGAGACTTACTGGGCCGTCTTGTTCCAATGGCTCTCCTTTCACAGCGGGTTCCTAAGCTCTGACTTCCTTCAACACTCCGAGCTTCTGCGGGTCCGCCTTGCTCTGGTACACGCGAACGCGCCATTTCTGTTCGTCCTTGAAGCGGCGCGTGAGTGCATCACGCAACCCCTTCACGCTTTTGTGGGCGGGCACGTGGATCTCGCCCGTGAATGGCAGAGGCGCCTTGCTGATGAGGTCTAACAACTCCGCGACGCGCGGGTCGTTGTAGCGGCGCTTGCAGTAGCGAAGCTCGAACTCGTCAATGGATAGCGTCTCCATGCGCAACGCCGGCAGGCCGCCCTCGCGCGGCTTGAGTGACGCCGGGAGGCGCTGGTGGCGCGTCGTCGGCGGCTTCTTCCCGCGCATGGCGGCGACCTTGTGGCCTTTGATGTACGCCCATTGCGTCCACTCGCTCAGCTTCGTGCCGCAGCCGCACGCGCAGAAGCGGTCTTTGTCAGACGGCTTCACCGGCTCGGGTGTCGACTTCCGCTTGCGCGGTGCTTCAGGGGAGGGCGTCGACGCCCCAGGCTTCGGTGTTTCTGGGAGTGCGGCTGCGGGCTTGTGTGGGGGGAGCGGACGAGGCGGAACTTGGATGCCCCTCACGACCGGGCAGGGAACCTGATCTTCGCAGAACGCGCAAACGTCAGAGCCTTCTACTGCGCTGCATTGCGGGTGCCGACAGATCCTGCACATCGTTGCTTGAAGTGGCATTTGGTGTCCAGATATTCCAAACGAGGGGAGCGCCACCAGCGGCACTCCCCTCGCGCTTGGCTCGGCCTCAACGATGGAGGTCGGGCCGAGAGGTTAAAAAGGAAGGTCTTGGTCCGGCTCTCCGGTCGCCACGGCTTCGTCGTACTCGCGAATGTCAATGTCGAGATGCGCGAGTATGTTCAACTCGTCCGTGCTGAGGAGCTTCGGATCGGCCTTGCAGCGTTGCTCGAACTTCTGCAGGATGCGGACGCCGCGCTCGATCTTGTCGAGCGATTGGGCATCGGCAGCCTCCTTGGTCTTGAAACCGTAGATGTGCTCGAACACCTTCATGCGCATCTGCTTGGCTGCGACCGCCGTACCGCCCCACAGGTACTCCATGGAGGCGTGCAGTTCGGCAGAGAGCACTTCCTTCCGCTCTTTCTTCTTGAAGTACTCGGAGCGGTTGCTGTCGGTTGCGATCAGCGTTTCGGAAGTGTCGCTTCCGACAACCTGATGCCCGCCAACCGCCTGCACTTCCTCGAAGTGCGGTTTGAGCGATGACAGGACGTACTTGTAATCGCCCTTCTTGTAGCCCGGGCGATCGGTCCAGCGGATCGTCGCGCCGTTCAATGCCCAGGTGCGGTCCTTCAGAACGTCGACCCGGTGAACCATGCGACCCTCACCCTGGCGTTCCTGACCCTGCACCTTCTTGGGCTTCCGTTCGAGAGACAACTCGAACAGGAGGTGCGGCTCGTAACCGAACGACTCGCCGCCGCCCGCTTTGAACTTGGTGCCGACCTTGACGAGTTGCGTCTTGACGTCACCGCGCGCCGTGGTCTGTTCCTGCTCCTCGAAGTCGTTCCCCAAGCGGCCCGCCGCTATGCAGGTCATCTTCGTGTTGAGGAAGTCGTTGATGTAGGAGTTCCAAACGTCGCGAATATCGCCCCATGCGTCGATCGGAATGAAGCCCAGGCGCTTCTTGTAGGTTTCGAGCAGTTCGCCCCAGTGCAGGGTGAGAGGATCGACGATCCAGACGCAGGCGCCCTCGCGCTCGGCTTCCGCGATGCTCTGGTGCATCTGCTTGAAGCTGCGATAGGGCTTGGAGATCAGCGGAATTCCTTCCACGTCGAAGATCCGGCGTCTCAGGAAAGACCACGCCAACTCTGGATCGCATACGAACACCGGAGCACGGTTGCAATACTCCGCCGAGATCGCAGCTGCGATCAGTGCAGCGGTTGAAGATTTACCGGAGCCCTGTCCGCCGAATTCACCGACCTTGAGAGGGATGATCGTGGCGGGCTTGGTTTGAGGTGGATTGCTCAGTTGCGGGTGCGTGTTGGTGGGTGTTGCCACTGCGGTAGCCATATCGATTACGGGCCTCCATTCCCGTGATTCTTTCCTTTGTTCCTGATTCGACTCTACCCTCTACGGTAGAATGTTGTCAACCTCTAAAATCGCTAGAGCCTGTGCAAGATCGCGCACTCTTGTGGATCGCCGCGAGACCACGCAGCACTCTAGGCCAGGGGGATCGACGCGCTTGGCTTGCTCCTCGAACGGCTGGAGCACGGTCCACACGCCCATCAGCGCGTTGCTTCCGCAGGCGGGACACGCGCGACCGCGGTACACGCGAACGACGCACTGGCAGCCCTGACACAGAAAGGCTTCGGAAATCGGGATGGCGTCATTCACGCGATCTTCCCCGGGCGCATGTTCCACGGATCGATCGCCAGCCGGTCCATCGTTCGGCGGATTGTGTTGCGGTGCACGCCAAGCTCCCTGGCGGTCTTGCATTGATTGCCGCCGTTTTCCTCGAGCGAGACCATGATCCAGCGCTTCTGAAACTCCGCCAGGGCCTCGTCGAGCGTGAGGTGCATCCGGCGCATTTCATCGACGAGATTCTCCATCCGGGTATCGAAATCCATTCGGCGCTCCTTTCAGAACGGGTTGCGAACGTTTGCCCCAAACAGCCGCAGAACCAAGACGGTCAGCCAGAGGGCAATCACAAGGCCGTAACCGACAACGACGGCCAGCAGGTACTTCAGCGATCCGTGCCAGAGGGCGCGGAGAAAACTCGGGCGTGGTGGCGTCATCTCTGCCATCTGCGCCATGCGATCGGACTCGGGAAAATAGAGCAGGTTGTTCTTCACAGGTTTTCTCCTCCTGACTTTTGCCTCCGCCCGGTCAACGTCCGCGATCAGGTCGGTAATCAGCGTTCCGTGAAACATGGGCTACTCCTTGGCCTTGATGCCGTAGTGGACTGCGCTTTCAGCGGCGCCGTACGTGTGTCCGGAGATGTCGGCTGCGAGCAGCGCATCGGCCCAGCGGTCTTGCCCGTGACGGCGTAACTTGTGTGCGGCGTAGAGGACGGCGCCGATATTCACGCCGTTCGACGCGGCGCACCATGCGGTGTTGCGCGTGAACGGCCGCGCGATCGGATCGCGCTCCATGAACCCACGATTGTTGATGTTGCGGTTGGTGTAGTAAGCGTCGGTGCCGTTGGCAGCGAGCGCGAGCAGGATGAGTAGCGTTTTCATAGCATCACCAAATTCTTGGCTGCCGGTCGTGATCGGCAGCCCTCTGTTCTCGCGAAGCTTTCAGATCGCGAAGGTCGTCGTGCACGATGCACGCGAATGCAGCTGCCGCGATCACTGCGAGAGTCACGATTGCCGCTGCAAGAAGGCGAGTCATTAGGCCGCCCTCCTTCTCGCCGCCCGTTCCTGCTTGCGGCGTTCGCGCTCGGAGCGCGCGAAGAGATCAGCAGCGTGAGTAAAAAGGCCGTGCCAGCTGAATGGGTACCGCTGGCGAGTGCCGGCCAGGCGTACGGTTGCGTGAAAGCCGTTTTCGACTTCCACCACGACGGCGCGGAGTTTGCCCTTGTAGCGAACCTCCGCGTCAGTGGTGAATGAGAGTTTTGTTTTGCGTTCGGAGAGGCGCGTCATGACTGCCTGCCTTCCGCTTTCGCGATGGCGGCGACTACTCGCTCCCAAAGCGCAAACCACTCTTTGTAGCGACCGTCACTCGGGGGAAATGGGCACGGCGGGTCAAGATCGGTTAGAGCCTTCAGCGCTTCCAGCAACTCCGGTGCGTTGTCCTTGATCCGCGCCAGCCGCGTCGCTTCGACAGCCTTCTGTACGTGTTCTGCCTCGATTGCGTCGAGCTTTGCGTCGGCGGCCTCGAACAGATGGGACTGCTTGGCGATGAGCAGAGCTTCCTGAATCATCAGGTGGTTTTTCGTCACGCTGACATCGAGGCGGCGAGTCGAGAACCATCCCGGGCCGCGGTGCTCAACCGTGATCGGAGGGTTCTTATAGAGAGTCGGGCGCAGCGCGAACTGCCCGTCTCCTGAGAGCCACACGTGATAGCGCGCACCCTTGTGTTCCCAGGAGAGCGAGTAATCCGAGATGCGACTGTTGTGATCGACTTCGACCTTGGTGATCTGAGGGGCCATGGCTATTTCCCCTCCGTGGGCAGCGCCCAGTTCTGAATCGCGTGATTCCATTCCGCGATCTTCAGCAGCTGTTCGTCGAAGCTCTGGAGGAAGGGATAACCGGCAACGTCGGAGGGCGTCTCGCCGGTTTCCATCTCGACCGCTTCCCACGCGGTCAGCAACTGCTGTGCGGCTTCGGTTAGGTTTGCGGTGGCTTGAGCAAAGCGTTGTTTCGGTGTCATCACGCCACCTCCTTGTTCGCGGGATTGGGAACGGGAATCCAATCCTCTGCGGCCACAGGAGGCTTGCCGTTAAGCAGCAACTCGTACGGCATCGTGACCCAATCGCCGGTCAGCGCTTTGCCTGCGACCATCACGTAGCGGCCTTGGTCGACATCCCACGCGCCGATGCAGGCGCCGCTCTTGCTCTCGGCGAGCTTCAATTCCGGCTGGCCCGCGTAGGTGTTGTGAATGATTTCGCGCGCTGTCCTCATGGCTAGACCACCTGCGCTTTCTCTTCGTTCAGGAAGAAGCCTTCGCACAGGGTCCAGCGATCACCACAGGAGAGTTGCTCGAAGGTCTCGGGTGAGCCCTCGATGGTTGGGTATTTCTCGTAAGCGAGCCCACTGGGGTCGAAGTAGAAGTACGTGTCCCCAGCCCATTCGCCACGACACAGAAAGCGCTGCTCGCCGTATCCGTTTTCGATCACGAGGTGTTCCCAGTTGAATCCCGTCTTTGCCATGGCTAGGCCACCTCGCAGAACGGCACCCAGCGCCGGTCATCGTGCTCGGCCCGGAGTTCCTCGTTGAACTTGCTGGCTTGTTTTGCGGTGAGGAGCGTGTACTCCTCCACTTCCTCAGTCGCCGTGTTGAAGAGTTCGTATTCGCCCGTGTAGGTCGGGTCGGGCGTTACATCGTCGGGCTCATTCGGGAGATCCTCGTGGCTCTTTCCGTACGGAGCCAGCAGGATGTCCGCTGCAAGGTGGGCTAGATTCATATTCGAGGGCCTCCATTCCCTCTTTGCACCATCCAAGGTGACACTCTACCCCCTACTGTAGAATGTTGTCAACTACTAAAATTAACCGCGCCATTACTGGAGGGAACTTGCTTTTGCACAATGACGCGCACAGGGGTATGTGGTAGCGTGCCCGCTATGGTAGGACGCAAAAAGAAACGGGTGTTACTGCCGGTGCTGGATCGAGTCAGGCCAGCGCTCCATGGCAGTCGGGCCAAGTACAGCCGTGGATGCCGTTGTCCGGAATGCACGCAGGCAAACGCGGCATACGTCAGGGATTGGAAGCGAGCCCAGGCCAAAAAATGAGCGCTGAGCAAAAAAACGCCCCAGGATTCATCTACGTAATTGGTTGCCCGCAGGGTTTCTACAAAATCGGGCAAACCAAGTACGTGGATGCCAGGATTAAACGGCTGGCTATACAGCTACCCTTCCCGATCGAGTTGGTCTGCATATTTTTTGTTACCGACCGCCACAGCTACGAACGGAAACTCCATGCGGAATTTGAGGCCAAGAGACTGAACGGCGAGTGGTTCGCGCTGAACCAAATTGACATTGACCACTTTCTCAAGGTCGAAGTTTTGTTTTCAGATTTTCAGCTGATCAGCATTCTGAAGAGGTTCAGATCAGAGGGTGAGTTCGCGGCAGCCGCTGGTGTGATCGAGCTATGGAATGACCTAGAAAATCACGTTCTTCCGCTTCCAAACGAGGAGGAACTAGAGGGGTCGGTCCAATGAGCAAGGCGTGGATGCCGCTTTATATCGGGGACTATCTCGGCGACACCACGCACCTTACCCAAGGCCAGCACGGAGCCTACATGCTGCTTCTGATGCACTACTGGCAGCGAGGTTCTTTGCCAGCCGAGCTTGAGCAATGCTTCTGCATTGCACATGCAATGGATGAGCAAAGTAAGAGCAACGTATCGGCTGTCTTGAGCGAGTTCTTTCGCTTAGAGGGCGGGCGGTACAGGCAGCAGCGCATGGACGCCGAACTGGACAAGGCGGAAAAGTCTTACAAACGCAGGGCTTACGCAGCTTCTAAGCGCTGGGCTAATGCAAAGCATGTGCAAGTTGCTGATGCAATGCATGAGCCAAAAACAGAGCAAAGCAGCAGCAACCCCTGTGATTGTGATTCTTACTCTGATTCTGCAGTTGATCTTAATCAAGACATTGAAAGCGAAATTCGTGAAATCGCAGGCTTCCATCCCAAGGTCAAAGACCCGCTGCACATTCCGATCGATGTGGCCAACCTTATCGGGGAGGCGATCGCTCGCCACGGGCGCGATCTTGTTTGGGCTGGCACGAAATCATTCGGAGAAGCGGTTAAGCGTTGGCCTGTGTCGGAGCGCCAACTAGCGCCATCTCCACACAACTTTTTCCGCCACTCGCAATACCTCACAGATCCTCGCGAATGGGATAGGAGCACCCATGGAAAATTCAATGATCCCACTACACGTTCAGAGCGCGTTGGCAACAACGTTCTTGACGGAATCACAAAGGACGCTCGCCGTGCAGATTCACCTCACGGCCATGAACGCGAAAAGCGAGCCAGCCAGCGAGTTGGTGGCTGAGTTCGCCCGGGTTTTTAAGCGCGAGCCCGTCGAGGCGATCGAATACGCCTTTCGCGCGTGGCGCGATGAGTCGCCGTTCTTCCCCTCGGTGTACGACATTCGCGAGAAGGTGCGCGCCTGGCACCGCGCCAAGGCTGACGAGGAACGGGCACACCGGGAGCACGAGGAGCGCAAGCAGAACGAAGCAGCGCGGCAGAAGGGGAATCTCTACGGATTTGCGGACGTGCTGGCGCAGTTCCGCAAGAAGCATCCCGATCTCGAAGCGCCCCAGCCGGTCGCTGGGATGGCGCCGATCGGCGCGGCCCTTCACGCCACGCCGCCATCGGACTACGAACCTCCCTCGCGCGAAGAGTTGGAGCGTCGACGCAACGCGCAGGTAGCTGCGGTGCAGTCGAAGTATCCGGATCGGAGCAAGGCATGACGAAGATCGAGCACCTGTACGTGAAGCTGATGGAGGAATGCGCCGAGGTGCAACAGCGCGCCTCGAAGCTCATGCAATTTACCGCGGGCGAGAAAGAGCCCGGCCAGGACAAGACCAACACGGAGCGGCTCATGCTGGAGATTTACGACCTGATGGCGGTCATCGCGCTGATGGACGTGTACGGACTAATCACGCTTGCCGAAGCGGACCTGAAAGCGCACTACACCGCGAAGTGGCAAAAGATCGAGAAGTACCTCGCGTATTCGCAGGAGTTGGGGACCGTCGAGAAATGAGCCGCAAGAAACCACGCGCCCGGCTGTCATGGAACCCGCGATGCCCGAATCGCTGCGAGCAGGGCTGGCTCCGCGTCACCGAGCGCCGGATGGGCAGAGAGTACACGGGCGTAAAGCGCTGCAGCTGTGTACGGGTCGAAGTGATCGGCGGCGCAAAGCCGAAGCCGGCGAAAAAGAAGGGAGCAGGCGGACATGATGCGAAGCAAGCAGCCGCAGGCGAAAACTGAGAGAGAAGACAAGGAAATCAACCTCACGCTGGGCGCCGCAATCCTGGCATGGCTCGTGTTCTTTCTGGTGGCCGGGTACGGCTTCGGCTCACTGATAAGCCAGTTATTCCGCTGGCTGATGGCGGGGCGATGAAACGGCCACCATTCGAAACCTTCAAAGGCGCGACGTGCAAAGGCTCCTACGTGCTCGGGAGCGCGTGCGGGAACTGCGAACGCTGCACTTGGGAGCGTGGGCAGATCACGACCGTAGAGGGATGGCAGAAGTGCGACCTCTGCGGCGTGGAACTCCTCGCAAGAATCGGGCTGACGATCCAAGGGCCGATGGTCTGCAGTAAGTGCTTCCACGCTTATCGAACCGAGGTGAAGGAGTTAATCATCGCAGGCTTTCGCGCGCTGCACCCGACAACAGAAGCGCGCAAGGAGGGCCAGTGAATCGCACCTCGATCGAATGGACCGATTTCACGTGGAATCCGATCCGCGCGCGAAACAATCGGAGCCGACGTATAGGCACGTTCTGCACTCGCATCTCGCCAGGATGCAAGAACTGCTACGCCTCGACCATCAATCGCAGATTCGGAACCGGCGACGAGTACGAGGTGCCGAACCTCGCGCACACCGAATTCTTTTTGAAAGACAGGATGCTCGCCGAGCCCGTGGCCCGCAAGAAGCCCGCCAGGATCTTCGTGGGCGATATGTTCGATCTGTTCCATGAGCAGATCCCGATCGCATTCATCACCGAGGTGCTGCGCGTCGCCCACGAAACACCGCGTCACACGTTTCAATTCCTGACCAAACGCGCCGAGCGTATGCGCGTGCTGGTGAATCGCACACAAGAGCATTGGGGTGTGACGTTTGGCAGCCACATGCACTTTGGGGTGTCCGTCGAAGATCAGCACCGCGCCGACGAGCGAGTTCCGGAGCTATTGCGGACGCTCGCTGCAGTGATATTCCTAAGCGTCGAGCCGATGCTGCAGGCGATTGACCTGGTGCGCGCGCATCGCCAACTAACGCCGTATTGTTTAGCACCCGGCGTTAACTGGGTGATCTGCGGCGGCGAAAGCGGCCCAGGCGCGCGGCCGTTCAATCTCGCATGGGCAGAGGTCCTGCTCAAGCAATGCCGGGCGGCCAACGTGCCGTTCTTCATGAAGCAGATCGGGAGCAATCCTTGGTGGATGTCAAAAGGAGAGCCCGAAGTTTCCAATAGATACCGGACGAACGACCGCAAAGGCGGAGATCCCGCCGAATGGCCCGAGGCGCTGAGGGTGAGGGAGTTCCCGCGGTGAGCCTTGGCTCCATCGAGGATGTTCCCATGGTCTGTGACAGGTGCGGCAGCACCTTCCGCTTGGGTGACTGCGAAGCGAAGGACGCCTACGATCACGGCGGACCTTACGACGGCGAGATCGGCTGTCCGGTAGCGGACTGCGGTGGAACGATGAGGGAGTTCGGACGATGATCGAAATCGACGCCAACGGCGCAGTGCTCTCGAAGGCCATCGCGGCAGAGGCAGTGATTAGAGTCATCGGAGCGAGGTTGCAAGAGCCGACGATGTGGCGGGTCTCGATGCTCCAGTCCCGCATCATCAAGGAACTCGGCTTCGTTTCGTACGCCGGAGCCCTGCCGCCGCTCAATTCATGGAGCACCTGGTCGATGTGTGGCTACCCGGTCGAGGAGTGTCTCGACGTTCCGAAAGATCAGATTCAACTCTGGGATGGCAGCGACCAAGTAGCTCTTGTCAAAAATCTCGGTGAAATCAACCGATGAAGACCGGCGCGCACTTCTCGCCTGATCGCCGCTATCGCTACTGGCTCACGCGCGAATGGGGTCAGGGGCCATGGTGCGCGTTGATTGGTCTGAACCCCTCGACCGCTGACGAGACCAAAGACGATCACACGATCACGAAGGTGATGCAGTACCTGCGCAGCTGGGGACACAGCGGCTTGCTGATGCTGAATCTCTACGCTTTCCGCTCGACGGATCCGAGCGTGATGTTTGCGGCGCAAAAGAAGGGCGTCGACATCGTCGGGTTGCAGGGGAACACTTACGACGATCTGCAGGAGTACATCGTCGTGAAGTTTCCCCAGGTGTCGCGCGTCGTGGCGGCGTGGGGCAAAGGCGGCGGCGAGCGCGGCAAGGTCTTCGGCAAGCTCGGGCTGAAGATGGATTGCCTGATGAGGAACTCGGACGGAAGTCCTGCGCACCCGCTGTATCTCCCAACCGGATTGCTGCCGGAGCCGTGGAACTACAAGCCCTAGCGCATGAGCAGCTGACCGCACGCGCACCGATACGCGACGAGCAGGGGAAGCTCATCGAACCCGAAATCGGGAGCGAACACCGGGACGGAGAACTCATGGACGTGACGCCGCACGCGCGGCGCTTGGGGCGCCCGACGCTCCAGAGTCTCGGTGGGTACAGTCTGTGCGGCCATGCACATTCTGTACCACTGCCTACCGTAGAAAGCAACACAAATCACGGTAATAATATACTTGACTGACTAAGCCATTCTTGCTAATGTGTCTACATGGAAGGCCCACAGACACTTCAGCAAGCCATCCAGTTCTTCTCAGATTACGAGAACTGCCGCCAGTTTATGATCTCGGTTCGGTGGTCGGACGGCAAGGTCCGCTGCCCGTATTGCGGTTCTGGGGAAGTCACCTATCTGGAGAAGGCGCGGCTCTATCGCTGCTATGGCAAGCATCCAAAACAAAAGTTCTCACTCAAGATCGGCACAGTTTATGAGGATTCACCCATTCCTCTTGAGAAGTGGTTGCCTGCTACTTGGCTCTTGGCGAATTGCAGAAACGGAATTTCCTCTTACGAGATTGGTCGCGCTATCGGAGTGACCCAAAAGTCTGCATGGTTCATGATGCACCGTATTAGACTCGCAATGCAGAGCGGAACTTTTGTAAAGATGGGTGGGCCGGGAAGCGAAGTCGAATCGGATGAAACATTCGTCGGCGGCAAGGCGAAGAACATGAGCGCGAAGCGTCGATCACAATTCAAAGTTGCCCGTGAGACTTCGATGGGAGATGCAGCTCTGATCAATAAGATTGCCGTTTGGGGCGTATTGGATCGTGAACAGCGCAAGGTTCGCGCTACCGTGGTTCCAAAGGTTAATCGTGCGTCTTTACAAACTGCCGTTCTGGATCAGGTTGCTCCCGGCTCCAAAATCTATACCGATGAAGCGAAGGTATATCGCTCACTTCCAAAAGACTACGTTCATGAATTCGTAAATCATGTGGAGCGCTACGTTGACGGGCAGGTGCACACAAACGGACTGGAGAATTTCTGGTCGCTGCTCAAGCGGGGATTGAATGGAACCTACGTGGCCGTCGAGCCGTTTCACTTACACCGTTATCTCGATGAGCAAATGTTCCGATACAACAACCGCAAGGATGAGAATGGGCGTAAGCTCACTGACGCTGAGAGATTCACTCTAGCTTTATCGCAGATCGCGGGGAAGCGGTTAACCTTTGCGGAGGTGACTGGCAAGGTGGGTGAAACGCCGTTCTAATCTTTGGCGTGGGAAGCGTGGGAGGCGGAAGACCGTTTCTTCCGCCGTTGCTTCGATTGTTTCTCGGTGTCGAGCTTAGCTTTTATTTCCGAATGCGGAACAGCCATAAGGTTCCGCATGAAATGCGTGAACTTGTCGAAATCGCCCGTGACATTCTTGGCGGAAGGCTCGGGTTGTTTCGGCATGAAAAATACCCGTATCACAGCCGTGCGTTTCCATTCTAGCATGGGGAGGTACGGGTATGTCCGCATCGGATTTTGTTCAGCGCCTTGCAGCCGGCCGAGAAATGGACAAACTCTTAAAGGCGAGATTTCGTCGGGAGATTGATTCGCGGGAGCAGCCTCTCTACAGCGTCAAAGAAGCAGCGTATTACATTGGTGTCGATCACCAGACCCTCAAGACTTGGTTCTTCGGCAGGCACTATGACACCAAGTACGAGGGTGAAAAATTTTGGGATCGTGTTATTGTCCCTGCCGATCCCGATCTCGGCCTTTTATCATTCTTCAATCTTGTAGAAGCCCACATCCTTGCCGCGACTCGCTATGAGCATAAAGTGCCATTCTGGGCAGTCCGGGATGCGATCTCGAATATCGTTGCGAACAACCCGCTTGCTTCGCGGCATCCTCTGCTATCAGAGGATTTTTTTACTAATGGGCAATTACTGTTCGTCAAGAAAATCAAGGAATTGGTGAATGTTTCCAGCGAGCAACTGTCGCTAGAGATCATGAAATCATTCATCGTCCGCGTCGTGAGAAACGGTACTAACCCATTCAAAGACGCGCAACCTTACAAAATCTATCCACTTAGGCCCGAAGAACCCAAGGATAACGTCATCTCGATCATGGCTGGCGTTTCTGGCTCAAGGCCCGTCATTGACGGCACTCGCATACCCGTCATGAGCATTTGGAAACGCTACAAGGCTGGCGAAGAAGAGCAATTCATCGCAGAGGATTACGAGATAGAGCCAGCCAAGGTCAGAAGGGCAATAGAGTACGTTGAGCGACGAGCAGCCTAAACCTAAGCCCGTTTTCTTTTTCGACGGCACACACGGTAAGTTGATACCGCAGGTATTAAAGGCTGTGGGTATGGAGATTCGGAGGCACAACAATCAGGGTTGGCCTTATGACATGCTCGACAAAGATTGGATCGCCGAATGCGGAGCGAAGGGATGGGCAATCATCTCTGGCGATAAGAAAATTGCGATAGTCCCCGAAGAGCGCCAAGCTGTCATCGATGCGAAAGCAAAAGTCTTTATGTTCGATGAGAACCATGAAACGCACACCGAGGACTGGGCAGCTGCGCTGCTCGTTGCTCGTCAGCGTCTCATCGAAATTGTCGAGAATACGAACGGACCATTCTTCGTGACAATCAAGCCTTGCAAGGTTCATGGGCATATAACCTTGCCGGATTTCATTCCAGGTACGGGTTCGGGCTGGAAAGTGAAAGAGCAGCAGATAGAGGCAGTTGTCACAGCAACAACACTTCAGGTTGAAAAAAAGAAGCGCCCCCGGCAGCAACTTCTTAATTTCGAGACAGTGATATGCACGTCCATCATTCTCATTGGAAGAGGCCAAGCGCATTGCGACCTATGTGCCAGACTCTTTGGGATTAGCATGGAATCAGAGGAGCAGCCGAAATCGGAAGGAGCTGCGTAGATTGAATGAGAGTCAGTCAACTATATTATTACCCCAGTATTCGACGTCTGTGTCTTTAAGAAAATGACGTTGTGGTACATGCAATCGGACGATCCGGGGCCTTTGGAATGTAGCGTTTGGTGAGGCCTGTAAGGGTGTAAAATCACGCGAGGGTCGGACACCTTCGGCCCTCGCTTTTTGGAGCATAAGTCTATGAAAAAGATCGCTGCTGTCGTCCTGTTCACCTTGCCGCTGCTCGTGGCAGTGCCGCCGTTCGTCATGGGTCATTGGGGATACGGGCTCGCCTCGGTGGCGTGTGCTGCGACCTTGGCTTACGCGATGCTGAAGACTAGGCGCTCGGCCAAGGTGCTTTTCATCGCGCTTACAGTGTTTGCGCTCCTACTGCCCGTGATGGCTGTGGCGTACGATCACGGCTTCCGGTTGGACCGGGACACCGTTGGGCAATTAATGGGGATTATATACTTGCCACACGTGGCATATTCTTGCACAATTGTGTCCATGGCAAAAGACACGCAGCAAACGCCTTGGTACAAAGAGAACCCATTTTGGGGAGCAATTGGTGGGTTTTTCACATT
>Ga0209060_10000493_pt1 | contig 71168 bp, 57 predicted proteins | sample Coa_R1_8_FD_187155 | JGI IMG/M metagenome (GOLD analysis project Ga0209060, IMG submission 187155) | Surface soil microbial communities from Centralia Pennsylvania, which are recovering from an underground coalmine fire - Coalmine... | ecosystem: Environmental > Terrestrial > Soil >... | reverse complement strand
CCGGACGTGTTTGATCCTCGACGACATTATCGATACCGCCGGAACGCTGGTGAAGACGGCGGATGCGCTGCTGGATCAGGGCGCGGCAAAAGTTTATGCGTGCGCGACGCATGCGGTGCTTTCGGGACCGGCTGTCGAGCGCATTGCAACATCACGGTTGGAAGAGCTGATCGTGACGAACACCATTCCGCTGCGTGAAGATGCGCTGCGGGTGCCGAAGATCAAGGTGCTTTCGATTGCCGGACTGCTCGGCAGGGCGATTGAGAGCATTCACATGGAGACCAGCGTCAGCAGGCTCTTCGACTAGGTCGCAGTTTGCAGTTAGCGGCTTGGATTAACCAAGTAGCAAAGGGAGCGAGGCTCAACCTCGTGCCCGAAAGGAAAAGAAGATCATGGCAGCAACAACAAACACTGAAGCAATCGTCGCAACCGTCCGCGAGGGCAAGTTCAACAAGAATGCCGCTCGGCGGGTTCGCGTTGCAGGCAAGATTCCCGCCGTTGTTTACGGTGCGGGCAAGGACGCGGTTGCGGTTACGGTTGACCCCCGCGCGATCACCAGGATTTTGCACTCTGAGTCTGGCCACAACACGATCTTCGACCTGAACGTCGAGGGTTCCGGTGTTGTGAAGGCGATGATCGTCGACTGGCAGAATGAGCCGATCAAGGGCAAGCTGCTGCACATCGACCTGAAGCGGATTGCGATGGACAAGACGATGCGCGTGTCGGTTCCGATTCAGCTGATTGGTATTCCTACGGGCGTGAAGAACCAGGGCGGCATCCTGGAGCATGTTATGCGTGAAGTTGAAATCGAGTGCTTGCCCGGTGATATTCCGAGCCACCTTGACGTCGACGTTACGGGTCTCGAACTGCATGGCTTGATCCATGTGTCGGACCTGCCGCACTCGGGCAGCATCAAGTTCCTCGCTGAAGAGAATGCGACTGTGGCTCACGTCACGATCATCAAGGAAGAGGCTCCTGCTGAGGTTGATGCTCTGGCCGCTGCACCGGCTGAACCTGAAGTTGCCAAGAAGGGCAAGACCGAGACTGCGGAAGCAGCACCTGCGGCTGATGCCAAGGGCGGCAAGAAGTAAGAACAGGGACGAGGGAACAGGGAGTAGGGAGCAGAAAAACAACGGCCTACCCCCTGATTGCCCTGATTTGGAGAACGTGGCGTGAAGTTGATTGTCGGACTCGGGAATCCCGGGATTGAGTATCAGTTCACGCCACATAACGCCGGGTTTCTGGCGGTGGATCGGATCGCAGAGGATTGCGGTGTGGCCGTCACGAACCGGCGAGGCAGGGCGCTAACGGCCAGGGCACGGCTTGCTGGACAGGATGTTCTGCTGGCCAAGCCTGAGACCTTCATGAACCTGAGCGGGCTTTCGGTGGCCGCGCTGGTTCGTGAGCTTGAGATTGAAAACGTCTCGGAGGATGTGATCATCCTCTACGACGAGCTGGCGTTGCCGTTGGGTACGATTCGGATTCGCAGGGATGGAAGACCGAACGGGCACAACGGAGTGAAGTCGGTCTCTGGCGCGCTTGGGACCGAGGAGTGGTTGCGAGTCCGAATTGGCGTTGGGAAGTCAGCGCGGGCGGATGGTAGAGAGATTAAGGCGGGCGGCAAGGATTATTTGCTGGCGCCGATGCGCAAGCAAGAGCTTGCGGTGCTGGATGAGGTGCTCGACCGCGTGGAAGATGCTGTCGAGATGGTGCTGACGCAAGGTGTTGGCGCTGCGATGAATGAGTTCAACCGTCGGCCGGTGGATCCTGAGAAGGATTCGGACGAGCCGAAGGAGAAGTAGGCAGTACAACGCAGTAGATTCCAGACCGGGTTGGCAGAACAGACGTCAGCACGGTGCGAAGCAGAACTTCGCAGAAAGAAGTAAACGAATGAATCGCACTTACGAAATTATGTTCATCGTCCGGCCGGACGTTGAAGAAGCCGACCTCGACAAGCTGATTGAAGGCTTCCAGAAGAACGTCACCGATGGTGGCGGCGAGGTGAAGGCTACGGAGAAGATGGGCCGTCGCCGGTTGGCTTACACGGTCCGCAAGTTCAACGACGGCTTCTACGTGCTGTTGACGATTGTCGCCGCTGGCTCGCTGATCAGCGAGATCGAGCGTCGCCTCCGCGTCTCTGAACAGGTGATCAAGTTCATCACCGTGCGCATGGACGAGGAAGAGAAGCGCCTGGCGAAGGTGAAGGCGATCCGCGATACGAAGGTGAAGCGCAGCTCGCTTCCTGCTGCCGCTCCGGCGCAGGTACAGGCTGAGGCTCCGGTTGCTGAAGTGGCCGACGTTGTCGCTGCCGAAGCTCCTGCCGCTGACGCTGCAGCTGTCTAAGAGACTTTTCGCAAAGATTCGCGATGCCGGTTGAACCTGCTTCGCACAACGTAGCATCATCGCCGAACCCCGCTTCCGCTCGACTGCAGGTTGGTCGAATGTTCAGAGACTCCAAAGCGTGTCTGGAGCGGGTGAAGGCACAACGTACCTGAGAGGAATTACACATGGCTGACGAAACAAACAGCACGCAATCCACGGAGCAGCAGGCTCCTGCATCCCGTCCTCACTCCGGCCCTGGCGCCGGTGCACCGCGCGGTCCGCGTCCGGCTGGCGCTCCCGGCGGCGGCCCTGGTGGACGCAAGTTCTTCCGCCGCAAGAAGGTCTGCAAGTTCTGCACGGAGAAGATTGATGCGATCTCCTACCGCGATGTCCGTCTACTGCAGGGCTTCGTTGCGGAGCGCGGCAAGATTGTTCCGCGCCGCCTGACGGGTGTCTGCACCCGGCACCAGCGCCGCCTTAGCCTGGCCATCAAGCAGTCGCGCAATATCGCCCTGCTTGCCTTTGCCGCGCGCTTCTAACTTACGAGACACGAAATCGGAGATATGCAATGGAAGTCATTCTGAAGGAAGACGTAATTAAGCTTGGACATCGCGGCGATGTAGTGAAGGTCGCTGACGGCTACGGGCGCAACTACCTGCTGCCGGGCAAGCTCGCGATTGAAGCGACTGCGGCCAACAAGGCTGTCATCGATCAGATGAAGGCATCGGCTGTTCGCAAGTCCGCCAAGGAGAAGGTCGAGGCGGAGCAGCTTTCGACGCAGCTGGATGCTCTTGAACTGGTGTTCGAGCGCAAGGTCGGCGAGCACGATCACCTGTTCGGTTCGGTCACGTCGGGCGACATCGCTCACGCGCTCGAGGCGAAGGGTTTCACGATCGATCGCCGCAAGATCTCGCTTGAGGATCCGCTGAAGACGATCGGCGAGTACCATGTTCCTGTAAAGCTGCACCGCGAGGTTACCAGCCACGTGAAGGTGACGGTCAAGGGCGATCAGCCTGAGGCCGAGGCTGTTGCCGCAACCGCCGAGTAATTTGTAACGACGTAAGATACAGACGCATCTGTCTCCACGAATCATGTTTTGGGGAGACAGATGCGTTTTATTTTTGCGTGCTGTTCTGAATTTGTTTGTAGCCACGGAGCAGGATGATGACGCCGATGAGGTTGAGGAGCGGCGGCGGGAGCAAGAGCATCCAGCCGATGGGTGTGAGCGAAGGGACGGCGAGGATGTATGAGATGTCAGTGAAGAGGTCGGAGAAGCGGATGCCAGCTGTAATGGGCAGCCAGACTGGCTGCTTTTGCCAACGCCAGAGTGTGATCGCTTGAGCTAGAGCGAATGCCGCCCATTGACCGGCTGAGCGGCGTAGGAACGCGACCTCCAGGCCTGCGGGCACCGATGCATGGAAGACTTTGAACCAGAGATCGGGGGCGAACCATGCCATCAGGAAGAGGAACGTGTCTTCCAGCGTGGCTACCCAGAGGAAGATGAGGATGAGGATTTTGAGGCGGCGCTCGATCACGGGCACTTCCAAAGTTTTATCGTTTTTGGATGAGACGGGACCCAAGTGCAAGGCCTTACAGCAAAAGCAGGATAACCGTACCCGGCGAGAAAGAACAAACGATAGCGAAGGCTGGTACGCGATGCTGATTCTGCTTTTAGCCTGCGGCGATGCTACTCGTACTTGAGGGTCTGGACGGGGTCGAGGCGGGCGGCGCGGTTGGCCGGGAGCGTTCCGAAGAGCACGCCGACGAGGACCGAGGTTGATAGCGAGATGACGGCGGACCAGATCGAGGTCGGGATCTTGAACGGCGTGAGGAGACTGACCGTCCAGGGAATCGCAAGGCCGACGAGTGTGCCGATGATGCCTCCGCTGAGCGAGAGGAAGACGGCTTCGGTGAGGAACTGCAGGCGGATCTCGCGACTGGTGGCTCCGAGGGCCTTGCGGATGCCGATCTCCTTGATGCGTGACTGCACGTTGGCCAACATGCTGTTCATGATGCCGACGCCGCTGACGATGAGGGTGATGGCCGCGGCAAGGGTCAGAACAATCGTCAGCATGTTGGCTATCTGCGCCATTACGCTGAGTACCTGCGTCAGGTTGAAGGCCGTGTAGACGGATGTCGCGCGGTGGCGGCTCTTGATGATGTTCAGGATCTCTTCGGAGGCCGCGGGGACGAGGGTCGGGTCCTTCATGGTGAAGAAGATCTGCTTCACGGTGTCGGTCCCGGTGAAGTAGCGCGCGACCTGATAGGGGATCAGAATCGTCTGATCGCTGATCTCGGATTGGCCGAAGGTTTCGACGCTCTCTTTGAAGACGCCGATGACGACGAACGGAATACCGCTTACCGTGATGCTGTGGCCAACGGCGGCGGAAGGGGTGCCGAAGAGCGCAATGGCGAAGGGAGCAACGATGACTGCTACCTTGGTGTGTGCGACGGCGTCCTGGTCGTCGAAGAAGCGGCCGGCGACGATGGCGAGATTACGGACCTGCTTGTACTGCGGGGAGACACCGAGCAACATGGTGTCCTTGACGACACCACCTCCCATGCTGACACGGTCGTGGAACTCAAGCATAGGCGAGGCTGCGATGATGCCGGGGACCTGTTCGATGACGGTGTTCATGTCGTCGCGGGTCATGTAGTCGGGCGCGGTGGTGTTGTCCGGACCGACGACGGTGCCGCCGTCGTACTGCATCTCGATCATGTTGGGGCCGATGCTCGAGATGAGGTTGAGGGCGTATTCCTTGCCGGTAAGGCCGAGAGTGGTAACCAGGATGATCGACGCGGAACCGATGATCATGCCGAGCATGGTGAGTAGGAAGCGGACCTTGCTGGCTTTGAAGCTGTCGACGGCGAGGCGCACGACTTCACTGAACATCATGGTCGAACGCGCACTTTGCAGGGTGCGGTCGAATGAACTCAGCTTCGGAAGTTGGGTGGTCGCCATGCTGTGAATATTAGACTCTTTTTAGTATCGCAGTGGTGCAGCGTTTTCCTGCTAAATGCGAGGGATATTCGCTGCTACCCTAGTCCACGCGGCAGATAAGGCACTTCAGGTAACTGGTTTCGGGCAGGGTCAGGACAGCGGGGTGATCGGGCGCGGCGCCGCGGGTCTCCAGCAGTTGCACGCGCCGCTCGGCATCGGAGGCGGCTGCAGCAACTACGTCTGTAAACTCGGCCAGCGAAACGTGATGGGAGCAGGAGCAGGTTACGAGCGTTCCGCCTGGGCGGAGCAGCTTCATGGCTCGGAGATTGAGTTCCTTGTACCCGCGTATTGCACCTTCGGCGGCACGTTTGGACTTGGCGAATGCGGGGGGATCGAGAACGATGGTGTCGAATTGCTGGCCGGTGGCTTCGTATTCGCGCAGGAGTTCGAATGCGTCGGCTTCGATCCAGTCGACCTGCGCCTGAAGGGTGGGATTGAATTCGAGATTACGATCTGCCACGACGAGCGCGGTGCGGCTGGCATCGACGCCGGTGACCCGCTCACAGCGCTGGGCGAGATGGAGCGCGAAGCCCCCCTGGTACGTGCAGATGTCGAGTGCCGTTCCGTGAGCGTATCTTGCTGCGGCGGCGTAGTTGAGGCGCTGGTCGAGAAAGGCTCCCGTCTTTTGTCCTGAGCTTGCGTCGTAGTGGAAGTGCAGATCGTTGATGGTGAAGACGGTGGTCAGTTGCGGCGAGTCGGGGGTGCTGGTGTACAGAGGCGTGGATGGAGCGGGGGCGAGTTGCTCCAGTTCGCGAATCTTTGGGTCGGGCCGCTCGACGATGGTGGCGGGTTGCAGGCGTTCGCGGAGTACGTCTGTCAGAATGTGTCGGATGTCGTCCTGCGCCGTGCCTTGTGTCAGCAATTGGAGGATGACGAGGTCGTTATAGCGGTCGGCTACGATGCCGGGCAGGTTATCGGCTTCGGAGAAGATCAATCTGTATGAGTTGTCGGTCGCCGATGTTGGAGCGAGCTCATTACGCAATGCCAGGGCCGCAGAGATTCGCTCGTGTAGCTGCTCAAGATATGCCGTTCGCGTGAGGGATGGTTCTGCGGAGACCATTCGCAGGGTGATCTGCGATGCTGCGCTGTAGAGCGCTGTGCCCAGCGGAATTCCACGGCTGTCGACTACTGTGACCAGCGCGCCGGGGGCAATCTCGGAGCTGTCTGAGTGCGGAATCAGCGAGACGACATCGGAGCTGTAGACCCAGAGATGTCCTGCACGCAAGCGGTCAGCGGCGCGCCTGGTAATGACGGCTGCCGGACCGTGCGGCTGGCCTGCAAGTACCTGCGGCCCGCGGTTCTGCACTTCTTTCAACATGGATTAATCGTCGCACAAATGGCGATTGCGCGTGCGAGGCTGTGTCAGCGACGAGGCTGCAGGACAGCGAGCTATGGACGTTGGTTCAGTGCGTTGTTCTGGATCGCGATGGAGACTGGTGTTACGACGGGGGCGGCCGTACCGACGATCTGGGTGATGGTGCCCTGGCCTGCCACTGCAGAGCCCAGATTAGCTACCCAGACGTTGCCGGATCTGTCGAGTGCCAGACGGAACGGATTGGTCAGCACGGAGCTGCCGTAGCCTGTTGCGCCGGACTGTGGTCTGCCGGTGCTCAGGAACTCCGAGACGGTGTTGCTGCCGGAGTTGACCAGCCAGACATTGCCAAGGCCGTCGACTGCCATGTCGATGGGTGCGTTGAGGCCAGCGCCGTAGTAGGGGCTTCCAGCAACCGGATCTCCGAAGCTTGTCAGGCGGCTGAGGCTGCTGCCAAGGCGATTGGCGATCCACGCGCCGCCTGCGGAGTCGATCGCTACGGCGAACGGGCCATTGATGCCTCCGCCGGTGTAGGGAGAGCCAGGAATGGGCGCTCCGGAGTTGCTGAGCACGGTGATCGCGTTGTTGCTGCTGTCGGCGATCCAGGCGTTGCCGGACGTGTCCAACGCGAGAGCTGACGGGCTGCTTACGCCGCCAGTGCTGAAGCCAGCGCCCGGCGATAAGGGGGCTCCGTTAGCACTGAGCTTGCTGACGGTTGGTCCGCTGTTGGCGATCCACACGTCACCGAGTCCATCGAATGCTAGAAGGCCGGGGCCCTGGATTCCTGCGCCGTTGAATGGGTTGAGCGAAGCTCGCACTCCGGCGCTATTGAGTTCGGTCACGCTGGAGGTGATGCTGTTGGTGAGCCAGGGATCGTCGTAGGGATCGAGCGCGAGACGGGCGAAGGCTCCGCCGGTTTGGGGGAAGGTCGAGGTGATTCCGGCCGTGCTGTTGAGCACGCTGACGGCGCTGGCGTTGCCGGCGGTGCTGAGCACCCAGGCGTTGCCCTGAGAATCGATTGCCATGTCGGCGGGCTTGTTGAAGGCAGTCGATGTGTAGTTGATGGCGAGGGTCCAGTCGCCCGGAGATGACGTCAGCGTCGGCTGATAGGGGCCGTTTGCTACGAGCGTGCTGAAGATGGAGCCAACGCTATGGCTCGGATTGCGCGCGATGTCGAGTGCTGCGGCGACGGTATCGCTGGGAGTCGTACCGCCGACCGGCGTTGCGGCTGCGAAGAGACGTCCGCATGGAGCTGTGAGTGAGGTGCTTCCGTTGGAGTTGATGCAGGAGGAGAGAATGTCGCCGAGTGTGTTGATGGTCGCGGAAGGAATGTTGGCGACTGTGGGTGCGGTGCCGGGGGATCGTCCGGTGAAGACGGACACCATGCTCTGCGACGTGGCGAAGGCATTGAGCAGGCCCTGTACGTTACCGGGACTGGTGCCGATGTGTGCGTAGTCGACCATGAACGGTGCGAGCGACCAGACGGCTGAGACGGTCGTCAGCTCGCTGATGTTAAAGAAGCCCGACGACAGGTCGCCGCAGGCTCCGAGCAGGCCCATCAGGGCTAGCGCATTGTTGTTTGTGCCTGCGGCCAGGCCTGGGTTGCCGCCGGTGACGACAAGGTAGACAGGCGTGGACGCGGAGGGACAGGTGTAGGCTCCGCTGAAGGAGAAGCCGCCGTTGGAGTTGGTGGTGACGGTCCGGTTGAGCAGGGAAATGGAGGCAGTGCCGTATCCGGTAGTACTTGGAGTGTAGATCTGGATGTTGGCGTTGCTGACCGGTTGATTGCCGCCGTAGATTTGGCCGGCGAAGGTGTGGCCGGTGACTGGCGAAGAAGATGTGAGCGACGCACCGCAGCCGGAGATTCCGACGACGATCGCCGTCGTCAACAGTGCGAGGGCGGCGGAGTGTGGCCACTGATTTTGGATGCGCATGGCCGAGACTCTCCTTTGGCTGCTTGCTCAGGTGTAAAGCATCCGTGAGGGGGTCTCAATGACTCGAAAGTTGCACCGGACGGGCAAACGATGGATGAGTGCAAGTGAATGGCCGTTCTGGCGCTATCGTCTGTTAGCGGAACCTTAGAATGGGAAGATGGGGAGTGTTACGCAAAGGATTGATGTTGCTGTGCTGGGTGGGGGCGCGGCGGGGATGATGTGCGCGCTGGAGGCGGGGCGTCGTGGCAGGCGTGTGGTGGTGTTCGATCATGCGGAGAAGATTGGGAAGAAGATTCTGATTTCCGGTGGCGGGCGCTGCAACTTCACTAACATTCATGCGCGGGCGGAGAACTTCCTCTCGGAGAATCCTCACTTTGCTAAGTCGGCGCTGGCTCGGTTCACACCTGCGGACATCATTGCCATGATTGAGAAGCATGGGATTCGTTATCACGAGAAGACGCTGGGGCAGCTTTTTTGCGACCGCTCGGCGATGGATGTGGTGACGATGCTGGAGCGGGAGTGTGCCGAGGTTGGGGTTCGGGTGAGGGTTGGGGTGCGGATTCTTTCGGTGGTTCGGGATGTGGAGTTTCGGGTTGAGACTTCGGAGGGCGTTTTTCGCGCGGAGTCGGTGGTGATTGCTACGGGTGGATTGTCGATTCCGAAGATGGGGGCGACGGGGTTTGGGTACGGGATCGCCGAGCAGTTTGGGCTGCGGATTGTGGAGTGCCGCCCGGGGTTGGTGCCGCTGGTGTTCAGTGCGGAGGATCGGGAACGGTGGTGCGATCTGTCGGGCGTGTCGACTGAGGTGGTAGCGACGGCTGGGGCGGCGAAGCGGCGAGGGAACTTTCGGGAGAAGATGCTGGTGACGCATCGCGGGTTGAGTGGGCCGGCGATCCTGCAGGTGTCGTCGTACTGGCGTCCAGGCGAGGCTATTGAGCTCGACATTGCGCCGGGGGCTTCGGTCATGGCTCCGCTGCTGGAGCGGAATGCTCGGCGGGATTCCGGTGCGGCTACGCTGGCTTTGCGCGCTGTGCTGCCGGGGCGAATGGCGGAGCGCTGGGTTGCGTTGAATGAGCCTTCTGACTGGACGAATCACTCGCTGGCCGGCATGGAGCGTGGGCTTCATGCGTGGCGGGTGACTCCGGCTGGAACGGAGGGCTATGCCAAGGCTGAGGTGACTGCCGGTGGCGTGGACACGGCAGAGTTGGACGCGAAGACGATGCAGAGCCGCAAGGTTCAGGGGCTCTACTTTATCGGCGAGGTGGTCGATGTGACCGGGTGGCTGGGTGGGTATAACTTCCAGTGGGCGTGGGCCTCAGGGTTCAGCGCAGGACAGGTTGTTTGAGGTGCCCCCTCCCCTGAAAATACCATAAAGTATTGATTGCAGGTAGGATAAGTCTGGACATCAGGTCTAAGCCCTAATTTTGCGCAGTTTTTCTTTGCAAAGTATTCATAATGTTTGGTTTGGATAACAAAAGGCCTCAGGTTGTTCCCTCCTGAGCCTTTTGTGTTTTAACTCCCTATATCTATTGTATTGAGGTGGGAGGGGGAAATCAGCAGGCTGCATCTTGTTTTGAATCAAATATTTATGAGGTTTATGGACTTGACAGGGTTTTCCTAAGTTTTATTGCTGGGGGGATGGAAAGACGGTTCGTTGACTCTTTTTGTCCTTTACTGGCGGTTGGACGATTAGTCAGCAGGAGGAGTCATTATGGTTCGGAGAGCTGGGGCAGTGTTTTTGGGTATTTCGCTTGCGTTGTCAGGTGGGGCGGGTGTGGCTTCAGGGGCGACGTTCGATGCTCCTAAGAAGGATGCACCGACGGCCGCTGGTAAGACGACTAATAAGACCGGCGCGAAGAGCCCTGCGGGTGGCGTGAAAACTGATACAAAAACTGATGCTAAAAAAGACTCTAAACCTCCAGCCGCCAAATAAGGCGGGTTGTGGAGATTGGGCTTTGTAGCTTACTGGACGATGAGGGTGAGGTTGATGGTGCGGGTAAGGCCTGCACTGGTGGCTGAGACGGTGATGGGGTAGGTTCCGGCGGGCGTTGCTGTCTGGCTGGGCTGGGTCGGATCGGAGTTGCCGATGCCGGGGATGCGTCGGCCTGCTCCGCAGCCTGAGGTGGCGAGAAGGCTGCTGAGGACGAGGACGCAGATCAGGCCTGAGCGGCCGCGGTGCTTGCGGAGTGCCAGCAGGCCTGTGGGAAGGATCAGGGCTAGCCAGAGGGTGGGGTGTGGATGCGGGATAGTCTGCGCGATGGTGGATACGCCGGTCAGGATGGTGACTGAGATTGTCTTTGGGGCGTCGAGGGTGGTGCTGGATGGGGTGACCGTGCAGGTGGAGTTGGCTGGGGCTCCGGTGCAGGTGAAGCTTGCGGTGAGGGTACCGGGGACGTTGGCGGCTGGGCTTAGCAGCAGCGGGAAGACTGCGTTTTGGCCGCTCTGGGTGGTGACGGTTGTGTTGCCGTCGGGTGTGAGGGCGAAGTCGACTCCGGTACCGGTGAGCGAGAGGGTGTGGGGTGAGGTGGGCGAGTTGTCGGTGAGGGTGAGGGTGCCGTTGCGCGGGCCGCCGATGGTTGGAGTGAAGGCTAGTTGCAGGGTGCAGGCAGCGCCGACGGCGAGAGTGGCCTCGCAGTTGTTGGTTCCGGGTACGATGGCGAAGTCGCCGGTGACGGTTGTGTTGGTAATGGCGAGGGGAAGGCCGCCGTTGTTGGTCAGGGTGACGATGGGCGAGAGTGCGGTGACGCCTACACCTGTGGCCGGGAAGTTGATGCCGAAGGCGGGCGAGAGAGAGACGCCGGGAGGTGCGACGCCGGTGCCGGAGAGAGAGATGGGTTGGGTGCGGTACTGGTCGGAGATGGTGAGGGTACCGGTGATGGGGCCGACGCTCTCCGGCTGAAAGATGACGCTGACGGAGCAGGAGGCGTGAGCGTTGAGGGAGTTGCCACAGGTGTTAACGACACTGAAGTCGCCGGTGGTGATTTGCGCGGCGATGAGGGTAAGGGCTACGTCTCCAGAGTTGGTGAGGGTGATGGTTTGTGGGGGGCTGGAGGTGGTGAGCTGCTGCAGGCCAAAGGTGAGTGACTGGGCGGAGAGCGCGTCGGTTGCAGGAGCGGTTCCGGTGCCGGAGAGTGACGCGGTCTGGGTGCCTGCGTCGTGGGTGATGGTAAAGGTGCCGGTACGGGCGCCGGAGGCGGTGGGGGTGAAGGTGATTGCCACGGTACAGCCGGTGCTGGGTGGCAGGGTGGAGGCGCAGGTGTTAGCGGAGATGCGGAAATCGCCGGTGATTGTTGGAGTTTGCAGCGCGAGTGTTGTCGTGCTGGTGTTGGAGATGGTGATGTTTTGTGCTTTGGTGGTGGCGTTAATTGTTGTTGACGGGAAGGTAAGGGCGAGCGGGGTTAAGACGATGGGCGCAGCGGGAGAGCCGTTTCCGGAGAGTGCTGCTGTGGCCTGGCCTCCGGCGACGTTACCGTAGACCGTAAGGGTGCCTGTGCGGCTGCCGGGAGCTGTGGGCGCGAAGATCACTTTGATGGTGCAGGTGGTGTTGACTGCGATGGGTGCGGCGGTGCAGGTGTTGGTCTCGGTGAAGTCTCCGGTGACCGTGACTTGGGTTACGGTCAGTGTGGCTGTGCCTGTATTTGTAACCGTGATGGTTTGCGGATCGCTGGCTGTTGCGACTGCCTGTGTGGCGAAGGTGAGCGGTGTGGGATTGAGGTTGATGGAGGGTTGCGCGGTGGCGGCGGCTGTGAGGAGCGGGATCTGCCAGAGGCCTCGTCCGTAGGTGGCGGCGCGGAGTTCGCCGACGCGACCGTCTCCGGTAGGGAGGGTCGCTGAGGCTGTGAGGGCAACGACGGGTGCGTTGGGGAGGCTTGTGCCATAGATGCTCCAGCAGTTGCCCGTGCTGCAGGTGGCGACCTGTGTGGTGACGTAGACGCCGGTGTCGAGCGCGACGTAGAGCGTGTTGGCGTCGTTGGGATCGACCACGACGCTGTTTGCCGGGGCGTTGGGGAGGTTACTGGTGATGTTGGTCCAGCTCGCGCCGCCAGTGGTGGAGCGATAGAGGTGTGCCGCGTTGATACCGTTGCCGACAAAACCCATGACAGTGGCGTAGATCGTCTTGCCAGTGGCGTCGTGCGGGTCGGCAGCGAGGGAAGAGATGTCAAAACCGCCAGGATTGAAGATGCCCACGGCGATATTTGTAACGGTCGACGTTGCGATATCGGTCCATGGGGTAGTGTTGGTTGCGGTGCCGCCGCTGGTGGTGGCAAAGAGATGGCCTCCCAGGGTACCGCCGCCGTCGAGAGTGCCAGCCAGACCGGCATAGAGGATTTGGGAGCCAGCGTTCTGCGCAGAAGTGGAGCTGCTTGCGGGACCGGCGGCTGCGAGGGATCGTACGGAGGGGTTCGTGGTGCAGGCAGTGGTTTGGGTGCCTCCGAGCAGATTGCTGATAGCGTTGGAGGGCGACCAGGAGGCCCCTGTGGAGGCTGAGCCTCGCCAGATGCGGCAGGTTCCAATGATGACGTCGGAGGTGAGCGCGGGGTCGAGGAGCCAGGGGGCATCGATGAGCGAGGCGTCGCCGGAGGTTTGGGCTGCGCCGATGGTTGGCGTGCCGGTGAAGTTGGCGGCGGTGCAGCTTGCTCCGAGGGTGCACTGGCGAATGCTCACTCCCGCGGCGGTGGAGACGTACCAGAGCGAGGGATTGGCTGGGTCAATGGCGACGGTGCCACCCTCGCCTGTTGATAGCTGCTGCCATGCCCCGGTTGTTGATGCGGAGGCTGCAGCGAGGCCGTTTGCGCCGAGGCCGACGAGCAGCGTGGCGGGATCGGTGGGGTGCTGGGCGAAGCTGACGATTTCAGCGAGGGAGCCGAGGCCGGAGTTTAGGTTTTGGAAGTGGGTAGCGTCGTCGGAGGAGCAGGGAGTGAATTGCTGGTTGACGCCGTCGGTGGAACGCCAGAGGCCGCCGTCGTTGCCTAGGTAGAGAAGCGGTTGGGTGGATGTTGCGAGGAGTGCGATAGCGTGTTGGGCGGGCGCGACCATTGCGGGGGCAGCGCATCCGTTGAGGGCGTTGGTGGTGTTGCGGAGAGTACACCCGGCGGCTAGCCCGCAGCGGTAGAGGTCGATGGTTCCGGCGTAGAGGGTCGTGTCCTGCGTGGGGCCAGAGCCTGATGGGACGGCGGCGAGGGTCAGGTTGTAGTCGGCCTGTGGGATCGTAGCGTTACTGGTGCCGGTCTCGAGTGGGGATGACGAGAGCTGAGTGCCAAAGGTGATGGCGCTCGTGCAGGTTGTTCCGGAGAGCGTGCACTGGTCTTGCCAGAGGCCCTGATCAACGTTGTTGCGGTCGACGGTGAGAGCGAAGGTATCGCCAGTGACTGGCTGGACGGCGAGGGCTCCGCGAAAGATGGGACAGGCGACGCTGCCGGTTGTGCCGGGGCTGGTAGGGCAGGCGGTCGTGGTGAGGCCGGTGCCAGGTTGATGCGTGAGGCGCGTCCAGGTGATGCCGTCGGCGGACTCGTAGTAGCCATGGTAGCGGACGGCGGCGTAGAAGCGCTGACGGATGGGGTTCCAAACGACCGAGGTTGCGGCGTTGCCTCCGGCGTCGAGGCCGTTGGTTTGTGGGGTCTGCACGGTCTGGCTGCCGTCCATGACAGTCGACATCTGCCAAGTCGCACCAGAGTCGGTGGAGTAGTAGAGGCCCATGACGCTGTTGAGCTGGTTGGGGGCGTTGACGAGCGTGCCTTCGGCTGCCTGCGAGACAGCGGCGACGACGAGGCCGGTGGTGGTGCTGGGCGTCCCACCCCAGGCGAATCCAGCGAACCCCAGGCCCAGGAAGGAGTGCGCTCCGGTGGTTCCATCCTGCGAGCCTTTGATGAGGGTCCAGGTGAGGCCACCGTCGGTGGAGCGCAGGATGCCGTTGCCGTAGAAGGAGTCGGTGGCGTCGTTGGGGTCGCCAGTCCCAGCGAGGATGATGCCGGAGTTCACGCTGATGGCACCGATACTGAGCGAGGGGATGGTGGCTGTGCCGACATTGGCGTTGAAGACGGGCAAAGTGTCAGTGAGCGGCGTAAAGGTTACGCTTGCGGCTGGTCCGGCGGCGTTGATGGACTTCCAGACGCCTCCGCCAGTGGTTCCCAGGTAGACGGTGTTGCCTGTTTGGTCGGCCGGGTCGATGGCTATGGCAGTGACGCGACCAGTGACGTTGCCGTAGATTGTGCTGGCTATCTGGTTCGGACCGAGTGGCTGCCACGTTGCGCCGAGGCTGGTATCGCGAGGCTGCGCGGCGAGTTGGAGAAATGCCCGGGCCTGTTGTTGACGGGCGGCGTCCATGGCTTGCGCCGCGGAGGTGCTGGTGCCGGGGATGCGCCCAGCGAGAAAACGGCGCGCGCGGAAGACATGGGCTGGAGTCTCGGAGAACGGCTGCGCTTCGAGAGTGTTGGCAGGAGTCGCAAAGGGGACCGACTGGGCCTGAGAAAATGTCAGCGGAGAGATGGCGATAGAGAGCAGGGCGAGTCGGGCTCGGCGGCTCAGGCGTGGCAGGTGGGGCGGCGCGGGTTGAGGAGGAACGAACAGGCCCATAGCGCTAAATCAGTAGTACTGCGGACACCAGATTTTCTGGTGGTGCAATCCGATGTCCAATGAGTCAACGCTAGAGCTGGTCAAAAATTAGGGCATTTCTAGAAAACGATGAGAGTTTTCTCAGGAATTTCGACTCTCTTAGCAGCGTGCGATCTTTTAGTGAATTAATCGCGGCGCGTTTCTTGAATCTACCATCAGCCGCGAGCGCGCAACAATATTGCCGTAGTTGTATTTACCTAAAATTTCAGCGTGGCTTGTTGGGGTAGCAGTCCCATCTGTTCGATGTAACGTTTGGAATCGAATTTTTTTCCGGTGGAGGCGCCGGACATGTAGCGAATCTTGCCAAAGATGGGGCGTTCCCCCCACGCGCGATCAAATTTGCCTAGCAACGCCCAAGCTATGCCGGCGTATCCGTTGGGATCGCGGCCATCGAGAAAATATTTGTCGTTGAGGTGGATGCAGTACTTCATCGCGGTGGCGATGTCGGGTGTCCACTCGAGGATCTTCTTGGCCCAGTACATGCGGATGTGGTTGTGCATCCATCCGAAGCGAACCATCTGGAGTTGGCCGGCGTTCCAGAGGGGATCGTGGGTGTCGGCGGTCTCGAGTTGATGGAGTGTGTAGAGGTGCTCGCGCTCGTCTCGTGTGTGCTTGGCGATGGTCTGCTTTGCCCAATCCTCAGCGCATTCGGGTGAGTCGTAGTTGGGCGTGTAGCGTACGAAGTTGATGGCGAGTTCGCGCCAGACGATCAGTTCGTTGAAGTAGCTGTCTCGTGCAGGCCGCAGCTTTCGATCTGCATTCGCCGCGGCTTCGACTGCAAGCGCGATGGTGATGGGGCCAACGTGTCCGAAGTGAAGGTAGGGCGAGAGGCAGGAAGTGCCGTCTATGTCGGGATGGTTGCGCTTCGCATCATACTCGCCAAGCAATTTACCAGTAAAGTGCTTCAGCCGTTTTAACGCGGCGTGCGTTCCGCCCTGCCATGCTTCAACGGGGACGACGCTGCGGTCGAGATCTTTCCAGCCGCGCGTGATGTCCTCGTGTACGGAATCGGACTGGAAGCCGTGGGGGCGTTTCCATGCATGGTTGGCGCATGGATTCTCGTACGGATGGAGAAACTCGGGCAGCAGACGATACAGCCGCGGCCGGATGGTATAGGCACCGTACTGGGCCTTCTCGATCAGCTTCGACGGAACGACGACGTCTGTGTCCACTGTCCAGAATGGGATGGAGATGCGTGACGCGAGCTGGTTCCGCCATTGCCCGGGCACGCGAAGGGGGTTCTCATCGCCGATCAGGAAGGCTGCGCGGACATCGGCGAGGAGTTGCTCATGCGATTCGCGCGGGGCTCGCCGCATGAGGAAGGTGATGTTTCTTTGCTGCAGGTCTTGCTCGATGTCGACCAGACCCTGGTTGAGAAAGGCGTAGTGGCGAAGGTTGGCGTGAGGGAAGTTTGAGATCGCTGCAAAGTACACCACCAATGGCAGCTCCAGCAGATTGGCTATGTACACGGCCAAATCAACGGCGTGGTTGTCGATCCCGCGCTGCGCACGCTGCATCCAGTAGACGAGGCATTGGCCATTGGGATCGGGCGGCCCATCGCGACGCACTGTGATTCGAGGATCGTCTGCCAGTGCGCGAAGTTCCTGCGGTAACCGGGACTGCGGCTCAGCCATAGATGCAGTGTACGGATGAATCGCTGGGCAGTTTTTGCGACAACAAAAATGCGGCCCGAAGGCCGCACTCTTATCAAAACGAAGATTCGGATTACCAGAGGCCCCACGCGCGGCTCATGTAGTCGCTGAGGGTCATGATGATGAGAACGAGAAAGGTAAAAAATCCGGCTGCCACGGTCATCTTAATCAGCTTCGACTGAAAGAAGACGTGCATGAAGAAGAGGATGACGATAACAGCCTTGGTGCAGGCGATAGCAAGAGCAACGACCGGATTGAAAATACCAAGATCGATATATGCCGCACCGACCGTGATGGCTGTACCGATCAGTAGTGACACGAAGACCAGAGAGTAGGTCTTTGGCGTGACGATGTGATGTTCGCCATGCTCCGGGTTGGTAATATTCGCCGGATCGTGATATTCGGACATGGTCTTTCTCCTTCGAGTGCGGCTACGAGCCGGGATGCCGGTTGATGAGGTAGAGCAAGGGAAACAGGAACAGCCAGACGATATCGACAAAGTGCCAGTACAGGCCGAAGTTTTCTATCGGCGCGACGTACCCTGCGGAGAAGTCGCCCCGCTGGGAACGCCGTATGAGCCAGATAAGAAGGCCGATGCCGATGATCATGTGCAACGCGTGCATGCCGGTCATGGCGAAGTACAGCGAGAAGAAGACCTGTGTCTTCTGTGCCACATCAGGAGGCAAAGGCTGCTCGGTCGGTCTGCCCGTCTTGGGGTTGATCGGAGGATTGACGAACTCCGAGATGTCGAAGTGTTCGCCGGGGATGTGATGCTTCTCCCACTTTTCCTTGTACTCAAAATACTTCACGCCAAGGAAGACGAGTCCCAGCAACGTGGTGAGAATCAGGAAGAGAACGAGCAAGCCTTTTTTGCGCACTTCAGCCGCCCAGACTCCCAGCGCCATGAAGAAGCCGGAGCCAATGAGGACCGCAGTGTTCGTCGCTCCCAGCGGAATACTGAGCTGGTTGGAAGCCACGACAAAGGCGTCGTGATACCAGTTGCGGTAGAGCAGGTAGGCGAAGAACAGGCCGCCGAAGAACATGATTTCGGTCAGCAGGAAGAGCCACATGCCGAAGGTTCCGGCTTCGCGCTGCTGTTCCGGCGTCTCGAAGTGATGACGGTGCTGCGGCAGTGCGGCGTGATGATCTTCTGCTGCCGTGTCGTGATGTGTTGCTACGATCGTGTTATCCAACGGTCGTCACCTCTTGTTCCGTCTTGTGGGCCAGCCATTCGTAGTCATACGCTTCATGATCCATGATGGGGACCTCGATAAAGTTTTCCGTCAGCGGCGGCGATTGAATCTGCCACTCGAGGCCGGTCGCCTGCCAAGGATTGTTACCGGCGATCTCACCGTACTTCAGCGACCAGGCTAGATACAGCAGCGGCAGCATGTAGCCAACGCCGAGCACCGTCGCGCCCGCAGTCGAGAGCACATTCAGCACCTGGAATTCCGGCGGATAGGAGTGATAGCGCCGTGGCATTCCGAGATAGCCGAGAATGAACTGTGGCAGGAAGGTCAGGTTAAAGCCGATGAACGTCGTTACAGCGGCCAGCTTCGAGAGGGACTCCGGATACATGCGGCCAGTCATCTTGGGCCACCAGAAGTGCACTCCTGCGAGGAACGCCATCAACATACCGCCGACCATCACAAAGTGGAAATGCGCCACGATAAAGTAGGTCTCGGTGAGGTGGATGTCCATGCCAAGGGCGCCGAGGAAGACGCCCGTCATACCGCCGATGGTGAACAACCCGAGGAAGCCGAACGCGTAGAGCATCGGCGTCTCGAAGGTGATGGAGCCCTTCTGCAGCGTAAACGCCCAGTTGAAGGTCTTGATGGCGGACGGGACGGCAACGAGCATCGTCAGCAGTGAGAAGACCAGCGCCGAGTAGTTCGAGACACCCATGATGAACATATGGTGCGCCCAGACGAAGAAGCCGAACAGCGCGATGGCCACCGAAGAGAACGCGACCGCCGTATAGCCGAAGACCCGCTTGCGGCTGAAGGTGCTGATGACCTCGGAGATCACGCCCATACCCGGAAGAATCATGATGTAGACAGCCGGGTGGGAGTAGAACCAGAAGAGATGCTGGAAGAGCAGCGGATCGCCGCCCTTGGTCGGGTCGAAGACTCCGATGCCGATCGTGCGCTCCAACACAACGAGAACAAGCGTGATGGCCAGAACCGGCGTGCCTAGCACCATCAGGATGGACGCTGCGTAGTTCGACCACACGAACAGCGGCATCCGGAACCAGGTCATGCCCGGAGCGCGCATGCGGTGAATCGTAACGATGAAGTTGAGGCCGGTGAAGATGGACGAGAAGCCAATGATGAAGACGCCCAGACCTGCCGTGACCACGTGAGTGTTCAGGTAGTGGGTAGAGAGTGGAGTCGTGAAGGTCCAGCCAGTATCGACGCCACCGAGAACCATAGCCGTCAGCGTGAAGAGGCCGCCAATCCAGTACAGATACCAGCTCAGTAGGTTGATCTTCGGAAATGCCAGGTCCTTTGCACCGATCATGATCGGGATCAGGAAGTTTCCGATCGTTGCGGGCACCGATGGCACCAAGAACAGGAAGACCATGATGATGCCGTGCATCGAGAACAGCTTGTTGTACGTGTCGGACGCGACGAGGTCCGGCTGCGGCGTCAGCAGCTCGAGGCGGATGAGGCCGGCAAAGGCGCCGCCGATGAAGAAGAAGAACGTGATCGAGATCAGGTACAGCATCCCGATGCGTTTGTGGTCGCCGGTGAACAACCAGCTCAGCAGTCCGTCCTCAGCGTTGATGTAATTACGCTTCGGAAGCGTGGCCGTCTTCTGATCCGGCAGATTCAGGATTGTGGAATTGGTAGCGCTCATGGTTTTACCGCCCCCGGCGTTGTCGGCGCCGCTTGGTTCGACTCGGATGTGGTCAGCGTCTGCTGAACACGGTAGTTGGTTTGAAGACCCTTGATGTATTCGACCAGGTCGATCAGGCCATCTTCACTGATCTGTCCCTGATAGGTTGGCATGATCGGCGCATAGCCCGCCGTGATGTGCTGCGATGGATTGAGAATCGCATCGCGGAGATACGCCTCATTCACCAACACCTCGGAGCCACTAGTCAGCTTCAGCCTGGAGCCGTAAACTCCAGCCAGATTTGGGCCGCGCGCTGTTGCGGCGCCGGAGTGGCAGGCGTTGCAGCCCATGCTGGCGAAGAGACGTTCGCCGTTCTGGGCCAGCGACATGCCGCTCGTGGATTCCCGCGTCCACTTCTCATAATCATCGGGGCTGAGGACTGTGACCTCGCCAATCATCGCCGAGTGGTTCGTTCCGCAGTATTGCGTGCAGAAGATGTGATACGTGCCCGGCGTCGTCGCCTGGAACCAGACCGTCGAGTAGCGGCCCGGAATAACCTCGCGCTTCACGCGAAAGTCGGGGATCGAGAAGCTGTGGAAGACGTCCTGCGAGATCATGGTCAACTGAATCGGCCGGCCAGTGGGGACGTGCAGCGCGTTGATCTCGTGCTGGCCGCCCGGGTGCTCCGCCTTCCACATCCACTGCTTACCCACGACGTAGATGTTCATGGAGTTGACTGGCGGAGTGTAGATGCGGAAGTAGAGCAGCGCGCCCCACACGAAGACGATGAGAAAGAGAGCGAGCGGGATGATGGTCCACGTCGCCTCGAGCAGCGTCGAGCCTTCGATCGGAACGGCCACCGGGTGACGCTCTTTGCGGTAGCGCAGCGCGAAGCCAAAGATGAGGGTTCCGACGACGATGAGGCCGACCACCGTAATCAATAGCAGGAAGAAGTAGAGCGCGTCTGTGTAGGGCGCAATGGTCGATGCCTCGCGCGGAAAGAGCGCCGAAGCGTTGAGCCACTTCACTAGAAATTGCCACAGTACTGGACTGATATGCATCGTTACCCTTTATCCATTCTCTTTCTTGGTCAAGTCGTGGTCGCGCCCGAGCTTCAAATCTCTTCGGAACATCAAAAAGATGAATCCACCCAGCCCTGCCATGGTGATCATGCCGCCGACCTGTACAACTCGCGCGACAATCAGCGAGTGCTTGTTCGTCTGGGGATCATAGTGGTAGCAGTAGGTGAGAATGTTCGCGACAGGAGAACCAATCTTGTTGCCCGACGCCTCGATCAACCCAAGCATCATGTCTTTGGGCGAATACTCAACGCCGAGGTAGTATTGCGCAATCTTGCCGTCGGTCGTTGCGATCTCGATCGAGCTGGCATGAGCGAACTGCGAAAGCTTTCCGTCAGGGCCGGGAACGCGAACATAACCGAAGCCGATTGCATTGGTAGCTGCGTCAATCGCCGGACGCTGCCCCGTGAGGAAGTGCCAGCCAGAGGCTGTCTCTGGGCGGCCGTACCGCTTCAGATACAAGGCCTTCTTCTTCGCGGCCTGTTCAGGCGTGTCGCTCGGGTCGATGCTGATGACAACGACATCGAAGTCCTTGCCCGGCGTCAGATGCACCATCGAGAGAGCTCCGGTCAGACCGTCCAGCTCCTCGGAGCAGAGCATTGGGCAGGTGTAGTAGACCAGTGAGACGATGGCGGGATGCTTGCCGAAGTAATCTCCAAGCTTGACTGCCTTGCCCGTCTCATCGACAAAGGCAGCATCGAGCGGCAGAGGCTGATTGAGACGCTGCGCCACGCCGACGCGCTGCAATACCTGCGGAAGCTGGTCTCCTGCGTTATCGCCGGTTTGCTTGTCGCCGTAGCTTGAGACTTGCGCGAACGTGGGCGCACACAGCAGAGCGCAGCAAAGAGTCGCCGCCTGCCAACCGCCTCGAATTGTCCGCCAGTTCTTCATGTCTTCTCTCTTCTAGTTCTCTATGTCTTCCGTTACTTTGCGGGTGTCAACTCTGCGTGCGCCGCGCTCTCCGCTCTATTGAAATCCATCTTCTGTTCGCGTGCTTCGATCGTATCGAGCTCGTATCCGGTGCGGGCAAACCCTGTCGTTAGGGGGGCCTGGACCTCGGGTCTCGCATCACCAACCATGAGCGGTGCTGCCGTAGCTGGCTGAGTAAACACAGGCAGACCACGCTGCGCAATCAGCTCCATGGCACGTTCGATGGGAATCCGAATGGCCTGCCCCTCTGCCGGAGAGACGCTATAGTGATCCAGCAGCAGGTCCTCGCGCGCATGCAGATCAGCTGTCGCCTGGTTGCCATCGTCGATATCCAGGCGGGGCTCAGGGAAACTGGTGGTCAACCGGTTTAGCTCTTTCTGTTCCATCTCCGGATTGCTGGCCAGGTCTTGGCGCTTGCCATTATTCGCGGCTGCAGCCTGGTGCCACTTGTCAGCCCTGCCGTCAGCCTCCTGCAACTGGCCGTTGATGACCTTGCCCATCACATAGCAGAAGACGAAAAAGACAACGAGGAAGCCCATCAGTCCCGCCAGGAAGACCACGACGCCGCCAACATTGACGTCAGTTGTCTCGTAGCCCGGAGTCTCTGAGCTACGGGTGTACTTCTTGCGATGCGGCTGATTCAGATCGTGGTCGTTAGTGGGCATGTTCGGGCTCCAGAATCTCCTCGAGGTGCGGGTCGTTCACGTTGACCAATGGCCGCGCCTTGAGCTGCGTCAGGTAATAAGCCGTCCACACGCCGAGCACTGCGATCGGAACGGTGATGTAAGCAAGAATGCTGAGGTTGCCGATGATGCGGAAGTTCCAGTGCGCATCCGGGAAGCCGGGCTCGATGAGCCAGAACATATCCACACAGCGAGCGAAGATCATGAAGCAAGTCAGCCAGATCATCTTCTTCTTGTTGCGCTTCAGATCGCGCGACAGCAACAGACAGAACGGGATCAGCCAGTGGCAGATGAAGTTCAACGAGCAGATGATCCACCAGCCACCGCGGATGCGGTTGAGATACCACGGAATCTCTTCCGGCGAGTTGGCCGACCAGATGATCAGGAACTCAGCGAAGGTCAGGTAGATGTTCAGCATGACGAATGCAAGCATGAACTTGCCCAGATCGTGCTGCTCAGTCGTGCGCATGATGGTCTTGATGGGCTCATACCGCGAGAGCAGGATGACCGTGAGGACGCCGAGGGCAAGCACGCCGTAGCCCTGGCCGACCAGGAACTTCAGGCCCCAAACTGACGAGTACCAGGTCACATCGAGCGACATGATCCACGCGATGCAACCGATCGTGAGCATGATCACGTAGACCAGGACACCCGGACCGCTGATGTTCTCAAGCTTGATACGCCACCGGTCAAAGCTGGCCTGTGTTCCGGCGGCCGGATCGGCATCACGCTGCAGCGACCACTTGTTGACGAAGTAGGCGAAGGTCCCCAGAACGAGGTAGACGAACGCAGTCAGCAGCAGAACGCTAACAGGGTTCAGCATGGGACGCTTGAAATCGAGCGCATGCGCCTCGGCTGCCGAAATCGCATGGCTTGCCAGACCCTGAGCCGTTGCCTCTGGAGTCGTAAAAACCGCCCAGAGATACAGCTTCTTCATGAAGAAGGCGATCGGCAGGAACATAGCCGCTACCAGCCACAATGTGCGCGACATCGCCTCCAGCGGACGGCGAAGCAGCAGGCCCCACTTGCCGCCCGAAACATGCTGCAGCATTAGCAGTCCGAGGCCGCCGGCAGCGAAGCCGAAGGCGATCATGTAGCCCAGCAGGTAGGCGCGGAGCATGTGATGCCTGCCTTGAGACGTGAAGGCAAAGGCCAGCGACAGCAAAGCAGCGACCACGGCGACGATCAGCGCCTTCGTTCGCCAGGCCGAGACAATCTCCGGCGCAGCCAGCGACGCAGGCAAGGTCTTCGGCCCGTGGTGGCTGTCGTGGTGCCCGTTATGTTCGTGTCCAGATGACATGCGTTTCAAGCCTTCGTTCGGAAGCTTCCGAGGTTACTGCTTCGGTGCGGTTTGTCCGGCTGGCACATCGGCGGCCGGCGAATTTGCTGTTTTCGGCTGAGAGGCAGCAGGCGCTCCCGAACCGGGGTTCGAATTGGTCGAGCTTTGCGGCAACACAAACGTATCGCCAGTGGGCGTACCGTGAACTGCCGTTGCAGGAAGGGTCCACTCGCCCGCGAAACTTGCAGGCAGGCCCTCTTTTTCGGCGATGCTGTCGAGCGGCTCGACGTGGCTACCCGATGCGACATCCGCTTGTGTTGCGTTTTGGCTCAGCTGAAGCGCCCGGATGTAGGCGACAACCGCCCAGCGATCAGCAGGAGTCAGCTGCGCCGAGTAGTCGGGCATTGCTCCGTAGCCGTTGGTCATCACGTTGAAGAAATGTCCCAGCGGAGCCGCCTGCAAGCGGGCCGTGTGGAAGTTGCCCGCCGGAGCATATCCGCGCTGCACGATCATGCCGGCGCCATTGCCTACGCGCGAGTGACAGGGCGTGCAGTAGACGTTGAAGCGCTCCTGCCCGCGCTGGAGCACTTCCAGAGTCGCAGGGAAGGGCAACGCGTTGCCTTCTTTGCCGTCAACCATACCGGTCTCGAAGTAGTTGTCCGTATGCAGCTGATTACGCGCTACGGTGTTCTGCACCTGCGGGCGCGCCGAGCGTCCATCCGCGTAGAAGTCCGTGCCGCGCAGCGGAATGAACTTCGGCTGATCCTGCATATCCTGGCGGCAGCCGATGGTAAACATCAGGGCGAAGGCCGCCGTGGCAAGGCCGATGCGCCGGGAGGTTTGGTTTGCGTGCGTATTAATGATCCACCTCCACCACGGAGACCGCGGAGAACTGTTCAAGGAATGCCCGTGTCTCGGTCACAGAAAACTTCGGATCGGCCGCTTCCAGGCAAAGAAAGAACTTGTCCGTCGTCGCGCCGCTACGGAAGTTCGGGGCGTTGAAGACAGGATGATAGAGCTGTGGCAGGCCATTCAGCGCGATCATGCCGAAGGCAGCCGAGAGGCCGGCGAACAGAATCGTCCACTCGTAGGCCGGAATGATAAATGCGGGCCACGAAAACAGGGGACGGCCGCCGATATTCAATGGATAGGCCCAAACGGCAACCCACGTCTCCATCATGAACGCGGTCGTTACGCCGATAACGCCGCCCAGTAGGCACACCAACGGCACGCGCGTCTTGTGAAAATGCAGGGCCGACGCCGCCTCTTCCACCGGGTAGGGCGTGTAGCATTCCATGCGGCGATAGCCTGCGCTGTGCGCTGCCTCCGTCGCATGCACCAACTCACTTGGAGTATTGAACTCCGCCAGTAGACCGTAGATTCCTTCGCGCGGCGGCATTAGGCTGACTCCTCACTGACTTGTTCGGCGGTCGCGCCGCCACGGGTTACCTTGGTCTGCGGCAGCATCATCCGGATCTCGTTCATCGGGATCATCGGGAGGAAGCGCACGAACAGGAAGAACAGGAAGGTGAACAGGCCAAGCGTTCCGACGTAGATAATGTAGTCCCACCGCGTCGCGCGGTATGTTCCCCAGCTTGACGGCAGGAAGTCACGATAGAGGCTGGTAACGACGATGACGAAGCGCTCAAACCACATGCCCGTGTTGATGATGAACGAGAGCACGAACAGGTAGGCCACATTGACCCGCAGCTTGCGCGACCACAGCGTTGTCAGTGGAATCGCAAGGTTGGTCAGGATCAGGATGCCGTAAGCCCAGCCCATGGGGCCGAACATGCGGTTCCACATCATGAACCACTCCCAGTGGCTGGCCGAGTACCACGCCATGAAGACTTCCATGCCGTAGCCGTAGCCCACAATCAAGCCGGTTCCCAGCATGACCTTCGCCATGTTGTCGAGGTGGCGCAACGTGACCAGATCTTCCAGGTGGTAGAACTTGCGGATCGGAATCGCCAGAGTGATAACCATGGCGAAGCCCGAGTAGATGGCGCCCGCAACGAAGTATGGAGGGAAGATCGTCGTGTGCCAACCCGGAAGCGCAGCCACAGCGAAGTCGAAGCTGATGACCGTGTGCACCGAGAGCACCAGCGGTGTCGAAAGGCCCGCCAGCAGCAGGGACGCCGACTCATAACGGATCCAGTGGCGCGTCGATCCACGCCACCCAAGAGAGAGGATGCCGTAGAAGTACTTCGCCAGCGGAAGCTGCGCTCGGTCGCGCAACGTGCCGAAGTCCGGGATCATGCCGATGTACCAGAAGACTACCGAGATCGTCGCGTAGGTCGAGACCGCAAAGACGTCCCAGGCCAGCGGTGACCGGAACTGCGGCCACACGTTCATCGTGTTCGGGTACGGGAAAAGCCAGTATCCCAGCCACGGACGGCCCACGTGGATCAGTGGGAACATGCCGGCGCAGACAACCGCGAAAATCGTCATCGCCTCGGCAAACCGATTGATCGAGTTACGCCAGGTCTGCTTGAACAGCAGCAGAATCGCCGAGATCAGCGTGCCGGCGTGACCGATACCGATCCACCAGACGAAGTTGATGATGGCGAAGCCCCAGGCTCCCGGAATCGTGACGCCCCAGATGCCGACGCCCTTCAGAACCAGCCAGGTAAGACCGATCACCAGGCCCGTTACAAAGCCGGACGCCACCAGCAAGCCAAAAAACCATCCGAGCGGCGTATTCGACGTCAGCACGATCCCGGCGATCTTTTGCGTGACCGACTTGAAGTTGTGGCCCGGGGCGATGACGGCGTACTCGCCGGTACGCGGGTCAATCATCGGGTCGTTGATGGGTCCTTTGGTAGCCATTATGCCAACTCCGGATTCGGGTTGATGACGCCAGCCGTATAGCTGGTGCGAGGACGGAAGTTGAGGTCGGCCAGCACCTGGTAGTCACGCTCCTCAGCCTTGCGTTTTGCTACCCTGCTTGCCTTGTCGTTGATGTTGCCGAAGACAATTGCATCGGTTGGGCATGCCTGCTGGCAGGCCGTTACGATATCGCCGTCGCGAACCTCGCGGTTTTCCTTGTCGGCGGTAATCTTTGCCGCTTCGATCCGCTGCACGCAATAACTGCACTTCTCCATCACGCCGCGTGAACGAACCGAAACGTCCGGATTGCGCATGAACTTCAAGCTCTCCGTGTCGAAGTCCGAGTACAGAAGGAAGTTGAAGCGCCGCACCTTGTAGGGGCAATTGTTCGAGCAGTAGCGAGTGCCCACGCAGCGGTTGTAGACCATCGTGTTCAGGCCTTCCGGCGTGTGGACCGTCGCTCCGACCGGGCAGACCTGCTCGCAGCCCGCGTTCTCGCAGTGCTGGCAGGTCATTGGCTGGAAGTGTGCACGAGGCGCGTGCAGATCGCCCTCGAAGTAGGTGTCGATGCGGAGCCACTGCATGTTGCGGCCCACCTTCACCTGCTCGCGGCCGACCACGGGGATGTTGTTCTCCGCATAGCAGCTTACGACGCATGCGTTGCAGCCGATGCAGCTATTGAGGTCGATAGCCATGCCCCATGCATTCTGAACCTTCAGCGTGGACGGATCTTTCTTCTGGTAGTTCCACGCATCAGGGAAGAAGCTGGTCTCATGCTCCGGAGTCTCTCGCATCGGGCTGCCTTCATGCGCAAAACCCGGTGTCTTTTTGTACTCTTCCAGCGTGGCATAGCGGATCACGCCGCGCTCCATGGCCTCATTACCAGGAAGCGATGTTGCACCTTCAAGGTGAGGATGCTCGAAGTGGAGCTGCGCAAACGCGCCGCGTGTCTCCATCGCGTGAACCTTGGTGACGCAGATGTCGTAGGATCCGGGGGCCTTGGTCAGCTTCGCTCCACCAGAGAAAAGCGGAGCGTCCGAGGTGCGCACAGCATAGGCATCAAAACCCACGCCTGCAGCGACACGGCCAGCCTCGGCCCTGCGTCCCAGCCCAAGATGCACCGTCACCACACCTGCAGGGTGCCCGGGGGACATCAACACCGGAGCGATCACCTTGCGGCCATTCAGCTCGATCGTGACCAGGTCGGTCTCCTCGAGCTTTAGATCGCCCATGGTGTCCATGCTCATCAGCGCCGCGTTATCCCAGCTCAAGTTCGTAACCTGCTTGGGCAACTCCTGTAGCCAGCCAACATTGCCGAAGCGACCGTCGTAGAGCGAAGGATCGGGGCGGAACAGAATCTCTAAACCATTTGCGCCGCCAGCGAGCGACTCTACCGGAACCACACCACTCTTCGGCGCGCCGGTCGTCTTCGCCGCAAAGGCCGTGCCTTCAACCCAGCCGTCATGCAGCGCCTTGCGCCAACTCGGAGCGAAGTCACCCTTGATGTAGGTGCGCGCCGTCGCCTGAACAGCGTCGTAAGGCGATGCCACTGGGTTAGCCAGCAGTGTCTGGAAGACATCGTGTGCTGACTTGCCCGAGTACAGTGGATCGATCATCGGCTGAACGATCGAAATCGTGCCGTCATAGGCCCGCGCATCCGACCAGCTCTCGAGATAATGAGCCTTATTGATGTGCCAGTTCGAGACCGAACCCGTCTCATCGAGATGCGAGCCCAGGTGCGCCGTCACCGGTACCTTGTTGAACGCATCGAGGAAGTTCAGGTCAGCCGGAGCCGAGTACAGAGGATTGACACCCAGCACCACCAGCCACTGAACCTTGCCCGCGTTCATGTCGGCGACCAGAGCCTTCAAATCGGCCAGCTGCTCGCTCGGCAGCGGATTCACCGTCTCGGTGTAGATGACCGTCTTGCCAACGTTGCCCAGCGAAGCGTTCAGCAGATGTGCAGAGGCATGCACCGAAGGCGAAGCCTGCTCGCCAGGAATCACGACGCAGCGTCCACCACTGGCCTCAAGCTCAGCCTTCAGCGTCGCGAAGAACTTCTGCGCTTCGCCGCTAGCACCCACCGGAGCAGTACCGCTCACCAGCGCCTGCGCGAAGCCTGCAATCTCGCTCGGCTTCAGTGCCAGCCTGTGCTCAGCCTTGAACCCCGTCACTGTCGGCGTCGATTCGACGACGTACAGCCGATTCATCGTCTTGCCTTCTTCGTAGCGATGCCGCTCCGCGTAAGCCGCGGCCAGAGGCAGGAAGCCTGGGTGCGCAATGCCTCCAAGGAAATCCGCATCGAGCGAGAGGATGACGTCTGCCGCCTCCAGATGGTACTGCGCATCGACATAGCTACCGAAAACTGCCTTCGAAGCCGCGCGGGACGAGTCCTGATTTACCGGCTCCCACTGCACCAGCTTCGCCTGCGGATACGCCGCCTGAAGCTGTTTCCACTGCTCGGCCAGAGTTGGCGAGGTGACCGTCTCGCTCAGAAAGTAGAGGCCCTGTCCACCGGACGTCTTCTTCGCCGCAGCCTGAAACGCCTCCTGGAACTGTCCCCAGCTCGAGGTCTGTCCGTGCCGCAGAACATGCTGCGAGCGGTCCGGATCGTACATATCGAGCAGCGTCGCCTGCGTGAACGCGTCCGAGCGGCCCTTCGAGACCGGATGCTCCGGATTGCCATCAATCTTGATCGGGCGGAACGCATCCGACTTCACCAGCACCGGAATCGCGCCGGTCGGGAACGGATACGCCGTCGCAAAGTACATTGGCTTGCCGAGAACGAGATCCTCGGGCTGCTTCACATAAGGAAAGATCGGCTCATCCGGCTGCTTGGTGCAACCTGCGAGTCCGGCCAGCGCAAGCGATGCGCCCATCACCTTCAGGAAGCCGCGGCGGCTGACCGCATCAACCCACTCGGTCGACTGGCGCGGAAACTCTTCCTGCATCAGCTCCTGAAACGCCGGCGTCTCGGCCAACTCATCCAGATTCTTCCAGAAGCGCCGCCCCGTCTTGCCGTCCAGCTTCGCGCGAACCTCGGCCAGCGTCAGCTTGGCCGGTGCAATCTGGGTGACCACTACTGCGTCCGTCTGTGACTTTGTCTCAGCCATCGTATCTTCTGTTCCAATCCCAGTCGTTTTCATCGGTGGCACGTCTCGCAACTGGAGAGTTCGTTCGGCGTGCGAATGTGGTACTGAGCCGTTAGGTACCTGCCCAGCTCAATCTGGCTCGTGAATTTCTGATAGCTTCCCGGCAAAAGCACAGGTGAAGCCTCGCTGACGGACGGCCCTCCGCGCGGCTGTACTCCCTGGCTGGTCGGCGGCGGAGGCGTCAACTGCAACGCTGCAAGCTCAGCTCCGGGCTTGCCCGCTGGATCGGTCGTCGTGCAGTTCACGCTCTGCGCTGTCGTTCCATCATTCTGGCCCGTGCTTCCGCACCAGACTGGCCTGCGGGTCGAGGGGCCAGCCCACGCCATGTTGTAGATCTCGCTTGTTGGCCGCAGATTCGCAGCAGGGTTGCGGTGGCAGTTCAGGCACCACTCCATCTGCAGCGTGTTCTCCATGTACATCAGCGGCATCTGGTCGACGCGGCCATGGCAGCTGGCGCACCCGATTCCCTTATTCACGTGGACCGAGTGATTGAAGTACACAAAGTCCGGAAGGTCATGCACGCGGATCCACTGGATCGAAGCGCCCGTCGCCCAGCTCTGCCGGATCGGCTCAAGCAGCTCGGCGTTGGTCCAGATCTGCGAATGGCAGTTGATACATGTCTTCGTCGGCGGGATCCCGGCAAACGCCGCCTTCTCCACCTGCGTGTGACAGTACTGGCACTGGAGCCCAAGTCCCTCGACGTGGTGCTTGTGGCTGAACGGAATCGGCTGGTCCGGCCGCTGGCCCTGCCGCGTCACCCACGGTGATCGCTGCAGCTGGTTCAGAGCGACGCCGAGTGCGATGACGATCAGTCCCGTCAAGACCAGGCTCATACGGGCCAGCGCGTTCGAACTGCGGTCAAAAACTTGCGCCATGAGTGCGTTCCTACTTCCTCTGCGTTACCTGACTTTGAAGGTCGAGGAGGTTGCTTTCGATGGTAGTGTTTCGTTCCTGCTGCTTTTGCCGATGCCTTAATGCGTCGACCGTTATGGACATCGCAGTTTCCGACGCCCAAAAATCTTCCCTTGGAAAGTTCGAGTATATCAGTGGAAAAGCCCTGTCTGCGTGGTGTTAGCCGGTGTGCAACTGTTTTTTTACCTGCAACATCCGATTATCGAACCCACTTCAAAAGCTCCTGCACTACATCTCGTGCATGGTCCTGTTCCGGGGCCCACTCACCACAACATCTACGTTGCCCGAAAGGTATCGCTCTTGTAAATGCGAACCAATATAGTCCGAATTAAGAACCAATATAGCGCGTATTAAATCGACCAGAAGACTTTACTCCCTCTTCTGCTATACCGTCTTCTCATGCCGCGTCCGCTCACGAGCCCACGCCCCCCTCGTTACGACTCCACCCTCGCACTCAGCGAACTCACCGCCGCAGACCCGAAGCTCGGCAAACTCATCCAGCGCGCCGGCCCCTTCACCCTCCGCGTCGCCAGCGCACAGTCCCCTTTCGAAGCTCTCGTCGAGAGCATCGTCTACCAGCAACTCCACGGCAAAGCCGCTGCGACTATCCACCGCCGTCTCCTAGAAAGTTTTCATCCCATCAACGGCGATCAGCACTTCGCCGCCCAGCACTTGCTCGACTGCCCTAACGAACAGCTCCGCGCCGCCGGTCTCTCGCACAACAAGTCTTTGGCTCTGAGAGATCTAGCCGCCAAAACCCTCGACGGCACCGTCCCAACGCTCACCCGCATCCGCCGCATGTCCGACGAGGACATCATCGAGCACCTCACCCAGGTGCGCGGCATCGGTCGGTGGACCGTCGAGATGCTGCTCATGTTCCGCCTCGGCCGTCCCGACATCCTGCCCGTCTCCGACTACGGCGTCCGCAAAGGCTTCGCCCTCACCTTTGGCAAGCTCAAGCCCGCCGACAAGGTCACCCCACTCGACCTCCCCAAGCCCGACGAGATGCACCGCCGCGCCAAACGCTGGGCCCCCTGGCGGTCGGTCGCAAGCTGGTACATGTGGCGCGCCTGTGACCTGGCCAACGGCAAACTTCCACTGAAGAAAGCCTAATCATCTATCGCTATAGTGCAGCCCTCAGAGTGACAACTTCAGCGATACCTAGCACGAGTGCATACGTGGCGAAGAGAAACGCCCCATATCGTCCTCCCGATGAGGCCTGAATTCTAGGCATGAACACCGGCAGGTGAGACAGCGCCACCGCTTCACCGATCATTCCGGGAATAGCCAGCAAGAGCATCCCCGATGCCCACAAAGGCGCAGGCACACTCATCACCTTCAATATCGCGATACAAATCGCCGCAGTCGCAATAGGAGACATAAGAAAGCCGATCCAGTAATGCAGTCGGCTGCCTTCCAGCACACGCTGGCCACGGTAGGCATAGTAGATCGAGCCCAGGATCCACAACACTAGTCCGATCATCAGCAGGCTTACAACATCATGTCTTCTCATCTCTGCGCCTCTCGCGTTATGATGTACCGATTGGTACATACATCATGTACCGGTTGGTACATCGAATGCAACACGAAACGGAATCCAATCGAAACCCATCGCTGCAACGGTGCCTCGTTGCCTATGTCCAGGCCGGAACCATGGATCTTAGTCTGGATCAGTTGGCAAAGAGCGTCGGGATCAGCAAGCGAATGCTGATCCATTACTTCGGCAGTCGGGAGTCTCTCGAAGAGCAGGCGATGACTTTGCTCGAGGACCGTCTTCGTGCTCAGTTCGCGCCTCAGAACTTTCCCTCTGGCGCTTCCCTCGAGTCAGTCCTGCATGCGCTCTGGGATCAGTCAACGAACCCCAGTTCGAAAGGGGTTCTTCTGCTCATCATGGATCTTTCGCGAAGAGCATGGAATGGGTCGGCACGAGCAAAGGCGTTCTATGAAAAGCAACAGCATCTGTGGGAGGAGCTACTCCTCCAGTATCTTCCAGATCCAATTGCAGTGAGAGATATTCTGCAATCCTTTCAGGGGGCTGTGCTCAGATACCTCATCACTGGCGAGCCGGAGCCGGGGAGGCGGATGATGAGCCGCTTGTACACGAAGCCGAAGAAAGCCCAAAAGTCCCGCACGAAAGCGCGAGCCACCCGATGATGCGCCGCTCGCTCACCGCCCTTGCCATCGTGCTCGTCACCATCCCCATCGGTATCGCATGGCGTATGCTCCCGCTTGGCTTGCCATGGTTTTTCTACAAGTACGGAGGGTCCTTTCTCTGGGCGGTTGCGCTCTACTGGTTCATTGCGGCACTGTTCCCAAAGCTCTACCCGACAGCTCTCGCGATTATCTCCGCCCTTGCCGCCCTCATCGTCGAGTTCTCCCGCCTCGTTCCACAATCCACTATCGACGCCTTCCGTCTCACCCTCGCAGGCCAACTTGTCCTCGGACGTTTCTTCTCCTTCAAGAACATCGCTGCCTATCTGCTAGCAATCGCCTTCAGCGCTGTGCTCGATCGCTACCTCAGTCCTGGCCGATCTTTCGGCAAAACAGTAAGGCTTTCAGTACCATAGTCAGCACTCGAGTGATGATTCACCCCATAAATCCTGTGAAAATCCCGCTCGCGCCCCACCAACCCCGCTGCACACGATACCCTCTAAACCAGTACCTATGGCCAAGTCCAGAACACTCGCAAAGACCGCCGCTCCTACCGCTGCACCCATAGCGCAAGAACCGGAGAAGTTCGTCTGTGTCCACGGCCACTTCTACCAGCCGCCCCGCGAGAACCCCTGGCTCGAGACCGTCGAGGTCCAGGACTCCGCCGCGCCCTATCACGACTGGAACGAGCGCATCACCGCTGAGTGTTATGCGCCCAACGGGGCCTCCCGTATCACCGACGTCGAAAACAAGATCATCCGCATCATGAACAACTACGCACGGATGAGTTACAACTTCGGCCCCACACTGCTCAGTTGGCTCAACGACAAGGCCCCCCGCGCCTACCGCATGATCCTCGACGCCGACAAGGCCAGCAGGCAGCGATACAGCGGACACGGCTCGGCCATCGCGCAGGTCTACAACCACATCATCATGCCGCTGGCCAGCAAGCGCGACGCCCTCACCCAGATCCGCTGGGGCATCGCCGACTTCGAGCACCGCTTCGGCCGCAAGCCCGAAGGCATGTGGCTCGCCGAAACCGCCGCCAACCGGAGCGTCCTCGACCTCATGGCGCAGGAGGGCATCAAGTTCACCATCCTCGCACCCAACCAGTGCGCCCGCGTCCGCCGCATCGCAGGCTCCGGGCCCGATACGAACGCTGCCCCTCTTGCAAAGGAGTCCGACGACAACGACGGCTGGATCGGCACACCGGACGCCACCGTCAACCCCACGCACCCTTACCTCATCCGCCTCGACGAAGGACGCAGCATCGCCGTCTTCTTCTACGACGGTCCCAACTCACGCGCCATCGCCTTCGAAGGCCTGCTAAACAGCGGCGAAGACTTTGGCCGCCGGCTTCTCGCTGGCTTTCGCCCCACGACACCCGAAGACACCGAGAAGGCCCAGATATCCCACGTCGCCACCGACGGCGAGAGCTATGGCCACCACCACCGCCACGGTGAGATGGCCCTCTCCTACGCAATGCACTGGCTCGAAGACGAGCACCACGCGAAACTCACCAACTACGGCGAGTTCCTCACGAAGTTCCCTCCTCAATGGGAGGCCGAAATTGTCGAAGACACCTCTTGGAGCTGCGCCCACGGCGTCGAACGGTGGCGCTCCGACTGCGGCTGCAACAGCGGCGGCAAGCCCGACTGGAACCAGCAGTGGCGTGGCCCCCTGCGCGAGGCCCTCGACTATCTCCGTGACTGCACCGCCCCGCTAGCCGAAAAACTATCCTCGTCCCTCTTCAAAGACCTCTGGGCCGCACGCGACGCCTACATCCAGGTCATCCTCGACCGCTCCCCCGCCAGCGTCAACGACTTCTTCGCAGAGCACGCCACCCACGAACTCAACGGCGACGAACGCATCACCGCGCTCGAGCTCCTCGAACTCGAACGCCACACTCAGCTCATGTACACCTCCTGTGGCTGGTTCTTCGACGAGGTTTCCGGCATCGAGACCGTGCAGGTCATCGCCTACGCCGGACGCGTCCTCCAGCTCTCTACCAAACTCTTCGGCGAATCCGGCGCCTCGCTCGAAGCAGGCTTTCTCAACATTCTCGCTAGAGGCACCAGCAACATCCCCGAGATCGGCGACGGCTCTGAAGTCTACCGACGCTACGTCACCAACATGAAGATCGGCCTCGAGCAGGTCGGCGCCCACTACGCCATCAGCTCCATCTTCCGCTCCTACCCCGAGCAAGGCCAGCTCTTCTGCTTCGACGTCCACCGCGAAAGCCACGAGGTCTTCACCTCAGGCCGCGGCCGCGTCGCCATCGGCCGTGCGCTCGTCGACTCCCGCATCACCGAGGAGGCCGAGGACATCTGCTTCGCCGTCCTCCATCTCGGCGACCAGAACCTCTCCGCCGCCGTCAAGCGCTACGACTCTTCAAACGCCGATGAGGTCGCCGCCTTCAAGACCTTCGCCACCGAAGTCAACAGCGCCATGCGCCGCGCTAACCTTGCCGAGGTCATCCGTCTCATCGACAAAATCTTCGGCGAGATGGGCTACTCTCTCACCTCGCTCTTCACCGACGAGCAGCACCGCATCGTCCAGACCATCCTCACTCAGACCCTTACCGAAATGGAGGACTCCCTCCGCAAGATCTATGAGGACCACGCCTCCCTGCTCGACTTCCTCACCGAAACCGGCATGGCGCCACCGCCTGCCCTCGAAGTCGCCGCCAACTACGCCATCAACTCCAGCATGCGCCGCGCCCTCGAAGCCGACACGTTCGACGCCGACGCCATCGAGTCGCTACTCGCCCGCGCCGAATCCGAGCACATCAACCTGGACGCCCAGCAGTTCAGCTACATCGGCGGCCAGCGCATGAAGCGCGCCATGGTACGCCTCGAAGCCGCTGCAGCCGGCGACCCAACAGCCAACGGAGCACTCAGCAATGCCGTCCTGGTCGCCGAAACACTCCGCAAATTTCCCTTCGAGGTCAACATCTGGCAGGCCCAGAACATCTGGAACGACCTCCTCCGCCGCAGCGACAAAAACTACTGGACCGAAGACTGGAAAGAGGGCTTCAAGAAACTAGGCGAAGCCATGAACATCAAGGTCGACCAACTCGTCGTCGAAGAGGGCGTCAGCGCCTTCTAGATCCGACCGCGCAAGCCACTGGTACAAAGGACCCATTTATAATCACGAACGACCTTCGCGACACCCTGGGCCTCTATGCAAACCCTTCACAAGCGTTTCAGTGTAATCACCGGTTTCATACTGCTGCTGATCCTGTTAGTAGCGAACGCCATCATCACAGCGCGTCAACTTCGCATACAAGTCGCGAATCAAACCTGGGTCACACGTACGCAGCAGGTTCGTTTCGAGTTGAGCCAAACCGAGTCGCTCTTGAAAGATGCAGAGACGGGTCAGCGTGGCTTTCTCTATACAGCTGACCCGACATACCTGGGGCCCTACAATCTCGCCCTCACCCAGATCGAGCCGCACCTGAAGCATCTGGAGCAGTTAACCGCCGACACTCCCGATGAACTCGCGCAAATCCCAGAGCTTCGCCACCTGGCCAATGACAAATTGGCAGAACTGGCTCGGACGATCTCGCTCTTTCGCGCTGGCAGGTCCGCCGAAGCCAAGTCCCTTGTCGTGTCGGATCTCGGATTGCACACGATGGATGACATCCGCAAACTGATGGACCAGATGGCGCAGGAGGAAACAGCACTCCAGACTGCCCGCTCTGCCACCTACCAAAAAAGCATCCGGACGACGACGGCTTCTATTTATCTGGCCAGTTTTATCGCTGCTCTGGGCCTGATCTTTCTCGCCTATTTCATACTCCACGAGATGGCGCTTCGAGAGCGGCATGCGCGACAGTTACTCGAGCGCGAAGAGTGGTTCAGAGTAACGCTGACCAGCCTCGGAGATGCAGTCATCGCAACGGACGAACGCGGACACGTCACCTTTCTCAATCCAATAGCAGAGCAACTCACCGGAAGGCCTTTGACAAGCTCCAAAGGCAGGCCTATCCAGGAGGTGTTCCCCATCTTCAACGAGTCCACACACCTCCCCGTGGAAAATCCCGTAAAGAAGGTCATGGAACTCGGACGCGTCATCGGCCTCGCCAACCACACAGTCCTGCAAAACACCGACGGATCCATGATTCCGATTGAAGACAGCGCCGCCCCCATACGAGATGGCCGCGACAAATTAATCGGGGTCGTCCTTGTGTTCCGGGATGCAACCTACGAACGCAAGTCCCAAGAAATTCTTCGCAAGACAGAAAAGTTAGCCGCCGCCGCCCGGCTCTCAGCAACCGTCGCCCACGAGATCAACAATCCCCTGGAAGCCGTTGGCAACCTGATCTACCTCGTAAAAGGAACGCCCGATCTGCCTGCGGAAGCCATGCAACAATTGCTCCTGGCAGAACAGGAGCTGGAGCGCGTCTCGCACATCACCCGCCAGACGCTCGGTTTCTACCGTGAATCCAATGTGCCGGGACATGTTGAAGTGCCGACACTCATTGAATCTGTACTCAAGCTTTATTCCAATAAGTTCAAAACCAAGAACATAACGCTCGTACGCGACTTCGGCGAGTGCCCGCCCGTTCAAGGCCTGGCCGGAGAACTCAAACAGGCAATGTCGAACCTCATCTCCAACGCAGCCGACGCCGTCAGCGAAAACGGAACGATTCGTGTCAAATTAGCCTGCCTTCAAAGTCCTGACGGTAATGTCATTCACGTAGCGATTGAAGACGACGGCGCCGGAATCGCCGCGACACACATCGACAAAATCTTCGAGCCCTTCTTCACCACTAAAAAAGACGTTGGCACCGGTCTCGGATTATGGGTGACCAGGGAGATCATCGACCGGCACGGCGGCACCATTCAAGTCCGTTCTGGAGAAGGCAACGGCTCGCGCGGTTCTGTATTCAACATCATGCTGCCGTGTGCTGCGGTCGATCAGAAGCCAGCCAAACGGGGCTAAGAGACACGATCCCCGCGCGGAACGATAACCGCAAATCGAGCCCCGGATATCCGTACCCGGGGCCTTCTCTTTCGCGCTGAAGCGATCAAGCCATATGTTGATAAGGCCGCGCCGTCTGCACCTTTAAGCGAGCCGCATTGATAAGAGTCTCGCGCCCAACCTTCGGCTTGTTCACCGGCTCCAGCGAAGTCACCTTAGGCTTCGCCGGTCCAGCCCACGACTCCTCCTCAATCAGAGCCGCCGTCTCGCGGCTATAGCCCATGCGCTGCAGAATTGGCGTCTCCTCCGCATCGTAACCATCATCGACACTCTGTTCCATGCTCTCGGGCATCTCTTCCTTCGCGCCCTTGGTCGCGTATTCGCCGGCCATCACCGCCGCCGTAAAGTTCGCAGTCAGGTGTTGCACGCACTTCTGTCCGCAAAGATGCTTCACGTTCTTCCGCGAGTTCTTAGGAGACTCCCATCCCCGCAGCTTCAGTTCACCGCCCTGCTCATAGGCCACGAACCAGTGACTCGTAGCCTCCAGTTTTTCCGCCCCACATATATCGCAATTAATCGCCTGTCGGATCATCTCTCCCCCTCGTGCCGTTGCACACTCCTCTCATCGGCGATGAGGGAAGAGGAATGAGATCAAAACACCAAAGTTACCTTTGATGAAGGAAGGATTCCCGTTATGGTCCTTCGGCAAAAGTAGCCCGCAACTCCAAGGGAACCGGTTGCCAGTGAGGGCACCTAACTCCGCCAATGCAACGTAACCGGTCCACTTAAAGGATGCTCGCCGCTTCCCTTCAGACGGGCCTGTTTCAAACCGAAGTACCACTTCGCCGGTTTGTCTGCGTCGTCGATGAGCATCAGCCCCGGATGAAACCGCAACCCCTCGGCCTGCTCGATCATCGTCTGCTGGTCCTGCCGCACAAACCGCGCGCCGAAGAATGTAGCAATGGAAGTCACAAAAGGAACGGCATAAAAGATATTCCAAGCCGCGATCACGTCAATCCGGCACGTCGAAGGCGTAACCGGGGTTACCGTAGTCAAACTGGAAAACCATTTGTCGCCGCAACGGATCGTCTCGTACCGGCGATTCGGCAGCACAAAGTCGATCGTGGTCGTAATCGGCTCGCCATAGACGCCAAGCAGTTTGTAAGGAGCGCTGTTGCCTGAAGGAGCATGTGCCGACATCCTGAACCCCTGAGGAATCGGCTCAAAGTGCTTCTCCTTCTCGTGAATGCTCGCCCGACTACGCCACCACCACGCCTGATGTACAAACGGCCCATGCGCCGGATCCATCAACCCAATGATCCCGTGGTCGACGTTGCAAGGCAGGTCAGCCACAAGGTGCGCGCTGCGAAACCGCTGCGAAAACTTCGGCAGCTCCGGCACCGCAGGCAGCGCATCGCCAACGCGGCCAGTTCCCGGCTCCGGCAGATAAACCCACGCGTAGCCGTCACGCTCCTCGCAAGGGTAAGCGCCGGCATAAATCTTGGTCGGATCGAGCGTCTCAAATTGAGTCAACGAAGGAATCTCGACACACTGCCCGCTGCAAGGCTCGAACCGCCAGCCATGATACTTGCACTGCACCGTCTCGCCGTCGAACCACCCTGCCGACAGCGGAATCCCACGATGCGGACAAAGATCGCGCATCGCGAAAATTTTTCCATCCTTCTTGCGCCCCAGCACCAGCGGAACGCCAAGCAGCATGGCCTTGGTCATCTTTCCTACGCGCAGCTCCCTGGCCCGCAGCGCTGGATACCAATCGCCAAAGATCAGCTCCGCAGGCGGCCCGGCAGCACCTGCACCAAGTTGAACCAGATCAGTCACCATGTCATCTTATCTGTCTTTATCTTTCGTATCACCGTAACGCCTTTGATCCGCGCCTATTCGCGAAGATCCGTGGCCGTCATGCACATACACTAATCAGGTGCCGACCCCAGCCTGCCCACCCCGCAATCGTGCGATCCTGCTCGCCCTCTGGTTCCTGTTCTACGCAAGCTTCACCCTCATCACGCCGCCCCTTCTCGACGACGCCGACTCGGTCCACGCCGAAGTCGCCCGCGAGATGCTTCTCCGCCATGACTGGACCACCCTCTACGCCAACGGCATCCGCTACCTCGAAAAAGCTCCCCTCCTCTACTGGAGCATGGCGGCCAGCATGAAAATCTTCGGCGTCCACACCACCGCCGCACGACTTCCGCTCGCGTTCACAGTCCTGGCGCTCGCCTTCGCACTCGAAAGCTTCGCCCGTCGAGCCTTTGCCTCAACCCGCGCAGGACTCTACGCCGCCCTCATCCTCCTCTCAAGCTTCGGCATCTTCATCTTCACCCGCATCACGATTCCCGACGCCGCAGTCTGCCTCTGGCTCACACTCGCGATCCTCTGCTACTGGCTAACCGAACAACAAACGTCACCGAATCGCCTGCTCTGCTACGGCTTCGCCACGTGCTGTGCTCTGAACGTACTCACCAAGGGATTGATCGGAATCGTCTTTCCCATCGCAATCGTCGCACTTCATCTGCTGATGACTCGAGGCGCCCGCGGCACTCTCGCTCAGCTTCGACAGCTGCACCCGCTGTCCAGCCTGCTCGTCTTCCTCGCCATCGCCGCTCCGTGGCACATCCTGATCGGCCTTGCGAACCCCACGCAGGGCAATCCCGGAAGCATCGCCTTCTTGCACGGCCATTGGATCGTCCCCCAACCAACCGACGGCAACGTTCACGGATGGTTCTGGTTCTACTTCATCAACGAGCATCTGCTGCGCTACCTCAACCTCCGCGTTCCTCGCGACTACGACACCGTTCCTCTCGCACTATTCTGGGGGCTCGTGCTGGTATGGCTGATGCCCTGGAGCGGCTTCCTCTTCCACGCCGTCGCTGCCGTTCCATGGCGCAAAGCTTCGCGTCGTCACCCGCTCCATGCGCACGAATCTACCCTGTGGCTGCTCGGTCTGTGGGCTGCGATCCCTCTCCTCTTCTTCAGCCTTTCAACGCGGCAGGAGTACTACGTTCTCCCATCGCTACCCGCGCTAATCCTGCTGATTGCCGGATGGCTGAACCGCGAAGCCAACGAGGCGGAGTCGTTCACGATCCCTCACCACCTCGTCACCGCCGGACAGCGCATCTCGATCATCCTGCTCGTACTCGGCTCCGTTGCAGCGCTGATCGCCGGCTTCTTTGTGCTGCACAGCCAGGCTGCGGGAGCGAACACAGATCTCGCGGCGATCCTGAAGCAGAACCCTCAGGACTACGCACTCTCGTTCGGCCACTTTCTCGATCTGAACGCACAAGCGATGGGAGCATTCCGAGTGCCGTTGATGATGACGGCATTCGCGCTATTCGGCGGAACGCTGGCCAGCTGGCTGCTTCGGCGCGACTACAAACCGCACCCTGCGAATCTTTGGCTGGCTGCGTCTGCGTTTGGATTTCTACTTGCGGCTCATCTTGGGTTGCAGATCTTTTCGCCAGTGCTCACTTCGAAACGCCTGGCCGATGCCGTTGCCCCTGAGCTAAAGCCGGATGATCTGATCGTCATCAACGGCGAGTACGAATCGGCCAGCACACTCGGCTTCTATCTGCGCCGCAACGACCTCCACATCCTCAACGGCCGCAGCTCGAATCTCTGGTACGGCAGCTTCTTCCCGGATGCCCCGCCGATCTTCGAAGATGATCTTTCGCTCGATCTGAAATGGACAGAACCGCGACGCATCTTCCTCTGGACCGAGCTGGACCACATTCCCAAACTACCGGGGAAGACCTACTTCATCGCTCAAAGCGGAGGAAAAGAGATACTGAGCAATCAACCCAATCCCTACTAGGCACGATGAAGACGGCCGTCGCGAAGATGGAAGCGTTCGCCGCGCCAGACGATGGTGTCTCCGGCAAAACTCCAGAGCCAGAAGGCCAGGCCAAAGAAGTCGCGTAGCGGAAGCAGCCAGAGGTCGCGCAGAACCTGTCCATCACGCAGAACCCCAACCCCAACCGAGAGCGCAACCGAGACTCGTGCGAGCAGAACGACGCTGAGCAACGTAAAACTCCAGAGATCGAAGCCACTGGCGATGCAGGTCATGACTGCCCAGGGAAGCGCATAGGTTATCGCGAGGCCGAGGTAGCCGAGCTTGCGTGAGTCGCGCACCGTGCGGGCCCAGCGCAGTTGGTGATCACGGAAGCCGCTGAAGGTGTAGGCAGGAACAGTAGTCTCAACGACCTCAGCCGAAAGCTCGATCCTGTAACCTGCCGCGGCGATGCGTGCGCCCATCTCGTAGTCGTCGGCGAGACATTCAACGAGAGACTCGAGGCCACCCGCTTTAGCGAGCGCGGCCTTGCTTGTGGCTAGGGTTGAACCGAGGCCAAAGCGAATTCCGCCTTCAAGCTTGCGCGCGGTCAGGACACCGGGCATGAAATCGGTAGAGATACCGAGAGCTTCGAGACGCGACCACAGTGTGACGCCGACACCGCTCTGCGCTGTTCGTCCGATGTAGGGAGCCGTCACCATGCCGACGCTGCGATCCGCGAAGCTGCCCATTACGCGGCTAAGGTAGTTGGGCGAGACACGGATGTCGCTGTCATTAATCAGCACATGCTCATAGCTGGCCACGCGCAACATCTGGATGAGGTTGCTGACCTTGCCACTGGTGCCCAGCCGCTCCGGACACTCGATCAGGCGAATCGGGCAATCCGGAAACTCGGCCTGAAGACGCTTGATCTCGGCTACAGCGGGATCATCGAAGCTGCTGACTCCAAAGAGAATCTCGAAGCGACCCGCATATTGTTGCTGACAATGGCTGACGAGGCCGCCGTGCATCTGGGGATCAACGCCTTTGACAGGCTTGAGGATGGAAACGTCGGGCGCGTAACCAGCATCAAGGCTGCGCTGTCGCCAGTAGTGGTTGAAGTCCCGCGCACCCCATAGCGCAAGCAACAGATAGGCGAGGCCTGCCAGCGTAAGCAGTGCGGTGAAGACCTCGATCAAGATGGCGAGCATTCTTTTTAGTTTATCGAACGACAGGCTTACCGATCAGCCAGAACGCAATGTGCGGCTACTTCCCTTTATGATGGCTCCCCGACTGAAGCGCGAGATCTTCTTTGACATTGGGGTCGCACTGTTCGAGCTCGGCGAGCAGGCCCTCGTCGGATAGATCCAGCAGGTGGGAGTTCTCCCAATCCTCGTGGAGCGTTTTCTGGATACGGCGGATGATGTGCTCATCGTCAACTTCGATGGCCAGCTCGCGACGGCTATCGAAGCTGCCGGGGGCGAGATTGATGGAACCGATGATAGCGCGGGCGTCGTCCGCCAGAAGCAATTTCGCATGAAGCTTGATGTGCTTTAGCTTATGGATCTTCACACCGATGTCTTGAAGGCAGCGCAGGCCGCTCACACCTTCGATGAGCTTCTCCTTTTTTAGCTTGTGCGGAGGACGCGCCATGATGTGGATCTTGACTCCGCGACTACTCGCACGAACCAGATGTTCGATGATGACGGGGTCCTGATAGCGCTCGTTCTGCAGCCACAAAGTGTGCTGGGCGCTGTCGATGAGTTGGCCCAGCCGTTGACGCCCATTGCCGACGCACCAGATGAGATGGGAGTGGTCGCCGGCATAAAACTTGGAACGGTTCCAGTCCGCATCGAAGCACTCCATCACCTCTTCGACTTCGTGCTTGTGCGTGGTAAGGACGGCGTAGTCGCGGGTGGTAGTGAGATTTTCAGTCTCCCAGTTCAGCGACTGCACGAAGGCGATCGAATCGTCGATGACCATGGACTTCTCGTGCGTCAGGTCGAAGTCCGGGTTGCTGTCGATGACCTTGATACCGCCGTCGGCAAGTGCCTTCCGGGAATCGCTATTCTCTTCCTTGCCGTCGCGGCGCGCGGGATTGAGCATGACGCGCACGTCGACGCCACGTTGCTGCGCGGCGATGACGGCTTGGAGTAGCGCGGGATCGGAGAAGACGAACATCTTGATGCGGATTGACTTAGTAGCCTGACCGATGGCGTCGAGAATGGGCTGCGCGGAGTCGTCGGGTAAAACGATGAGGGAGCGGGACATGGTGTTACTGCTCCTGCGGCTGAGGTGACTCTACTTTATCTGAACCGGCGTCGAACTGGGTCCGGTGAAGGTCGGCGTAGAGGCCATTCTTGGCCATCAACTCGTCGTGGGTGCCGCTTTCGGCGACGACTCCACCAGCGATGACGACGATCTGGTCAGCGTCGCGGATAGTGCTGAGCCTGTGGGCGATAGCGATGACAGTCTTACCTTTCATCAGCTTCTCAAGAGCATCAATGACCAGTTTTTCGGATTCGCTATCGAGGGCCGCAGTGGGTTCATCCAGCAGGAGAATGGGGCTGTTGCGAACCATGACGCGGGCAATGCCGATGCGCTGGCGTTGACCACCGGAGAGCGTGGAGCCGCGGTCCCCGACAAGCGTGTCGTAGCCGTTCGGCATGGCCATGATGAAGTCGTGCGCGTTGGCGAGTTTGGCCGCAGCGATGATCTCATCTTTCGTGGCGTCGGGCCGGCCAAAGGCGATGTTCTCGAGGATGGTTCCGCGAAAGAGGACTGTGTCCTGCAGGACATACCCGATCTGGTCGCGAAGAGGCTTGAGTTTGTACTCGCGGACATCATGGCCGTCGATGTGGACGGTACCGGACTGGACATCATAGAAGCGCGGGATAAGGCTAACCACGGTAGATTTTCCAGCGCCCGTTGGACCTACGATGCCGACGAACTGTCCAGGCTTAATTTTGAGGTTTAGATCGGTGAGGATTGGGTTGTCGGCATCGTATCCAAAGGCGATGTGGTCGAATTCGATCTCACCGGCCAGAGTTTCGGGTTCGAGGCCGTCGGGATTCTCAGGGATAACGGCGTCGGTATCGAGGATGGAGCGAATGCGTTCGGCGCCCACAGCAGCCTGCGCTACGGCATTCGTTGTTGTGGCAAGATCCTTGACTGGCTTGAAGAACTTCGCAAGGTAAGCGAGGTAGACAGTGAGCTCACCGATGGTCATGGACCCTGCAAGAATAAGCGCCGCCCCACGCCAGAGAACGACCGCAGTACAAAGCGCGACGGTGATGTTCACAACCGGCGAGAGGAGCGCCTTGATGCTGCGGGCCTTGAGAGCAGCCCCTACGGTCGCCTCGCTCACATCGTAGAGGAGCTTTTCCTCCACCTTCTCCTGACCGAAAGCTTTCACGACCTGGATGGATTCGAGATCCTGCTGGGCTACGGCGAGGATCGCACTCTGCTCTTTGCGGACTTCGTGGGTCGCCTTCTTGACGGCCTTTTTGAATCGCGAAACGAAGAGGAGAAGAAAAGGCGTTACAGCCACAGCGATGAGGGTAAAGTCCCAATTGAGCCAGAACATGAGACCCAGCATGCAGAGAATCGTGAGGAGATCGACGAGAATGCTGAGCGTGGAAGAAGACGCGAAGCCCTGGATAGTCTGGATGTCGGCAGTAAGGGTGCTGAGGATCGTGCCGGTCTCGTGGGTGCTGTAGTAGCGCAGCGAGAGGCGCTGCAGGTGCTGATACAGGCGCATCCGCAGATCGTGAGCGACCCATTGCCCGACACTCTCCGTGTAGTAGTTGTCGATGTAGGAGGCGGCTGAGCCGACGATGGCGATCAGGACGAGCGCGACCGCCGCCAAAGCCGCGACATGAAGTTTGTCGCCTCGCTCCAACATGGGGTGGAGCAGATGATGAAGCCACGGAGTGAGCTTGTGGTCGCCAATGACGTTGTCGAGGATGATCTTCAGCGGCCATGGGGTCGCCAGGCTCATCGCCGTCTCGACCAGCATGCAGAGAAGAATGACCCCCAGGGTACTACGATAGGGCCGAATTAAACCGCCAACAAAACGCAGCATGGGTTAGTCCCAGGGAAGGATCGATTGTATGATGCAACATCCTACCCGAAGGGCTGGGCGGGTTAGTGTGCTCGTTTCTCGTTATTCGTAGCGAAGAGCTTCGATGGGGTTGAGGTTGGCGGCCTTCCATGCCGGATAGATGCCGAAGATCAGCCCGATCCCGCAGGAGCTCGCGAACGCCGCGCCAATCCATACCGCCGATAGCGCCGCAGGGAAAAAGAAGTGCACGGCATACCCGATCGCACTGCCACCCAACACCCCGATAATGCCGCCGACAGCGCACAGGGTCATCGCCTCCAGCGTGAATTGAGTCAGGATCATCTGCTTGTTCGCGCCGATCGCCTTGCGCACACCAATCTCCCGGGTCCGCTCCGTCACGCTCACCAGCATGATATTCATCACTCCCACCCCGCCCACAAGCAATCCCACTGCCGACAGCGACAGCATGAGCGCGAACAGACCGAACGTGATCTGGTCCCACAGCCGCGTCAGCGAGTCCGTCCCAAAGATCGCAAAGTTGTCGGGAGCATCGTTCTTCACCTTTCGTCTGATCCGCAGCAACTCCTCCAACTCATCCTGCACCAGAGCCTTGTTCTTCTGGTCGTCGAACTTCAGGCTGATCCAGTAATCCAATACCTCCGGATGGATCTTGTGGAACGTCGTCACAGGAAACCACGCCTTATTGTCTTCCGGGTTCTTCCCTCCCCCAAACGCCATTGGGCGTTTGCCCATCACCCCCACGACGGTAAACACTATGCCCGCGATAGTCACATCCTGGCCCACAGGACTCACCGTGCCGAACAGTGTGTCCGCCGTATCGTTTCCTAACACCACAACGTTTGCCGCCCGCTCCACGTCGCCCTCGGTGAAGAACCGGCCCTCCTTCAGGTCGAGGTCATACACATCCTTCACGCTCGCCGCGTCCCCCTCCAGTGTCGTCCCCTCCATCTTCTTGGTGCCAAACTTCACTCCCACGGTGCCCTGCACTCCGCTATTATCTCGATACTGCAATGACGGCGACACTGCCAGTACATGCGGCAGCGCCTTCATCGCCATCGCGTCGTCATAGGTCATCTGCTTCCGCGTTAGCATCTCCGTCGTCGGACGCACCCCGATCACAGGAAACCGGAACACCCAGATCACGTTGGTCCCGAGAGACTCCACCAGGCCCGACACACGCGAGTTCAACCCATTGATCACGGACGAGATAATAATCACCGTCATCACGCCGATCACGATCCCCAGAATCGTCAGCCCGCTGCGCAGCTTGTTCGCCCGCAACGTACCCAGCGCCATCGTTACCGTTTCTTTCGCATCGGCGACCTGCATTGACGACCTCCTTTCTGTTCCTGCCCTTGCCCCGTGCTTTACTCCGCTCGCAACGCCACGATCGGATCCAACTGCGCAGCCTTCCGCGCTGGATAGACACCAAAGAAGACTCCTGTACCGGTAGCCATTACCAGCCCGGCAAACACGCTCCAAAACGCAACGGTCGAAGGAAATCCCGCCAGAATCGTAATCGCCTGCGCCACCAGGATCCCACCTATGACGCCGAACACTCCGCCGACCAGCGCCATCGTCCCCGACTCAATCAGAAACTGGATCATGATGTCCTTCGGCCGTGCGCCCAACGCCTTCCGTATCCCGATCTCTCGTGTCCGCTCGGTCACGCTCACCAGCATGATGTTCATGATCACGATGCCTCCTACCACCAGTGCGATCAGCGCCACCCCCCCGGCCACCGCTCCAAACGACTCGGTCACCATGCTGAAGAATCCCACCAGAGTATTGTTCGTATCCAGCTCAAACGAGTCCGCCGCTCCGGGAGCGTCATGCCGCGCCGACCGCACCAGCACCCTCACCTCGTCCGCCGCCGTCTCCAGCACTGGTCCGGCCTCGCCTGCCTTCACATAGATCGTCAGCGTCTTCGCCGTCCCATAGCTCTTCTGAAACGACGTCAGCGGCACCGCGACCCAGTTGTCCTGGCTTGCACCAAACGTGCTCCCCTGTTTCTCGCTGATGCCGATGATCGTGTACGGAGTGCCGTCTACCCGCAACTCCTGCCCCAGCGGATCCACTCCCTCAAACAGGTGGTCCTGAATATCCGTCCCGATGATCGCCACACGCGAGGCATGTTCTTCATCTGCTTGAGTGAACCCGCGCCCCTGCACGATGTTCAGGTTCTGCAGGGCCGGCATCTGCCACGTATATCCCCGGATGTTGGTATCGGTCGTGGACTGTGTCCCCCGCACGATCTTTCCGGTCACTGCCTGCTGCGCGCCAATCCCGATGCAGTGCTTGCAGTTGGCCTCGACATACTTGTAGTCCGGAAACAGAATGTTCTTCCGCTTCTGAAACCGCTGATAGTCCTCCGGGCTGGTGATGATCTGCGGCATCTTCGACACCGTGAATACATCAGCGCCATAGCTGCTGAACTTGGTCGCGACATACGTATTGGCGCCATTCACCAGCGTCACCACGGCAATCACGCTGGCGACGCCAATGACGACGCCGAGCAGCGTAAGAATAGTCCGCAGCTTGTTGGCCCAGAGCGACTGCAACGCGATCTGTACGGCCTCTTTGAATTCCATCTCTACCGTTCCTGGGGAGTGGCTTGAGACTACCAGCCCTACCCCCTCGAAAGCGAGGCTATCCCCACCTTCCTATACGCAAACCGTCACTTTTTCGTTCGCAATCGTCAAAACCGCCCTTCGCCCATCAGATTCTCGGAGATTCGTCCACAGTCATTTCGCCAAAGGATTGCGGCGGAAAGATTTCTTCTTTGGCAGGTTGTCCCGGGTATTCTTGCGTTATGCTGCGAGCCTCGGCCCGATGTGTCGGGTTAAGCCGGTCGGTTTACCTAGTTAGCAGCCTGTCGGAGGGAAGATGCAGATATCGAGCGCAATTGCTCAGCTCCGGACTACCGACCTCGCTGAATCGATACGGTTTTACACAACGAAGGTCGGACTAACGCTGGAGTTCCAGTACCAGGACTTCTACGCAGGCATTAGGGCAGGCAGTCAACTCTTTCACCTCAAGCTCTCAGACGTGAAGGACCCCTCTATCGAGTTCGTGGATAAGGGCGAGCACTTCCACCTCTACTTTGAAACGGACGACGTCTCAGCCGCGGCAGCCAGGTTGAAGGGAAACGGAGTACCCCTTGTGAAGGACGTGCACGAGACGGCCTGGGGAACACGCGAGTTCGTCATCAAGGACGATCAAGGGCACACCCTGTACTTCGGTGAAAGTCAGTAGATTGCTAAGCGCAAGACACACGCGGCGGATAGGAGGATGTTGTGGGCCAGAAGGAATTGAAAACGACATTCAGCCATCCGACACCGGAGCTGCCGGTAACGGACGTCGAACGAGCTCAGCAACATTACCGTGACGCCCTTGGTTTCGAGATTGGTTGGCTGTATCCCGGAAAGGAGATCGGTGCCGTGTCACGAGATAATGTCGCGATCTTCTTCCGCCGTAAAAGCCAACCCTTCGAGCCTTCTGTTCACTGGGTATTTGCGCCAGACATCGATGCCACCTACGACGAGCTGCGCTCGCTGGGCGCGCGAATCGTTGATCCTCTCGAAAAGAAGCCCTGGGGCTTGCGTCAATTCACAGTGGAAGACCTCGATGGCAACCGCTTCTACTTTCATTGCGACTAAGCAAGCCCTGTACAACAGGAACTTGCAGCCGTCGTCACTGCGCGATTCCCTCACTCACTGCGTTAATCGCGCGGCGGTATACACTTAAAATGCAGGCGGCTGGATGATCGCTGCCGCTCGCGTCGCAAGGCGTCGAGCGGGGGAGGAAAGTCCGAACTCCGCAGGGCAGTGTGCCGGATAACGTCCGGGACGGAGGTTTCAAGACCTCTGGACGGCAAGTGCAACAGAGAACATACCGCCTCAGGCTGATGACCGCGCAAGCGGCCATGCACGCGGCCCGGGGTAAGGGTGAAAAGGTGCGGTAAGAGCGCACCGCGCGCCCAGTAATGGTCGCGGCAGGGTAAACCCCACACGGAGCAAGACCAAATAGGCAGGGATGTTGCCGCTCCTCTCCAGGCGGCAGCAAGCGTATCGGCCCGATGCGCCCAGGCGGAGAGACCCTTCGGGGAGCCAAAACCTGCGGGTAGGTTGCTAAAGCGCCGCAGTAATGCGTCGCGTAGAGGAATGATCGTCTAGAACAGAATTCGGCTTACGGGCCGTCTGCAAACCTGATGGCCCCGGCAAGTCCACAAGACTACCGGGGCCGCTCAACATACCCCGCTATCGATAAGTCCGAATTTCCTTGACGTCTTCGGGCGACCGGAGGTCATATGGTGAGACGGTGGTCGATTCGCCACGCCAGCCCAGGGCCTGAGCAGCACCAAAAAACTGCAGTATCGAGAGGCTCATATAAGCGTGTTCTCTCCATCATCGGCTGATACCGGGCTGGAAGTGACCGACCTCCAGTCTGATAGTGCATTTGCTACAAGACTCATTCGCCTGCGCGACGTCACCGTAATTCCCGAGGGCATGCGCCGCATCGCCCACGCACTGGTCGAGCATCCTGAGAACATCCTGCAAGTCCTGGTAGAGACCGCCGTCGAGCTCTGCGGCGCAGACAGCTCCGCCATCAGCGTCGAGAAAGAGGACCGGACAGAAGATGCGTACTACCAGTGGGTCGCCATCGCAGGCCGGTATTCAAACATGTACAACGCAGTGTTCCCCTACTATCACAGCGGCTGCAGGATCTGTCTGGAGCGCGGAGGGCCTCAGCATGTCCGCGCCTTCAAGCGCTACTTCGATATCCTCGGCATCACGGCACCCATTGTCACCGACGGACTTATGTTTCCGTGGCAGACGGACGAAACACGCGGAACCATCTACATCCTGGCGCACGAACGGCAAGAGGCCTTCGACCAGGGCGACGTCGCCATCATGGAGATCCTCGCCGACTTCGCAGCCATCGGAGTCCGCCAGCTCCGCCAACAAAAACTGCTCATGGAACGGGCAGGCCTCGTCGCTGAAGCCGCCATGGCAAACAACCTAGCGCACAAGATCAACAATCCCTTGCAGAGCCTGACTAATGTCCTCTACCTGGCAGCCGAGGGATACCACGGCGAATCCGCAAAGGTCGTGGGATGCCAGGCCCTGGACGACCTCGAACGCCTCTGCTCCTTGGTAAGGGAACTTCTTAGCCTCCCTCATCAACAAGCCCACTGAGTTCTTATAATGCTTCAATCATCAGAATCGCCTGTAGTTTAGCGGCGTCCGAGGTGCAAGAAGGGTCAATGATGCAGACGAATCACGCTCAGGTTTGGAAATCTACTCCTTTTACTATTGAACGCAAAGAAGGCAAAGCTGCCGGCACAGTGATCTTTCGTCTCTGCGGACCTTTCACCGCGCGCGATATGTTCGGCACGTTAGCCCCGATCGGCCTGCTCAACATTTTGAGTTTCCAAGCGACGCCAAGCGAAGAACTGCCAGCCCTCAACATCCTCGACCTGACCGATGTCCCCTACATGGATTCCACCGGCCTGGGCAGGATAGTCAGTCATTATGTTCACTGCCAGGGCAAAGGCGTCCGGATGATTATCGCCGGAGCGAGCCCACGCGTCGTGGAATTGTTCAGGCTGACCAAAGTGGACTCGACCATTCCCATGGCCCCCACAGTCGAGGAAGCCGATATCCAATAAAGCTGAACAGCGTGCAGATGCTTGCGATACCGACTAAGCCTTCTTACTCGCCGCAATCTCACCCATTGCGCTCACGAACTTATCCAAATCCGCGATCGTCGTATAAACATGCGGCGTCACGCGGATGCAGTGGATCTTCTCGTAGTCGATGCTGACCGTGTGAATCTTGTAGCGATCAAACAGCGTGTTCATCAGATCACGCGGTGGGACGCCCTCAATGCTGACTCCGCAGATCGCGCACGAGAACCGCGGATCCAGCGACGTATGCAGCTTCACCCCGGGAACGTCTTTCACCCGCGTCGCCCAGTAGTTCTTCAAATAAAAAATGCGCTCCTGCTTACGCTTCGATCCAATCGCCTCATGGAAATTGATCGCCTCTCCAATGCCCTGCTCGATGGGGAAGCTGCGCGTTCCCAGCGCCTCAAACTTACGAATATCGCTGCTGCGAGGATCTCCATAACAGGTCAGCGGCCAGATCTTCTCGATCTTGTCCTTCTTCACCCACATCATGCCCGAGCCAATCGGCGCCGACAGAAACTTATGCAGGCTCGTCCCAAAGTAATCGCAATGTAAATCCGGAATCTTAAAATCCATCAGCCCAAACGAGTGCGCCCCATCCACGATCACCTCAGCCCCGTGCGCATGAGCCATATCGGCAATCTGCTGCGCCGGCATCAACTGCCCCACCCAGTTAACCATGTGCGTTATATGAACCAGCTTCGTGCGCGGCGTCATGGCCTGCTCATACGCCTTCACAATCGTGTCGACATCCTCAACGGGGAAATCAAAGCTGATCTGCTTGTAAACAATGCCGTCCCGTTCGGCCCTTTGCCGATACGCGTTCATCATGTTGGGATAGTCCTGCTTCGTCCCAACCACCTCGTCCCCAGCCTTCAGCGGAATCCCGTAGATGATCGTATTCAGCGCCTCGGTCGAGTTGCGATCGATCGCAATCTCCTCAGCCGAAGTCCCCGCCAGCCGTGCCAGCTTTTGCCGCAGCGGCTCCCGCCCCTGGTCGAGGATCTGCCACATAAAATACGACGGCCCCTCATTCGTCATCTGGTTGTAGCGTTCCACCGCCTGCTGCACAACAATCGGTGCGGGCGACACGCCACCGTTATTTAGATTGATGATCTGCGGACTCACCGAGTACCCCCGCTGAATCACACTCCAGTAGTCCTCATTCTGAGCGGCCTCTGCTGCCCCCAGATGGTCCACAGAGCGGGACGCGGCCTCCCAGTCCGCCGCATGGGCCTGGCGAAAGAGACTGTTCGACGAAAACGCCCCCGCAAGGGCCGTCATCTTCAGGAAGGAGCGACGATCATTCATTGCCATAGAAGCAATCTAGGCCATTGCTGCGCCTCTGGCAAAGAAAAATGAGGTTTAAGGCCGCTTTCGCACCACCCACGTTGTCATACAGCGATAGTCCTGAACGACCGTCGTCTTCAACGGATCTACCAGAACAGCGTTCATCTCATCAGTAATTTCCAGGAGCATCGCTTCATCCACGAGGAACCACTCCGAGCCATCTCCGATGACATGGATATTGCCCCGTACCCGTTCAAAGTCCATTCCGATCCTTGAACCCAGACGGCAAAAGAGCATCCCACCGGGCCTCAAAACGCGCCACAGACCGGACAACATCGTCCTGAAGTGCTCATCATCTCGCGCAAAGTGGAGCACAGCATTGCAGATCACGACATCGGCGAATGCATCGGGAAATGGCATCTGCTCAATGAGTCCCACCTGAAAGTTCTCTGCGGGCAATCCCGTTCTCAGGCTGGCAGATAACTGACGGACATGCTCTACGCCGTCGCGGTTTGCGTCCAGTGCGAATATCTCGCAGCCTTCTCGCAGTAGATGCACCAAATTGCGTCCATATCCACATCCCGCATCAAGCACTTTCATTCCAGCGCTTATGTTTCCACGAAGTATTTGATCGAACACGTAGATATCGATCTGTCCAAACTGCTCTTGAACGTTTAGCGCCATACCCTAACTTACCGGTTTTTTAGCTCGGGGTATCGAGCATAGATGCGGCGCTGGTCTTCGATCGTGAACTCTCGCAACCGTCTAGGTTTGTCCTGGGGACGAATGCCTTTCTGATTCAGCACGTTCATCAGACTCCACTCACGCTGCAAGCCGCGAGGCTCTTCCGCCTTCAAGTCATAACGCGTAAAGTCGATCGCCATCGGAGGGCTGTCACGCGTCCAATCGCGCAGCAACGCCAGTCGAAACTCGTTATTCATGAACCACTGAATCTCCAGCTCCTTCTCCGACCCCGGCGCTCCAGTCCCTTTCTCATCGAAACGGTAGTTCAGCCGCGCATTATTCGGCGTATGTTTCCTCCACTCCTGGCCGAACTCCCCTTCAGTAATCACCTGCGTATCAGGCCACCTCTCCCGCACAGCCTGCAGCCAATAGGTCAAATCCTCATCGTGACCAATCGACACCTCCCAAATCGCCGTCACCCAGCCGAAGCCATTCATCGCATGGCCACCATCAAAATGCACCGCCGTCGTGTCGAGCATCTCCTTACGGCCAGCCACTTTTCCAAGATTTCCCACCGTCTCAATCGGCCCCACGCCCACCCTGCTATTGAAGCCGCCTTGAAATCCCTCCCGCCGCGCCGTCAGAAAGTCGCACGTCCAGCCGTCCAGGCAAACGCAGTCGATAAAATCCGCCTCCCCTTGTGCCGGTTTCAAATAATGCTCACGGCTGGGATAGTAGGGATAGCAAATCCCGCCATCACCATCTCCGTTATCGATCCCGTGCTGGCTCCAGATCTGCCCTTGGCAAACGTGAATCCCCTCATCTGCAGCGAGAAGCCGCATATTCTCCGCGTCCATGAAACCCGCCACAAGAGATTGCGGCCTGTAACCACCCCCGACCATCTCCGATACCTGGCCCAGCGCGGTATGAATCGTCTGCCGATTCTGTTCGCGCGTGTTGTACATCGGTGCGAAATAGCCACCCGGAATGAAGGTGATCTCGTCGCCATAGCGGTCATGATACGAGGCAAGCAGCCGCCGAGCCTCCTTGTACTCCTTCCGGCTGTCCTTGAGCGCGAGCCAACTAATAGCCCACGTCATCCTGCCGCCAGGACAACCCGCCGCAAACGCCTCTCGCCTCGACCGAATTCGCTCAGGCCGATTGTCGCTCGCCTCATCTTCGCCAATCGAGCGATCCGGAGTGACCTCAATCTGATTCACACGCACAATAGAAACGTGCGTCAGGAATCGGCCACGCAGGCTCAAAGGCTCTGCCGCCAGCGCAGCTACATTCTCTGCAACTCCTGCAACCGCAAGCGAGGTCGCCCCCGCCGCCGCTCGTGCAAGAAACTCCCGCCTTGTCCAGTCGCTGCCCATGAGTCTTCTTCCACTCCTCGTCTTACTTCGAAACCTAAGTTCAGCTCTTCTCCGGCGGGAATCATACACGAATAGGGAGCCAACCACGTGTGGCCTACACGATTAGCGGATCAGGTAGCCGTTGACGTAGTCGATCAGATGCTTCCGGTGATGAGCACGATAGTCAGGATAGTCTGAGCGGATACCCGCATCCGCAGCGTTGATTGCAATCCAGGCGCCGAGAACGTTGGCTTTTTCGAGATTCCTGATATTGCGGATCGAAGGATCGAGGTTCGATTCGATAAGAGTATCGCCTTTGAGTTTTGCGTCGATGTCGTCGAGCATCGCACGCAGTGCTGCGTGTTCTTCGGCGATCGTGTGGCGATACTCCGTGGGTCGAATGACAGCATTTGCATCCGACGCGCCCGCGACAATGGCCTGATTCAGCGTACGAGCCCCATGAGCCACGCGGAACTGCTGGTAGATGACCCACGAAGATCGCCCATCCTTGGTGGAAGCCGCAAGCTCCGGATCAATTCGAAGAACGCCCTGCGGAGTGTCAAAGGCAGGCCGCGTGATGGCAGGCTTGACGAGTTGATGACCGGTACGCTGAGCCCATTGCCCAATCTCGGAAAAGGGAGGAGCACCATAAGGCTCGGCGACCACGGCTTCTACGAATTTCTCGCGAGCCCCATCACGATCCCCCGCCTGGAACAACGCATCGCCCCAGTAGCGGTACGCAGTTTCACGGTCGGGATCAATAGCAATAGCCTTGGCAAACCAGGTGCCGGCATTGGAAACGTCCTTCGTCCGGAAAAAGGAATCTCCAGCGTACAGAGCCGGATCGTACCAGCCAGGGTCAAGGGCTGCGGCTTGTGTGTAGAGCTTCGCGGCAGCAGTCCAATCAGACCGCCCGAAAGCAGCTTCTGCGTCGTGAAAGACAGCCTGCGCATCGGGTTTTCCGTGATAGGAATAGCCAACGGAGAGGGGAATCCCCGCGAGGACGGCTCCTACGAGCGTCTTCGTGTCCGCGTTGAGAACTATGCGAACATACGCACTGGAATCCCCAAGAGACTGCGCACGTTTGATCTCTTTCATCGCCTGCAGATGAACTTCCATCCGCGCGGATGGATCAGAGAGCGTCGCTTCCTTGGCCAGAAGACCCGCACCGTGACGCTCAGCGAAGACGGCCACCGTCGAGTCTTGTCGACACAGATCTTCATACAGCGGAAGCGCTTCTAACGGCTTTTGAGCAGTGAACAGTTCATCCGCCCGCTTCCGCTCGGATTCAAAGCCGGAGTCGTGATGCGGTACGACGGATGGTGAAGTTTGAGTGGCGACCTGGCCTTGCAAAACGGAGGACCCAATGGCAGTGAAGACGAGAATGAACCGCAGCATGCTTTCCGAAGACTCCTTATAAGCCTCGCGTGGCGAAGCTGATTATAACGATGCCGCCGGACCATACCTCGGGGCATCCAGCCATCCATGCTCACGTCCGTAATCCAGCTCGACAAGGACGATGCATTATCGAGGAGCTCGTCGGCCACACATCAATCGGCTCATCACCTCTTTACTCCAGTGGGTGACCTCTTACTTCCATCTAGTCGGCCATCCGGAATCCCGAATGGTCGACTACTTCGGCATTAAGCCCTTCTTCCCCGCACCCTCACATACCTGTGTCACATGGTGGTTCTGCTCGACATACCCACCACCGCGATACTCTCTGCCATGCAAGCGACCACGTGGGAAGTAAACTAGAAGTGACTCCCCATGAGCGAAACCACCTTCACTGCGACCCTCCCTGCCGCCGACCCAATCGATATCGCGCCTGAGCACAAAGCGCCGCCCCTCAACGACTCCTCCCGCAACCTCTTTCGCGTGCTGGCCGCAGTCAGCTTCTGCCACATGCTCAACGATATGGTGCAGTCGCTGCTGCCTTCGATCTATCCGATCCTGAAGAGTTCGTTTCATCTCAACTTCACTCACCTCGGATTCCTCACCCTCACCTATCAGGTCGTCGCCTCGCTGCTCCAACCGCTGATTGGCCGCTTCACCGATGGCAGGCCCGTTGCCTACTCCCTGCCTATCGGCATGACCTTCACCCTGGCTGGTCTCATCCTGCTGGCCTTCGCCCCTACCTTCGGATGGTTGCTCTTCGCCGCCTCGCTCGTCGGCGTAGGCTCGGCCATCTTCCACCCGGAGTCCTCCCGCATCGCCCGCATGGCCTCGGGCGGCAAACACGGCTTCGCGCAATCCTTCTTTCAAGTCGGCGGAAATGCAGGCTCAGCCATAGGCCCGCTGCTCGCAGCCTTCATCGTCCTGCCGCAAGGCCAAAAGGGCATGGCATGGTTCGCTATCCCGGCCATCATCGGCATCGCCGTGCTGCTGCGCGTGGGTCGTTGGTACAAAGCTCGACAGTCACAGACGCATACAAGTGCAAACACCGCCGTCATGCATCACTCTCTCTCTAAGCTCCAGGTCACCGGCGCAATTGCCGTCCTGCTCGCGCTGGTCTTCTCCAAGTACTTCTACCTCGCCAGCCTCAGCAGCTACTACACCTTCTACCTGATCAATCGCTTCCAGGTATCGGTCCGCACCTCCCAGATCCTGCTCTTCCTCTTCCTCGGCGCAGTCGCCGCTGGCACTCTCATCGGAGGCTCCGTAGGCGACCGTTACGGACGCAAGCTGGTCATCTGGATCTCCATCCTCGGCGTCCTGCCGTTCACCCTCGTCCTGCCTTTTGCTAACCTCTTCTGGACCGGCGTACTAAGCGTCATCATCGGGTTCGTCATCTCGTCAGCCTTCTCGGCCATCCTGGTCTACGCGCAGGACCTCCTGCCCGGCCGCGTAGGAACCGTCTCCGGCCTCTTCTTTGGTTTCGCCTTCGGCATGGGCGGAATCGGCGCTGCAGTGCTCGGCAAGCTAGCCGACGCGACAAGCATCGCCTTCGTCTACCACGTCTGCTCTTATCTGCCGACCATCGGGCTGCTCACTGGCTTCCTGCCGAACCTTGACCCTCCGCGGGAGCCGTAAGCAAGTCACTCTAAGCGCCGTTAGCAAACCACCAATTGCCACCTTTTAACCACGCTTGCCACACTTTTTACCGCTTAGTACCACCCATTTTTCACGAAAATCCCCGAAAAACCACCAATCCACCACGTCAAAAAAAAACGCGCCGCAAATCCTACCGGATCGCCGCCATAGCCGCCCGGAAGAGGGTCTCAAAGTCCGCTCCAGCCGCGGCGTTTCGCTCGATCGCCGTCTCAATCGCCTTCTGCGCCACAGGCCGCGGATACCCAAGATTCACCAGCGCCGAAAGCGCATCATCCGCAGTCGGCCCATGATGCGCCCCGCCACCACTCACCGGCACAGCCAAATCATCCAATTTATCCTTTATTTCCAGCACGATACGTTCTGCCGTCTTCTTCCCAATCCCCGGAATTCTTGTCAGCGTCCCATGATCCCCACCCCGAATCGCCACCACCAGCCGTTCCGCTGAAATCCCGCTGAGTATCGTGATGGCCAATTTTGGCCCTATTCCACTGATACTAAGCAGCTTTTCGAACAATCGCTTCTCCCGCGTATCCGAAAAACCGAACAAGGAGATCTGATCCTCCCGCACATGCGTGTGTATGTACAACGAGGCCTCGACACCCTCCGCAGGCAACTCGGAAAACGTTGCAACGCTGATAGTTACGTCATATCCGACGCCGCCGCAATCAACGATAGCCTGATTCGGATTTTTTGAGATTAGACGGCCACGCAGGTGAGCAATCATTCTTCGAACGATTGTAGCGCGGGGTTTAGATCACCCCTGGAGCAAGCGGGATGGCTTGCAAAAAAGCTGCCTCTCTTGACAAACGAGAGGTCACGGAACCGGGGACCGGGGCCCGCTAAGTGCCTGTCTCCAGAACCTAAAAAAATAAAAAAACGTTATGGTCACCTTTTCTCTTGCCGAAAGTAACATTTTAATGATTACTTTAACATTCACGGCCGGTTACCAGCTAAGTAGCTCTTGTAGTTTGATTTAGTAGCAAATCAATTGCCATAGATGGTTACTTTGGCAAAGTTCGCGATCGTTTTCTGACCTTGCAGCATGTAAGTCGTTGAAACGGAGAACTTTGATGAACGGTATCCTTTCTTTCTTTTTGGCTGTCTGCCCCCTCTTCGCTTTGATCATCACGCCATTTCAGACATTTACCCACCCAATCATTCGCGTTGCTACGCATCAAGCGATTCCAGCACCGAAACATCGCGTTGTTCTGGCTGCGATGCGCGCTCCTGATACCGGGTACTGGCACACGAGCGGGAACCAAATTCTGGACGAACGAAACCAGCCAGTGCGAATTGAGGGGATCAACTGGTACGGATTTGAGACAGTGCGACAGGTCCCCGGTGGGCTGACGCTGCAGGATTACCGGACTATTCTACGGACGATTAAGCGTAATGGATTCAATACGGTACGGATTCCCCTGTCAAACCAGATGGTAAAGCGGCCAGTGGTTCCGAAGAACATTGGATTTGAAAATGAACAGGGCACAATCAACACAGATCTGCGAGGGCTGAGTTCGCTTGAGATTTTGGACCGGATTGTCGAGCATGCGGGGACGCTGGGATTGAAGGTGATTCTGGATAATCATCGGTCGGAGGCGGGTGACAGCGCGGAGCAAAGTGGGCTTTGGTACACGAACGAGTATCCGGAATCAGCGTGGATTGGAGATTGGGAGAGTCTGGTGCGACGGTATGCGGGCAACTCGACGGTTGTGGGAGTTGATCTGCGGAATGAACCGCACAATGCAAATAGCGGCGGAGCGTGCTGGGACTGCGGTGGAGAACGTGACTGGCATCAGGCTGCGGAGCGCGGTGGCAATGCGGTTTTGCGGGTGAATCCGCGGCTGATTGTGTTTGTTGAGGGCGTGGATGCTTATGACAATGATTCTTACTGGTGGGGCGGGAATCTGGAGGGTGTGCGACGCTCGCCGGTACGGTTGGAGGTGGCGAATCAACTGGTTTATTCGCCGCATACGTATGGTCCGAATGAGTATGCGCAGAAGTGGTTCAACACGAACACTACTGCGGCCAGTCTTGAGGCTGTGTGGGTGAAGCATTGGGCGTATGTGAGCCTGAGCGGAATTGCTCCGGTGTGGGTGGGGGAGTTTGGGACGACGAATAAAACCGAAGATATTCGTGGGAATGAACCGGGGTCGGAGGGGCAGTGGTTTCAGAGTTTGGTGGAGTTTCTTGGCAAGCATCAGGAGTTGAGCTGGACCTCGTGGGCGCTGAATGGCGAGGATGCGAACGGGCTGCTGAATGCGCATTATGATGCTGCAGCGAATGTGTTGAAGCAGGAGATGTTGGCTAGCATTATGTCGCCAGGGGTGCCTGCTGTCGCGGCAGAGGCTGTGGTGGCGCGGGTGGTGTCTCCTATGGCGGGGCGGGAGAGGCGGAGTGAGGCTTGCCATGTTTCGTATCGGAGCAGGAATGAGTCGCGTGATGGCTTTACCGGGACGATTGAGATTGCGAACACTGGGGATAAGGCGATTGAAGGGTGGACGTTGCTTTGGTTGTATACGGACAGCCAGGAGATAGGGCAGGCGCGTAACGCGCGGGTTGCGCAGCGCGGGGATATGGTGATGATGAGCAATACGGGTGAGAATGGGGTGATTCCGGCGGGCGGGCGGTTGGCGGGGATCTCGTTTCAGTCGAGTTATCGCGGGGTGAATCGGCGGCCGGTGAAGTTCTATTTGAATGGGAGTTTGTGCGGGTAGTTTTGACGGATTTTTAAGGGGGATGGCCGAGAATTCGGCCATCTTTTTTTGTGCTTTTTTTGGCGTGGTGATTTTGTGGTTTTTGCTGGGGTTTTTGGGAAAAGTGGTGTGCAGGATGTGGTTTTTTGCGCGGCAAGTGTGGTGGAGTTGTGGTGATTGATGGTTAGCGGATGGTCGCAATTCGACCGTCTAGAAATCGGCACTTTTCCCGACTTTATTTTCGGGTGGGCCGAAAGAGGATTAGGATAGGCGAACGATTTTGTTGATGGGCCCTGCTGATCTGAATCTTTTCCGAGATAAGGATGGAATGCTATGGCTCTGGACATCGTTGCGTGGCATGACCGCACGTCTGCGGATCATCAAATACAACTGAACAACGCTGCTGCCGCTGGGTATCGCACGATTTCGTTGTGCGTTTACGGCGATCGGAACGATCCGCGATATGCGGCTTCGATGGTCAAGCGGGCCGTGGTGGTCGCGGAACAGCAGTTCTTTGGGATGGATGCGGCTACGTGGCAGGCGAAGTTCAACAGCATGGCGGCGCAGGGGTGGGGGCCTGAGATTGTTACGGCGACGGGGCCAGCGAACAATCCCCTGTTCGCGGCTTGTTTTATTCAGACGGGATCGATTCCGCTAACGCGCCATGGTTTGCTGGCGGCGGACTTCAATACGCTGAACCAGTCGCAGATGGCGGCGGGGAACATTCTTCGGTGGGCGGATGTTTATGGGAATCCGGGTGACCTGCGCTATATCGGGGTTTGGGTGGCGAATAAGGATAGTCGGGCGTGGAACTGTGATGGGATCGATGACAACTATGCGACGGTGCAGGCGCGGTTTAATGCCCTGGTGTCGGGGTTTGGACGGCCTGTGAACGTTGCGGCGACTCCGGACGTTGGGGACCTGATGATGTACGACGACAGCGAGGACGTGGCGTGGCAGGCGTGGGATGGGATGACGAGCGCGGACTATCAGACGAAGTTCAATACGCTTTATCCGCAGGGGCTGCGGCCGGTGCGGGTGAGTGCGAAGGGAACGGGCAGCGCGGCGAGGTTCAGCGCGATCTTTGCCGATCGTGAGGATGGCGATGCGCGGACGTTGCGGATCAATGGACCGGCTGGGTCCGCCGCAGTGGCTGCGATTGATACCGCGATGGAAGCAGTGATGACGGCGAATATGATTCGCGGGGCTTCGCTGGCGATTGTGAGTGGGACGCGGCTGGTGTATGCGCGGGGATACACGATTGCCGAGCCGGGGTATCCCGATGTTCAACCGACTACGTTCTTCCGACAGGCGAGTGTGTCGAAGATGTTTACGGCGGCGGCTATTTATCAACTGATTGATGAAGGAGCGAAGTTGCCGGGGACGAACACTGCGTTTGTGCTGGACACGCTGCTGAAGGACGCGCTGCCGAACATTGCGAATGGGCCGGCGATGGCGCATTGGAACGACATTACGATTCGGCATTTGCTGGAGATGACGAGCGGGGTTACGTCGGGGATTCTGGGGACTGATCCGAATGTGTCGGCGACGCTGCCGGTGAGCGCTCTGCAGATGGCGCAGTGGCTGTATCGGCAAACGGTGACGAATACTCCGGGAGACAAGACGAAGGGGACTTACAGCAATGCGGGGTATATGCTGCTGGGGCTTGTGGTGGCGCGGATGCGTGGAGCAGCGAACTATCTGGCTGGGATTTCGACGCTGCTGAATAAGCTGAACATTACACGGGTGCGGTCGGCGGTTACGGTCGCTTCGGCGCAACTGGGTGATGAAGCACGGTATCATTCGCGTCCGCTGACGGCGCTGTCGAGCGTGATGGCAACGGGACAGCCGCTGTGTGCGCTGGGGTATGGGGAGTGGAATCTGGAGAATTGTGGCGGTGGGGGCGGGATTTCTGCCGCCGCGACCGATGTTGCGCGCGTGCTGGCGGCGCTGAGCGTGACGTTCAACAATCCGATGATGAGTGTGGCAACGCTGCAGACGTGGATGGCGAATGCATCGGCTGCGACGGCTACGATTACGGGGCCGGATGCGCATGGGTTCCATGGGTTTGACGATGTGTTTACTGTGCACGCGGCGAATCATCTTTTTGCTGGGGATAAGGGTGGGAGTTTGACGACGAGTCAGAATGGAGTGCACTTTGAGACGGCAGGTATCTCTACGGTGATTTGCTGGAATGGCATGACACCGACGGGGCCTGCGTGGTTTTCGCCGTACAAGGTGCTGACGGATGCGGCGCGAGCGCATGACTGGGGAACGACGGATTTGTTTCCGACGTTCGGGATGCCTGCGCTACCGGTGCTGAAGCGGATACCGCTTCCTCCGGAGCCAATACCACCGCGGGCGGTGGTGGCTCCGCATATGCTTCCTCAGAAAGGCTTGCCGAAGAATATGTAGCGGATACAGGAACAAATAACGCGAGTATCAACTGAGGAGTATTTACTTCCCGGCGAATGAAGCTAGGGCTTCGCGAGACCCGCGTCGTCGTTCTTGTGTGGGGCAAGGTTCAGCGACTGAATCTCTCCGTCTGATTCCGACTCGCTCAATATCAGATTGAGTACGCAGACGACCCCCAAGAAAGGCACTAGCCACCAATCGTCAAAAAAATCGTGCCGGTGCTAAGAACCGCGAAGGTTGGGTAGAGACCAGAAGATCGACAACGCTCCTATCCCGAAGCACCACAACTGTCCGAACCACCGTGGGATAGTCTTCGTGCCTAGCTTTGGGCGCTGGCCCCTGGCTCCCACACCGCAGGCGATTGCGGCCGCACCGATCATAAGACCGATCATTGCATCTGCATGAGTCACTGAGCTACCTCGGCAATAATACGGTGCAAAGGGCAACGGCTTCGAGATGCGGCCGCCTACTCCGCCTTATTGGGGTAGGCGGGGTTGGCGGCTTTTTAGTTCTTCGAGGAGACGGTCGATCTGATCTTCGCGGTCGAGGGTGGTGAGGCGGTCTTCGATGGATTCGGCTTCGAGGATCATGTGGCCGGCCATGTTGGTTGCTTCTTTGCGCTGGATGGTGGAGCGCAGGCGGTTGAGGGTTGCCGTGGTTTGGTGATTGGCCGCGATGGTTCGGGCGGCGTTCGCTTTGCCTACGGTGCGGGCGCGGCGGTGCTGGGCGATGAGCATCTCGGCGGTGGCGCGGGTTTCCTGGAGTTTTTGCTGGAGGCGGTCGAAGGCGGTGCGGAGGGTTTCGACCTCAGCGGTCTGGTCTTCGAGCTGCTGGGTGAAGCCTTGTGCCAACTGCTGCTGGCTGATGCTGCGCTCGAGGGCGGCGCGGGCGAGATCGTCCTGCTGCTTCTGGACGGCTAGTTCGGCTTTACGGTTCCACTGGTTCATGGCTTCCTCGTGCTCCTTGAATTTCTTCTGGAGGAGGTGCTGGTCGGCGATGGCGATGGCGACCTGAGTTTTGACCTGGAGGAGTTGGTTTTCCATGTCGAGGACGAGCTGCTTGGCTAGTTTTTCGGGGTCCTCGGCTTTCTCGATGAGGTCGTTAATGTTGGCTCGGAGGAGAGTTCCTACTCGTTCGAGGAGAGACATGGCGGGCTCCTTTCGGTGAAGGTTGCGTTACCAGCGGCGTCCGAAGAGGCGTTCGAAGGCAGCGAAGAGAAGGATGGCGAGAAGGCCGCGGGGGAGTATGCCGCGACGATATCCGCGGCCGTAGCCGAAGTAACCGTATGGGCCGAAGTACGGACGACGGATGCGATAGGGGTTGAGGATTGGCCAGAAGATAAGGCGAAGGACAGTGGATGCTACGGCGATGATGATGATTGTGAGAAGGATGAAGGTGAACATCGTGGGTTCTCGATTCGTGCTGTGTGACCAGGCTCACCGATTTGTGGCCGATGAGCCTGGAGTTGGTTAGAGGGTTTTGCCGTTGCCGTCTTCGCGAGGTTTCATGGCTTTGATGTTGCCCATGAGGTCGTGGAGGTTCATGCCGGAGAGAGCCTCGAAGAGCGCGGGAACCTGGGCGGCTATTTTGGTCATCTCGCCGGTGACTTTGTTGGCGCCGGTGACGCCGTCGTTGCCGGTGGAGACGATGGTGATCTTGTCGACCTTCGAGAGCGGCTCGGACATGGCGCGGACTACGTCGGCCATGTTGGTGATGAGCTTGTCGACGACCGCGGCTTGTGTCCACTCCTGATAGGCCTCGGCTTTGACGTTCATCGCTTTGGCTTCGGCTTCGCCCTTCTGGAAGATGATGTTGGCTTCGGCTTCGCCTTGCAGTTTTGTCGCTGCGGCGCGGCCTTCGGCTTCCATGGTGATGCGGGCCTTCTCGGCGTTGGCGATGTTTTCGATGCGCTGACGCTCGATCTCGGAGCCTTTGAGGATGGTGGCGATGAGCTCCTTTTCGTGGCGGAGGATTTCGGACTCCTGGACTTTGATCTGCTCCTGCTTTTCGATCTGCTGGATCTTGACCTGTTCGGCGATGACCTTCTGTTGCATGACGTTGGTCTGGAGTTCGTAGGCTTTATCGGCCTGGGCCTCCTGACGGCGCGCAGATTCGGTGAACTGCGCCTTTTGGATGTCGAGGTCGCGTTGGGCTTCGGCTTGTTTGGCTAGGGAGAGGGTTTCGGCGAGGACGCGCTCCTGGTCTGCGGAGGCTTTAGCTACGGCGGCTTCGCGAAGGGCTATGGCGCGGCGGATGGCCGTGTCACGCTCAGCTTCGGCGGCGGCTATTTCGGCGTCGCGACGGATGCGGGCTACGTCGGGGCGTCCCATGTTGGTGATGTATTCGTTTTTGTCACGGACTTCGCGGATGGTGAAGGAGATGACTTCGAGGCCCATCTTGCTCATGTCGTCCATGCAGGTCGAACGCATGCGCTCGGCGACCATCTCGGGCTCTTTGACGATTTGTTCGACGGTGAGCTGGCCGATGATGCCGCGGAGATGGCCTTCCATGACGAGGCGGATGAGGCCTTCGCGCTGGTCGGGAGATTTGGTGAGGAACTGCTCGGCGGCGGTGAGGATGGACTCTTTGTCGGAGCGGACTTTGATTTGTGCGACGGCTTCGACGGTGACCGCTACGCCTTGCTTGGTGTAGAGGTCCTGTTGCGGGGCTACGTCGAAGCTCATGAGCTCGAGGGAGAGCTGGCGGGAGTTTTCGACTACGGGAAAGATGACGGCGCCGCCGCCCTTGATGACACGTGGGCCGCGGAAGCCGTAGACGATGATGGCTTCGTTGGGTCCGGCTTTGCGGAACATCTTGGCCATGAGAAGGGCCAGTGCGAGCGTGGCGAGGACTATCAGACCTGCAATGATGATTACCGAGTTCGGCATATCGTTCCTTTGTCCGAGACGGACTGGAGGGCGTGTGAGGTGCTTGCCTCAGTGGGTGGGTGGCTGGGGATTGCCTCGGCAAGTGAGGCCGCCAGAACGATGTGCCTTTTCAAAGCAACAGCAACAACAGAAGCAGATCCCTACGGGATGACAACAAGAGAAGCAAGGACAACAGCAAGTGCAAGGGCAACAGCAGGTCCCCTTCGGGGATGACAAGCAAGAAAAGCAAGTGCAACAGCTTGTCAGGTGTTGGTTAGGTCGTCCCAGCGGCGGACGTAGGCTATGCCTCGTTCGTAGCGGATGACGACGACTTCGGTGCCGCGCTGGATCGCTGTGCCGTCTTCGCTGCGGGCGGCGGCGGCGCGGCGGGCTCCGGTTTGGGAGAAGATGATTTCGCCGGTGCTGGTGCTGTCGCGGATGGCGTCACTGACGTGGGCCAGGACGCCGGTCATCTCGGTGTCTTCGATAGTGAGGACGCGCTCGCGGGGCAGGAGCACCTTGAAGAGGACGGCCCAGAGAAGTGCGGCTCCGGCTATGCCGCTCAGTAAGGCCAGGACGAGAACCAGGGATGCGGTGAAGACACTGAAGTGATGCAGGAGATAGCCTGCTCCGCCGAACCAGCAGAGGAAGGCCGTGATGGTGAAGCCGTTGACGGCGGAGAGGCTGTGTCCGTGGGTGTGGTGGTGGGCGGTGTGTCCGATGTGGAGGCGGCCGAGGTGCAGGTGGCCGAAGCCTCCGACTACGGAGAGGAGGCTGAGGACGAGGCCGACGCTGAAGCAGATGAGATAGAAGGAGTCCATGCTATTTGGTGCTCCGCTTGGCGGCTTTTTTTAGAGCCGGTTGAGAGTTGGTGGGCGATAACGTGGCGGCTTCGGGCCGGAGGACGTGGAAGAGGCGGTCGAGGAGTGCTGGCGTCTCGATGATGGCCTCGATGAGGAGGAAGCAGCGGCGAGTGTCGTCGTGGTTGGCCAGGGTGAGGAGCGCCTGGCAGAGTGCGGGGTCGCGACGGAAGCGTTCCGAACCGGCGATGAGCCAGAGGTCGAGCTTGTCTTCGATGGTGCGGAGGTCGGAGAGGAGCTCGGAGTGGTAGCCTTCCGGGTCGTCGACGAGGTAGCCGGGGTGGACCTTGAAGAATTTGGCGAGGAGCAGGCGCGTGGTGTTGGTGAGGTGCGGGCGGGCTCCGCTCTCGATTTGTGAGAGGTAGGACTGGCTGATGGTGGCTTTGCCGCTCTTTTTGCCGGTGCCGTTTTCCTGCTGGATGGCGCGGACGAGCTCCTGCTGGGTCATGGCGCGGTTGAGGCCGCGGAGGTTGCCTTCTACTTCACGGAGGTAACGGATTTTGTCTGCGAGTTTCATGTGTATTACAAATCGCAATATTTATATCGCTATTTGCAATATTCGTCAAGAGGTGTTTTTGGACTAACGATGGAAAGTCCGCCGCGCGTGCCAGAGTTCGTTTGTTCTGAAGAGAATATTGTGATGCCATTACGGAATGCCCACCTCATCAGGCATCTCGCCATTTGCCCACACGGCGCCATATTATGACCGTTTCCGTGCGCCATACGCACAGGCGGCGATCGATTTTATCGTCGAGCGCTACTCTCTCACCAAGGACATGCGTGCGCTAGATTTGGGATGCGGTCCGGGCACCATCGCAATCCCACTTTCCTATGCCGTCGGCGAGGTTGTCGCCGTCGATCCAGATGCAGACATGATCGCCCAAGGACGATGGTTGGCGGAATCACGGGGCCGACAAAACGTCCACTGGTTGTTGTCCAGGGCCGAGAGCATTTCGTTGGGGGCGGGACCGTTTCAAGTCGCCACTATTGGGCAAGCCTTTCACTGGATGGACCGTGACGAAGTACTCCAGAAACTCGCGATTCTCATAGCAGACGGAGGAGGACTGGCGCTCGTGAACCCAGGCAAGCGACGTCCGCAAGAAAGCTGGGAGCCGGTAGCCGATCAGATCGTCGCAAAATTTCTTGGGCCGAGAACTCGGCATCCAAAATCCAATCCGCAAGAACCTGAACACGAACCAGCTCTGGTCCGGTCAGAATGGTTCTCCACTTTCACATCTCATGAGTTTCCGAGCACCATCACGCGGGATATAAATTCGATCATCGGATGCGTCTATTCCATATCAAGTTCCGCCAGGCCATTATTCGGCGACAATGCCAAGGCGTTCGAGACAGAACTGATCAAAGCGCTACTCAGCCTGAATCCGGCTGGGTGCTTCAACGAGCATGTCGAGACCGAAGTCGTCATCGCGCCTAAGAGAGCTCGGTAGGGTTGGGCTCGGTGGCGATAACGACAATCGCAGGAGTTGGCGGGGGTTACGTGAGGAAAAAAGAAGAGTCCCGGTATTGCCGGGACTCTTGAGAGGAGCGTAACGAAGTTGATTAGCGCTTGGGTGAGAGGCCGAAGGTTATGGAGAGCATGACGCTGCGGCCGGGGAGGAGGGTGGGGTTGTCGGCCAGGTTATAGCCGCCGGTGTAGCCGGTGGAGGATGTTGTGGCTGCGTTGAAGGGATCGACGTAGCTGGTGCCGTTGGTGGAGATGTTCTGGTTGATGAGCTTGCCGCCTGCCGTGATGCTGGTCTGGTTGTGAGAGTCGGTGAGGTTGTTGATGCTCAGGCGGATCTTGGTTTGGTCGAAGCGCTCGAAGCGTGACCCGGCGTGGATGGTGTAGTTGAGGTAGATGTTCGAGACGGAGAATGGATCGACGCGAAGCTGGTCGTGGTAGGCACCGTTGTCCATCCACTGCGAGCCGACGCGCTTGTTGAAGTAGCCGAGGTTCCAACCCTTGTCCTGGTAGGTGACGCCTTGAGCCTCAGTGTCGGTGGGGGTTCCGGCGACCCAGAGACCGGAGGGTGCGGCCTGGATGAGTGTTGGCGTGGCGGACGTGCAACCGGTGGCTCCGGCGGTGCAGGAGACAGTGAGCGTGCCTACGTATGTCGCCTGGCCGCGGCTGCCGTTGAGGAAGACGCTGAGACCGTGGGTGATGTAGAGATTGCCCTCTGCTTCAAAGCCCTGCGAGATGGAGCTGGGGGCGATGTAGTTGATGGACTCGCCGAAGGTGGCGGAGCTGGGGTTGTTGTCGGTGGATGAGGAATAGCCGTTCTGGAAACGGATGTGGTAGTAGTCGGCGTCGAAGGCGAGACGGTTGATCTTGTAGACGGTGCCGACCTGGTAGGTGGTGGACTTCTGCGGCTTGGGCGGGACGGCGACGACTCCACCGGCTACGTCGAAGACTGCGGTGGGCGGAACGACGCTGCCCTCGGCGCCCTGGCCGTAGATCGACAGATTGGGCTTGAGGCGGTAGCTGGCACTGAGCGCGGGTAGCCAGGAGTGATAGTCGGCTGTGTTGGTGACGGAGGTGAAGGGCTGCTTGGTGACGGGGTTGATGCTGCCGATCTTGCCGCCGTTGTCGGCGAGCTGGGTGAAGTTCATGGTGTAGTAGGCAAACTTTACGCCAGGGATGAGGGTGAGTTTGCTGAAGGGGTGGAACTCGAACTCGGCGTAGGGCTGGTAGGAGTTGGTGAAGTACTTCTCGCTGAAGTTGGGTTGGGCGTCGTCGACGTGGGTGAGGGGGTTGGAGGGGGTCTGGTGGCGGTTGGTGCGGGCCCACTCGTACCAGAAACCGGTACGGAAGGTGCCGAGCTTTGAGGTCTGGGTGATGGCTGAGGTCTGGCCGTATTTGCGGTAGCTGTTGTACTTGTCGACGGCGCAGGGGCTGATGGAGGTGGGGACTTTGACTCCGCCTTCGGTGGCTGTGGAGGAGACGGGGGCGCAGTTGGCTGGGTTGATAGCGCCAGTCTTGGGCTGCTTGGCGTAGAACTCGGAGTTGTCGTAGTTGTAGGTGTAGGGCTTGAGGCTCAGGAGCCAGTTGTGGGCGAACTGGTGGTTGACGCCGACGTACTCGAAGTCGGTGGGGACGTGATAGGTGTTGAAGCGGTAGTAGTTGGCCTGGGTGGGATCGGTGTTCTGGAGGAGGTAGTTATTGCCGTTGGTGAGGAGCTGCTGGCGCGTGGAGGAGAGGTTGGGGGAGTTGGAGTCGAGCCAGACGACGCCGCTGTAGCCGGTGAGGACGGTCTTGTCGGAGAGCTTGTACTGGTACTTGAGGGAGCCGGCGTTGCGGGTCTGGAGGTTGAAGGTCTGATAGCCGTCGGAGGACATGTGGTGGACGTCGACGAAGAGGTTGGAGTTCTTGTTCACGCCGCCGAAGTCGCCGGAGTTGAATGCACCGTCGAAGAGGACGGTGTTGAAGGAACCGTAAGAGAAGCCGCCGCGAATGTTGCGGTTGGGCAGGAAGTCCTGTGAGAGAAGGTGGATGGAGCCGCCGAAGGGCGTGGGGCCTACGGTAGAGGCGGTGCCGGGGCTGCGGTCGAAGTCGACGCCGCCGATCCACTGTGCGGGAAAGAAGGCCCAGGAGTGGTGGGAGGGGGTGTTGGTGTCGTAGAAGGGGATGCCGTCGAAGTCGATGTCGTAGTTGCCGTCGGGGAAGCCACGGAAGCTGGTGCTGCTCTGACCGAGGCCGACGCCGTTGGCATTGGTGGTGAAGGCTCCGGGGACCATCTGGGTGAGTTCACCGAAGTCGGCGGTGGGAGCGGTGTAGTTGCGGATGTAGGTTGCGCCGATCTCGCTGTGCGGGGAGGTCTGGCTGAGGAGGGCGTCGATAGGCGCGAGGCGCGAGGCGATGGAGTGGGCGTCGTCGGCCTGGACGGTGACCTGCTGGCTGACGTTGCCGACGTTCAGCGAGAGGGAGACGTCCTGGGGCTGGTCGGCGGTGAGTTGGATGCCGTGGCGGATGGTAGTGGCGAAGCCGGTGGCGGAGGCTTCGACGGTGTATTTGGCAACAGGGAGACCGGCGACGGAGAAGTGGCCCTGAGCGTCGGTGGTGATGTAGCGGGTGGCTCCGGTGGACTCGTTGCGGATGGAGATGGTGGCGTTGGGGAGTACACCGCCTTTGGGGTCGACCGCGGTGCCTGTGAGGGTTCCTGACGGCTGCTGCGCATAGCTGGCAAAGGAGATAAGTACGAATACGCTGACCGTAAGGATCCGGCACATGGGATGGGCGAGAGTGTTCACAAGTCCTCCGAAAGACTTCTGCAAAAGTTGCAAGGTGTGTTTTGCAAACTTAGAAGGCCAGCGTGAATGGCTTGTTACATGGAGCTGTGAGCTGAGGGCTATGAGCTTTGAGAGGCTTGGGTGGGGTGTTGCGAAAGGTGCGATTTTATTGGATGTTTGTGAGCTTCAGCGGTAACGGGAGTTGTTGGATTGGGGGTGAGTGGGGTTCTTAAGGTTGGGTGGTTTTTTATAAGGTGGATTTAAGATTTGCCGTTGTGGATCATAGAACCGCGTTGCCGAGGAATACCTGTGGAGTGCTATTGCGCGATATTTAACATGAATATTTCATGCAACTCTTGCATTCGATTGCGCACCAACGACACGTAGACCTGACCTGCGAAGCCGGGCGCTCCAGTGCCGTTTGGCCAGGCGGCGTTTGTTGCTTTCATGGCGCTGTCTTTATAGGTCTGCCATGCCTTTTCGGAAGCCTGCAATGTTGCGAGCTGCTCCTCGTCGTGGCACAACATCTGGAGATTGTTGTAGAAGACGGAATA
>Ga0209060_10000490_pt1 | contig 71842 bp, 61 predicted proteins | sample Coa_R1_8_FD_187155 | JGI IMG/M metagenome (GOLD analysis project Ga0209060, IMG submission 187155) | Surface soil microbial communities from Centralia Pennsylvania, which are recovering from an underground coalmine fire - Coalmine... | ecosystem: Environmental > Terrestrial > Soil >... | reverse complement strand
TTGGCCGGGCTGGTGAAGTACTGAATCGCTTGCTGAAGCGTCTGGGGTTCCGGGTTCGTTGCGATGACCATGAAGCAACTATAACGGACTCCGATGTATTAGTCAAGTATATTTTTGCCTTTTTTTCTTTCGTTGAATCATGCGCTTAGAGCTCGTGACGCCCGGACATGGCACGTCGATGTGTCACAATGGTTTTGATGTGGTTTTGATGCGCGGCGTCATCGAGGCAGAGCGGCCCGTCGTTGAAATATCAAAATTAGGGAATTATATACGTGGGTCCCTTGGTGGCCATCGCGCTGCTGGCCTTCCTACTTCTTTTCTGTCTCTTTTGGACCTCCTGTAAATCCTATCGGACCTTCGCCAACATCGTTCCATCCTACGCAACTTTTGGAACTGTACTGTCGAACTCCGGTTTGATATCCCTTTGGCACACAGAAACGAGTCCAGTGGTCTCCGAAATAATCCCGGTACGTGACCACTCCAAAGACAGCCAGATACGCCGTACCACTGCTCAATCGTCGCATCTCCTCGGCGTCCAAGGGACGGACGCTGCCATCGGTGTTGTTTGGTGTTCGACCGGTGCTGAATTCGCTAAAGTCGGATGGAAAAACAATATTCGTCCACACGTATTGATGGACCTGTCCGTTAAAAGAGGGAGCCTCATCTGCGTTCACAATTTGAACTACGATTTGCCCATCTACCTTCGAAGCTGGACTCTTGCCCACATTTCGCATCTGCCCGAGAATAGCGAAATCGGATGTCAGAGTCACTGGCATGTTAATCTCGACCCTGATCCAAGCCCGTTGGTCGGCGGCAAAGTTATGACGCAAGTCTCGCCATTGGACAAAGGTTACTGCTGCATAGGAAATTCCAGCGATGAAGGCCACTCTCTCCAGGCGGTCCTTCTTGAGAAAGAGCCTCTTGAACTGTCGCCAGAGCCGTATAGTTATTTTCCGCCTTGGTCTGGGTGTATTTACGCTGCGTTTGGATTGTTTGGAATTTGCTGGGGCTGGCGCAGGAACAGCCGGTCGGGTGTCGCTGCGTTGATTGTCGGTACCGTGTGCTGGTTCTGCGCGTGTCTCATCCTGTTGCCTTGGATGGCCCACTTTTAGAACCAAGGTCTCAATTCTAGATATGGCCCTCGACAACTCAGTCTTGATGAACTGTGCTAGTGCTTTATTGTCCATAAGGCCTTGGCTCCCTCTGCATCCGCAGAGCATAGCACAGAAAGTAGATAAGTCCCCTACGATTTTGCTTGACAAAGACCAAGGGACTCATCTACACTGAGCATATGAGCAAAAGCACCATTTCAGTCTACGAGTTAATGCGGTCCATACCGGACAACGAAACCGCGCGCCAGTATCTTGAGATGCGCCTGTGGCCCAACGGCCCCGTATGCCCAGAGTGCAAGAGCGGAGAGCGCATCACCAAGCGTAAGCGCGTGGGATTCTACCGCTGCAACGCTTGCGCGCATGACTTCACGGTGCGCACGGGAACGATTTTCGAGCGGTCCAAGGTTGACTTGAACAAGTGGATTTACGCGATGTACTTGCTCGTGACGGCGCGCAAGGGAATCTCCTCGATGCAGCTTGCCAAAGAAATCGGCATCACGCAGAAGTCGGCATGGTTTGTGCTGCACCGTTTGCGCGAGGCTTGCGCTGGAAAGCTGGAAAAGCTGCAAGGCATCGTTGAAGTTGATACCGCATACTTCGGCGGTCTGGAACGCAACAAGCACGAGCACAAAAAGCGGCATGATGGCCGTGGACCTTCAGGCAAGACGCCTGTGCTTGGGATGCGTCAGCGTGGCGGGCGCGCCATCGCGGTCCCGGTAGAGCAAATTGATGGCAAGGCCGTACGTCGCATCATTCGCAAGAACGTTGAGTCGCATTCGACGTTGAACACGGACGAAGGCAAAGAATTTCAGAACCTCGACGATTTGTCGTTCTTCAATCGCGAAGCGGTTTGCCATCGCGCTGGCGAGTACGCTCGTGGCGAAGTGACCACCAACTCCATCGAATCGGTGTGGGCCGTGATGAAACGCGGATTGCACGGCGTCTATCACAAGGCGAGTCCGAAACACTTGGGCCGCTACGTCAACGAATTCACGTTCCGGCTGAACGAAGGCAACGTGAAGGTTCACACGCTCGAACGTCTGGACAGTTTCATTGACGCGATTGTTGGCAAGCGGCTCACGTATGAAAGGCTGACGGCATGAAGCGAATCGAGACACCACCGATTCTCGACGCCATAGTGGATGTGGTGCTAGCGTATCGGCCAAAACCCAAGACGAAGGCGCACAAGAGACGCATTCGGAGAGCACGTAGGGCGAAAGCTAAGGCCGCGAAGCAAGAAAAGGGGTTAAAGTGAAAAAGGGACTCACGTATGTAATTCCCCAAAATTACAAAACGAACCTACCGAGGACCTAAACGGAATCGTTGCAATATGTTGGAAGGGCGAAAACGCCTGTCAAACTAGACCGTATAAAAACTGCATTCGGTGCCGTCGTCGCGCACCAAGGTTCCTTTCCAAACGGTGACGATGTCCACGCCCATTTGATCGCGCGTGTTGGCGCTCAGCAAAATCTGCGTCGTAAATTTCTTGTTCAGTGCTTCCAGGCGTGTCGCCAGTTTCACAACCTCTCCGTGGATCGTGTAGTCGAGGCGCTCGCGGCGTTCTTCGACGAATCCCAGTACGGCGGAGCCGGAATGAATGCCGATGGACGCCGTCCACGGATCTTTTTGGCTGATGCTCCGGCGTTCATTCAAGAGGTCCATGCGCGTGAGCATTTCCATCGCGCACACCACCGCGCGGTGCGAGTGATTCGGAAGGCGCGCCGGCGCGCCGAACACCGCGAGGATGCGATCGCCCATCAGTTGCTGCACAAATCCGCCGTGACGCAAGATGCATTCGCCCATTTGATCGACGTATTCGTTCACGGCGCGCAGCAACTCTGGCGGATCGGCGGAGGGAACCTGCACCGCGAATCCGCGCACATTGCACAACATCACCGTGACGTCGCGGCGCTCGGCTTCCGCAGGTAAAGTTTCGCCGTCGAGGACCACGCCAAGTACCGCCGGCGAAACGCGCGCGGCAAACGCGTTGCGCAACAGAATGTCGCGATGCTGGGGTGCGGTGGAAATGACCGCAGCGGCGCCGAGCGCGGCGAAAACGATGGCGAGTTCCGCGCCCGTCGCGTGCAAGATCACGCCACGCGCATTCGCCGCGAGCACCGCGGCCAGCACCAACGCGCCCAGGAACACGACAACGGGTCCGCTGAAATACCAGCGCAGGAAGTAGACGGCGGCCGCACCCAAAAGCCCGGCGCCGGCCACCAACATCCATTGCAACGCCGCCGAAGCCGCCTGCGGTGAGTCGTGCTGCTGAATCGTGGAAATTGTGTGCGCTTGAATTTCCACGTTCGACATCAGTCCCACGGGCGTTCCATTGTTCGATTCGCTTCCGCCGATCAGTACGATCCGTCCGCTGAACCACGAGTTGAGCCGTCCGCGATCGTTGGCGCGCGCCGCGCCCAGCACATCCGCCATGCTGACGCTGGGGAACGCTTGGCGCGGAAGCCCGTAGTAGCGGATGCGCACCGCGTCGCGAAGCACGGGACTATTCGCCAGTGAGAACGCCAACGGAGGAACGAGCGAGGCGGTGCCCGTGCTCGAAAGTTCGCGAACCAAACCATCGGCATCGGGTGTGAGTCGCGTGGAAACGAGATTGCCGTCGCTCGCCGCTTGCGCGTAGACGGGCAGGGAATCCTGACTCGGTTGCGGACGCTGCGCGCGATTGTACGCCAGGTACACGTGCAACTGCGGCCGCGCGACTTGCGTGTAGGCCTGGAAAAACAGCGGATCGGCGGCCTCGTCCCAGCGCGTCACCGGCGATTCGAACGGCTCATCGAGCGCGATCGCCGTCGCGCCGCCGGACGCCGCGCCTTGGATCACTTCGCCGAATTCGGCGGGCCACAACATCCGCGGCTTGTTCAGCAGCTCGGAGGTGGCGGGATCGACCGCCACAAGCGTGATCGCGGCGGGCTTCACGCGCGGCGCCAACCACGACATGCCGCGCGCCGTTTGCAGCACACAGTAATCGTCGAAGGCGCGATCGATCGCTGCCGCCGGGAGCGTGAGTCCCAGGAAATATCCGATCGCGGCGGCCAGCAACACCACTCCCGCGAGTGCGGCCCATCGCACCATGCGGGATCGTTGATGCTCGGCGGATGCAGATTGCTCAGCCATGATGCCGTTTCGTGGCGCGGTGGGGCGCGCCGCTTGGTTGAGAATATCGCTTCCCGGCGCGCGAGCACGCGGAAAATCGCCGGTGTATCCAAGTAAGCATGCACTATGATGAACTGATCATCATGGACATCGAAATCAGCGTTCAAGAACTGAAAGAAAAAATGGACTCCGCCAATCCGCCGCTGGTAGTGGACGTGCGCGAGCCGTGGGAAAACGAGCGTTGCGCCATCCCCGGCGCGAAACTGATTCCGCTGCGCCAAGTCCCGGAATCGCTCGACGATTTGAAGAAAGAAACGCGCGAGATCGTCGTGCATTGCCATCACGGCGGACGCAGTTTGCGTGCCGTCAACTGGCTGCGCAGTCAAGGCGTTTCCGCGAGGAATCTCACGGGCGGGATTCACGCGTGGGCGGAGGAGATTGATCCGGGGATGGGGAAGTACTAGATACGAGATACGAAATCAAAAATCAAAAATCAAAAGGCAAAAGGCAAAAGGCAAAAGGCAAAAGGGGCCTCCCCTTCCACTCGGAACTCGGAACTCGGAGCCTCGGAACTCGCTTTTCACCTCCTTGCCAAATCCAAGACCAAGCGCTCCAGCACTAAGCGATCGTCGGGGGGCGAGGAACGCAACTCGATGTCGGCTTGATGCAGACGTTCGAGCGCTTTCAACAAGTCTTTCATCGGAACTTTTTCGGCTTGCTTCTTGATTTCCGGCGGCATCCATTGTTGCGATCCCGCTTTCGCTTTGATCATGCGTCGGACATGTCCCGCGATCAGCCCCAGTGTGGGGATCGCGCTGTGACCCTCGCGCATCAGCGCTTCCAGGCGTTCGAGCGCGCCCGCGGGATCGCGGCGGCCGATGGAATCGCCGAGTTCCCAAATGATGTACACGGGCTCGGCGGGCACCAGCGCGCGCACTTCTTCCAGTCCCAGGGATTTTTTCCCCGCCGCATAGGTCATCAGCTTTTGCAATTCCATGCGGGCGCGTGCTAAATCACCACCCGTCGATTCGATCAGCTCGAGCGCGGCGCGTTGCTCAAACGTCACGCCGTCGCGCCGCGCATCTTCCACCAGATATTTCGCGGACTCCGCCGCCGGCGGACGTTCCAACTCCACGACCGTACATCCGGCCAAGAGTTTTTCAAGACGCGTGGCTTTGTCCTTGTCGTCAACGCGCGATTCGAACACCACCACGCTTCGATCGTTGGGACGCGCCATGTATCCCGCGATGGCCTCGGGGGAATGCCGCCCGGAAGCCGCGCCTTCGCGCCGCGGCAAGATCGCGTCGGCGTTGCGCAGCCAGACGGCGCGTTTGGTCGCGAAGAGTCCCAGCGTGGCCGCGTCGTCGAGGGCATCGCGCACCGCTATTTCGCCGAGATCGTGATCGACCAGTTCGCCCGAATCGCCGAGGAAAAACCTCTGCAGCGCTTCGCGAAACTTGTCGCGAAAAAATACTTCGCTGCCCGTCAGCAAATAGACCGGCGCGAACTTTCCTTTAGAGGCGTCGCGAAGAAAGGCGTCAAGTTTCATTTGGCGCGTCAGAAGCCGGAAAGAATTCCCGCGACCACCGTCGCGGCCAACGATTTGCTCAAGCGATCGGCGGCGGGAGAGCTTTCGTCGAAGTAGGCCGAAGCTTGTCCCGAGATTTCGTACTGATCGCGGAAACTCAGGTCGAGGTTTTGGTACAGCACTTTGTTGGTCTTCGCGTCGAACAGTTGAACGCGCATGCGCACGTTGATCTGTGCCGTTGTCGCACGGCCGATGGTGGGATCGTAAATCAACGAATTGGACGAAAACGCGAACACCGTGCCGCGCAAGATCGCGTCGGCGCCGGTGGTATCTTCCGAGTAGCGCACCTTGTATTGCGTGCGGGTCTGCAACTCGCGTACCACGGCGGCGGTGAGGCGCTGTTCGAGCTTGAAGGCGTTGGTGGAGTTCTTGAACGTCGGCACATCGATCACTTGCACGGTCTTGGGGATGGTGTTGCCCGCCGTTCCCACAACGTGGTACCCGCACGCGGCGCAAACCATCAGCGCGGCGACGGCGGGAATCGCAAGAAGGCGGCTCATTGCGTGTGCTCCGCGGGTGTGAGTTCCGCCTGCGGATGCGGGCGGCGCCGGAACATGTGCGCCACGCGCAAGACCACGCCCGATCCCGTGTAGATCACGGCGATCAGCAGCAACACGATTTCCGAGTTGAAATAGATCGCTCCGAAAACCGCGGCGATCAACACAATGTTGACGCGATTGAAATGGATGTCCTTAAAGCTGTAGTAGCGCCACGTGCTGACCATCAATAGCGCGGTGCCCAGCACGATGGCCATCCACATCACCGGCCAGCCGACCCAATCGTTCACCTGACCGTTTTCGTAGTGTACGATCGCCGCGATCACGCCGGCGCCCGCGGGAATGGCGAGTCCGACGAAATATTTCTTGCCGGGCTTGCCGGGATTGGCGGGAATCGGGTCGTGAGAAATATTGAAGCGCGCGAGTCTTGCCGCGCCGCAGACGAGAAACAGGAAACAAATCACCAGGCCCGCGCGATGCAAGTGTTCGGCAAACGGTCCCGCGGTGTGTGGATCGACCGCCGCGATTCCCCAGGCATACGCGAGAAACGCCGGCGCGAGTCCGAAGGTAATGCAATCGGCGAGGGAATCGAGCTCGCGTCCGAAGTCGCTGGTGGCGTTCATCAGGCGCGCGGCGCGGCCGTCCCAGCCGTCGAAAAGAATCGCCCAGCCGATGGCCACCGCGCTGCGATCGAAAGACTGCGCGCCCGCCACGCCGAGCGTATACCCGCGCACGGCTTGGATGAGCGCGTAAAATCCCAGCGCCATGTTGGCGGTGGTCAAGAGGCTCGGAATCAGAAATGCGCCTCGCTTCAATCGTCGCGGAGCTTTCATCTTGTGTGCCTCCCTCTATGTGACGCGGCGCGCGATGATCGTCACGCCGCCTTGCACCACTTCACCGGCGCCGACCTTGATGTCCCAAGTGTGATCGAAAAAAACGTCCATGCGCGAACTGAATTTCATCAAACCGATTTTTTCGCCGCGATTCACCGTCTCGCCGTCGTGTTTCCAGCAGACCACTCTTCGCGCCAATGCGCCGGCGATTTGCTTAAACACCACGTCGCCCGACTCCGTTGCGACAGTAATAGTGTTGCGTTCGTTTTCCACCGACGCTTCCTCTTTCCAAGCGGCGTGAAAACGCCCCGGCGAATATTCCACGTGCGTGACGCGCCCCGCCACCGGCGATCGATTCACGTGGACGTTGAGCGGTGAAAGAAAAATGCTGATTCGGCGGCGTCCGCCGTCGACGGGTTTTACTTCCATTACTTTTCCGTCGGCGGGTGAAACGGCAATGCCGGGATCGGCGGGAACGTCGCGCGCGGGGTCGCGAAAAAAGAACATGACAAACAATCCCACGGCGACCAGCGGCAAGGCCCACCAAGGATTCAGCAAAAATCCGATCAACAGCGCCGCCGCGCCGAATCCCGCACCGTATTGGTAGCCTTCGCGCAGCACTCGACTCGATTATACCGCGACTGGAAAAACCGGCCTGAGTTCCACGCCTGGTACGTTAGCCGGAGGCCGGCGCTCTTCTTTTAACGCAGAGGACGCAGAGAAGCGCAGAGACAATCTTGTCGTTCTCTGCGTCCCTCTGCGTCCTCTGCGTTAAACAAGACCGCCGGCGTTTGGCTAGTGTTTGTGCAGCACTGGGCGCGATATAATCCCGTGGGTATATTCCTACGTGCCTTCCGGATTTTTCCAAACGCTCACGCAGGTCGATTGGTTTCCGCTCTGGCTATCCTTGCGCGTGGCCGCCCTCGCGACGGTCATCTCCGTTGTTTTCGGTTTACTTGCGGCGTACTGTTTGGCCAACTTTGAATTTCGCGGGAAAGAATTGCTCGACGCCGTGATTACGCTGCCCATCGTGCTTCCGCCGACGGTGTTGGGATACTACTTGCTGGTCGTGCTGGGGCGCGATTCGTTTCTGGGCCGCTGGCACGAAGCTTTTTGGGGCGCGCCGCTGGTGTTCACGTGGCAAGCGGCGGTGGTGGCGGCGGTGGTCCACAGTTTTCCGCTGCTCGTGAAATCGGCGCGGGCGGCGCTGGAAAGCGTCGACGCGTCGTTCGCGCAGGCCGCGCGCACACTCGGTGCGCCGGAGTGGCGCGTGTTTCTGCGCGTGACCTTGCCGCTGGCGCGACGCTCGATTCTCGCGGCGGCGGTCTTCGCGTTCGCGCGATCGCTCGGCGATTTCGGCGTGACCATCATGATCGCGGGAAACATTCCCGGCCGCACGCAGACCCTCGCCGTGGCGATTTACGACGCGGTGGAATCGGGCAACGGCGCCCTGGCGCGGACGCTCTCGATTGTGATCGCGGCGGTGGCGGGGATTGTGTTGTATGTTGTGAATCGGCTGGGAAGGAGCGAGGAATAATGCTCTCCGCCGCCGTCGCGAAATCGTTTGCGGGATTTCAACTCGACGTGGAGTTGAACTGCGAGCCAGGCCTTACCGTTTTGTTCGGACCGAGCGGAGCAGGGAAGACGCTGACGCTCAACTCCATCGCGGGACTTGTTCGTCCCGATGCCGGACGGATTCTGCTGGGCGGCGAAATCCTGTTTGACGCGCAGCGCGGCGTGCATTTGCCGGCGCGCCTGCGCGGAGTCGGCTACGTTTTTCAGAACGACGCCGTGTTTCCGCACATGACCGTCGAGGAGAATCTGCTGTTTCCGCTCGCCCGCATGGGCGCGATCGAAAGGTGGCGGCGTTGTCACGCGCTGCTCGAGGCTTTTCACTTGACCCCGCTGGCGTCGCGCGATCCGCGCGGGCTCTCGGGCGGCGAGAAGCAACGCGTGGCGATCGCGCGCGCGCTGGCCGCGAGTCCGCGCCTCTTGTTGCTGGACGAGCCGGCGCGCGGACTCGATGCCGAACTGCGGGCCGACCTTTATTGGATTCTCGGCCGGGTCCTGGAGGAATACCGCATTCCGATTTTGTTGGTGACGCATGACCGTGACGAAAGCTTTCGCCTCGGCGAACGCCTGGTGATTTATCGCGGCGGAAAAATCGTGCAGCAAGGATCGGCGGAAGCGATCTTTGCCGCGCCACGCGACGCCGCCGTGGCGCGATTGTTGGGATACGGCAATGTTTTTCCGGCGACGATCGAGCATCTTGATCCCGGCGCCGGTATTTCCCGCCTGCGTGCCGGCCACGTCACGCTGGCCGTCGATTATTTGCCGGGACGCCTGCGGAACGATCGCGTGGAGTTTTGCATTCCACCGCATGCGGTCCGCATTGGTCCAGCGGCGGAAAACCAAGTGATCGCCGACCTGGTGAGCGAAGCGCGATTGCCCTCCAGCGTGCGTCTTACGTTTCACATTGCCGATCTGGGCGATTTGGATTGCGAAGTATCGCGCGAAAAATATGCGGAGCTCGGCCTTTCATCCTCACGCCGCGCCGCGCTGGCCTTGCCGCGCGCCGCCATCCACGTTTTTGAAAAAGGAAACGCATGAAGACACTCGCGGAATACCTCGAAGACGCCGCGGTCTCGCACGGACACTTGTGCGCCGGTCAAATTCTCGGCGTGCGATTGGCGATGGCCGCGCTCGAACGCCTGGGAATTTCCGATCCGCGCGGCGCGGACCGCAAGCGTCTGGTCACGTTTGTCGAAATCGACCGCTGTGCCACCGACGCCGTGAGTCTCGTCACCGGATGCCGCTTGGGCAAGCGCGCGCTGAAGTTTCGCGACTTCGGAAAGATGGCCGCCACATTTTGTGACCTGACTTCGGGACGTTCGCTTCGCGTCTCCGCGAAGGAATCATCGAAAGATCGGGCCCGCGAACTTTTTCCGCATCTCACGAATAAGAACGAACAACAAATGGCCGCGTACCGCGAAATGTCCGACCAAGACCTTTTCGAATTTTCGTGGGTCAAAATCGAAATTCCTCCCGAGGATTTTCCGGGATATAAGCCGCCGGTGCGCGTGGTCTGCCAAAACTGCGGAGAGGGCGTCAGTTTCAAGAGAGAAGTGGTGCGCGACGGCCGGACCCTATGCCGGTCCTGCGCGGGGGAAAGATACTACCAAGTTTTGTAGCGATTGGCCCCCCTTTAGTACTACAAGATCCAGCCCAAATCTGCTTGCGTGTGCAGCAGTTTTAGGAGTACCATAGGCTCGTCTAAAGATTGCGTAAAAGGACGGCTCGGCAAGCTAATTTGAAAGTCTCGGACGTTGCCGCTTGCTTTTAGAACTATCGGTTGCGTTTGGGAGAGTAGCCCCACTTTTTTGCACAGTGTCTTGCCTAGCGGTTCGGAAAGGTGTCTCCCATGCCAGGGGTGGCCCTCTTTGTAGACCATGAGAACATTTTCATCGGTCTAAAAGAGATGCTGGGTCTACGCGCGCCCGACCGCGGCGACGCAGCCGCCAAGGCTGCGTACCAGCAGCAAAACCAGTCCCTCGCCGCCACTCTGGCCACCGGCCTGCGCCGGGAAGTAGAAAGAATCGGACCGTTGCGCGTGGCGTTTGCCGTGGCGAACTTTTCGCAATTCGATTTTTTCCATCATCCCGGAATTTACGCGCAGTGCGGCATCGATCCTCGCTACAACCTTTCCGGACGAAACTCCGCCGACACGTTTCTTCAGACGCTTGTGAATGAATCGTTGAGCGACCCGCGCTACAACGACATGGAGATGTACGTGTTGGTCACCGGCGACGGCGGCTACTTTCAGTTGGTCTCCGACCTGTTGAAAAAGCAAAAGCAAGTGCATGTGTGGGGCGTCAGCGGACACACCAGCCGCTTGATGGAAGGATTTGCCGGCTTGGCGCTGAACGTTGGATACGTCGACCGTCTGGTGGATTTCGCCGCGGTGAAATTGGCCGCCGCCACGGGACACAAGTCGCTGCGTCCGTACACGGGCTCGTCGTCGGCCAGCGGTGTGACGCCGGCGTTCGGCACCAGTTTGGGTTCGCTCGGCCGCGGATCCTCCGACTACTCGACAGCGGTTCCCACGCCGCTGCCCAGCCCGCCGCCGCGCACCGGATACACGCCTCCGCATGGTGTACCGGTGACGCCTTCGCACGGCATGCCGGCGCCGTACACGTCGGCGCCGTATACACCGTCACATGGGATCGCCTCGCAAGGATTCACTCCTGCGCATGGACTGGCGATTCCACCGGGCTACACGCCGTCGCAAGGCTTGGCGATTCCGCCATCGATGCGCGGTGGAACGGCGCTGAGCGATTTGCAAGTGCTCACCGCCACGTTTCACGAATTTCTTTCCGCGCAGCGCCTGGATTTTCTTTCGCCGCGCTTGTTTCTCGATTTCCTCGAGAAGAGCCGCCTGGGTGGTCCCGACGACGCGTCGCGCAATCGCTATCTCGGCGAAGCGCTGCAAATCGGCGTGCTGAAGGAAGAAAAAGTTTGGCTCGGCGACCGCGAAGGTTTGCGCGTGCTGCCGAATCCGTCGCACGAAGTGGTGACGCACTATCGCCAGGTTCGCGACAACCTGTTTGGACCGGCGCTGGTGAAGCCGCTGCATCCCACCGATAGTTTCCGGCCGAAGCGCAGCTTCATCGTGTCGTCGATCTTGCGCGCGGCGCCGCACCTCGACGCCGACGAAGTGCATCGCTGGCTCGATTGGTTCGTGTCGCGAGGCGCGCTGATTTCCACCTACGAGCGCCTGCCGCGCGACGTGCAAGCCGCCAACATTTTGAAGATGAATCCCGACCATCCGATGGTCCAGGCGGTATTGGCCGAAGCCGTTTGGGTGCGCGTGTCGACGCCGCTTTTGGTCCTGACCGTGGCGACCATGTTGAGTGCGCCGAAGCGTCCATGGGTGGCGCTGTCGTTGTTGCTGCGTCACATCGGCGATCTCGTCCCGGTGTCGCGCGAGGATTTGCGAATGGCCATCGGTCAAGCGCTGGAGCGCGGATTGCTGGTGAAGCGCGAGTATCCGAATCCGCGGCGCGCCGAACCGACCAGCGGCGTTTTTCTCGGTGAATCTCCCGATGTCGCGCAGATTCTCGACTTGGCGCGCGAGTTTTTGAGCCGCTCGGTGGAACTGTCGCGTCCCACGGGTCAGGTGCCGATTTCGTTTTTGATCCAGCAGTGCGCGGGCGCCGGTTTGTGCGAAGGCGACTTCGATCGCATCAAAGACTGGATCACGATTCTCGAAAAAGCCGGCATGTTGCTGCTCCGCGGAGTCGCGCATCCCGCGCTGCAAGGGCAAACCATGACGGTGGTTTCACCCGACAGCTCCCGCTGCCGTGCGTTTCTCGGCGCGGAACTCACCGAAGTCACGCCGAGTGACGGCGTGGCGTTGGCGCTCTCGGAAGCGGAGATGGCCGCGATCAGTCCGGGCGCGGGAGAGTTGTTGGAGGAGTTCGCAGACCTTCCCGGTGGACTGCGCACGCCGCCCGGAGGCGTCCCGTTGCGCGCGGCGGCGCGCGCTCCCGAAGGTTCGGCGCCTTTAAACAAAGAAGCCCCCAAACCCGAAGCGGCGGATTCGGTCGCCGGCGCCAACACGAACGATCCTCCCGAATAGCAATCGTGCCGGAACCCGTGAAACAACTCAAACTGGAACCACTCGAACTTCTAGATCTTTCGAAGTGCTCGTCGGTGTCCGACATTGTCGGCGCGATGTCGCGCTGTTCGTTCGGTGCGCGCATGCTGGGCGAAGTCGCCGCGACGCTCACCGAATGGATCGCCAGCGGACGCCCGCCGCTCTGCATCTACGACGGAAAGTCCGACACGCCGCTCGGTCAACTGCTGCAATCGATGATCCGCCGCAAATGGCTCTTGGGCATGATGACGCCCGGCGAATACGCGCGCACGATTGCGCCTGGTGGACGGCTTCTGGTCGTCGGCGGATTTTCCGAGCGCGACGAGCAAGCGTTGTTCGAGCGTCCCGAGGACGCGATCTACATCAACGCCTACGATCTCGCGAAGCCGGGGCAAGTGCGCGACGGTTGGTATCCCGGCGCGGTGTTTTCCGATCCGCGCTTCGTGATGCCGGTGCTGAATCGCGTGTTGGAAGATCGCTTGGGCGGAGGGAAACTCAGCAAAGTCGCGGGGCTGATCTCCGATCTCGAACAGTATGGCGGGCTCGCCGCGGAAGTCGCGCAAGGCGCGAAGACTTTCAAGGCGATGGTGGAAGACAAAGACTGCTTCGTCTTCTTCACCATGTCGGGCGCGATGACCATCGCGAAAATGGGCTTGGTGATCTGCGACATGATCGATCACGGCATGGTGCAAGCGCTGGCCTCGACGGGCGCGCTGATGGCGCACGGCCTCGTCGAGAGCGTGGGCTTGAAGCATTACAAGTACGATCCCTCCAAGGGCGACGCGGAGCTTGCCGCGGCGCGCCTGAATCGCGTAACCGACACGCTTGAGCCGGAATCGAATCTCGATCACATCGAAGGCGTGCTCGACGATTTGCTGAACGGCTTTGAAGCGGGCCAACCGTTTAGTCCCGTGATTTTGAATCGCATGATCGGCGAGGACTTGGCGCGGAAACATCCCAACGATCGCGGCATTCTGAAATCGGCCTTCCAGAAAAACGTGCCGGTGATGGTGCCGGCGTTCGTGGACTCGGAAATCGGCAACGACGTTCACGTCCACAATCGCAAGCGCGAGCGCGACGGGCGCCGGCAGCTTGTGATGGACATGGAGTTGGACACGCGGCTACTTGTGGATCTCGCGACCACGCACAAGCGCGCGGGGATTTTCACGATTGGCGGCGGAGTTCCGCGCAACAACGTGCAGAACGTCGCGCCGCTTGTCGAAATCATGAACGAGCGCATGGGATGGTCGATGCCCGATTGTAAATTCCGCTACGGCTGCCGCATTTGTCCCGACCGGATGCACTACGGCCATCTCTCCGGGTGCACGTATTCGGAAGGAATGAGCTGGCGCAAGTTCGACACCGCGGGAATGTTCGCCGAGGTCCACGCGGACGCGACGCAAGTGTGGCCATTCTACGTGAAGTACGTTTTGGAATAGATTTCACGCAGGAATTGCACCGGGTCGACGATCGCAATCTGATGGTCGAGGCGATGCAATCGAGCGCCTTCCGGGCTCTTGGGATCGGCGAGGTCGAGAAGATCGGCGTCTCGGGTTACGAGGTAGTCCGCGCGAGCCGCCAAAGCCAAATTTAGGTACGGTTCATCTTTCGGGTCGCGAGGGTACTGGAAAGCCCGAGGAACCTCTGCGATGTATGTCGAGGACGCCTTTAGCCCGGTCAATAGCTCGTCCACAAAGCCGGCGGTCAACGCAGGAAATTTTCGCTGCAGCACCGGTCGCGCCAGCACATCGCGTATTTCCGTCAGAATCTCGTCGCTGAGAAAAAGTCGGATGGCGCCGGTGTTGGCCAAGCCGATACAAATTCCGGCGGGGCTGTCCTTTCGCGCGGCACCCTGAAGGAAAACCATGCAATCGAATACCGCGCTAGGGCGTGAATCGCCGGACATCGCGGGGTTGTCTTCCAAGCTATTTGCGGGCCGCTTGAAAGAGGCGAACTAGTTCGTCGTCGCTAATTCCGGATGCCCGAACCTGCTCGCGAAAAGGAGCTAGGATCTCGTCCAGCGGTCTCGGTCCGCCGAGATCCCGCCGCAGGAGATTCGAAATGTAGTCCTCCCGTTTGACTCCGGCGCCGTTTGCTCGGACGTCGAGGATTGCCAGGAGATCATCAGGAACGGGAACTTCGAGAACATGCGCCATAACCGGTGTCCTCCTTTCGCGAGGCAACTATAGATTACCAAACAATCATGCGGAGGTTACGACAACAGCTTATTCAAGCCATTCAGCGCCGCGACCTTATACGCCTCCGCGAGCGTCGGGTAATTGAACACCGCGTCGCGGAAATACTCGGCCGTTCCGCCCAGCGCCATCACGGCTTGGCCGATGTGTACCAGTTCCGTGGCGCCTTCGCCCATGATGTGCACCGCCAGCACCTTGTGCGACTCGCGGTGAATGATGATCTTAAGCATTCCGCGAACGTCGCCGATGATTTGTCCGCGCGCCAATTCGCGGTAACGCGCCAGTCCCGTTTCGAACGGGATCTTTTGTTCGGTGAGTTTCTGTTCCGTCGGACCCACGTAGGAAATCTCCGGCACCGTGTAGACGCCGAAGGGTAGCGTCTCGGTCATGTGGCACACCGGAGCGCCAAACGCGTGACTCGCCGCTTTGCGCCCTTGCTCCATCGACGTCGCGGCGAGCATCGGGAATCCGATCACGTCGCCCGCGGCGTAAATGTTTTCCACGGCCGTCTGGTAATTCTCGTTCACCGGGAGCCGGCCGCGATCGTCGGCTTGCAGTCCGGCGGCGGCCAAGTTCAATCCATCGGTATTGCCTTGACGCCCGGCCGCGAACATCACGAAGTCCGCGCCCATTTCTTTGCCCGATTCCGTGTGCAGCTTCACGCGGCCCTCGGGCGTGGCTTCAATGTTCGAGACGCGCTCGCCGAAACGCATCACGATGCCTTCGTCGCGCATGTGGTACATCAAGCCGTCTTCGATTTCGTGATCGAGGAATTCGAGCGGGCGCTGGCGTCCATCGATCAGCGTGACACGGACGCCCAGCACCTGGAACATCGTGGCGTACTCGGTGCCGATGATACCCGCGCCGACGATCGTGAGGTTCTTGGGCAGCACCTTGATCTTCAGCAAGTCGTCGCTGTTGAGAATCGTGGTGGCGTTGAATTCGATTCCCGGCGGTTGCGCCGGATACGTGCCCACGCAGATCACGATCTTGTCCGCTTCCAGCATGCGCATGCTGTCGTTGCACGTGACCATGATGCGGTGCTGATCGATGAAGCTGGCGGCGCCGGAAACCATCTCCACGTCGTTGCGATTGAGCTGGTTGCGCACCACTTCGATCTCGTTGCGGATCACCAGGCCGGTGCGCAGCATCAGATCGGCCATGGTGATCTTGTCTTTCACGCGATAGGAAGCCCCGTAAATCTCGCGCTGGCGGATTCCGGCCAAATACAGCACCGCTTCCCTGAGAGTTTTACTCGGGATGGTGCCTTGCGAAATACACGTGCCGCCGACCATCTCGGTTTTCTCGACCACCACCACGCGTTTTCCGAGTTTGGCGGCGGCGATCGCGGCTTTTTGTCCGGCGGGTCCCGAGCCAATCACCACCATGTCGAATTCGGCCATAGCGACTAAATGATATCCGAATTTGACCGCAATCTTCGGATAGAGCGCGAGTTCATGGGGGTTTCATAATGGCATTCGAGCGTAAAATTACTAAGGAGAACGCCTGTGAATCGAGAATCGCGTTTCTGGCGCGCCGTGACCCAACGGGACGCGCGTTTTGATGGTCAATTCGTTTACGCCGTGCAGACCACTGGTGTGTATTGCCGGCCGTCGTGTCCGTCGCGGCGTCCGCTGCGAGAGAGCGTGCAGTTTTTCGCGGAACCCGGGGCGGCCGAGCGCCGCGGATTTCGCGCCTGCCTGCGATGCGGGGGCCGCCGCGAGGAGTCCGCGCGGCAGATGGCCGCTTACATCGACAAACACTTGGAAGACGAAACGCGCATCACGCTGGCCGCGTTAGCGAAAGTCTTCGGGAAGAGTCCATTTCACTTGCAGCGCGTTTTCAAACGCGCCATCGGCGTGAGTCCGCGCGAGTATGCGGAGGCGCGCCGGCTGGGACAGTGGAAGAAGCATTTGCGCGGCGGCCGCGACATCGCCGGCGCGACGTATGAAGCAGGCTACGGGTCTTCTAGCCGGTTATACGAAAGGGCCTCTGCGCGACTCGGCATGACGCCCGCGGTGTATGGCCGCGGCGGCGAAGGAATGCACATCGACTACGTGATCGCCGACGCGCCGCCCGATTCCAAGCTGGGCCGCGTGCTGGTGGGATTCACCGAACGTGGCGTCTCCGCCGTGTACTTGGGGGTCGCCGCCAAATCGCTGGAAGCGGAGTTGCGCCGCGAGTATCCGCGCGCCGAAATTCGCCGCGCTGCGAACAACGCGTGGGCCCGAGCGATCGTTGAATACCTGCGCGGGCGACACACGCAGCTCGATCTGCCTCTCGACCTCGCGGCGACCGCGTTTCAGATGCAAGTGTGGCGCGAGTTGCAGCGCATTCCACGCGGGACGACTCAGACGTACACCCAAGTGGCGCGCAGTATCGGCAAGCCTGCGGCGGTGCGCGCCGTGGCGCGCGCGTGCGCCGGAAATCCCGTGTCGGTGGTCGTGCCGTGCCATCGCGTGGTGCGCGCGGACGGAAACTTGGCGGGCTATCGCTGGGGATTACGCCGCAAGGAAGCGCTGTTGTCGCAAGAAAAAACCAGGAACTGATTTCGGACCCCTGCTGTATGATGGGGCGCGGAGGCAGGGGCTCAACCATGAAATGTTTCCAGCGTGTCGGGGTGTGTGCGGCATTTATTCTTCTTCTTTCCGTCTCGGCGTTCGCCGACAACAGTGTTACGCCGAACGGCATGAGTTTTCTCGCCGTGGTGGGCGGAGCGAATCCGGCCGCGCAAAACTTCGCGGTGTCGCCGTTCTCGGCGTCTGGTGCATGGACCGCCCAGACCGACGGCGCGCCGTGGATCAGCATCTCGACAACCAGTGGCGCCGGCAACGGGACCATCGTCGTGTCCGTCACCACCGGATCGCTCGCCGCGGGCGCGTATTCGTCTACGGTGAACGTGACGTTCGCCGGCGACCCGCGCCAGTACGCGCAAGCTGTGCAGTTCAACGTGGCGCCGAAGCAGGTTACGTTCACGGCGAACCTTGGTGGAAGCAACCCGGCGTCGCAGACATTGCAGCTTTCTTTCGCGAGCGGTGGAACCACGAATGTGAATTGGAGCGCCACGGTCAACACGACTACCGGCGGCGCCTGGCTCAGCGTGTCGCCTGCATCCAGCTCCAGTACGCCCGGCTCGACTGGGACGCTTACCGTGTCGGCGACGGTCGCCACGCTGGCCGTCGGAACCTACACAGGCACGATCACGCTTGCCGGCGGCGCGTTTTTCACCGGCGGAATGAACAACGACACTGTAATTCCCGTGCAACTGAACGTCACCACGCCGGCTTTCCAGTTGTCGCCAACATCGACAACGTTAACCGGAACGCCGGGAGGTCCCGTCGTGCAATCGCAGCCCGTCGCCGTCACGGCGTCCCAGGCGTGGGTCGCCACGGTCACCGCGACCACGGGAGGCAGTTGGCTCTCCACGACGCCGACATCGGGCAACGGCAATGGATCATTCACCGTCAATGCCGATCCATCGAAACTACAAGCAAGTTCCACGCCGTACACGGGAACAATTTCCATCGGCCCCAGCGCGCAAAACAGCACCGCGGTGCCGGTGACCTTCGGCGTAACGTTTTTGGTGAGCGGCTCGGCGATCACCGTCGCGCCCACCCAGCTCGCGTTCAATGTCACCGCGGGTAACACCGTAAAAACGATGCAGACGGTTGCCGTCACAACAACGCTGCAGTGGACGCCGACCGTCAGATCAACCAGCGGCGGTAATTGGCTTTCGGTGCAAACCGCCGCGCCGTCGCCAACCACCGGCAACGGATCGTTCACCGTGGTCGTCGATCCATCGCAAATCACGGGCGGACCCGGCCAGTACACCGCGACCCTTTCGGTGGCGCCGCCCACGGGCACAGGCGTCACGATTCCCGTGACGTTGACCGCCGGCGCGGCGACCATTTCCGTTACGCCCACCACGCTCTCGTTCCAGCAAGTGCAAGCCGCCACGCCCGCCGCCGCGAAGACCGTGATGCTTTCGGCCACTCCCGCCGTGGGCTCGTGGAGCGTCGCGACGACCAACATGCCGTCGTGGCTCAGTGTGTCGCCGAACTCCGGCAGCTTCGGTCAAACGGCATCGATTTATCCGAACGCATCGTCGATGTCGCTCGGTCCCGGCTCGTATCAAACCACCGTGACATTTGCCGACTCCAATGGATCGCCGACATCGCTGGCGGTGCAAGTTGTATTGACCGTTACCGCGCCCACTGGCGCGCCGGTCTTGGCTGTGTTGCCCACGACGATCATCGTCACCGGGGGTGTTGCCACGACGCCGCTGCCAGTGTACGTCCAGATCTCGAATAATGGCGGAGGCACGCTGAATTGGCAGGCCACACTCAGTGTGGTGTTTTTGTTGAACGGGCAGTCAACACCTCTGAGTCAAGGGTCGGGCACTGCTACTCCGGGCTCGCCGTCGATCATCAATCTCCGTCTTCCGAATCTGCCGGGCGGCTTGTATGCCGGCAATCTTACGTTCACCGCGGGTACGCAAACTCAAACGGTGCCGATCATTTTCCAGGAGAGCAATATTGTCTACAGGGTGCCGGAAACCGGCTTTTCGTTCTACATGACGGCCGGTGGGACGCCGCCGCCTCCCCAAACGTTGTATATCCAAAATCCTCTGTCGAGCTCGCAGATTTTCACCATCGCGCAGGAGCGTGGACAAGTTCAGGAAACGATCACCTCTCCGGTACCCATCGCTGCCGGCAACGCCGGCTCGGCGACGATCACTGTGCCGGCGTCCGCGTCGAGTTTGGCGGCGGGCGAGTACGACTCGACGTTCGTCATCAGCGAGCAGAACGCGCCGTCCACTGAAGTGCTGGTGCAACTGCACGTGCTGCCGCCGACCGCGCCTCCTGGACCCAGCGCATATCCGCTGGGATTCGCGCTGACGCCCACGGTGCTGACGCAGAGCGTGCAGTTGTCGGCTGCCAACGCGTCGTCGCTTCCGTTCACCCTGAGCGTGTCGACGCTTTCGGGTGGAAACTGGCTCACCGCGACTTCCACGTCGACGCAACTCGGCGCCACGGGGGCTACGGTGAACGTTGCCGCATCGGCGTCGTCGCTGCCCACCACGCCGGGCGTTTACCAGGGAACGGTGACCGTCTCGTATCCCACGATTCCCTCGTCGCAAGACATTACGGTATTTCTCGTGATTCCGAAAAACAGCGGCACGCATCCGGAAATCACGCGCGGCGCGTCGGGACTGACGTGTACGCCGGCGCAAATGATCATGGCGCTGCGCGGGCTCGGCAGTAATTTCAACTCAACCGTGGGATATCCGGTGAACTTGGAAGCGCAGTTGATCGACGATTGCGGAAATCCGATCACCAGCGCAACGGTGATCGCGGGTTTCTCCACCGGCGATCCGGCGTTGTCGCTTTCGCTGATCGGCACGGGCATTTACGGCGCTACGTGGACGCCGCTGTCGGCCAATCCCGCCACGGTGACGATCACCGGCATCAACGCGGGATTCACCACGGTCACGGGAATCGTGCCGGGCACCGTGGGCGCAAACGCCACGCCGCCGCCGGTGATTTCGGCGAACGGATTTGTGAACGGCGCGAGCTTTACACAGAACGGTCAAGTGTCGCCGGGCGCAATTGTTTCGTTGTTTGGATCGAACTTAGCGACCGGTAACAACGGCAACAGCGGATTCCCGCTACCCACCACGCTCGGCGGAATCAAGGTAACGATGGGCGGTGTGGATACGCCGCTCTTCTTCGCCGGCAACGGACAAGTCAACGCGCAGGTGCCGACGACCCTCACGCCCAATTCCCAGATTTCGGTGCAGGCGCGCGGTTTCAGCGGCAACACCGAAATGCTCGATTCGGTGCCGGCCAGCTTGTTCGTGCAAGCGACCACGCCGGGCATTTTCCTAGCGCCGGAGACCAACTTGCCGAATCAAGGCGCGATCCTGAACAATCCCGGATTGCAAGTGATCGACGCGTCGCATCCCGCAACCGCCGGCGACGTGATCACGATCTACTGCACAGGATTGGGCGCGACGAATCCGTCAGTGCCGACGGGTCTTGCAGCGCCGAGCACGCAGCCGCTTGCGCTGGTTACGAGTCCTGTGACCGTCACGTTCGGCACGCAAACCACACCGGTGATCCCGCAATTCGTGGGACTGACGCCGGGTCTGGTTGGTTTGTATCAGGTGAACGTCGCGGTTCCCGCAGGATTGCAAGCGAGCAACGCCGTGACGGTGGTGTTGAATCAGAATGGTCTGACCAGCAACGCCGCGACAATCGCGGTGCACTAACTGCGAAGTCCTGAGTGCTGAGTCCTGAGTGCTGAGTCCTGAGTGCTGAGTCCTGAGTGCTGAGTCCTGAGTGCTGAGTCCTGAGTGCTGAGTCCTGAGTGCTGGGTCCTGAGTGCTGAGTAAAGAGCGCTGAGTCCGAGTTTTTCACTCAGCACTCAGGACTCAGCACTCAGCACTCCTGATTTGCCTTGGAGCGCCTATTGCACCGCGATGGTCACGGTGTTCGACGGCGTGCCGCCTTGGTTCAGAATCACCTGCACGTTGTTGCCGGACGGCGCGCCCGCCGGCACTTGCAGGTTCACTTGATAAAGTCCCACAAAGCCCGGTGACAGTCCGGCGAAACTCACCGGCGCGTTGACGCCGCCGACGGTCGCCGTCGGCGTAACGACGACGGTCGACAAGTTTACCGCCGATGCCGCCGCGCCCGAGGCTGGGCGATTCGTGACGTCGCCCAACCCGGTGCAGTAGATCGTCAGATAGTCCACGCCTTTCACCGCGGGTCGCGATTGCGCGCCGGGAATGCTGGCCGCCGCGGCGGCGAACAACACGGTGTTGGCAATTTGAATCGCGCCTTGTCCGCTGCCCGATTGATTAATCGTGTAAATCGTCGGCGCGGCGGCCGTTAGGTTCAGTGTCACCGGCGGTCCGGTGACGCCAAACGCCGTCACCGTCGCCGAAGCCGAAGTTGCGCCGAGCAATTCCCACGGCATCTGGAAATTGATCTGCGTCGCCGAGACAAAAAACAGAGGCACCTTGATCGGACCGACGGCCGCCTTGCCGTTACGGCCACTCTTCGTCGACGGCGGACTCGTGATCAGCAACGACGTGTTGCTGTCGGCGAGTGATGTGGGCAGCGGCAGCAGTGTTGCCACTACGGTCTGCAATCCCAGGAAATTTCCGTAGAGACTCGTGGCGCCGCCGGGCACCGGCGTTCCCGCCGCCGCCGACCCAACGAATCCGCCGACATTCGGCGCGGGAACGCCGATTTGATTGATTGTGATGGAACCGCCTGTTACGCTCAGCAGCTGCGTCAACGGCGAAGTCGAGCCGGAAAACGCGCCGACGCCGATTTGAATACTGCCGCTTCCTTGTCCCGAAGTCGTCGACGCGGAAACGCCTCCGCTCGGAACCACCGACCACGGACATCCGGGACTTGTGGTGACGGAAATGATATTCGTTCCCGGTAGCGGCCCGAAGTCGAGCGCCGACGGCGACCACGAATACGTACACCCGCTGCCCGCTTGCTGCACGGTGATGGTTTGCGTGCCGATGCTGATCGCGCCGCTTCGCGAGGTCGTTCCGGTGTTTTGATCCGACGTGAACGAGATTGCTCCGCTGATTGTCGAAAGATGGATCCAAGGCGTTGTTGTCGACGGACTAAGCGGACACCCCGCCGGTTCGCTGAAGATCGGCACAACGGTGGCGTTGGTGATGTTCGGCGCGGACGCAATCAGACTCGTGCCCGGCGCATAGACGCACGGCGCCGTTCCGAGCACGCTGTTGAAACACGCCGCGAATCCATTGATCGTGCCGCCGCCGCAGCCGGAGCCGGAGCCGAAGGAACATTGGCTCGCGCCGACAATGCATATTCCACCCGAAGGAAGCAGCGCGAGCGCCGAGCCCGAATCGTTACCCGATCCGCCAAAGAACGTGCTGCTGACCAGCGGCGCCGCCGTACTGTTGGTGATCGCCGGCCCCAGGATTGTCAGGAAAGCGTCGCTTTGTCCGCCGGCATTCGATCCCTGGTAGGCATTGAGAATCGGAAAATTGAATGAACTGGTGTCGCCGGTCAAATAGGCGAGACCCGTAGGGCCCACCGCGACGCCGCTACAGGAATCGTTGCCGCTGCCGCCAAAAAACGTGCTGGAAAATGCGGGCGGCGTGCCCGACGTGTTGAACAGCGGAGGGCCGGAGTCCGCGATGGTCGCGAGGAAGCAATCGCCACCTCCGCCGTAAAGGAGTTGCTGCGGACTCTTGGTGGGAAAATTCGCGGACGCCGTGCTGCCCGCGACATAGATCGTGTTGTTGGGCCCAATGGCCACGCTGTAGCCAACGTCGTTACCGCTGCCTCCCAGCAGCGTGGAAAATGCCAGGCCGCCGGGCACAATAAACTTGGTGATGAAGACGTCGGATCCGCCATTGTTCAACGGCTGAATGTTGCCGGGCGTGATGGGAAAACTCACCGACGTGGTTCCGCCGGTGACGATCGGGTTGCCGGTGCTGTTGACCGCCACCGAATATCCTTGGTCCGCGCCCGGTCCGCCGAGATACGTCGAGTAGATCAAGCCGTTCACCGGTTGAATCGTCGGCGGATTGAAAACAGAGAGAAACGCGTCGGACGCGCCGCCCTGGAACGTCGCTTGAAACGGCGACATCGTGGGGAAATTCGTGGACGCCGTACCGCCGGTCAAAAAAACGCGCCCCAGCGCGTCGACGGCGATCCCGTTGCACGTGTCGTTCGCGCTTCCACCCAGATAGCTGGAGTACGTCACGCCATTGCCGTTGGCGTTGAGATGCGTGAAGAAACAATCTGAGCCGCCGGCGTTCGCCGACTGGAACGGCGCGATGCCCGTGGACAACGGGAAATTCGTCGACACCGTGACGCCCGCGATCCACGGCGTACCGTCGGGGGCCAGCGCGATGCCGTTGACCTGATCGTCGCCGCTGCCGCCGATGTAGGTGGAGTACACGATCGTCAGACCGTTCTGGCTCATCTTCGTGACGAAGCCGTCGGCTCCGCCGTTCGCCGTGCCCTGAAACGCGCCGCGCGTTGGGAAGTTGCTGGAAGTGGTGACGCCCGCCATGAAGAGATTTCCGGAAGCATCCACCGCGATTCCGTTGACCTGATCGCTGCCGCTGCCGCCGAGGTACGTGAAGAGTTGCAGGGAAGGATCGATCACCAGCGTGCGGGTGCGATCATACTCCTCAACCTTGAAGCCCACGCGATTCTCGCCCAGAAGCGCAAACTCGCCGCGCACCAAGCGGCGCTGTCCGCCGACACTTTGGTAGATGACCGGCGCGTTTTGGCGGATCTCGCCTCCCGGCGTATCCATGAACAAGCGCCCGGAAACTCCCAAGTGCATGCGCGTAACGCCTTCGAACTCCAGCGCGATCGACGCGACCTCGGCGCCCGGCGCCACTTCCAGGTCGTACTCGAAACTGCGCTGATCGCCGTGGAACACCAAGTCGACGCCCGGCGAAAAATCACGATAGCGCAGACGCGAGTAATGCGGTACGTCGATGAGCCACTTCGCGGGATCGTTGCCGATCAGGTAATTTACTTTGCCGGAAAGCGCGTCTCGGGCGTCGGCGACCGGTTGCGATCCGCGCGGCAGCTTCAGCCGCATCGCGGGATGCTGGTTGCCGTCACGCGACTCGAACACCGCGGCGTCGCTGGTGAGCGCCAAGCGGAATCCCGGCGCATTCGAAATGAATTTCACCGTCGCGTCGGCTTGTCCGCGATTCACTTCAAAACTGAGCGGCAAATGCCCGAACGTTTCCAGAAGTTTTGCTTTATTCAGCGCGCCGGAAGGACGCGGGCGAATTTGCCGGACCAATCCAACGGAGAGAACCACGAGAAGGAAAAACGTCACAACCCCGACTGCTGCTCGCGACTTGAGCATGTAAGCCTCCGCATCATTGTCTCTAGCCCCGGGGGATTGATGCGGAGTGTAACAGAGGAGGGCAGCCGCGGCAATGGTGCCAAACGGCTGCCCCTTTTGAAGGCGGAATTTTGGTGGGTTCTAGTGCGGATGATCTTGCGGATAGATCGGGCCGACATAGCTCGGCCAGAAGAACGTGGTGCGCGGCGTCCAATGCGTGGAGTCCGCGATGTTGAGGCCTGCGTCCATCGTCACGTTGGAGACGATGGAGTGCACGCCTTTCACGCCGGCCACCGAGTACAGCATGTCGTCGAGGATCATGGGATTCGGCTCGCCGCCCGCGAGGGTCACTTGTCCGCGATAGACCATGATGGTCAGCGGCGCGTACAGATTGCTGTATCCGTTTTCGGCGATCGTCCAGGCGACGTCCTTGCGGACTTTATCGTCGTCGGTGGGTCCGCCGATCACGGTGATGTAGTTGGCCACGCGCGAGGCCCAGGGATATTTGCGGAACTTGTTTTCGATATCCCAGGCGTCCGACAGTTTGTTCACCGATCCGCTCAGCGTGACGACGCAATCGTCCACCGAGACGGTGACGGTCTTGTACTTGGCGACGTCCTTTTCGAGCGAGGCCGCTTCCGGTGCGCTGCAACGCTGCGCGAAAGCCGCCGTTGCAGCAAAGACGATGATTGCCGCGAGAGCCAAAAGTCTGGTGTTCTTCATAAACACCCCCTACGAGTTAGACAACCACTCGCCGCTAAACGTTTCCCGAGGGAAATGCCCATCGGTTTCCCACTAAGTACCCATCATTTCGCTACTAAGTACTGATCCTGGGACTGAAGTGCCATAATCTAAGCCATGCGACTGGTCACTTTCTCGCTCTTCATTGTGCTGTGCGGCGCATTTACCGCGCAGGCGCCGCCTGCCGTTCCCCAAGTTGAATGCACATCGCCGGAAAAACCGTTCGTGCACACCACGCTCACCTTTGGCCGCGAGCGCAGTCTGGCCGCCAAACCGGGCACGGTCAGCGAACGCGAGTGGAAAGCGTTTTTGCGCGATGAAGTGACGCCGCGTTTCCCGAAGGGCTTTACGGTGTTCGATGGAAATGGTCAATACCGTCTGGCCAGTGGCCGGATCGTCCACGAAAAGTCGAAAGTGCTTTCCGTGCTCAACGACGGTTCGCCGGAGGTGCGCAAGAACGTCGCGGCGATCATTGCGGCGTACAAACAGAAATTTGAGCAAGAGGCGGTGCTATGGGAGACCGCGCATGTGTGCGCGGCTTTTGATTAACTATGAAGACGACACGCCGCAAATTTCTGAAGACGGCCGCCGCGGGAGCGATGATCCCCGCGACGCTGCCGATCCCGCAAGCAACTCTCCGGCCGCCGCGTATCGCCATTATTCGCCCGCGGGCAACCGCGGCGACGGCCGTGCTCGCGCGCGCCTTGAAGTCGCGCGGATGCGAAGTTTCCGAATTCACTAGCGATAAAGGCGTTTCGCGCGTCGACCAAAAGATTTTCGCGGCGCCCTTCGCCGGAATCGCCGAAGGCTTTGGGCTCACCATGACCGCCCCGGGAGAATTGTCGGTGGTCGGCGGCGATGCGCGCGGGCAGACCTACGGATTTCTTGAACTGGCGGATCGCGTGGAACATCTCGGGATGGACGCGTTCCATGCCATCGCGGTGGGGCCGCCGGTTTTGGATCACCCGACGAATCCCGTGCGCGCCGTCTCGCGGCTGTTTGTTTCGGATCACCACGACAAACCATGGTTCAACGATCGCGAAATGTGGCCCGAGTACTTCGAGATGCTGGCGAAAAATCGCTTCAACCGCTTTCATCTCGCGCTCGGCATCGGGTACGACTTCCTGCGCCAGGTCACGGATTGTTACTTTGTCTTCGCGTATCCTTTTTTCGTGTCGCCGCCCGGCTACAACGTGCGCGCGGTTGGTCTCAGCGATGCCGAACGCGACCGCAACCTCGAAACGCTGCGGTACATCTCGACGCTCGCCGGTGTTTTCAACCTGGATTTTCAGTTGGGAATTTGGACGCACGGATATCAATGGGAAAACAGCCCGCACGCGAATTTCACGATCGAGGGCCTGACGCCCGAGACGCATGCGGCGTATTGCCGCGACGCGCTGGCGATGATCTTGCGCGCGTGTCCGGCGATTACCGGCGTGACATTTCGAATTCATGGTGAGAGTGGAGTGGCGGAAGGAAACTATCCGTTCTGGCGAACGGTTTTCGAGGGCGTGGAGAAGTCGGGCCGGACGATCGAGATTGATCTGCATTCAAAGGGACTCGACGAAAAGATGTTGGCGACGGCGCTCGATACCAAAATGCCCGTCACGGTGTCGCCGAAATTCTGGGCCGAGCACATGGGAATGCCGTATCACCAGGCGGACATTCGTGAACTCGAGATTCCCAAGGGCGCGGCGAAGGGCCTGATGGCGCTCTCGACAGGCGAGCGCAGTTTCACGCGCTACGGCTACGCCGACTTACTGCGCGCCGACCGGAAGTATCGCGTGATCCATCGCATTTGGTCGGGCAGCCGGCGAATTCTCCTCTGGGGCGACGCCTCGACCGCCGCGCAATACTCGCGCGCGTTTGGATTTTGCGGAAGCGAGGGCGTGGACCTGATGGAGCCGCTCTCGTTCAAGGGTCGCCGCGGATCGGGCGTGGGATCGCGCTGCGGTTATGCCAGCTCTGAACCGGGTGCCTCATTGGAACCGCGCTGGGATTGGCAGAAGTTCTTGTACACGTATCGCATTTGGGGCCGCGCGATGTACAACCCGGCGTCTGCGCCCGGCGACGCGCGCCGTTTGCTCGCGACGCAATTCGGCAAAGCGGCCCCGGATGTGGAAACGGCTTTGGGGCACGCCACGCGAATCTTGCCGACGATCACGACGGCGCATTTGCCCTCGGCGGCGAACAACAATTACTGGCCGGAGATCTACACGAATCAGCCGATTGTGGCGCCGGGAAAAAATCAGTACAGCGACACGCCGTCGCCGAAAACATTCGGCAACACCTCGCCGCTCGACCCGCAGTTGTTCCTCACGGTGAATCAATGCGCGGCGGAAATTCTGAGCGGAGAGCGAAGCGGCAAGTATTCGCCTGTCGATGTGGCGCAGTGGATCGAAGGCGACGCCGCGGCGGCGCTCGAAAAACTGGCCGCAGCCGAGAAGAAGGGCGCGAAAAGCGTGGAGTTTCGCCGCCTGGCCGTCGACGTTCGCATTCAGGCAGGAATCGGACAGTTCTTTGCTTCAAAGTTACGCGCCGGCGTGTTCTACGCGATCTTCGCGACCTCTGGCGACCGGGCGGCGCTAGATGCAGCCGCGAAGCAATACCGGACTGCGATCGAAGCGTGGAAACAAACTGTGAGTTCGTCGCAAGGTGTGTACGCTGCTGACATCACGGCGGGAGAACAGCCGTGGCTGCGTGGAAATTGGGCCGATCGCATGCCGGCAATGGAGGCGGACCTTGCGGACATGCAGAGGACTGTCGTGCTCGTCGAGACTCACCCTGATGCCAGTGCATCAATCGCGCAGGTGCTCGCGGTGCCACGGATGCACGACCGCCCGTGCACGCACACGCCGCCGCTACCTTTTGCTCGCGGCGGCCCGGTTCCCATCGAGATGAAAGTGTTGGGCACGCAATCCGCGACCGCGACGCTCTGGTATCGCCACGTCAATCAAGCGGAGCGGTTTCAATCGGTGGCGATGGAACCGCGCGACGACGCGTTCCACGCGACGATTCCCTCGGAGTACACCGACAGTCCGTACTCGATCCAGTATTACTTTCAGGTGAAGGAAGGAAAGAACGCCTGGCTCTATCCCGGCTTTGCGCCCGGATTTGACCGGCCCTACTTCGTGACTGAACTCATGCTGTTGACTCGTTCGGCTCGCTAGGTGTAGGGTAAGATGGAGGAACGGATGGCAGATTGCCATCCAAAATTATGCGAGGACCAAGGTCGATCATCGAGATACCGCGGCAGTTGGCCTGTCAAGTGGACGCCATCGCAGGCGAAGGCAATCGCAGCAAGTTTGTCGCTGACATTGTCGGTCAGGAACTGCGCCGGCGGCGCCAGCTTGACGCCCTGCGCGCCTCGCGCGGAATCTGGAAGGACAAGGATCACCCCGACCTCGCTGCGATGGGAGAAGACGAATGGGTGAGGCGTCAGCGACGCGAGGGCGAGGCTCGATTCAAGCGGCTCCTTCGCAGCAGACGCAAACCTTAATCGGATGGATGTCTACCTGACGGACACGAACATCTTGATTGGCTCGATTCGCGGGCGCGCAGACCGGTTCGCTCTGCTGGACGAGATTGTCTCGTCAGGCGGACTGCTGGCTTGTTCCGTCATTACGGTCGGCGAACTTTACAGCGGCATGCGCGGTCATGAGAAAGCTCGGACGGAAAGGCTTCTGAAGGAAATGATTCAGTACGAAGTCACGCTCGAGATCGCGCGGCTCGCCGGCGACCTCAAGAACCGCTGGGCGTCGCGGGGCCGAACCCTCTCATTGCTGGACACGCTGATCGCCGCGACCGCCATCGTGCACGATCTAATCTTGGTGACAAGCAACGTGAAGGATTTTCCAATGCCCGAGTTACATCTCTATCCAGCGCGCTGACCGGCCCTAGGGTTGTTCAGCAAACAACGCCAGCTCCGTGATTTCCGCTTTCGCCGATTGTTGCGCGATGCGCAAACGCACGCGGCCGGCGGTCACGTTGCGGCCCAGGCGAAACAATCGGCGCGGGCCGATGCTAGTGGCTTCGGCGATCGTCTCCCAGTTGCCATCGACCTCGGCGTAGATCGTAAACGCGTCGATACGCTGGCCCTGGCGAATGTCTTCACGCACACGGATCACGTTGAACGCCGCGGGGCGTTTTAAGTCGAGCGTAAAATCATCGCCTTGGCGTTTCAGTGGAACGCCCGCCGCGTGATTCACTTCAAAGGTCGCGCGGCGCCAGCGGCCGAAGGCTTCGAGCGGTGTCGTATCCCACGTCGAGAGCAAGCCATCGCGATTCGGCGGAACATTCAACAACAGATTCGCGCCGCGTCCTACGGATTGAAAGTACAAGTTCACCAAGTCGCGCGTTGTTTTAACGCGCGGATTTTCGCGCTCGTGCCAAAACCACCCAGGACGAATCGATACATCGCATTCCGGAGGCAGCCAGTGCGACCCATGACGCGTACCCGTGGGCGAATCCTTCTCGCGCACGTTGCCGACGCCGGCCATGCCGCCATCCGCGCCCACCGGATCGTACGCCATCCAGCAAGGATCGCCGGCGATTCCCTTTTCGTTGCCGACCCAGCGAATGTCGGGTCCAATGTCGCTGAAGATCACCGCGTCCGGTTGCAGTTTGCGCACCAGCGCCCACGTGCCCGGCCAATCGTAGTAAGTGTTGCGATCGATGGTGCGTTTTTCGCGCGCGCCGCCGTAATATCCGTCGCCGCCGTTCGCGCCGTCGTGCCACACCTCGAAGATGGGACCGTAGCGCGTCAGCAATTCCGTCAGTTGACGGCGATAAATCTCCACATACTCAGGACGCCCGTACGCGGCGTTGTTGCGATCCCACGGCGAGAGATACACGCCGACGCCCAGTCCGCGGCGCCGCGCGGCGTCCGCGATTTCACGGACCACGTCGCCCTTGCCGTCGCGCCACTTGCTGGCTCGCACAGAATGATCGGTGGTCGCCGTGGGCCACAGACAGAATCCGTCGTGATGCTTGCAGGTGAGAATCACGCCGCGCATGCCGGCACGATCGAGCGTCGTGACGATCGCGTCGGCGTCAAACTTCGCGGGATTGAAAATCGCGGGATCTTCGTCGCCGTATCCCCATTCTTTATCGGTGAAAGTGTTCACCGTGAAATGGAGAAACGCGGTGGTTTCGAGTTCGTGCCAGCGAAGTTGACGTTCGCTGGGAAGTGCGTTCGCGGAACCCACCGCCGGCAGCGCGGCCGCGCCCAGTGTCGCGAGAAACTGCCGGCGGTCCACTATTTCCTTCCGTGCAGCAGCATGCGAACCATTTCCAACTGCTGCGGCGAGCCTTTCAGCAGCCACGTGGGAAACTGACGATACTGGCACATCTGATCGAAGATTTGCGGAGCCATGTGATGACGCAGCGCCGCGCCCGCAATGAACTCGAGGCGCATGTTACGGTCCAAGTTAACCGGCGCGTCGTCGAGCCATCCTCCGAGATCGTGATCGCTGCCCGCGTATGTGGCGAGCAATTCCGCCGCCGATCCCAAGCCGATTTCCGAGAGCGATTGCCGCACGCCGCCGTAATCGGGGCGATTCAAGCGCGCTTGCATCTTATCGACGTCGATGGTGGGATCGCCGTTCACGCCGATGATCAGCGAGTCGTAGCCTTCGCCGTCGATGTCGTTGCTCCAAATCGTGGCGTTCGGAAACACCTCGAAGAAAGTTCTCGCGCCGCTCTTCACCGACTCCGGATCGGTCTCGTAAAACGGCAGCCAATGGGCCATGATTCCGCCCGGTTTCAAGTGGCGCTTGCAGGTTTCGAAATACTCGCGCGTGGAAAGCGTGGCCGATCCACGCACCCACGGTGCGATGGGATCGCTCGTGATGATGTCGAACTTCTCGTCGGTGGTTTGGATGAAGTGACGCGCGTCGTCGAAGGTGATTACGGTGCGCGGATCTTTCACCACGTTGTGATTTTCACGCGCGAAGTAAATCGAGTTGGCTTGCGGGACGAGTTTTTCCAACTCGCAGATGTGGATTCGCTCCGTCTCCGGCTGCACCACGAACGTTCCGGCGGTGATGCCCGCGCCGCATCCCACGAGCAAAATCGACTGCGGCGAATCGGTCAGCAGCGCCGGCAAGTGGCCGAGCATGCGTTCCACGCGCATATCGTACGGTTCGGTGGACGCCTCCGTTTTTCCGCTGATGTGATAGAAGCGCACGCCGTCCGACGTTTCGCTCACCGCGATCGACGCGTCGCGCCCCTCGCCGTTGTAGAGCAGGCGGCCGTCTTTCACGGCGATGGTGGTTTCGCGTCCATAGGCGAAGACTTGCCACGGGACTTCCGGATACGCGAAGATTCCGATCAGCGCCAGGACACCCGCCGCGATGCCCCACTTCAATCGCGATCCCTTGGGAAACGCGCAGACGGCCGCCGCGGCCGTCAGCAAAAGGATATTGTGCTCGGACCGATGCGTGCCGACGCCGGGAATGAAAAACAAGCTGAAGCCGATCGCGCCGACAATCGCGCCGAGCGTATTCGCGGCGTAAATGCGGCTGGCGAGTTTGCCGGTGTCTTCACCGGGCACGGCCGCGGCCGCCAGCGCCAGCGGAAAACTCGCGCCCCACAAGAGCGCGCCGGGAATCACGCTCAAGAAAATGCGCACTACGTCGATGCCGAATCCGCGCCACAAGTCCTGATTGTTGTTGATGGGCACGTACGGCAAGATGCTGGCCATCGCGATCATCGTCCAGCCGATGCCGATCAGCAACACGAACTGCGTAACGCCCAGCGTGCGGCGCGCATTCCATCCTTGCCGCACGGTCCACGACGCCGCGGCGCTGCCGAGACCGATGCCGACGAGAAATCCCGCGAGGATAATCGAAAACGTATAGACCGTCGCGCCGACCATCAAGCCGAGCAAGCGCGTCCACACGACTTCCGCGCCGAGCGCCGCCGCACCCGAGAGTCCGATGGCCCAGTAAATGCTCGTCGGCGGTCCACTGATCGCCGGAAAATCTTGCGTGACACCTGGGGAAAGTTCCGGCGCCGGCAGCGGAGCGTAAGGCGTGGACTTTGCCAGGAAGAAGCTGCCGGCGGCCGCTAGGAAATTGATTCCCGCCGCGACAAACGCCGCCGACGGCATATCGAAAAGTCGCAACAAATAAAATCCCGCGAGCGTGCAGCCGACAAACGCGCCGGCCGTGTTCGCGCCGTAGAGATAGCCGATGCCGGCGAGTCCTTCCGGCTTCGCTTCCAGCCAGCGCGAGATCGCCGGCAGCGACGCGCCCATCAAAATGGTCGGCGGCAGCAGGAAGAGGCCCGCGAAAATCGAGCGCTCCAGCAATCCCGCGAATCCCGCGGCGGCGTGCGCGCTGTACCAACTGTCGAACGGCCCCAATCCCAGAATCACGAGAATGCCGAACACCCCGATGCCCGCTTCAATCGCCGCATAGACCAGCAGCGGATGCTTCTTCTTGTCGACGTACTTCGGATAGAGGAAGCTGCCGAGGAAAAGTCCGCCCATGTAGGCGGCCAACAGCACGCCGATCGACACGCCCGTGGAGCCGATCACAAGCTGAAGCAGCTTGAACCAGACAATTTCGTAGATCAATGCCGCGCAGCCGCTGGCCGCGAACAACAACAATAGAGGAAGAAGCAATAAAGGCATGAACTATGCATCATACAACAACGGTTGCTGGTTGCTGGTGCTGGTTGCTGGTTGAAAACAAAAAGGCCCACGGATTGTCTTCCGTGAGCCCTTCGTCCTAATCGGCAACCAGCAACTGTCTTACTTAGTGTCCGCGGCCACCGCGTGGACGTTCATGCTCTTCCACGTGCGGATGTCCGTAGCGCGCCGCCGAGCGTTCGCGTTCGGAACGCTCGCGCAATTCGTGATGCTCCTCGAAGTGCGCGGGACGCGCGCCGACGAATGCCGGCCGCTCGAAGCCGCGATATCCGCCGTGCCAGTAGGTCCAGCGATTCCCCCACGTGCGTCCCCACGGCACACCGCCGAAAAAGACGCGGTGTTCGCCCCAGCCGAAGCGGATTCCTCCCCAGCCCCACGGCGAGAAGAATCCACCGAGGTGAATTCCGTATCCCCAGCCGATCGCCGCGCCGACGAAGAATCCGGGCCGCGGTCCCACGAACACCACCGCCGGATCATAGTACGGCACGGGGATGTATCCCGGGTCGGTGGGCACGATTTCGATGAACGGCCCATTGCGCACGATCACTTGCGGTGAACTGCGGAGATATCCGTATTGCCACGCCTGATGGCGCTCGCGCTGCACCGCGTCTTCCACGTCATTCGGCTGCGCGAGGAAAGCGTCGCCCAGGCGATGCGTCCAGTTCATGTCGCTGGCCATGCGATCGAGCACCGCGGGGAACGGCAGCAACGCTTGCACCGCGGGGTCCCACGGCAAATTGTCTTCCCGGATGGCGGCGGCCAATTGTTCGGGCGACAAATAGTGATGTTGATCGGAGTATCTGGCGGCTTCTGGAATTTGATCGGCGTAAGTGGAAGCGGCCAGCACTTGTGCCAACAGCGGATCGGGGTAAAGCGCGATGCCCGACACCAAGCGATCGAGTTCGCCCGGCGGCAACATCGCCGGCGGCGGTCCCACCGGTGGCGGCGCTTGCGCCGCGAGCGGCATCGCGGACATTACGGCAGCGGAAAACATCAGAGTGAATGTCAACGTTCTGGTGAGTCGATTGGTTCGCATGTTGGTCTCCTCGAATTACCCTACCACAGCGTTCGACGCCGGCGTTTTGCGCCGCGTTGCACGTAAAGAATTCGAAAGAGATGAAACCTAGCGGGCATCCAACCGAGTGCCTACCAACTATGGTACTGTGGTCTTTATTTGACGCCATCTTTCAACCAAAACGGGGGAGTTCTCTTCAAATGAATCGTCGAACATTTCTCACAACTACCGCGGGAGCTTCGCTCGCGGCTGCCTCGGGCGCCGCGCAATCGCCGAGCATGAATCAGACCGTTGCGTCGCACAACACGTCGCTGAGTCTCGGCGTCGCCACGTATTCGCTGCGCGATTTCTATCGCCACAAAGCGCTTCTGATGCTCAAGGAGCTGCAGCCGATGGGCGTGGTCAACGTGAACGTGAAGGATTTTCACTTGCCGATGACCGATTCGCCGAATCAACTGAAGTTCGGGGTGAAAGCCTTCAGCGACGCCGGATTCAAGATCGTCGCGGGCGGCAACGTCAGCATGCAGAAGGAAGAACAATTGCGTCCGGCGTTCGAGTACGCGAGAAACTGCGGCTTCCCGGTGATCGTCTGCATCCCCACGCCGGACACGCTGCCGAAAGTGGAAGAGTTGGTGAAGGAATTCAACATCCCCGTGGCGATTCACAATCATGGACCCGAGGAGAAGAATTTCCAATCGCCATACGATGTGCTGAAGGCGATCCAGAAGCGCGATCCGCGCGTGGGCATGTGCATCGACGTCGGCCACACCACGCGTACCGGCGTAGACGTAGTGCAAGCGATCGCCGACGCAGGTCCGCGCCTGCTGAACATGCACGTGAAGGACTTGGCGAATAATAAAGATCGCGACAGCCAAGTGGAGTGCGGGCGCGGCATCATGCCGTTCCGCGCGATCTTCGCGCAACTCATCAAGCAAGGCTACAAAGGATCGGTCGACTTGGAGTACGAGATTCACGCCGAAGACCCGCTGCCGGGCATGCGCGAGTCGTTTGCGTACATGCGCGGCGTGCTCGACGGAATGAAGAGCTAAGGTGAACGCAACTTCGCCGGTAAACACGCGCCTGATCCTGCTCCTCGGATTCGGCGGCTTGCTGGCGTTGATCGTGCTATCAAGCGTCGACGCGCTGCTGGCCCTGCGGCGCATTGAAGCGACCGACAATTCCATCCGCCGCGAGTTCGTTTCGCGCAATCGTGCGCTCAACGAAATCCGCACATCCTTATATCTAACCGGCACGGCGTCGCGCGACTACTTGCTCGATCCCGACGCCGCGACCGCCGACGTGCATCGCGACGCGCTACGCGTGGTTCGCGCGCAACTCACCGCGCAAGTGGCGGCGTATCCTGTGCCGTCAGGCGATCTCACCGCCGCGCTGACCTCGGAGATCGCCCGATTCTGGGATGCGCTCGAGCCGGTGCTCGATTGGTCCGCGGAAGAACGCCGCGCGCGCGGCTACGCGTTTCTCAACGACGAAGTTTATCCGCGACGCACGTCGATGTTGCGCCTGGCCGATGCGCTTTCTGAACGAAACGAAAAACAATTGCATGAAGGCGGCGAGCGGATCGCCGCGATGTTCGCCGATTTTCGTCTGCGGCTCATCGCGGTGCTGGGGATTTCGTTGGTTCTCGGCGTGACGCTGGCGGGCGTGAGCATTTCGAACACCCTGCGCCTCGAGCGTCAGGCGTACGAGCGCTATCTGGAGATTGAACAAGCGCGTGCGGAACTGAAAGAGCTCTCGGCGCGATTGCTGGAAGCGCAAGAGGAGGAGCGCCGGACCATCTCGCGCGAATTGCACGACGAAGTGGGGCAATCGCTTTCCGCCGTGCTGCTGGAGCTAGGCGGCCTCACCGCCACACTTCCCGAAGCTTCGCGGCCGCGCTTGGATGCCGTGCGAAAGCTCGCCGAAAGTACGGTCGCCGTGGTGCGCAACATGGCGCTGCTGCTGCGTCCCTCGATGCTCGACGACATCGGCTTGCTGCCCGCACTGCGCTGGCAGGCGCGCGAGACGTCGCGACGCACGGGTCTGCGTGTGGACGTCGCGGCGGATTCCGAATTCGCGGATCTGCCGGACGAACACAAGACTTGCGTGTTTCGCGTGGTGCAGGAAGCTCTGCACAACGCGTCGCGCCACGCCAAGGCCACGGTGTGCCGGGTGACGCTCTCCCGCGAAGGGAACTCGCTGCGCCTTGCGGTGCAGGACAACGGTTGCGGCTTCGACCTGAAACAAGATCGCGGCTTGGGATTGCTCGGCATTCAAGAACGCGTAGCTCGCCTCGGCGGAACAGTTTCGATGGAATCGGAGAAAAGCAAGGGCACGCTGTTGGCGGTCACGTTGCCCATACAATAGACCTGTGAAGCCTCTGCGGATTCTTCTCGCTGACGATCACACCGTGCTGCGGCAAGGTTTGCGCTTGCTCCTCGAGCGCCAGCCGGAATTTCAGGTGATCGGCGAGGCGTCCGACGGACGTCAGGCGATCGAGATGGCCGAGGCAGGGCATCCCGACGTTGTGGTGCTCGACATCGGCATGCCAAGACTCAACGGCATCGAGGCGGCGCGGCAGATCACCGCGAAATTTCCGCAAACCGCGATCGTGATCCTCAGCATGCACACCGATGAGAGCTATCTGCTGCAAGCGTTGAAAGCCGGCGCGCGCGCGTACTTGCTGAAAGACTCCGCCGACGCCGACTTGATTGCCGCGATTCGCGCGGTGAGCGAAGGCAAAGGATTTTTCAGTCCCGCGATGAGCCGCTTGCTCGCCGACGATTACGTGCGTCAAGTGCAGGAGCGCGGCGTGCAAGATAGCTACGAGTTGCTGACTCCGCGCGAGCGCGAGGTGTTGCAGTTGCTCGCGGAAGGAAAGTCGAACAAAGAAGTGGCCGTGCTGCTCGACCTGAGCGTATCGACGGTGGAGACGCATCGCGGAAAAATCATGCAGAAACTGAATCTGCACAGCGCGCCGGAACTCGTTTTGTACGCCGTGCGCAAGGGAGTGATTTCATAAAGGAGAATTCCATGCCCAAAGTGATTGTGTTGTACCCGCCGCCGAAAGACGTGGAGACATTCGAGCGCCGTTATCGCGAAGAGCACGTCCCGATGGCGCAGAAAAACCTCACCGGCGTGACCAAGTTCATCGCGTCGCGCGTGCTCGGATCGCCGGCCGGCGCGGCGCCCTATCAGCGCGTGGCGGAATTGTATTTCGATTCGATGGAATCGCTGCAAGCCTCGCTCGGTTCGCCCGGCGGCCAAGCGACGGTCGCGCATGCGCTGGAAATCTCCACCGGCGGACCGATGACCGTGCTGATCGCCGAGGATGACAAGCTGTAGCCGTCCGAAAGAGTTAGGAGCGCGATTTCTCGGCGCTCGGATGCGGCGCGCACAAAGAACTCTTTCGCCGTCGCGGACAAACGAGCGTCGCCGAAGAGAAACCAAACCGCAGAGTGCGTGTCGGCGACACCGGCGATCATTTACGCGCCTTGGCCGAAATTGCCGAACAATTCTCGACGGTTCTCGTCGATTTCCTCTGCTGACGGCGCGTGACCGTACTTGGCCCACATGCCATAGCCCGTCTGGAACGGATGGCCGTCACCGCATCCTTCCGAAACGCTCTTTTCGATTGCTTGCCGCGCGTAGCTGGAGGGAGAAACACCTTGCGCTTCAGCCTGCGCTTTCAAGGCGGCAGCGATGTCATCCGGAATCTCGATGGTGAGGTTCATCGTGTGTTCAACTCCCAATGTCAATCATAGGGCAATATGCCTATCTCAACAACCCCATTGCGTATTGCAGCGCGGCGTACTGATCCTCATAGTCGTACTTCGCGCTTAAGTCTTCGATTTGCGCTTTGGTTACATTCAACTGTGCTTGCGTGATTTCTACAATCGACGCGAGACCCAAGTTGTAGCGCCCTTGCGCGAGGTCGAGCGCTTGATTCGCTTGCTTCACGTAGTCGGCGGTGACGGACAATCGCTGATAGGCCGTCGTCGCGCTCGCTAGCGCGGCTCGCACGTCGCGCGCCACGCGGTCGCGCGCTTCGCGCAGGCGTTGATCCGATTCCATGGCGCGCTGCCGCGCGGCTTCCTCTCGCGCCGAAAACAGATGTCCGTTGAAAATCGGAAAGTCGATATCGATCGCCGCGCCTTCGTAGTTGTTCGGCACTTGCGTCGATCCCGTGGGATTCGGATAGAGGATCGGCAGAAACCCCGCCACGCCGATGACGCTCACCGTTGGGCGCTTCAAATCGTGCTCGGCTTCCACAAATTTGTACGCGGCATCTTTGGAACTGGCCAGGCTTGCGAGCTCCGGGCGATTGCTTAATGCTTGCGTAACGAGATCCGCCGCGCCCGTTGGCGGCGCGGGCGGCAGCGATTCGTCGGCCAGTTGATACTGCACGACTTGATCGGTGCCCAGAGCGCGCGCCAGCTCGGAGTACGCTCCGCCGACGCTTTCCTGCGCGCGCAGCAGCAGCAATTTCGCATCGGACACGTTCACGTCGGCAAACGTTACGTCGAGGTCCGAGCGCAGTTTGTTTCGCGCCAGCGTCGACACTTGATCTTGCAGCACGCCGCGCGCTTTCACCGTCTCCTCGGCGACACGCACGGTGGCTTGCGCGCGCAACACTTCGAAGTAGGCGTGATCGACGGCCACCAGCACGTCGTAACGCGTGGCCGTCGAGAGTTGCGCGCTGGCCTGCGCTTGCAATTTCGACGACTCCACAAGACTGCGTGTACGTCCGGAGTCGGTGATGAGCTGCGAAAGCGTCACGCCTTGAGCGAAGCGATTGAACAAGCGCGATGCGCCGACCGCGCCCGCGCCGACCCGCGCATCCTTGTTGCCTTGCGATCCCGTGAGATCGGCGGAAACTTGCGGATAAAGCGCCGCGCGCGACTCGGTGACCATTTGACTCATCGCGGCCGCTTCGTTCTCCGCCGCCATCACCAGCGGATGATTCTTCAGCGCCATGTCTTGCGCTTGTTTCAGCGTCAATGGTGTCGTGGTGGGTTGCGCCATTGCGCCGGCTGCAAACAGAAGCAGAAGAGTTTTTCTCATGCTTTTTCCTTCTTTCCGTAGACCAGCAGGTACGCGGCCGGCACGATGAAAACCGTCAACAGCACCGACGACGCCAGCCCGCCGATGATGGCGCGCGCCATCGGCGCGTATTGTTCCGCGCCCGTGCCCATCTTCAGCGCCATCGGCAGCATGCCGATGATCGACGCGAGCGAGGTCATCAGGATGGGGCGCAGACGCACGCGGCACGCGGTGATCACGGCGTCGGCCACGGGCAGTCCTTGTCTTTCCAGATTGTGCGCGAAGTCCACGATCAAAATACTGTTCGAGTCGGCGATACCGACGAGCATCAGCACGCCCATCAGCGACATCACGTTCAGCGTGGTTCCTGTCAGGGGCAGCGTGATGAGCACGCCGATAAATCCCATCGGGATTGCCAGCATGATCAAAAACGGATCGACGAAGGAACGGAACTGCGCGACGAGAATCAGGTACAGCAGCACGAACGAGAGAATGAAACCGACGGCGAAGCGTTGAAACGACGCCTCCATGCCTTGCACCATGCCGCGCAATTCCACGCGAATGTTTGTCGGCAGGTGCATGTCGGTGATCGCTTGCAACACTTGCGCGCGCACCTTGCCGAGATCTTCGCCGCGCGGCGTGACGTAAACGTCGGTGATGCGCTGGATCTGGTAGTGATCCACTTCGGTGGGCGTTTGTTCGTTCACGACTTTCACGACGGAATCGAGCGTGGTGGGCTGCGTGAGTTTCGGCGCGCGCAACGGAATGCTCTTCAAGTCGACGAGATTGTGAATTGACGGCTTGCCTTGCTCGTAATACTGCACGGTGAGGAAATAATCGTTGCCGCTCTGATAGTCCACCCAATAGTTCGGCGCGATCATGGTGTTCGAGTTGAGCGCGGTGATCACGTTTTGCACCACGTCCTTCAGACTCAACCCCATCTCGGCCGCGTGTACGCGGTCGAGCTCCAGTTTGATCGCCGGATAGTTCATGTCCTGCGGGATATACACTTCGTCGACGTTTTTCAGCGCGCGAATCCGCCGGCCGAGGTCTTCGGCGATTTGATGGCTCTTCACCAAATCCTTGGTGCTCACTTGCACGTCGATCGGCGCGGGCATTCCGGTGTTGATGATCGCGTCGACCATCGATCCGCTCGAGAAAAACGTGCGCAGTTCGGGATGACGCTCGGCGATGGCGCGGCGGACCCGCGCCATGTACTCATAACTGCCAACCGCGTGGTTTTCATTAAGCGCCACTTGGACCGTCGCGGTGTAGGGTCCCGCGTTCGTGGTGTAGAGGGCCGAGAAATCGGGAACCACGCCGATGTTCGACACCACCATCTTGAAGTCGTCTTTGGAGACGGTTTGTTTGATCAAATCTTCCACTTCGGCGACGGCATGTTCGGTGGTTTCGATGCGCGAACCGGTGGGCGCCTTCAAATTGATCGTGAATTGTCCGGCGTCGGTGCGCGGAAAAAACGCCAGACCCAGGAACGGATAGATCCCCAGACTGGCGACGAACAACGCCATCAGCAGAGCCACCGTCAGCGCGGGACGCGCGCACGCGCGCCGCACCCAGCGCTCGTAGAAATCGAGCAATCGCGTGAAGCCGCGATTAAACCAGTGATTGAATCGCGCGCCCCAACTCGGCGCCTTGATCAAGTCGCCTTCACCGTACACGGCGGCGTGGCCTTCGCCGAAGGCTTCTTCGCCGTGCTTCGGAACGTTCTTCATGAAATTCGCGCAGAACAGCGGAATCACGGTCATGGCCACGACGTACGACGCCAGCATCGAAAGCACAAACGAAAGCGCCAGCGCGGAGAACAGGAACTGACTCACACCGAAGAGAAACGTTACGGGATAAAAGTCCACCACATCCACGAGCGTTGCCGCGAGCACGGCCAAGTTGACTTCCCGGCCGCCTTCTTCCGCTGCCTGCTTCGGCGGCGCTCCCATTTCCAGGTGACGATAAATGTTTTCGAGCGAAATTACGGAGTTGTCGATCACGCGGGAGAACGCCAGCGCGAGTCCCGCCAGGATCATCGTGTTGATCGTCGAGCCCATCAGGAAGAGCGCCACAAACGCGGCCATCGCCGAGAGCGGGATCGAGAGGAAAACGGCGGTGGTGGCCCGCAGGCTGCCGAGGAAAACCAAAATCATCAGGCTCGTCAGCAGCAACCCGAGAGTTCCTTCGTGCAACACCGTGTCGATGGCTTGCTTCACGTACGCCGATTGATCGAAAACCACGGCGGTCTTCAACTGTGCGGGGATGTCGAACAACTTCGACGTCATATCGCGGATGCCGTCAACCACCGCGATGGTATTGGTGTCGCCGCCCGCCTTCATGATCGGCAGAAAAACGGAGCGCTGACCGTCGACGCGCACCACGTTGTACTGAATTTGCGCGGCGTCCTCGGCTCGTCCAACGTCGCCGACGGTAACCGAACTTGTGCCGACGGTCTTGATCGGCACCGCGTTCAACTCATCGACCTTATCCACCAAGCTGTTGGTGTAGACGTAGTAGTCGTATGGCCCGATCTTCACGTCGCCCGCGGGAAGAATCAGGTTGCTGGAGTTCACCGAGTTGACCACGTCCATCAAGCTCAACTGCCGCGACATCAGTTTGTAAGGATCGACGTAGACCATCACCTGGCGATACTTTCCACCGAAGGGCGGCGGAATCACCGCGCCTTTCACGACGGCGATTTGATTGCGGATCGTGAATTGCCCGACGTCGTGAAGCTGCGTTTGCGTGAGGCCTTCGCCTTTCAGCGTCACGAGACACACGGGCAAACTGCTGGAGTCGAATTTCAACACCACCGGCGGCAGCGTTCCCGGCGGAAGACGTTTCAAGTCGGCGAGCGACAAGTTGGCGAGCTGCGTGACGTCGGCGTCGGCGTTGGAGCCGGGCTGGAAAAACACTTTGATCATGCTCACGCCGAGCATCGAGCGCGATTCCATGTGATCGATGCCGCTGGCCATGGTGAAGAATCGCTCCAGCGGATTGGTGATGTCGGTCTCGATGTCCTGCGGCGGCATGCCGGAGAAAAATGTCGCGACTACCACTTCCGGCAGATTGATCGTGGGGAACAAATCCACCGGCATGCGCGAAAGGCTGGTCGCGCCGATGACCATCAGCGCGAGGCAAAGCACAACGATGAAGTAAGGATTGCGAATGGAGAACCCGGACATGGGCTATTGCTCCTTCGCCGGGTCGGCGGCGTCCGGCTTCGCCTCGGCGGCGATCTTGGGATGGACCATTTGTCCGGTGCGCAATCCGCCGCGATCGCCGGTGACGACGAGGTCGCCCTCCTTCAGTCCGGAGAGGATCTCCGCGTCGGTGGCGGTTTGAATGCCCAGCGTGACGCGCCGCGCGTCGAGCTTGCCCGATCCATCAACGACAAACACGATCGTCTCGGGACCATTCCGCGCCACCGCCGCCAACGGCACGGCGAGCGCACCTTCCTTGTGGTCGAGCGTGATGGAGGCCTCCGCATATTGTCCTTCCACCAGCGACCGGTCGGGATTCGGCACGTCGACTTCGGTGTGCATCGTGCGCGTATCTTCTTTTACGTCGGTGGAGAAACGCGCGATCGTTCCGGGCAGCGTGCGATTCAAGGACGGCACGCGCACTTCCACCGGCGATCCCACGTGGATCATCGGCACGTACGACTCGGGCACGGGAATGACCAGCCGGAATTTCTGATCCTCGGAGATGCGCACCAGCGGCATGGCTTGCGTCGAGGAACTCGTGCCGGCTTGCATCAATGTTCCGAGATTCGCGTAACGCTGGGTGACCACGCCGTCGAACGGCGCGGTGATCCTCGCGTAGTCGAAAAGCACTTTGTCGTGCTCTTTTTTTGCTTGCATCGCTTGCAGATCGCTCTGCGCGGCTTGCAAATTGGCTTGCGAGGCATCGACGTTGGCGGCGGCGGCGAGGTCCTTGCCTTGCGCGTCGTCCACTTCCTGCTGCGCGACCAGTCCCGGCTTTTCCTTCACGACGTTCGCGAGGCGGTCGTATTGAAGATGCAAAACGTTGGCTTGCGCGCGCGCGCGCTGCACTTCGCGCTCGGCCAGGTTCACGCGCGCTTCGGCGTTCCGGATCGTCGCCTCGTCCTGGCGAAGCTGCACTTCGAGTTCCGGGATTTCGAGAATCGCCAACACTTGTCCCGCTTTCACGCGCGAGCCGTAGTCGACAAAAAGCTGCCGAATAAAGCCCGATTCTTTCGCGTATACGTCGATCACTTGGAAGGGCACAAGTTCCGAGGATACCGTGAGCGTGCGATCGAGCGTCTTGCGCGCGACTTTCGCGACGGCGACATCGGGCGCCGTGTTTTCGGCAGCGGCGACAGGCTCGTTTTTCTCGCAGCCTGAGAGTAGTGCGAGCAAAGCAAGAAAAGGTGGTACAAGCAATGTGGGTCGATTCATAGGGAAGGGCGCTCCGGAAAGGACAAGGCAAACGACAGCACGCGACGCAGTTCTTCGCGCTGAAACGGCTTCGAGACAACGTCGTAGCCACGGCATTGGATCACTTCATTCCACAGATATTGGTCCATAACGCGCGAGGCCAGCAGCACGCACGGCGCATGCGGCAGGGCGGCGATGCGCGTGATGACGTCGCGCCAATCTTCATCCGGCAAATCCTGATCGCAGATGACGGCGGTGATCGGCTCGCCTTGCAAAAGCGCCATGGCTTGTGATTCCGTCCCGGCGATCGATACGCTCCAGTCGAGTTGCTCGACGACGCCGCGAAGTTGCTCGGCGTCGCCGGCGCCGGGCAGAATCGCCAGCAGGCGGACACTCCCCGGATTGTCGCATAGGCGCGTGGTCGCGTTGCCGCCGGCCGCCGGCGCGGATGAAAACCAGCGTCGTATATCAAACATGCCGAGCCCTGCTTTTAAGAACTGCCTTTGAAGGGGTGACCGGGTTATTGGAGGCGTAGCGAGGCATGCCGGCCACCCCTGGTGGAGTGGGTTACAGAAATCATTCTAGCGAGTGGGCTTCGCCGACTGGTATCGGGTAGAACCATGATTTTGCCGGGAAAAATCCCGTAGTGGGTTTCCCCAGCCGCAGCCAACAAAAAGTACTTTACAACGCAATGTGATTGCGCTACCCTGCGTGCATGACTTCTTCTTCCAGGCTGGCAATGGCGGTGGCTTGCGTGCTTTGCGCGGGCGCCATGGCGTTCTTCGGTCACTACGAATTGCACACCGACGATACGGGCGTGGAGGTGGGCCTGCTCTGCGTCACGGCGTTTACGCTCGGTTGTCTCGATCCGGCGAGGGCGTGGCTGTGGCCGCTCTTGGTGGCCGCGAGCATTCCCGGCGCCGAGATTCTCTTCGGAAAAGGCGCCGTAAAAGGATTGCCGATTGTCGCGGTGGTCGTGATGGCGATCGCGCTCGTCGCCGGATACGCGGGCGCCTTCGCGCGGAAAATGTTTTCCCCGTCGCCCTTAGCGAAGTGACGCCTATGAAAAACATTTGGACCATCGCTATGTGGGCGACGCTGGCCTTCGCTCAAGCACCCGCCGCGAGATTCGAAGTCGCGTCGGTCAAGCAGATTCCCGGTGTCCATCCGCCTCCCGACGACGTCGAAATGAACCTGTTGAGGCCGGTTATCCGCAACGGCCGATTCACTATGAAGAATGCGCCGCTCAGCCTGCTGATTCAGGCGGCTTACAACGTGAAGGACTTTCAGGTGCAGGGCGCGCCGGCTTGGGTGAACGCCGATCGCTACGATGTGATCGCGAAAGCCGACGGCGACGCTACGTCGGCCGAGATGCGCCCAATGCTTCAGGCGTTGCTGGCGGAGCGATTCAAACTCAAATTACGCCGGGAGTCGAAGGAATTTCCCGTCTATGACCTGGTGGCCGCCAAAGGCGGATTCAAGATTCAGAGCGCCAAGGAAGGAAGTTGCATCACGCTGGATCCGGCTAGTCCGCCTACGCCGAGTCGGCCGGCCAACATTTGCGGGGGGCTCAGGCGAACGATGGTTACCGCTGCTCCCGATCGAACGGATCGGGTCGACGCTTTTAGCATCGCGATGCCCAAACTGATCGAGGTGATCTCCAGCGATGTCCGTCGCACGGTGGTCGACAAAACGGGCTTCACGGAAAAATTCGACTTGCATTTGGAATTTGCGCCCGGCGATTCAACAGGCGCGCCGGATGCTGCTCCTTCGATCTTCACCGCGCTACAGCAACAACTCGGCCTGCGCCTGGAATCGTCGAAGCAGGCGGTCGAAGTATTGGTGATTGAACACGTGGAAAAGGCGTCGGAGAACTAAGGCGAGACCAGCGCCCACAGGAACGTCACCACGCCCGCTGCGATCAGCGGTCCCGCGAGACCGAGGAATCCCATGAACGCGAGTGGATGCGCGAGTTCCAGGGTTATGGCTTCCACGACAAGTCCCGCGGCGATCAGCAGGGCGGAGAGGCGTAGCTTGCGATAGATGGTTGGGACGCTAGGTTCGCTCATCTGGGCGCGCTCCACATTTTTGCGTTGCTCAAATGCGCCACGTCATGGATTTGGTCGTGGCATCCCGACGACACGCAGGAAAGTTTGTTCCCCTTGATATCGTCCATCATGGCCGAATGCACCGGGCCTTCCTCGAAGCTGCGCGCGCCCGCGTGACAATGCAGGCACTCGCGATTGTTGAAGGGCTCGTAGAGCTTGATGGGATTCGCGGGCGTTGCGATGTAGTACTTGTAAGCGTGCTTCAGCCCGCGGAGCTTGTCGTGCACCGTGCCGAAGATCGTGTAATTGGTGTGGCACGTATAGCACGCCTGGTCGCGCGGAATGCGCGCGTTTTGGAAATGCGCAGCCGGGATGAAGTTCTTGTCGTCGCGATACAAAGAGCGGCCGTAGGGTTCCATTACGTGGCACGAGAGACAAAACGACGTGTCCTTGGAATGCTCGTAATGCTGCGTCACGCCGAAAAAGCCGGCGGTGGCCGGAAGCAGGAACAGCGCGACGAAGGCCAGCACTTTGCCGCTGGGATTCGCCGTGACGCCCGGCGCGGCCGCCACCACGCATACCAGGACCAGCGCAACGCCGGTGAGAATCAGTGCCATGCGTTCTCCTGAAAAACGATTACTTCAAATCGCGGCAAAACTTCACCACCGCCTTGATGTCGGCGTCGGACAACTTGCCGTCGTACGCGGGCATTTTGTTCTTGCCCTTTTTGGTGGTGTCGAACAGTTCGGCGTCCGACATTTTCACAACCGCCGGATCTTGAAAAGAGATTACGCCTATCTTCTGGCCGACGGCGGAGCCTTTGCCATCGGCGCCGTGGCACGCCTGGCACTTTGACTTATAGATCGTCGCGGCGTCATCGGCCCACAGGCCCACAGCGGCTACCATCAGGATCAGGAACAGCAGTTTCAGCGAAGCTTTCATTCGGTCTCCTCTCGTCAATGGCAGTTTTACAGCGAGTACCGCAGCGACATGGTGATCACGCCGCCGTGAAATCCGCGCGGCAGCGTCGGTCCCGGAGCCGATTTCTCATGGTAATCGTAAAAACTCCAACTCGATTTGTAGCTCACGTGCTTGGAAAGCTGAGCGGCTAGAGAGACCATCGGCAGGTGGTAGTTATAGCTTAGCGGCCCGGTCGGCGCAATCGGATTCAGGATCAAGGTGTTTCCCGCCGTGCTGGTGATCGTGTAGCCGACGCCCGCCGTGACGTTCGACGCGGGCTTGAAGAAGAACGAAGTGGAGCCGTTGTGCGCGAGTTCGGTGTAATACGACAGTCCCTGCAGGTACGGCGATCCGCAACTGAGCGAATTCAGCGGCGCGGGCGTGGAGACAAAACAAATGTTGGTTTGCGAGAAAATGTCCTGGTAGCTGTACGAAAAATCGAAGCCCCAGTTGGCCGAAGGCGGAGCCATCACGGCGTTGAACGCGTAATTGCGATTGTGCTGCAAGTTGCCGATGGCCGCCGTATTGTTGCGATTCTCCTGGATGCGGATGGTCGACCCCAGGTTCACCCAGGGAAGCGGCTTGTAGACCGCGCGCCACCGATAGTCCTGCAAATGGCGCGGGCTGATGCGTGTGTATACGTTGTCGGCGTAGAAGATTTCCGCGTCGGCCGTGAAACGGAATTTCTCGTTGGGCCGATAGGTAAAGCCGCCGATGGCCGAATTCGAGTTGATCGGCACGAAGAAGTTGCCGTTGTCGATGCTCGGCACCGTTGTGGTGCACGTTCCCGTGGAACTGAGCGCGATGCCCGCGCACGCGCCGCGATTCGGCAGCGTGGGCAGGAACGTTTGCACCGAATAGTCGACCACATTGTCGGTGATCTCGCGGTGCTCGTAGCGATGGCCCAGGTGCGCCATGAGCTTCGGCGTGAAATCGTATTCCAACTCGAACGTGTTGATGGTTTGCTGCTGCGCCATGAAGTCGGTGCGATTATCGACCGTGAGATCGGCGCTGGAGCTCGAGGTATGCTGCGGGCAGCCGGCGCCGGTAAACGGCGACGGACACGTTGTCGTGGAAAACGTATTGGGATTCACCAGCAGCGACGCGCCGAACGTATCGGCGGTCACCAGGCTCCACGATCCCGGATTGCGGAACGCGGAGTAGCGCAGCGTGTCGACGATGCGCAACTTCTCGGTGGCGTGATAGGTCGCCGCGAAATCGCCGTTCAGGGCAATGTGCTTCGCCGTCGACGCGCCGGTGATTCCCTCGGTGCGAACGGCCGAGCGCGAAACGAGTCCATTGAAGAATTGATCGTAGGAAGGCAGATTGGCGGTGGCGTCGGTGTAGCTGAGCTTGCCCGAAAAATCCCACTGCGGACTTTCGCTGCTCTGAAAACTGGCTTGCTCGGTGGGAAACGAATTGCGTGTGCGTCCGGATTGCACAAAGCTAAGGTAGCCGTTGCACGTGGGATTCGCGAATCCCGTGGCCAACACCGGCGCGGCGCACGGCGTGGTGGCTCCCGTGTTGAACGGCAGTCCAAGATTTACGGGAATATTGCCGGCCAATTGAAACGACGGGAAACCAAACCCCGCCATCGTGGCGCTCGACGCCAGCGTCGCCGAGGTGTCGCCCTTGAAGTGCGTGAACATTTCATCGAACTGCAAACTGGTGCGGTGACGAACCTTGAAGGTGACACCGAGGCGATAGGTATCGGTGATATTCAACGTAGGCTCGTCGAGCAGCGTCTCGGTGCCTTCGTGATACGTGGTGAACGAGGTTCCTTGATTCGTCACGCGCGACCATCCGAGGCGGAAACGCACTTTGCTCACCGGAAGCAGCGTCAGGTTCAGGTCGGTCATGCGCCGGACGAGGAACATTTCGTGCGGCGATTGCAGCACCGGCAAGTTGGGGTTGGAGTTCGATGGGTTCAGCGGATTGGCGAACAAATCGTAATCGAACACGTTGACGTCGCGGCGAAATGTGCCGGTGAAGTTGTAATACTTGCTTTTCAAGATGCGCAGCCGGCTCACGTTGTTAGGATCGCCGCCATAGCCGAAATTGGTGAACGTCAAATCGTCGAAGAGCAATCCGTTGTGATTGGGCGAATGCAGGTCCAGCGTGTAATCGAGCAGGCGCGGACCCGTGCCGAGATTCACGAAGGTGTCCCACATGCCGGAGTTTCCGCCGAAATGCGTGGCGTGTCCGCCGAACTCGATGGTCTGGCGGATTTCATAGCTGCCCGCCATGGTGGGCTTGTCTGATTCCAACGGCGGGGCCAGCGGCGCCGGCGGCTGCGCTGCCGCGGCCGCCGCAAGGAGCGCCACAGACAACCCGACATACAAACATGCGTTACGGTTTGAAGAAGAATTCATCGGTGTTCGACCCATGAGTCGCGGTGTGACACAGCGTGCATGCTTGATACTTTTGCGCTTGATTGTGGAACGAAGGCGCGGCCGGAGCCGCCGAATCCACCGTGAACGTGTGACATTCGAGACAGAGCAAATTCACGTTGCTGCGTTTCAACAAACGCGGATTCGACGAACCATGCGGCATGTGACACGCCACGCAACCTTCCGTCTTCACCGGGCCGTGTTCCCATGCGAAAGGACCGGCCTTGTCGGTGTGACAAGTGAAACAAACTTGATCCTGCGCGGCCGTGGCGCGCAACTGATGCGTCAGGAATCCGCCGTGCGGATTGTGGCAATCGGAGCATTTCACCAATCCTTCATTCACGCGATGGTGGAAGGGCTTGGAAAAGTCCGGCTTCACTTCCTGATGGCAACCGTAACAAAGTTGCGGCTGCGAGGCTTTCATCAAATGGCTTTCCACCTTGGCGCTGTGGATGGAATGGCAGTCGATGCAGCCGACGTTATTCTTGAGATGCTGCGAGCGCAGAAAATTGGCGTGCTCTTCGCCGAATTCGTGACATTGCAAGCAGCGCTTCGACGATTCCTCGCGCTTCAATTTGGGGAAGCGAATGATCTTGGCGGCATCGGCCGATTCGGCGTGCGCTTTGCCGGGTCCATGGCACGCTTCGCAGCCTTGCCACTCGGGTCCCTGGTGTTTGCTCAGCTCGGTCTTCCAATGCGGCCCATGCTCGAAACTCTTGGCGGGCCCTTCGTGACACGTCTTGCACGTATCCGATCCGACGTATTCACTCGCGGGCGCCGGTTTGGCCTGCGATGCAGCGGGAGCCGCCTGTTTCTGTGCTGCCGGCGCGGCCGCGAAAACGGTCGCCGCCAACAACGCCAACAAGCAACCTTTCGCCACGCCTTGCGACATGATCTCGTCCTCCTGGTTCGTCATTATTTCCATATATCGTCACATCGTCTGTGACAGGAGTCACAAGCAAATGAGAAGAGAATCACTAAAGCGGTCCAATTTGGGAACTTTCCCGCGAAATTCGTCTCGAGATTGCCTCAGTGAAAACCCTTTAGTTTGGCTGGTTGATTGTTTCCGATCTTCAAAAGATGGAGCTCGCGCCCGTTGTAGCACTCTCAGCGCGGGAGATTGTTCGCGCGCCTCAGCCCCGGCGCTTCCATTGTTCATGCCGCGATGCGCTGGCCTTTCGGTCAATTCTTTCGGCTCGCCGCGTGTTCTTTCGACTGATGGATGGTTCTTTCGGCCAGACGATGATTTTCGGGCGGACGCAGCGGGCTGCGCCGCGGCGCGCAGCAGTGATAATCTGAATGTATGCCTGCCATTGAAACTGGTACTCACGCTCCGGAATTCACTTGGCCCGCCATCGACGGAAAAACGTACTCCCTGCGCGACGCGCTTTCGGCGGGGCCGCAACTGGTGGCCTTCTTCAAGGTGAGTTGTCCCACTTGCCAGTTCACGCTGCCGTTTCTCGATCGCGCCGCCAAGCATTTCGGCTGCGTCTGGGGCGTGTCGCAAGACGATGAGCGCTCGACGCGCGATTTCGCGAAACACTTCGGTGTGCACTTTCCGCTGCTGCTCGAAGACACCGACGACTACCCCACCTCGAACGCCTACGGATTGACCCACGTGCCGTCGATTTTCCTGATCGCACAGAACGGCGAGATCCTGGAGAGTTGCGTGGGCTTCGCGCGCGAAGATTTGCTGAGGATGATGGCCAAGCTCGAAACGCTAACCGGCAAGAAGGGCTTCTCACTCTTTCACGCCGGCGAGGACGTGCCGAAGGTGAAGGCTGGTTGAGGCGCGAAAAACTAGTCCCCGGTTCGGGGACGCCAAACATGGTCGAACAAACACTCGAAATCCGCGCCGCCGACGGCGTGACGGAAGCGGTGCTGTTCCGTCCCGAAGATTCCGCGCGCTTGCCCGGCGTGATTCATTTCACCGACATTGGAGGAGTCCGCGAAGCGAATCGCCAGATGGCGGCAAGGGTCGCGGCGTTGGGATACACCGTGCTGCTGCCGAACGTTTTCTATCGAACCAGCCGTTTGCCGGTTTTCGATTTTCCACGCAAGCCCGGACAGATGGACGAGCGTTCCTTGAAACGCATGAAGGAACTGATGGCGCCGCTCGACGCGGCGGCGATGGATCGCGACGGCGCGGCGTACGTCGATTTTCTGGCGTCGCACGCGAGTGTCGAGGCGGGGCCGGTGCGCGTGGTGGGATATTGCTTGACCGGCGCGATGGCGTTGCGCGCGGCGGCGGCGCGTCCCGACGCGGTTTGCGCCGCGGCGTCGTTCCACGGCGGCGGATTGTGCACGGATTCGCCGGCGAGTCCGCACTTGGTGCTTCCGCGCGTGAAAGCCCGCCTGTACTTCGGTCACGCGGATCAGGACAAGAGCATGCCGGCGGGAGCGATCGCGAAATTCGAAGCGGCGCTCGCGGCGTGGGGCGGGCGCTATGAGAGCGAAACGTACACCGGCGCGCTGCACAGTTGGACCGTGCCCGATAGTCCTGTGTTCGACCAGCCGCAGGCCGAACGCGCTTTCCAGAAGCTCGCCGAGACGTTGAAGTAGAGGTTTATTCTTCGTCCGCCATCACCCGCTTGGGATGTTTTTCCGGCTTGAGCCGTGGATCGAGGATGATTTTTTCCGACGGTGGCGCGCCGATGCGTTCGCGCGCGATGGCCTTTACTTCTTTCACCGCGCGGAAGCGTTTTTTCTTGCGCTTTTTCACGGAATCTCGTCTTGGCGGAAGGCGGTGAGAATCGAACTCACCGCTGCCATGCCTTCGCGTAGCAGCCGCCGGCTTTGAAGGCCGGGCAAGTCACCAGACCCAATCGCCCTCCGGTAGTCGATTATACCTGGGTGGGAGCGCGTTCCCCGTGTGAAGCCTCTTGGCTAACGGCTCTTTCAACGCAGAGACGCAGAGGGCGCAGAGAAAACCTTATTCGTTCAGGCCGAGAACTTTTCTGCGAATGCCGCCTTCCGTGAGAATCGGGACGTTGTGCTCTATGCACTTCAATTCCGGCCCCGACAATCGCATTGGTTATCTCATTGATCTTCATCAGATGAGTCAATCAGGTTTTCTCTGCGCCCTCTGCGTCTCTGCGTTGAAAAGACCCTACCGATCATGCTCCGCCCGAGACGAGCTTGTCCGTCTCGTCGTACACCACTTTGTTCGTGCACAATTCAAAGTACCGGCGCGACGTGCATTCCTTCAGCGCAAAGGTGTGCGGGTCCACCCAACTGACCAGCGCTTCGCGGACCACCAGGCGCTGATACACTTCCGTCGACAGCGGCACCGCGCCCGAGTGCAGCGTGACGCGCTCGGTGCCCCACAAGGCGGGCAAGTCCGTTTCGACGGTGGAAAAGCGAATCTCGGTGCGCAGTTTCTCGAACGCGTCTTCACTCAAGCAAATGCCTTGCACGTTGTAGCGCACCAGGAATTCATCCATCGCGCCGGCCGCCGTTTCCTCGCTGATGGTTTGGAAAATGAAAACGTTGAACGCGCTCTTATTCACCGGCAGCGATTTCCGCGCCAGCTTGTGGCATCCCGAGAGCCGATCCGAGAGATTCAGCGCGTCGGAAATCATGATGCGATTCTCGCCGTCGAGCAAATAGAGCGGCGCGGTGTCGCGGAAAGTAATGCCAATGCCGATTTCGAGCTTCGGCAAGCCGCCCGCTTCGCTCTTGGCGTTGTACAGTTTCACGATTTCCACCATTTCGCGCGCCAATCCGCACGCCAGGCCCACGGTGTGACTGCGCCCGCCTTCGCGCTCGAACAACGCCAGAATCACCGCGTCGCCTTCGATAAATACTTTTTCCGCGCCGTAACGCGGCAGGAGTTTGTTCAGCGGATCGTAAAAGTTCAGGCTGAAATAACTGGCGGGATTCATGCCGCGCGCCAGCAATTCGGTGGTCAGGCGCGTGGAGTCGCGGATATCGGCCTTCAAAATCACGTGACCCGTGACGCGGCGCTCCACCGATTGCTCTTCGCTCGAGATCAGGAACTCGTAGAGCGTGCCGTTGATGCGCGACAACTCCTCGGCGCGATCTTCCATCGGCATGTGCAAGCGGTCGAAGAGCGCTTGCACGGCCGCCTGATTCCTTGCGTCGCGGTGATGCCGGAAGTAGTCGCCGGCGAAACGCACCATCGCCTTCCGTAGATCGAGCGGGGAAGCCGCGCGCACGCGTTCCGCCGCGTCTTTCAGCACGTTGATGCGGCTGTCCGGCATGCGATAGTGCCGGATCATGGTGTTGACCTTTTCGCGCTCGTCCGGTTTTAACAGCGCCTGCTTGAGGATTTGCGGATTGATCGGCGGACAAAAATCCGCATAGATGCGCGCGACTTCATACGTCGCGAAGAGAAACGGCAGCAAGCCGGCCCGTTCCGTGCGCAGGTACAGCTCGTCCACCAGGAATTTCTGCGCCTCGATGCGTTGCTCCAACTGCGCGACTTTGCCGTGATCCGACCGGCGGCGCGCGTCTTCCAATTGGCGCTCGTTCCGCGCGATTTCCAGAAGGTCCTCGGCGTTTTCCGGCACGCTCATCCACTCGGCGATCACTTGTTCGTAATGCGCTGCGAGTTGCTGCACCTGCGCATTGGCGTCGATCAATTGCCGCGCTTGCGTCGCCACTTCTTTGGCTAATTTCTCCGCCGGCATCGGGACCACCGGTGGATCGGAGCTCGTGCTGAACCACTTGCCGAGCACGCCGCGCGATTTGCCGGTGGGGATATACGTCTTACGGAATTCCTCCATGCGCGTGCCGAGCGCTTCTTCGCGCGCCACCGCCGCCGCCAATTCCTTGGCCTCGGGACCTTCTTGATCCACGTCGCGCAGAAACGAGCGCAGCCATTCGTCGACAAAATCGAAACGGTCGGGATCGTTCGAGTAGTTCCCGATCATCACGTATTTTTCCAAGTGCGTGTAATCGTCGCGGCCGTTTTCGGCGTAGAGCAGGGGATTGGAGAAATACGGAAACAAATTCGCCGCTTCGATGCCGGAGAGCGATTGCCGCGTCTTGCGCACGCTGTCGGCCTGCACTTCATTCACGATGCGCTGGACGTCTTGCGTGACCAGGCGTAGGGTCTGCTTGCGCGCCGTCTGAAAATCGTTGATGGTCTGCTGAAATTCCGCCGCCCGGGGGCTGGTGGTGTGGCGCGGACCCTCAAATTGCCGCGCTTTATTCTTGCCTTGCAGCAAAATGAAGTCGTAATTCTGACGCGCTTCATACGCCACATACTTCAGCACCGCAAGATTCGCGAGCAAATCGAGTTCCGGCAGCTTTCGCGCGCGCGCTTGATTCAGCGCGCCGAGCAGCACTTCGGAAATCAGTTGCTTCAGTTGATTCCGATCGGCGGCGGTTGGCACGTCTGGCAAACCGTCGAGGAAACGGCGTGCGTTACTGTACTTGATGAAGAGTCCGAACTGATATCGCGAGAGAGCCGTGACCAGCCGCGGACTCATCCGCACATCGATGCGCAGATTATCGACGCCCAGAGCCAGCGTTTGCAGTTTTAAATCTGGCGCGTATCGCGCCAGCGGCAAAAGGCTGCGAAGGGAAGGCGCGGAACGCTGGGAAGCTAACGGCATGACGCTCGATTCAAAACAGCAAATGGAAAGTCTAGCACGTCGCCGCGCTAAGTGGTTTGGATCGTCGGTACTGGAACTATTTTCTTGCTCCCGATTTGAGTCCTGTCGTGAGTTTGTTGCGGCATGGAAAGCGGTCCGCGAAACCAGGCAGCCGGATGGTTCCCGATGCGAGTTCCGCAAAACTCTCCTGTGATAAACTGCCGCGATCAGATGTGCCCGTTGAAACGCCAGCTTAATGCGGCAGCCGGACTTTTGGTAGTGTCCGCCGTTCTGACACCTGCCTATCAGGCGGCGCTATCAGATCACAAAATCGCGACGCAGTGGACAGGCCCGCCCGCCGTCGTCGAGACAACTGCGCAAATCATGGCGCGAGATGCGGAAAGGCGCGCTGTCGAGCGCACGCATCCGGGCACATTTCGAAAAGCGCGTCTTCCCGTTCATCACTTGCCGGATCGGCGGCATTTGTCCCAGAATCCAGATTCGCCTCACGATGTAAGCCGGACTTCCCGTAACCCAATGGCGGTTCCGCTGGAGAATAGGGAGCGCGGCGTGCCGGCTTCGCCGCAGACGGTCGGGCTGAGTTTTGACACATTTGATTCCGACCCCAGCGAAGGACCTTTTCCACCGGAGCCCGCGGGTGCAATCGGCCCTACGCAGTTCTTAATGGCCAACAACTCCGTCATTGAGTCGTTCGACAAAGGCACGGGTCAGCCGGACGGCCAAATCCACGTGGCCTTGGATTCGTTCTTCGCTTCGGTCAGCAACGGATTCACCGCCGTCGAACCGCATTTACGCTACGACCGCTTCTCCGGCGATTGGTTTGTCACAGCAATTAATACGGGCGTGCCCAATCGCCTTCTCATCGCCGTGAGCAACGGCGCCAGCATCACCAGTGCGACCACGTGGGCGTTTTATTATTACGATGTCAGCACGAACGTGCCGTCGGCGGCCAGTTGTTTCGTGGACAATCCCTCCCTGGGAGTCGACGTGAACGCGCTCTATATCGGCGCTGATCAATTTTGCGTGTCTGGCTCCCAGTATGAATACAGCGGCGCGGGCCTTTTTGTCGTATACCGGAACTCCGTCGTCAGCGGCGGACTCATCGTCGTAAACACAACTTACCAGCAGACCGGACCGGTCACGCCACAAGGTGTCGACAACGACGATCCGAACGCCACCCTCGGTTACTTTATTGGCGTGAGTTCCCAATTCTTCGGCGGGCTCGTAGCGGACGCCGTGGTTTTTAACAGCAACGGATCGTTCGTCACGCCAAGTTCCTTGACGGTGCCCGCAACCGATTTTCCTGTCGCCGTGCCTCATTTGGGCAACGCTAACGGAACGACTGGAGAACTGGACGGCATCGACGACCGTTTGACCATGGCCCATATCCGCAACGGCTACCTGTGGACGGCTCACGCGATCGGTGTCGATTTCACCGGAACATCCAACAACACGCGGCCCGACCGCAATGGGCTGCGCTGGTATCAACTAGGCGCTCCGGCGTCATCCGCGGAGCCTTTTTCCTTAGTGCAGGCGGGCACCGTTTTTGATCCAACGTCCACGTCACCTCGGAATTATTGGGTTCCATCGCTGGTCGTATCCGGACAAGGGAATGTCGTTCTCGCTTCGAGTACGGCCGGACTATCTCATTACATCGATGCGGTCTTCACGGCGCGGCGTTCCAATGATCCCTCCGGCCAAATGGACGCTCCGAGTTTCTACACATCCAGCAACACCGCGTACAACCCGCCGGGAGATACCGGGTCCTCGTTCGGCGCCCGTTTGTGGGGCGTATCGTCGTCCACCAGTTTGGATCCTTCCGACGACATGACCATGTGGACGATCCAGCAGTATGGCAGCCGAACTAATGCTTATGGCTTGCAGGTTGCGAAAGTCTTGGCTCCGCCGCCCGTTCCGTCATCGTCGACGCCTTCGGTCGCTCCCGGACAAGCCGCCGCCGAGATCACTGTTACAGGGACGGGTTTTTACGATCCTGGTCCCGCGTTTCCGAACCGTCTCAGCGTTCACATATCGGGCGGCGTCACGGTTAACAACCTGACATACGTCAATCCCACCACGCTCATCTTGAGCATTTCGACCACCAGCGCAACTCTGGGAGCCCAAGACGTAACGGTTACGAATCCGGATGGCCAGAGCGGCAAAGGGACCGGCATCCTACAAGTTTCCAACTCGGGCTGCGCATTCTCGATTGCGCCAACAAGCCATCCGTTCTCCGCACCAAGCGGAACGGGATCTGTTGTCGTCACCGCCGGCACCGGGTGCCCCTGGACGGCGAGCAGCAACAGCAGTTTTGTCAGCGTCACCTCCGGCGCAAGCGGATCGGGCAACGGTACGGTGAACTACTCGGTGGCCGCGAATCCGACTTCCATCGCGCGAACCGGAACGTTGGCCATCGCGGGCTCGGTATTCACCGTCAACCAAGCGGGATTGATCGCGACAAGCGTTTCCTTGAACGCCTCCGCGAATCCCATTGGGTTTGGCCAGCCCCTTACGTTGACCGCAACGGTCTCGCCGTCGACGGCCACGGGAACGATCACTTTTGCAGCCGGTGCGCAAACGCTTGGCACAGTCACTCTGTCGGGAGGTCAAGCGACGTTGACGCCAGTTCTGCCGATCAGCGTGGTGTCCTTGCAAGCGAATTACTCCGGAGACGTTAACGACGCGGCGTCGAGCTCAGCCGCATTATCCCTGACTGTCGCCGCGCCCTTGAACTGGCCTTCACCACCGACGAGTCTTTTAACGGGATCTCCCGGCGCTGTGGGCGATTTCAACGGCGATGGAAAAGCCGACTTGGCGATGGTGCAGAACAACGTTCAGGGTGTCAGCAGCCTCTCTCTTTTGCTGGGCAATGGCGATGGAACATTCGTCACCAAAAACGGTCCCGTGATTGGAGGCGCACCCGCGCAAATGTTGGCGGTCGATCTCAACAAAGACGGCAAAGTGGACTTAGCCATTAATAATCAATCTCCCGACCTCATTGCAGGAGAACTGGGCAGCGTGACGGTGCTGTTAGGCAATGGCGACGGAACATTTGGCGCTGCTGCCAACTATCAAACGATCAGGAATCTAAACTGCATTGCCGCCGGTGATTTCACGGGCGACGGAAATGTCGATCTGGTGGTGGGAGGTTTCAATGACGCCGCGTTCCTGCCCGGCAGAGGCGATGGGACCTTTCCAAGCGCCACCATTTTGGGTGTGTTGGGAGACACCTACTCGTTTGCCGTCGCGGATTTCAAGTTGAACGACAAACTAGATTTGGCGGTTGGGGTTCTGGGCGACTATGAGAACGGTAATGGATTAGTCCCAGGCCCCAACTACTACAGCATGTGGTTCAACACTGGCAACACGACAATCCTGAACCAGCTCTTCACCGGATTCCAGCAACTCAGCCCCGGGGGCTATACGGTCACAGGGGACTTCAACGGCGACGGCAAGCCTGACTTGGCCATTTCCAATAGCACCGGCGTCAGCGTTTTGCTCGGCAAAGGTGACGGAACCTTCCAGCCTGGCGTCTTCTACGCCACGGGAACAGGAACGGCTTTCAGCACCCGCATGGCGGTGGCAGATTTCAATGGAGACGGTAAGCCGGACTTGGCAGTGCTCAATGACAACGCGAACACGGTGAGCATCCTCCCAGGAAACGGTGATGGAACGTTTCAGTCGCCAATTACCTATGGCGTTGCTGGCCTTGCCGCTCAGTTTGGGCTATTCAACCTACTGTTGGGTGATTTCAACGGCGACGGGCGTCCCGATCTGGTGGTGACGAATTCGAACTCGACCAACTTCGCGATTTTACTGAGCACTTCGCCTCGTCTCGCCGTCGCATCGAGCCATACCGGAAATTTCCAGCAGGGACAGGCCGGCCAATCCTACAGCATCAATGTCGCCAACAGCGGCACGGCGTCGAGCGTTGGAACGGTCACTGTGACCGACACGTTGCCGTCCGGTTTGATTGCAACGGCCATCGCGGGGTCCGGCTGGACTTGCACCCTGGGGCCGCTCGCTTGTTTCCGTTCCGATGCGCTCGCGCCGACTAACAGCTACCCGGCGATAATGGTCACGGTCAGCGTGGCGGATAACGCGCCGGCCAGCGTCACAAACGCCGTGACCGTTTCGAGCGGTGGAAAGCTCAATTCCAGCACCGATATCACCACGATCAATGCGACCAGCTTGGTGTACGCGAGTCCCGCGAGCGCGATGCCGGGCAATACCGCGCAGATTCCCCTGACGCTCGCGCTGCCGGTGGGTCTTTCCCTGGACTCTCTCTCGTTCACTCTAAGTCTGACGCCCGTCTCGGGCGCGGCCGCCTTGAGCGGTACGCTTGCTTTCGTTCCTAGAGTCTCGCAACCGGCGCCGGTTTCATCAAACGCCGGCGCAGCGATGATTACGCTGACCTACGCCGGACTCAATCCCGCGTTTAGCGGGACCGTGCAACTGGGCACGGTGACGGTGACGGTTCCTGCTGGGGCCCTCCTCGGCCAGCTCTACACGACCCACGTCAGCGTCGCGAGCGCGTCGCTTTCAGGAAATACCGTCACGGTCATCGCCGGTTTGGACACCAATCTCGTGGTGGGCGTGCCTTACTTGGTCGGCGACGTCTTTCCGGCAACGACCGATGGTGACGGCCACTTCGGCGACGGCACGCTGAACACTCTCGACTTGATTGCCCTTCTGCGTGCCGTAACCCAGCTTTCGGGTTTTGTGCCGGCCACTTGTTCGGATCGCTACGATGCCATGGATGCATTTCCCGTGGACTCAGCATCGGCCCGTGGCGGGGACGGCGTTCTGAATACGCTGGACCTGATCACATTGTTGAAGCGTGTCACCAATCTCGACCCATTGCGGCCGACACGCGTGCCACGCGGATTGGCGTGTACTTCGGCGGCGCCGCAAAGCCGTGGCGCGCCGATGCCTGGACAACCGGAAGCGAGCCTGGAATTGGTCGGCGATGACGGCGGCACGGCGGTCTATCTGTCGTCGAGGGATCAGCTATCGTTGAGTGGATTTGCCTTTTCCCTGACCGGTCGCACGGGATCGCCGCTGCGGCTTACGCCTGGAAACCATCCGGCCTCGCTGATCGATACAGGGACCGGCAACAGCGCCGCGATGGCGTGGTTAGACGGGGTCGTGATTGGCAGTGGCCAGCGGATTCTTTTGACTCGCGTGGAAGGGACGTCGCCCGCAGATCTTCGATTCACCGGGGCGTCGGCCAACGAACTGGAAAGTGGACGCGACGTGGCGATCAATCTTCGCAATCGCTGAACGGCGGCAAGCTCCGTTCACTTTTTGGCCTGCCCCGACTTGAGCCCCGTGGTGAGTTTGTTGCGAACTTCCCGCGACACGCGCGCCGCCACCGGCGTCGAGGCGAGAAATGCACGCACCGCGCGCGGATCGCGTTTTGACAATTCGCGCAGCGCCCACGACAGTGCTTTCACCACCATGTCGTCGCGATCGTCCGCCAGCATCGTGCACACGCGCAACGTGCGCGGCGTGTCCCCGCGCCCACCGCGCGCTGGACAATTCAACGCCACCGTCGACACCAGCGCCGCGCGACGCAACCAGCGGTCGCGCGATCGCGCCCAGGCGTGGATCACGCGATCGGGGATTTGTCGCGCTTGCCACGCGGGTCCCGCGATGAAGCAGGCGAAGCAATCGACGTCGGCCCAACTGGCGATTCCTTCGCCGAATTCTTCCACGTCTTTTTGTCGCAATCCCGACATCGCGCCAGGGTGATGCTGCACCAACTCATAGGCGATCCAACGAAGCGGCGAGTGAACCAGCGCGCGCGCCACGGCCATCACTTCGGCGGCGTCGGATTTCGCGAACTGGCGCGAGAAGTCGCGGCGCACTCCTCGGAGGGTGGCGGTGTTACGCACCGGCAGCGCCGCGATGCGAGCGCGGATCTGGTCGGCCATCTTCATGGCGGTTATTCTACACAATACAAAGAAGATAATCATCCGAGATTCGTTTTGTAAATTCGCTTGACAAGAATGATATCACTTAGATATCGTGGTGATGTCAATGAACGAGGGGATTACCAGGAAGGAGCGGTTCGGAGATGGGATTTGAAACCGGTTTTGGGGGGAAGCCTAGGGGGATGTTTGGATCGATTCTCACGACGACCTTTGCCGGCGCGATCTTGATGGGTTTGCACTCGACGGCCCAATGGGCGTGCACTTTGCATCAGCAAATGCATTTAGCGGTGCCGGAGTGGATTCCCCGATTGATCGTGGGCAACGCGATCGTGGTTTGCCGCTGGCTTCGATAAGCCCGGCTTGGTTAGTGACAAGGAGGCGCATATGTTGCGCGAAAAAGAATTGAACGGTGTTTCCGGTTGGCTGATGGCGGGGATTTTTTTACTGACCTTCCTGGCCGCGATCTGGGCGTTCGTCACGGCGGTGCAAGCAGCGTGGGGCCTGGGGATTCTTGGCGCGGTCCTGCTGTTCGCGTCCGCGATTTTCGGATGCATCGGCTTGACGGTGGTGAATCCGAACCGCGCCGTGGTGCTGACGGTCCTCGGCGTGTACAAAGGAACGTTGAAGCAGCCGGGATTCCTGTGGGTGAATCCGCTGTCGTCGCGCAGGACCATTTCGCTGCGCATCCGCAACTTTGAAAGCGACAAGTTGAAGGTCAATGACAGCGACGGCAACCCCATCGAGATCGCGTCGATCATCGTGTGGCGCATCGTCGAGACGTTCGAGGCGGTGTTCAACGTCGACGACTACGAGCAGTTCATGCATGTGCAGAGCGAATCGGCCGTGCGCGTGCTCGCCACCACCTATCCTTACGACGCGCACGAGGAAGGGAAGACCTCGCTGCGCCACTCGGTGGGCGAAGTCACCGACCGTTTACGCCACGAGATCCAGGAGCGGTTGTCGCGCGCGGGAATCGAAGTGATTGAAGCGCGCATCAGCCACTTGGCGTACGCGCCGGAGATCGCGGGCGCGATGTTGCGGCGCCAGCAAGCCAGCGCGGTGATCGCGGCGCGCCAGAAAATCGTGGAAGGCGCGGTGGGCATGGTGGAAATGGCGCTCGACCAAATCAGCAGGAAGCACTTGGTCGAACTCGACGAAGAGCGCAAGGCCGCCATGGTCAGCAATCTGCTGGTGGTGCTGTGTAGCGACCGCGGCGCGGAGCCGGTGGTGAACACGGGCACACTGTACACGTAGGAGATCGCGCGAGGCACAGGGATATTTCCATGGCGGAACGCAAAGCATTTCCGTTGCGGCTCGATCCGGCGGTCCATGAAGCGCTTCAGCGCTGGGCCGACGCGGACCTGCGCAGTGTCAACGCGCAAATCGAGTTTTTGCTGCGGCGGGCGTTGCAACAAGCCGGAAGACTCGACGGCAAATCGCCCGCCGCTCCGCCAGCGCAATCGGAAGAGCCGGGAGGTGCATCATGAACGACATTGTCAGCAGGATGCAGTCTCAAAAAGAACCGGAAGCGTGGCGGCCGCCCTCGGAACTGGCGAAATCGCTGCCGCGCGACGTGGCGTACACATGGCGAGGAATCGTCGCGATTGTCGCGTCGGTGCTGCCGATCGGAATCGCGATCTGGGTTTATTGGTTCATCGCGCACATGGATCAATTTCAGCGCGCGTATCGCGGCGGCCTTCACGCCGCTCCGCCCGAGTTGGTTCCATACATCGCGTTGGTCGCGGGGTTGATCGCGCCCATCATGATTTGGGTGCGGATCGCGCGGCAGCGATCGTTGCTCGCGAACGGACGCGTGGCGCAAGGGCGTTTGCTCAAAGTGGGCTGGACGCCGGCGAATCACAACGGCGGTCACTACAAAGCGTCTTACGAATTCGCGCTGCCGGGCGGCGCGACAGTCGCGGGCAAGACGTACGGACACCGCAGCCGCTTCGGATCGGATGGCGACACCGTGGCCGTGGTGTACGATCCGGACAATCCCAGTCGCAGCGACATTTATCCAATGTTGTTCGTGAAAGTCGCGGAGTTTTAGGCTGGCCTCCGTTCCGGGATGCACTCATCTTTTGGCCCCGTTGCTTGCGAAACGGGCATCGCGGAAACGCCAGCCAGCGGAGCTGGCGGAATATCTGTAGCCCACAGCGTAAGCTGTGGGTTCAGTTGCGGCGCAGGAAAGCCCGCGAAGGCGGGCGGCATAATGGCCAGAACATTTATGCCGCTCGCGTTCGCGAGCTTTGTTGCACGACGCGTCCACCCACAGCTTACGCTGTGGGCTACGATATTCCGCTGGCTTCGCCAGCTACGCCGGATATGCCGGTTGATGGGTTTTAAGGGAGACGAACATGCAAACCATTACCAGCAAAATGAATTCGCCGGACAACGAGTCTTGGCGCCCGCCGAGCGAACTCTCCGGATCCCTGCCGCGCTCGGTGCGATTCAGTGGGAAGGGTGTGTTTTTGATGTGCATCGTCGCGCTGCTTGCGGGCGGCGCGGTCTTTCTTCCCGTGTGGATTTATCAGCAGACGGCCAAGGAGCTGGAACTGGCGCGGCTCTTTGCGGCACATGCCAACTCGCTGACCAACGGCGTGGTGACCAACGTTGGCCCCGTCACTTCCGACGACGAGCAACATAAAGTCACGTATCGCTACGAAGTGCGCGGACGCTCCTACGAAGGGAGCGTGCGATTGAGCGGACGAAACGTCAAGCGCTTGCAAGAGCAGCCGGCAATTGTGGTGCGCTATCTGCCCGATTCTCCGGAGCGCAGCCAAATTGTCGGCTATGAACACCGTCCCCCGCCCGCGTGGCTGCCGCTGTTTATCGCGGGGTCGATGGTTTTCCCGATCGCGCTTCTCTCATTGCAACTGAAGCGGCAGCGTTACTTGCTGGCGGAAGGACGCACCGCGCGCGGCGTGGTCACGGGCCGGCGTTGGGTGCAGAGCGAAGGCGCGCGCCACACCAGTATGCGCTACGAGTTCACGACGCCCGCCGGCGGCACGCAGAAGGGCGGATTTCCCGGGTCGCCGCGCCGATTTCCCGAAGGTACAGTGATCACCGTGCTCTACGATCCCGACAATCCGCGGCGCAACGCGCGCTATCCGCTGGAGTTTGTGCGTATCGCCGAATGGTAATTGGAGTATGATGGCCCACCATGCAGGATCGTGTGGAAGTGCCGCCCGCCGGCTCCGGTTTCGATCTGTACATCTTCAGCTCCACTGAAAAACCCAACTGGCGCGCGCGTCAAGAGGGACACCGCACGCAAGCGCCCTTTCCCGGCTCCGCGATTTCCTACGAAGAAAACGTCTACGAAGTGATTTCCATCGGCCCGGCGCCGGGCACGCCGTACGCGTATCGCTACGCGCTGCGCGCGTGGGAGGAGCGCTTTGCCATCCGGCAAGTTTTTGCCTACAGCTTGCAGGCCGCACACGCTGAAACGCGCCATCTCGAAGAAACCCGCAAACAATCCGAGGGCCGGCGTATCGGCGTGATTTGGTTTGCGCTTACGGGACTGTTGCCTACGCCCGTCGCGACTCGCTGGCAGCGCGACTGGGGATTGCCGATGCGCGTCGCGTCGATGATTTCGATTTGGGTCCTGGCCGGTGGGGCGATGGCCGTCCTCAGCGCGGGGAGTCAGGAAAAGCCCGATCCCCGGCTGCTGCACGTCCTGATGTTCGTGTCGTTCGAGCAAGCTGTGCGCTTCTTGTGGTGGATGGGTTCGAGCGACGCGATCGGCTCGCTCTCGCTCAGCGCGATCTGGATGCTCTGGATGCTGGCGACCGGGCGCAGCTCGGAAGGCGAGGCCGTCACGCTGACGGCCAGCACCTTCGAGCGCCAGCGCGATGAAGTGCGCCATGTGGTTGGGTCGGAGGATCGCGGCAAAACGTACGATGTTGAGGTGCGCTCGATGCTTCGCGATCCCGTGTTGCTGGGTCCCGCGCCGGTGCGCTACTTCGGCGAGGTCTATCAGCCGCTGGGTTACACGCAAGAGGGCGAGGGAATCAACCGTCGCTACATTTTTCGTCTGAAGAAACTCGATCCCGCCACCGTAGCGCGCCGCGAGTATTTGCCGGAGCGTACGCCGGAGCATTTAGCGCGCCTGATCCCGTACGAACGCGAGCGCGACCGCGTGAATCGCCTCAGTTTTTTCTGTGGACTGCTTTCCGACGACCAGCAAACGGAGCTGGCACGCCGCTACGACTACGATGCCGGCTTGTGGACCGGCCGCACCGCGAAACTCGCGGCGGTGTCGGGCGCGGTGCAGCTTTGGGCGCTGCGTGGCGAACACATTGGTCCCGCGCATTTGGTCACGGGATATTTTTTCCTCGAAGGAATTTTCCGGCTGGCGATGCTTCACCTGCGCCACGACATCGTCGGCTCGGTGCTGGGATATTTGGTCGCGCCGTTTATGCCGAAGAAGTGACGGAGTGACACGGGAAGAAACGCCAACGCCAGTAGCGTGATGATCGGGAAGCGCGTCAAGTAAACGAAGCGCAGGCACCGAGCCAAAGGTCAGGGAATTCCGCTAAGTCGTTGTGAAATGCATGGTGGGACCGCGTTCCAAAACTTCTTTCACGATTTGCAAGCCGTCCTGCAGGCGCTCGCGCTTGGCGACGGCGCCGATACAAACGCGGATGGAGTTCGGCACGTTCTCGCGACGGATCGCGAACGCCGCCGCCGGAGAAAGGCGCACGCCGCGATTGCGGCACTCGGCGGCAAAGTCGTCGGCGCGCCACGCGGCCGGTAAGGAAATCCACCAATGCGGTGAATGGGCCGGCGGCAGCGCGACGCGCGGCAAGATGTGTTTCGCAATCTCGCGGCGCGCGGCGACTTCCTCGCGCTTGAACGCGATGATGCGGGCGGCCGTGCCGTTGGTGAGCCATCGCGCCACTAACGCGCTCATCAGCGGCGACGTTTCCCAGACGGTGGTGCGCACGGAGTTGGCGATTTCCGTCGCCATGCTTCCAGGGGCCGCCGCGTGAGGGCACACCGCGTAGCCGATGCGCAATCCCGGCGCCAGGCTCTTTGACGTGCTGACCAAATAGTACGTTTGCCCCGGCGCGTGCGCGGCAATTGGCAGCGGTGCTTCGGGCGCGAACAATCCCAACACGTCATCCTCGAGAATCGCGACGCCGTGCGCCTCGGCGATCTTGGCGATTTCCTTGCGGCGCCGCGCCGGCATGGTGATGGTGGTGGGATTATGCAGCGTGGGCGTGACGTAGAGGAATTTCGCGCCGCGCTTGGCGGCGTCCTCGAAGGCTTGCGCGTCGAGGCCCTCGGAGTCCATGGGCAGGCCGCGCAGATCGAAGCCTTGCAGCGCGGCGATCGCCTTGATACCGGCGAAGGTCAGCGATTCGGTGAGCACCACGTCGCCGCGCTTGGCGATGGTGGCGAGAATCGTGTGCATGGCGTGCTGAACGCCGCTGGTGATCACGATATCTTCGGCGGCGGGCGCATATCCCGCGGCGGTGGATCCAGCACGCTTGATCCATTCGGCGGCGGCCACGCGATGTTCCATCGCGCCGGCCGGATCTTGTTCTTCATCGAGCAGCAGCGCCGCTTGTCCGGGATCGCCGAACACCGCGAGTTGGGCGCGAATGTTGCCGTCGCGCGGATCGCGATTCACCAGATTCCGGCTGAAGTCGATGATGCTTGTTGGCGCGGCGGCGGGCGGGGCGACAAAAGTCCCGCGTCCCGTGGTGCCGGTGACGAGCCCCTGCGCCTGCGCCAGCGTGTAGGCGCGCGTCACCGTGCCGAGGGCGACCTGCAAGTGCTCGGCGAGCTCGCGATGCGTGGGCAGTTGCTCGCCCGGTGCGAGGCGACCGGAGTCGATGTCGGACTCCAGGACGCGAAGGATTTCGTTGGTTAAGTGCCGGCGCTGTTTGAGTTTCGGTCTCCACATTGTAATAGTGACAATATAAACATTGACACCATATTGTGTCAATGGTATTTTTCGTTTTGTTATGACAACAGCACCCGCACCTGTCTCAACGCCCGGCCCTTCCCAAGCCCACTCCCGTGCCACGACCACGCTGCTGGCCGACGCCTGCGCCCGCGCCGCGCGCTACTTGCGCGACATCCCCGAGCGCCGGGTTTACCCAGGGGAAGAAGAGATCGCCGCGCTCGCGCCATTGCGCGAGGCTTTGCCGGAGCACGGCGAGCACGCGGCGCGCGTGATTGCGACGCTCGATGAACTGGGATCGCCGGCGACGGTCGCGCAGAACGCCGGCCGATACTTTGGATTCGTGAACGGCGCGACGTTTCCCGTGTGCATCGCCGCGCAATCGCTCACCGCGGCGTGGGATCAGAACACCGGGCTGCGGATCATGTCGCCGGCGGCGGCCGCGTTCGAAGACGTGGCGCTCGCTTGGCTCATCGAATTATTCGGATTTCCCGCGGCGACCGCGGCGTCCTTCGTCACCGGCGCCACCACCGCGAACTTCACGGGACTGGCGGCGGCGCGTCACGCCTTGCTGGCGCGCGCCGGATGGGATGTGGAGAGCGACGGCCTGTTTCGCGCGCCCGAATTGCGCGTGATCCTCGGGGAAGAAGCGCACGTTTCTGTTCGCAAATCGCTTGGCCTCTTGGGACTCGGCCGCTCGCGCGTGACGCTGGTCCCCGCCGACAGGCAGGGACGTATGCGCCCCGAGCGACTGCCGCGTTTGGACGATCGCACGATCGTGATTGCACAGGCGGGCAACGTCAACACGGGCGCCTGCGATCCAATCCGCGAAATTTGCGAGATGGCCGCGGAGGAGCATGCTTGGGTTCACATCGATGGCGCATTCGGATTGTGGGCCCGGGTCGATCCGGCGCACGCTGCGATGGTCGATGGCGTGGAACTGGCCGATTCCTGGGCCACCGATGGTCACAAGTGGCTCAATCTCCCGTACGACTGCGGAATCGCATTCGTGCGCGATGCGCCGAGTCTCCGCGCGGCGATGGCGGCGCCCGCCGCGTACCTGCTGACCGAGGGTGAACGCGAGCCGTCGCATCACAATCCGGAATCGTCGCAACGCGCGCGTGGAGTCGCGGCGTGGGCGGCGCTGAAATTCCTGGGTCGTGCGGGCGTCGTCGATCTGGTGCGCGGATGCTGCGATCGCGCCACTCAATTCGCAGCGCATTTACGCGATGCGGGATTCAATGTCCTGAACGACGTGGTGTTGAATCAAGTGCTGGTGTCGTTTGGCGATGCGGAACGTACGAACGCGGTGATCCGCCGCGTGCAGCAAGACGGCACGTGTTGGTGCGGTAGCACGGTGTGGCAGGGACAAACGGCGATGCGCATCAGCGTGTCGTCGTGGAAGACCACGCCGGAGGACGTCGACCGCAGTGTCGCCGCGATTATTTCTGCGGCTGCCGCGGTACACTAAGAACCGGTCGCGCCTTCCGCCGGCCGTTCGATGCCTGACGTCAAATTGCTGGTCCTTCAGATGGCCGCGATTCTCGCGGCCGCGCGACTCGCCGCGCTGGCATTTCGCAAGATTCGCCAGCCGGCGGTGATCGGCGAGATTTTCGCCGGCATTCTCCTGGGACCGTCGCTGCTGGGGCGCATCGCGCCCAGCGTGATGAACGGGCTATTTCCCGCCGATCACCTGGGCTCGCTCTATGCGCTCAGTCAACTGGGACTCATCCTGTTCATGTTTCTGGTGGGACTCGAACTGCGCCCCGAATCATTGCGCGGCGTGGGGCGAGCCGCGTTCATCGCCAGCCAAGCCAGCATCGTCGCGCCGCTTGTCTGCGGTGGCATTTTGGCGTGGGCGTTTTATCCGCAACTCGGCGGCGGCGCTGAGAAACTGCCGTTTGTCCTTTTCATGGCGGCGGCCATGTCAGTTACGGCGTTTCCGGTGCTGGCGCGCATTCTCACCGACCGTCAACTGACGCACACGCGCGCCGGCGCGCTGGCGATTTCCATCGCCGCTTTCACCGACGTTACGGCGTGGTTTCTGCTCGCGATCATTACGGTGATCGCGCGCCACGATGCGGCCCTATCGGCGAGCGCGCAATCGCTTCCTTCGCGCTTCACGGGACTCATTGCCTACGCGGCGGCGATGTTTTTCATTGCGCGGCCCGCGTTGCGCCGTATTTTTCCTGATGACGCCGCGCCGAATCTGAATCGCTTTGGAATCGCGATGATCGTGCTGCTCGGGTCCGTGTGGGCCACCGAAGCCCTCGGCGTGCACGCGCTATTCGGCGCGTTTCTGGCGGGACTCGCCGTGCCGAAGCGCCCGCGACTGCAGGAGGGTCTGCGGGAGCGAATCGAGTCGGTGACGGTGGTGCTCCTGCTGCCGCTTTTTTTCGCTTTCGCGGGACTGCGCACGAATGTCGGCTTGTTGAGCAGCGCCGAAATGTGGCTCTCCTGCGCGATGGTCGTGATCGTCGCGGTGGGCAGCAAGATGGTGGTGGCGGCCGCGGCGGCGCGCGCTTGCGGCGTGTCGCGGCGGGAGTCGCTGGCGGTGGGAATCCTTGTGAACACGCGTGGATTAGTGGAATTGGTGATCCTAAATGTCGGGCTGGAATTGCATATTCTCTCGCCCACGGTTTATTCGATGATGGTGATTATGGCGCTGGTCACAACGTTGATGACCGCGCCGCTGATCGACCGCGTGGGACCTCTGGAATGAGCCGCGGCGTCAGCGTCACGCCGGTCCGAAAACGCGCCAAGTCCGGCGTTTCCTGTTTTCGCGCCACGCGTTCAGCAAAGCTTGGGTTTGCGCCGCTCCATTACGGTCGCGGCTAATTTTCGGGAAATTCCCGGTGGGACGCCGTCTCAATGTGGTAGCCTGAGCAGCGAGATTTAGGGAATACACTTCGAAAAAACAGGAGAAATTGCGATGAAAAAGCTCACGCTGCTACTGATGACGGTCGTATTTGCCCTTTCCGCGCTAGCTCAAGCACCGGCCGCCACGGGCGCGAAGGCCTCCACAGCGAAAATGGCGGCGGCGAAGGCTGCCGCACCTAGCGATAAAGACATCGCCGACGCCAAGGCCAAGGGACTGGTCTGGGTGAACACCGGAAGCAAGACCAAGGCGTATCACAAATCGGATAGCTCGTATTACGGCAAGACCAAGGAAGGCAAGTTCATGACCGAAGCCGACGCCCAGAAGGCGGGCTATCACGCGGCGGGAACGAAGTCCCCAGCGAAAGCCGCCACCGGGAAGAAGTAACGCGACCTTTTGGAGTGCGACGGTTGATCCTGCCAACCGCCGCACTCCAAATTACGCGACCGCGATGTCTCGGCTGAGATACACGTCTTGGATCGCGTTCAGAAGCGACACGCCTTCCTTCATCGGACGCTGGAACGCCTTGCGTCCCGAAATCAAACCCGTGCCGCCGGCGCGTTTGTTGATCACCGCCGTGGTCACGGCTTCCGCGAAATCGTTGGCGCCCGACGCGCCGCCCGAGTTGATCAATCCCGCGCGTCCCATGTAGCAATTCAAAACTTGATAGCGGCACAGATCGATCGGGTGATCGCTGCACAAGTCCGAGTACATGCGCTTGTCGAACTTGCCGTACGATTTTCCATCGGCGTTCATGGCGGGGAATCCGCCGTTGTTCTCCGGCAGTTTCTGCTTGATGATGTCGGCTTGAATCGTCACGCCCAAGTGATTCGCTTGACCCGTCAGGTCGGCGGCCACGTGATAATCCTTTTCCTTGGTCTTGAACGCGCTGTTGCGCAGATAGCACCACAGCACGGTGGCCAGTCCCGCTTCGTGCGCCGCCGCAAACGCTTGCGAAACTTCCACAATTTGCCGCGCGCTTTGGTCTGATCCGAAATAAATCGTCGCGCCCACCGCCGCCGCGCCCATGTCGATGCATTGTTTCACGGTGCCGAACAGCACTTGATCGAACTTGTTGGGAAGCGTCATCAACTCGTTGTGATTGATCTTCACGAGGAAGGGAATTTTGTGCGCGTACTTGCGCGACACGGCGCCGAGCACGCCGAATGTCGAAGCCACCGCGTTGCATCCGCCGTCGATCGCGAGCTTCACGATGTTCTCGGCGTCAAAGTACTCGGGATTCTTCGCGAAACTCGCGCCGCCGGAATGCTCGATGCCCTGATCGACGGGCAGGATCGACATGTAGCCGGTGTGCGCCAGGCGTCCGTGGCCGAACATGCGCTGCAGGTTCACCAGCACGCGATTGTTGCGGTCGGACTGCGCGTAAATGCGGTCGACGAAATCGGGTCCGGGAAGATGCAACTGGCTCTTCGAGATTTTCGGCGCGTTGAATCCGAGAAGTGATTCGGCCTTATCGCCGAGGTAAGTTTCAATCGTGCTAGGTGCAGTCGTGGTCATGATGCGTTCAATTTTATCATCGGACCAGCTACAATGGGGATTGTGAAAACGCAACGCTACATTCTACTTTTTGTGATCGCTGCCATCGCCGCGCCGCTCTCGACGGCCCAGGGCGTACATCCGATTTCCGGGCGCCAGATCGCCGGCGTCATGGGATTCGAAGGCGCGTCGTGGCTGGAACGCCCCGAGCGCAAGACGCAGGAGAATCCCGACCTCGCGGTGGACCTTCTGGAACTGAAGCCCGGCATGGTCGCCGCCGACATTGGCGCGGGCAGCGGATACTACAGCTCGCTGATGGCCAAGAAGGTCGGCGTCACGGGCAAGATTTACGCCAACGACATTCAGCCGGAGATGCTGCAACTGATCGACAAGAAGAAAATCCCCGGCGTTGTGACGGTGCTCGGAGCGGTGGACGATCCCAAATTACCCGCGGCGTGCTGCGACCTGCTATTGATGGTGGATGTGTACCACGAACTGAGCGAGCCGCAAAGAATGCTGCGCAAAATGCGCGAGGAACTGAAGCCCGGCGGACGTCTCGTGTTGATCGAATTCCGCAAGGAAGATCCCAAGGTGCCGATCAAGCCGGAACACAAGATGGATGTCGCCACGGCCAAGCTCGAGGTGGAGCACGAGGGCTACAAGCTCGATTCGGTGATCGAAAAGCTGCCCTGGCAGCACATCATCATCTTCAAGGCTGCCGAAGGGCCTGCGAAGTAGCGAAAACGCGGCAAAACCCAGGTTTTCGACTTAGGCCTCGGGCCGCGCGGCTCGGGAGCCTGTCGGAGATAGAACCACGACAAACACTTTACAACTGATTTGCCCTCGTGCATTCTAGCGGCGTGAGCAAACATTTTCGTCCGTGCGGACTGGATCAGTTGTTTTTGCTTCCCCCTTCGTT
>Ga0209060_10000489_pt1 | contig 71864 bp, 60 predicted proteins | sample Coa_R1_8_FD_187155 | JGI IMG/M metagenome (GOLD analysis project Ga0209060, IMG submission 187155) | Surface soil microbial communities from Centralia Pennsylvania, which are recovering from an underground coalmine fire - Coalmine... | ecosystem: Environmental > Terrestrial > Soil >... | reverse complement strand
TTGCGGAAAAACTGCCGCGAGTTTGGTATTCGCCTGCTCGATCTGGATTCTCCCGACCAGGGCATTGTGCACGTGATTGGGCCGGAACAAGGTCTAACACAGCCGGGAATGACGATTGTGTGCGGGGACAGCCATACGAGCACCCATGGCGCCTTTGGCGCATTGGCGTTTGGCATCGGCACCTCGGAAGTGGAACATGTGCTGGCGACTCAGTGCCTGATTCAACAAAAGCCGAAGACCATGCGGGTGCGCTTCTCGGGAAAGCTGCCGGCTGGAGTTACTTCAAAAGATCTGATTTTGGCTTTGATTCGCCAGATTGGTACTGACGGCGCTACCGGACACGTCATCGAATATGCCGGTGAGACGATCGAGTCTTTGTCGATGGAAGCCCGGATGACGCTCTGCAACATGAGCATCGAAGGTGGAGCTCGTGCCGGATTGATCGCACCCGACGAGACAACCTTGAGTTACCTGATGGGCCGGCGCTTCGCTCCACGCGACAAGCATTGGGACGAGGCTGTAGCTTTCTGGAAGACACTGAAGAGCGACCCAGGAGCCAGATTCGACTCAACGGTAGAGATCGATTCGACGCGCCTCGCTCCCTATGTGACGTGGGGAACCAACCCGGCCATGGCTGCTCCAGTGACCGACGACGTTCCCGACCCAAGCCGCGCCAATAGCGATTCCGAGCGACGTAGCATGGCCCGGGCGTTGGAGTACATGGGGTTGGCTCCTGGCACTCCGATTGAGAAGATTGAGATAGACCGGGTGTTTATCGGCTCCTGCACCAATGCGCGTCTCGAAGATATTCGCACGGCTGCCCGCATTGTGAAGGGCTACAAGCTTGCCGGGCGCGTACATGGCATGGTGGTTCCAGGTTCGCAAAATGTGAAAAAGGCTGCTGAAAGGGAAGGGCTCGATAAGATTTTTGTCGACGCGGGCTTTGAGTGGCGCGAATCCGGTTGCTCGATGTGCCTGGGCATGAATGCCGACCGCCTCTCCCCAGGACAGCGCTGCGCTTCCACCAGCAATCGCAATTTTGAGGGTCGCCAGGGCGCTGGCGGGCGCACCCATCTGGTCAGCCCTGCCATGGCCGCAGCGGCGGCAGTAGCGGGGCACTTTGTGGACATTCGCAACTGGCAATATAAGGACTAGCAATGCAAAGCTTTCGGACTCATACGGGTGTTGCGGCTGTGCTGGCACGGGAGAACGTCGATACCGACCAGATCATTCCCAAGCAGTTTCTAAAAAGGATTGAACGAACGGGATACGGCGATGCCCTCTTTTTTGGCTGGCGCTATGATGCCCAGGGCAATCCCGATCCGAATTTCCCACTCAATGCGCCCATGTATAGCGGCGCCTCGATCCTGATTGCCGGAAAAAATTTTGGCTGCGGCTCTTCGCGTGAACACGCGGCCTGGGCTCTGCGCGACTTTGGCTTTCGCGCCATTCTTGCACCGTCGTTTGCCGATATTTTTTCAACCAACTGCGTCAAGAACGGTCTTCTCCTGGTAACGCTTGGGGAAAAAGAAATCGCCCAATTGACGGCTCATGCATCCGCGCAGAGGGCGAGTCTGACGGTGGACCTGGAAAAATGCCAGATTGCATCGCAAGAGGGTTTTGCAACCGAGTTCAAAGCGGAATTCAAGGTTGATGCCTTCAAGCGCATGTGCCTTTTGGAAGGACTCGATGAGATTGGCATGACCTTGAAGCGTGATTCCGACATCGGTGCCTATGAGAGCCGGCGTCCTTCATTCATGTCGCGCATTACGGGATGAAGATTCGTCGATTGTGGATTGCTGTTCTAGCAGCAGTGCGAATTGCACGCAATATGCCATCGCAAACAGGAGTTGAATTACCGGCGCCGCCGATCATCTCTTTAAGACCGTACCTCTGATCTTCAACCGCTGGCCTGATTCGTGCTACAGTCTTGATTATGGTGGTTACCGTCAATATTCCCGACGAACTTGCCGCCCAGGCCAAGGCACGCGGCTTGTCGCTTGAATCTTACGTTCAAGAGATTTTGGCGCAACAACTGGCGGCGCATGCAGTGGAAACTCGACCGTTGCGTACACCAGAAGAGATTCGCGCATGGCTCGACTCACTGGCCCAGTTCTCCGACAAAATTCCTCCTTTGCCCGACACCATTTCGCGCGAGTGGATTTACCAGGATCACGATTAAGATGGCAATTGCCTCGTGCCTGGTCGATACCAACATCCTCCTACGCATGACGCGGCGCTCCGATCCCCAACACCAACTCGTAGACGCCGCGCTCGCTCAACTCGCCGGCCAAGCTACCATTCTTCACTACACGCATCAGAATATCGCTGAGCTTTGGAATGCCATGACACGCCCTCTCGACCGCAACGGCTTTGGTTTGCCCGTTGCCGATGCAGAGCGCGAAGTACGCGCAATCGAGACTGGAATGATCCTCTTGCCTGACAGCGACGCGGTTTATCGAGAGTGGCGGAAAATCGTCGTGCAGCACAGCATCTTGGGTATTCAGGTACATGATGCGCGCTTGGCCGCCGCGATGTACGTCCACCGCGTGAGCCATATACTTACATTGAATGTTACAGATTTTGGCCGCTTCAGTGGTCTCACTGCTGTACATCCGAGCAGCCTTTGAGAGACCAGATCGGCTTGTTCTGCCCCCTGGAGAGCAAGGGGTTGGTGCTGTTAAGGCGGTACTCCATTACTCCCCTACTCCACCTTCGTTGATGGCGCCCGTGTAGATCGCCATTCCTACCACGGCGTCAACCCCGAGGCCCTCTAAGGTGCGTACTTCCTCCACCGAGCGAATTCCGCCAGCAACGATCAATCGCCGAGTTGTAGCTTCGCGGAGGTTGCGGGCTGTTTCTATAGGAAAGCCGGACATCGTGCCTTCCGTGTCGATGTGGGTGTAGAGGAAGGCGCTGCAGTAAGGTCCCAGCGCTGAAAGTATTTCCAACGGTTCAAAGGCGGTGGTGTCTTTCCAGCCTTGAATGGCGACTTTGCCTCCGCGAGAATCGATGGCAAAAGTCAACCTTCCCATGCCCAGGTTTTCGGAATACTCCTCAGCAACCTCGGCGTTCACCCTTCCGCTCTGCAGAAGAACTGATCCAAGAATGATCCTTCTGGCTCCCGCATCGAAGAGCGCTTTTCCCTGGCCAATGCTGCGGATGCCTCCTCCAACCTGGCAGGGCAGGCGCTTGCATATCATCTCAATGAGCGAGTGGTTGTTGCCTTGGCCAAGGGCCGCGTCAAGATCGATGAGTTGCACCAGAGGATGGGAGGAGAATCGTTCGATCCAATAGTCAAAATCGTCCGACTCCAATGCTTTCTTCTTGCCTTGAACCAGTTGAACGATTTTTCCGTCGAGCAAATCGATAGAAGGGATCAGCATGGCCACCTCATGGGGATTCCCGACTGAAGAAGGGTTTCTTTTAATTCCGCAACGGCGTGAGTTCCATAGTGAAAGATAGAAGCAGCCAGGGCGGCATCGGCTTTCCCAGTGGTAAACACATTAAGGAAGTCTTGTGCATTGCCCGCTCCTCCAGAGGCAATGACAGGAATAGACACGCTTTCCGATACCGCTGCGGTAAGGGAGCAATCGAAGCCCGACCCGGTGCCGTCGCGGTCCATGGAGGTGAGCAGGATCTCTCCCGCGCCCAGACGTTCAGCGTCCTGAGCCCACGCCACCACCCTTTTCCCCGTGGGCTTCTTTCCTCCAGCGACCCAAACCTCCGCCTCGTGAACATCTCCTGTTCCGCGTCGTGCGTCAATGGCCACAATGACGGCTTGCGAGCCGAAGCGTTGTGCAATCTCCGAGATCAAGGCAGGTCGCGTAACAGCGGCAGAGTTGATGCTGACTTTGTCGGCCCCCGCTTCAAAGATGCGGGAGGCATCGTCGAGAGCCCGGATACCTCCGCCGACGGTCAGCGGTATAAAGAGTTGCTGCGCGGTCCGTCGTACCGTGTCGATCAGCGTTCCACGGCCTTCCGCTGTGGCGGTTATGTCGAGCATCACAATTTCGTCCGCGCCCGCTTGGGCGTGAAGCGCCGCGAGTTCCGCCGGATCGCCCACGTCGCGTAGTTGCTCAAACCGCACTCCCTTAACGACCCGTTGGGCGTCGACATCGAGGCATGCGATGATGCGCCTGGTCAACTGCTCAGATAGCACAGAAGTTTTCAAGGATCCTTAACCCCGCTCGTCCCGATTTTTCCGGATGAAATTGCACGCCGTAGACATTGCCGCGTTCGACTGCCGCGGGGAACAATCCTCCGTAGCTGGTGCGCGCGATTGCCTGTTCCACCATGGGAGCGCGGAACGAGTGTGTGTAGTACACAAACGAGCGATCCTCGATGCCGCGCAGCAGTTGGGAGTCGCCGTGGAGAGCCAAACGGTTCCAACCAACGTGCGGCGACTTTACGGTGGAAGGGAAGCGCGAACAGTGCCCGGAGAATAAGCCGGCCCCGAGGGTCTCAGGAGCTTCGGTACTGCCCTCGAAGAGCCACTGCATGCCCACGCAGATGCCAAGAAAAGGTGTGCCGTTCGCGATGGCTTCCAGGAGCGCTGAACGCATTCTTAGATTAAGAGCATCGCAGCGGCAGAAGTGGCCGACGCCTGGGACCACGATTTTTTTCGCCGTAAGGATCGCCGTCGGGTCATCGGTCAGCTTGGTCTCAGCCCCTATGTGTTCCAGGGCTTTTTTGACCGAGCTGATGTTTCCCGCGCCGTAATCGACAATGGCGATCATAAGAGGCCCTTGGTGCTGGGCAGCATCTTGGCAAGCTGCCGGTCACGAGAACATGCCACGCGCAGGGCACGGGCAAACGCTTTGAAGAGCGATTCGATCTTGTGATGGTTCGAGCGCCCATAGAGAACACGCGCATGCACATTCGCTCGCGCGCCGCGCGCAAAACCTTCAAAGAAGTCGTGCACAAGTTCCGATTGCAAATCGCCAACGATGCGTGTCCGCACCTGCGTCTTGATCACCGATGCGGCTCTCCCGCTGAAGTCGACTGCGGCCAGTCCCAAGGTCTCGTCCATGGGCATGACAAAATAACCGGCCCGCATGATGCCGCGCTTGTCGCCCAACGCGCTGGAAAAAGCCTCGCCCAGCGCGATCCCAACGTCTTCGACGGTGTGGTGCTGGTCTACATCCAAATCGCCTTTGGCTTTCAACTTCAGATCGAACGCGCCGTGGCGGGCCATCAGCTCCAGCATGTGATCGAAAAAACGGATGCCGGTTGAGACCTCGTACTTGCCCTGGCCCTCGATGGTCAGGGCCAGTTGAATTTCCGTTTCGGTGGTGGTGCGGCGGAGAGATGCTTTTCTCATTTGCCTCTCCCTTGCGCACTAGATACTTGCGGCTGGTACAGGATTCCCTGCAGGGTTGAAACCAACCGCTCCATCTCCGCTTTGGTGCCGATCGAAATGCGAATGCAGCCCTCGCAATCCGGACGGTCGCGCAGGGCGATGCCGTGCTTGTTCATGCCTTGGAGCACAATCTTTTTGAGCGGGCCAAACTGCACCAGGAGAAAATTGGTCTCGCTGGGCCAGCACTTCAACCCCAGGCTCTCGAGTTGGCTGCGCAGCCATTCGCGCGAGGCGATCGTCTGTTTGACGTAGTCTTGTATGAATTGCCGGTCGTCTAAAGCTTCACGGAGGCATTCCAGGGCAAACACATTCAGGTTGAAGGGAGGGCACAGGCGGCGCAGAATCGAGAGCTGGCCTTCCGGCCCAGCGAGGACTCCGACCCGGAGCCCCGCCAGCCCATAGGCTTTTGAGAATGTACGCACGATGAACAGATTGGGCAGCTTGCCCAGCTTGTCCAGGAGCGTTTTGCCACAAAAGTCGAAATAGGCCTCGTCTAGGAGCACCGCCGTATTGGGCGCTGACTCGATGACTTTGAGAATATCGGTGCGCTCGGCCGCCAGCCCGGTTGGATTGTTGGGATTCGTGATAACGATGATTCTGGTGCGAGGAGTCACTGCCTGGACGACTCTTGCCGTCGGAAACGCCAGATCTTCTTCTGCGGCAACCGGCACGATGCGTGCGCCCGTGGCGCTTGCGAAGACCTCGTACATGGTGAACGCCGGTGTCACGAGTATGATTTCGTCTTCGGGATCGAGATAAGCCCGGCACAGGAGATCGATAGCCTCATCGGCGCCATTGGTCAGAAGCACTTCCGAAGGGTTCAACCCGAGGAAATTGGCCACAATGCTTTCACCCTGCTCGCGGGAGGGATAAAGAGCGAGGGTTTTCGCGTCCAATGTGCGAAGTTTTTCCAGAACCCGCGGTGAGCATCCAACGGTGCTCTCGTTCATATCCAGGCGTAAATCCAGCACGGGATCGCACAAGGGCGAATGGTATTCGGGCATCTCGCATACGGGCTTGCGAGGTTTAAGCATGGGCGCACCTCACTCGAATCGATTCTGCATGGGCGGCAAGGCCTTCGGCCTCTGCCAGTGTCACTACGGAAGGAGCGATTTGATTGAGTCCTTGGGCGGAGAGCTGTTGAATGGAGATCGTTTTCAGGAAATCGGCAACGCCGAGTCCACCACGCGTTCGCGCCACGGCTCCGGTGGGCAAAACATGGTTGGGGCCGGCGGCATAGTCTCCGGCTGCCTGCGGCGAGTAATCGCCAACGAAGATCGAACCGGCGCTATGGATGCCCGGAACATCTTCATCGTTGACCGTCACATGTTCCGGAGCGATCCGGTTGGTAAACTCCAACGCCTGCGCGCGCGAGTCAGCCAACAGAATTGCGCCATTGCGACGCAATGAGGTTTTGGCGATTTTATTGGAGGCTGCAAGATCCTCGATCTCGGCTGCAACCCGTTCCGCCAAAATGCTGGAAGTGGTAACCAGGACCGCCAGCGCATCGGGATCGTGCTCCGCCTGGGCAACGAGGTCGGCGGCGATAAAGCGCGCCTCGCCCGAGTGGCTCACGATGACCACCTCGGTTGGTCCTGCCAGAAAGTCGATGGCGCAGTCGAAGGCCACGAGTTTCTTAGCGGCGGTCACGAAGAGGTTTCCCGGGCCAACAATCTTTTCAACGCGGGCCACCGATTTTGTCCCGTAAGCCAGCGCCGCCACCGCTTGTGCGCCGCCAATGCGATACATGTCTTTCACGTTTAGAAAAAATGCGGCTGCCAGCGTCTCGTTTGCAGGTCGAGGAGAAGTAACCGCAATTTCCTTAACGCCCGCCACTTGCGCCGGAATCACGGTCATCAGCATGGTCGAGGGCAGGGGATAGCGGCCTCCAGGAACGTAGCAGCCGACTGCCCTGAGCGGTCGCACCACTTGGCCCAGGGAAATTCCCGGAAGAGGGGCATGCCGCCATTCCTTGGGCTTTTGCCATTCGCAATAGCGCCGAATGTTGGAAGCCGCCGCTTCCAGCGCAGATCGAAACTCCGGCGAAACGGCTTTCCAGGCCGATTCCATTTCCGCAGGCGTCACTCGCAAAGACTGCCCCGGCGAGACGCCGTCCCACTTTTCGGCGCACCGCCGCAAGGCGCGGTCACCCCCGGAGCGGACATCCTTCACAATCTTTCGCGTTGCCTTTTCCACGTCCGCAAGCCCGGTTGCGCCCCGTTTTTCGAGCTTGCGGACGAACAGCTCCGCGCGCTTTTCTTCCAGGATGCGCATCAGAGCACCACCTTGTTCAGCGGATATTCCACAATGCCTTCGGCTTTGGCGGCCTTAAGCTGTGGCATGATTCTCCAGGCAGTGCTCTCTTCAATGATCGTGTTCACCGCAACCCATCCGTCGTCGCTGAGTGCCGATATCGTAGGTTTCTGCAGCGCAGGCAGTACCGACAGGACGCATTCCAAATCCGGCCTCCGAACGTTCAGCATCAGGCCGACTCGTCCCTGGGCATAGATGGCCCCACAGAGCATGAGAGCGAGATTGTCGATTTTGCGGCGCTTTTGCTGGTCGTTCCAGGTTTGCTTGTTGGCAATGAGCTGCGTGGCCGATTCCATTACAGTGTCGATAATGCGGAGCCTGTTTGCACGCAGAGAACTGCCGGTCTCGGTAATTTCGACGATCGCATCTGCCAGCGTAGGCGGCTTTACCTCGGTTGCGCCCCATGAAAATTCGACCTTTACCGGCACGTTGCGCGCAGAGAAGTAGTTCTTGGTTACATTGACTAGCTCCGTCGCAATGATCTTACCGGCAAGATCTTCGGGTTTTTGGAATGCCGAGTCCTCGGGCACGGCCAGCACCCAGCGGACCTTCCCAAGGCTCTGTTTTGCGTAAACCAATTCGGCTGCTGTTATTACGTCTAAGCCGTTCTCAACCACCCAGTCTTTGCCGGTAAGCCCGCAGTCCAGTGCGCCGTGCTCCACGTAGCGCGACATTTCCTGTGCGCGGATCAGCATGCACTCGATTTCGGCGTCGTCGGTGCCGGCGAAATAAGAGCGGCTGCTGGTGTAGACGTTCAGGCCGGCTCTCTTGAACAGCGCAACCGTCGATTCTTGAAGGCTTCCTTTAGGGATTCCAACGCGCAGCTTCATCGCGCTGCCTCCGCCGTCTCAACCTCTGCCGCCTGAATCGTGAGCGGTTCGTTAAAGCAGGACTTGGTTCCCGTGTGGCATACCACGCCGTCTCCTTCTACTTTCACGCGCAGCAGTATGGTGTCCTGGTCGCAGTCGGTAAAGGCGGAGATTACTCGAAGGCGGTTTCCGGAAGTTTCGCCTTTGGTCCATAATTTTTGGCGGGTGCGCGAGTAAAACGTTACATAGCCATTTTTGCAGGTCAGGTCATAAGCTTCCGGATTCATAAAGCCAACCATCAGGACTTCACCCGTTGTTTCATCTTGAATGATGGCTGGGGCCAGCCCTTCCATCTTCGCGAAATCGATTTGCATGATTTTTTCCTCGTCGTTTTTCGCGCAAAAACAAAAAACCCGCCGACTCTTTGTCGGCGGGCTTCAATCGTATGATTGCGCTTGGATTAGCTCTTACAGGCCTCCGCCGACACGTTTGCCACGTGATGATGGTGATGGTGGCGGTGGGTCAGCGTTGACATGGCCGTAATCCTAGCGAACCCTGCGATGAACTGTCAATCGAAAGTTTTCAGATTTTTTCGCAAAGATGTAAGGATGAAAGACGAATGACCTGAAGCGTCAGTTGTGGAAACATGAGTCTTGGGCGCATGCTGATTGGCGCGAAGGCATCCATAGATCATCGCCAGCAAAGCCAACGAGAGGATCGCCGAAACCACAATGGCAATGAGCATGGTGGCATTGAATTCCCGGCTCTGGCGCTCATCTTTTTTCATATTTCAGGTTTCATATTTCATGCAGGTTCATATTTTTTAAAGGCGGGCTTTTTCTGCGTGCTTTGTATTTAGATGCAGGGCAATTCAACGGCGGAGAAGGACACAGGCCGCGTGAGCTGCAAAAAGAAAAAGGCACTTCTGGAAAGAAGTGCCTTGGACTGCTATTTCTCTAAGGTGCTTAATTCTGGGTGCCTTGGGCGGCGTGATCCACCGGGCCAACATTGGCGCCCTTTGGGGCTACCAGATAGCCGGTTACCTGATTCTTGTCCACGCTGTTGACCACCACTTCATAAAGGTAATGGTCTCGTCCCGTGTAGAACTGGAGCGGTTCATTCACCGAGCGATCCTTTTTCTCGATGCGCTTGTCGTCGGCCATTACGTAAAGTGTGAACTGCGCTTTCTTGGGATCCACCTTCTTGAGCTGCAGGCCGACAGCGGCAACGTGCGTGGGATCCTTACCTTTCAGCAGCGTGAATTCGAAGTAGTTCTTATCGCCTTTGTGCTTCAAAACCTCAAGCTCATCATGCGTGGTGGCGATGAACTCGCTTTGTTTGTTTAAGTCGCCGATCGCGTGATCCAACTTCGATTTTGTAGCTTCAAGATCGGTTTTTGTCGAGGTTACGTCTTGCTGCACTTGGCCCACCGTTCCCTTGACTCCGGTGATGTCACCGCTGATGGCTCCAAACTGCTGCTTATTCTGTTCTTCCTGCTCGGCAACTTTTGTCTCCAGACCTTTCTCTTCCTTCTGGATCGCGGCGGCACGCTGAGCGAGTTCCTGGTGGCTCATGCCGACTTTCTTGGCAAGCGCATTGAGCGACGCATTCGTCTGGCTGGTATTTGCGGCAAACTTCTGCTCGATGGCTTTTTGGAACTCCGCTTCTCGCGCAGCTTGCTTCTTCTCCATGTCGTCCATTCGGCTGAATGCCTGCACGACAAAAACAATGCTGCCTATAACGTAGATTCCGGCAAGTACCAAGAGAATGTTTCTTACCATGGGGCTGCTGCCGGAGTCTTGCTGAGGTGTTTCAGACATGAGATAGCTCCCGCTACAAAAGTTTTTCTAGGACGAACCAGAAAAACCATTGTTGAGCAGAACTGCTTTTGTGTCAATCACCTACAAGCCACTCTGGAAGAGACGCGATGGCCCTTCGCACACTGTACTTTGGTAAGGGCGCTTACCAGCCTGGATTGTCATTGGGATTCGCCAATATTTAAAGAGAACTCTAAAGTGGAAAACTCTACATGAGGTTATCTCCATTGATGAAAGAAAAATAAGCACTTAGCTTAAGGCAAACTGCGTTTTGTCACCTCAGGAAGCCGAAGGTGAGTACCCGCATCGTGCATCTAACCTAGCTATGAAGCGGCGGTACGCAAACCTACTGGGTGCCCTCCAGCGCTATCTGTCGATCATCCTGGTGCTGTTTGGATTAGGGCTTTTGAGCTACGTTGGCGGCCAGTATTGGTCTATGTACCGCAGCCAAAAAGAGCTTGCTGCGGAATGGAAGCAGCAGCTCGTGGCTCCCGAGCTGAGTCAATCGCAGGAGCCCGCGAAAGTCGCCGACGCCCTGACCCGTGTTTCAATCCCGAAGATTGGTCTGGACGCGATCGTAGTGGAAGGTGTCTCAAGCCGCCAACTTGCAATCGGCCCCGGACACCTCGCCGATACTCCCCTTCCTGGAGAGGACGGTAACTCGGTAATCACCGCGCATCGTGATACTTTCTTTCGTCACATCTACGAACTGGCAAAGGGCGACGATATTCAGGTTCGCAGGGCCGGCGATCTGTTTACCTATCGCGTGACCGGAAAAAAGGTCGTCAAGCCTCAAGATATCAGCGTACTCAAGCAAACCACCGATCCGCAGCTCACATTGATTACTTGTTATCCCACCTATTACATTGGCCCTGCTCCTGAGCGATTGGTGATCTTCTCCAAGCTGGTTGAGCGGCGGCGTGAGGCTCAGAGCCGGGGACAGGAACCGACGCAGGTTGAAGGCGCTTCCAACTAAACTCTTCCGAATTTCAGCGGTGCGTCATCCGCGGATCGGGCTTCAACTCCGCGAGCAAGCTTTTGTTCACAGGGAGCTGATTCGGTTCCACTTGTCCCGTATTGCTAGTGCTAAAATTCACCTTCACGATGCCGGTACGCTCATGTCATTTCTACGCTCAGGTTCCTGCGTTTAGCCCGCAGCTCTTGCCTTACTCTACATTTGGCTGTGGAACGCTTGCGGGTTTTCTCGCTTGCTGACCTCTCGATTCCCGTTTCCGCAGCTCCGCTTGAACACCCCAGGCGCTCAATCTCTTCGGTCAGACGAGCTTTGGTCAGGCGAGTTTTAGATTGGCGAGCCCAGCTCCAAATACCAGCGGACAGAAAGTAATTGCGGGGACGCTGCTCAACATTGTTGGCCAAGCTTATTCGGTCGTGCTGGCAATTGTTGTCATTCCCTACATCATCCACGGGGTAGGTACGGATCTCTACGGGATGATCGCGATCGCTGCTTCTTTGGGGGGATTCGGTAGCCTTTTGAACCTCGGATTGGGCCGAGCCGTGGCAAAATTAGTCTCCGACCTCTATTGGAAAGGCGAGTGGGGCCGAATTGTTCGGCTTTTCGAGACTGCCTGGACCATTACGGTTGCGGGAGGCGTCGCAGCATTCCTCGCACTGATAATCCCGCAAAAGCTGATTCGAGATACGCTTTTTCACGGCGCGGCTGGGACCGAGGTCTATGTGCCAATGGCTCTGTTTCTGACGGCCCTGGGACTGTTGTTCTCGATTGCGACTGAGACGCTCACCGCAATTCCAACCGCCCTTCAGCGGTTTGACCTTATTAATTCCGTCAATATTATTGCTGCCACCATACGGCAGCTAGGCTCAGTGATTGCCTTGTACTTGGGTTTTTATGTGAAGGGTGTGCTGGTGGCCAATATGACAAGCAGCCTCTTCTTGTTTGTGGCGACTCTGCTGGCCGCCCGCCGTATCTTTCCGAATTTGAGCCTTTACCCCAGAATCGAATGGTCGCAGGCAAAACGCCTACTGATCTTTTCGTCTTCGCTTTTCATCTCCGGAGTTGCGGCGCTGGTTGTGCTCCGTCTTGACCGGTTGATCGTGGCCTACTATCTCCCGTTGACCGCCGTCGCCTTTTACGTTGTGCCGTATACGCTTGCTGAAAGGGTTCCAATGGGCGTATCGAACATCACCACCGTCATCTATCCGGCTGCCAGCGAATTGCTTGCCATGGGCAAACTCGAGAAGGCCAGAGAGCTTTATTTCCGGGCATCCAAGATGGCCGCCCTGATTGCGCTGCCCATCAGCCTTTTGCTTATATTCATGTCCTCCTCGATCCTGCGGTATTACGTTGGCCCCGAGTTTGAGGCGCAGGCGTCCTTTTGCCTGAAGATTATTGCGGTCGGGTTTCTGGTGAACAGCTTCTGTCATGTGCCTGTGGTTTTCGTTACCGCCATTGGACGGCCAGAGCTTTGGGCAAAGTATTCGGTTGCGAACGCCGCGGCAAATCTGATCTTATTTGTATTGCTGATTCCAAGATTTGGAATGAATGGTGCTGCTGTGGGCTTCTTCATTCCACAGGCCATCTCGGCTGCGGTTCTCCTCCCGCAAGTTGGCCACATCATGGGGTTGCGGCTCAGGGAAGTCATCAAGAATTCTTTCCTGGCTCCCATGGCTTGTGGCGCGGCCATACCTATGGCTAGCGCAATGCTGTCGCGGTATGTAAATTCCTTGTGGAGCCTGTTGGGTGTGATCTGTCTACTGCTCGCTATCTATGGCTGTCTGGCGTTTCTGTTCTGTCTTGATCGCCGGGAAAAGGCCGGTATCTACCAGCACATGAATTTGTTAGCGCGGGCGCGGTTAAGATGATGCTGTTTCATTGGACCTGCCGTTGTTAGCGCGGGTCGGTTCGCTGGTTTGCTTACGTTCTCGTCGTAATTTCGTCTCTCAAGGGCAATCCTCGTTCAATTCTTGAATTTAAAAATGGAGGCAGTATGGAAAAGGCTCTCCGTTCTCTTACGTTCGTAGCAGTGTTTTCTTTTCTGGCGAACCTGGGGGCCGCTGGTTCGGTAGCGGTCGGTGAGAATACGCCCCACGATAACGTGGGAATGTTCGCCGGCCGATGGGAGTCAAAAAGCGCATCAAAAGATACTGCCTACTCGAAAGCCGCATCTATTGAGGCGAAGGTTGCCTGCGCCTGGTCTCCCCTTGGAAAATATCTCGTATGCGATCAGCTGATTAGCATTCCAGCGAACCAGCTCACAGTTTTTTCCTATAATGAAAAGGAAAAATCGTACAAATATTGCACCTTCAACAATCCCGGAGAGAGCGCGCACTGCGGTGTCTACACAATCGAGGGGAACACCTGGACATTCTCCAATAGCTTTGAAGAAAAAGGAAAAAAGGTCGTATTCCGGACGCTGAACATCTTCGATTCTCCGGGGCACATGACCTTCCGCAGCGAGTTCTCCGACGACGGCAAGACTTGGACGACAACCCTGGAAGGCGAGAGCCGCCGGGTGAAGGAGCGCTAGGATAACCTGTGGGATACGTTGGGTAAGCTGTGAATGGAGAATCATGAAATCCGAATGGTGGAAGAGGACGCAGATCGTCCTGATCCTGGCGCTGGTTGTGGCGGCGGTGCGTGTGGGGATGATCTATTACGAGCGGCACGAGCCTTCGCCTGAAGCCAAGAAAGCACAGCCCAGGACCGACTACAACGTCACGCAAGACGATTACGTTACCCGTAACAAAGTTTATGCCTACGACTTGAAGTCCGCGCAGATCCTGCGCGGCAAGCCGGTGTGGGTCAGGCTTGGAAACGGTCTTGCCTGCTATCCGTATTCCGCGGCGGCTCGCCGAGTGGATTTCAAGAAGTCATCCGGCATGCTTGCGCCTTTGGAAAAACTTGAAGTCAAAGACGTTGTGCTGCAGCCGCAGGCGGGTTCTTCGGGAGAGCAGGTGATGATGGTGTTCTCTCGTCCTGCGATGTCCGGTCTCTACGCAACCCGGATTGGGACCAAGTCTTCCGGAAGCTTCAATTTCACAGTAGATAATCTCTTTTTCATTGACGATCCTCACGAGCTTTACAAGCACTGGCCCGCCGATACGTGGAGCGCCGTCGATAATCATGAGGTCAAGCTGGGAATGAGCGAGTTGCAGGCCAGCTTTGCCCTTGGTGTGACTGGACATGCCGACGCGGGAGCGTATGGCAATCGCACCATGGAGTATGCGAACAATGGAAAGCCAGTGACCGTGACCTTCGCACAAAATCGGATTGTGAATATCAGCAAGTAATGTTGTTAGCTGGATTGCTATTGTCTGAGCGGTAACGATTACCCCGACCGGCGAAAAGTCGCTGGAAGGGCCATCTCCCATGGTCATTTCTGCGGCAAGCCAGTCCAGCTTAAGATGTCTCGCCTGGCTGAAGAAGCGATCCAGGGAGGTATGAGAACGGACGCCCCTTGGATACGCTGCTCTTTGCCTTGTAGTTTTATGGGGCTATCATCCGCCAATTCCAGGACGCATCCGACTGGCATCTCCTTGTTGCTGGCCTCGCTCAAGGTGTTCTACCGGCTTGCGGTGCCTGGTGGTCTCCTGTTGTTCCTAGCAGCGGCGTTGATGCGCTATGGAAACGGAGTCTTCTACGGCGCCCCAGGCCGGCAAGGGCAGTTTTACGCGCCTCTCATCCTTTCCGTCGGCGTGGTGCTGAGTGTATTGCTGGGTCGGACCCGCGTCTTCCTTGCGTTGATATTCCTACTGGTAACGGAACGCATGCTCGATTGGGCCGTTCCCCAGTTTGTTTCTCCCGATCGAACTTTGATTCTGGACGCGATCGTAGCAAGTTTGTTTGCGGTCAACCTTCTGATTTTGTCCTTTACCGGCGATAGCAGCCTGCTTTCGAAGCGCACGCAGCGCCATCTTGCTTTCATTGCATTGCAGGTAGTTGCTATCTCGTTGCTCACTGGTCCTTTTGGAGCCGAAACGGCTGCGGTATCCGGTTCATCGCTTGTTACACCGCACCTTTTTACTTGGAGCCGACTCCCACAACTAAGCCTACTGGTTTTTGCTTTGGCTGCGGTTGTAATGGCCGTCCGCTTGGTCCGCCGCTACGAATCTGTGGAGAGCGGCCTTTTTTGGGCTTTGATGGCTTCCTTCCTCGCTTTCAAGACAGACGGGACTCCGCAGTCGGGAATTTATTTCTCGACAGCGGGAGTGGTTTTGGTTCTCTCGGTTTTGGAAACATCGTATTTGCTGATTTACCGCGACGAGGAGACGAACCTTCCCAATCGGCGGTCGCTGCTCAACACCGTCCGCAAGGCCGGTGAATTTTATTCCATTGGACGAGTCGGCGTAGACAATATTAAGCAACTCATCAACTTATACGGAGAGGCGCAGGGCCTTCAGGCGCTCCGGATGATCGCTTTGAACCTGACGCGAGTGGCGGGGGGCGGCAAGGTATTCAGATACAGCCATCAGGAGTTCGTTGTGTTCTTTACCGACAAGTCCGCGGCAGAAGCTGTGCCCTTGTTGGATACGATACGGAAGATCGTCGAGCGATCCCCCTTTACTGTCCGCGGCGGCCACGGCACACGCCTGCTTACCCTCTGGAGACGAAAGAAGGACGTTGAGCTAGGCATAACGATCAGCATTGGCATAGCTGAACGCGACATCGATCGGCCGACGGGCAACTATGTATTGCAGGCGGCGGGCAAGGCCCTGGATCGCGCCCGGGCCAAGGGGCGAAACTGCACCGTAATTAGCGCGCCCTCCAGGGTGGCAGGCCGCTCCTCAGATTTCTCTACGCGCGTCCTCAGTGTCGAATAGAAGTCCGAAATAGAGACTGGAGCCTTCAGGTGCGTTAGCGGCAAATCGACGGGAGAACGTAAGGTCGATGCGTGCATAACGTCACGATCCGTCACGGACTATGTGACTTTCAAATCAACATTTATCGGGTTTCTGCGCTCAATGGGTGGAAGCAACCGGCGACTGGTCTTGAGCGCCTGAAGCCTTCATTGCGTCCAGGTAGTCGCTTTTTTCGATGGTCCCAAAGTGTAACCAGAGGATTCGCCAGTTGCGATCCAGTAGGACCGTTACCGGAGTCGAACTGAAATGGGTGGCTTTGGCAAATTCCAGCGAGGTGCCCACGAGGCGCCGTTCTTTTGGCTTGCCATCTAGAGTGGCGTCCGATTCTGGAAGATCGATGCCGTGCGGGCTGACGATCGTGACGTCGCAGCCTTTTTGTTCAAGGGTATTTTCCAACTCATCCCACGGCCCGGAAAACTTCGCTGAGCAATATCGGCAGTTGGCGCTGGCGTACCTCACTAGATGGCACGATTCGCCAAGGCTCGCAGGATTTTGATCTGCGGCAACACCGGTGGCGACCGGCATGGGACGCCCGCTTCCAAGCGGCTGGAGCCTGCCGGCTTGGTATCGAAAATAAACATCGGTGCCAATGGTGCCAAGATTGACGATCAAGAACAGGAGGCACCAGAACTCGCCATTTTTAAGAAATTTCATGGGGCTATCGCCTTCTTCAAAGCATGCGCCATCTCTTCAGGAGATCGGGTAATTTTGAGGGGCTGCTTCACGCCCAGGTTTCCAAACAGGACCAGCACTTCGTTGCGATCGTCGAAATGAGCAATCTTGGTGAGGGGATCGTAGGAGCCGTATGCGAGAACCGGAAAGCTCGCGGATGCCTGCTTGGTTTCGGAAGCCCGGTCTTCGAAACCCACGAACGAGACATCGCTTCCAACCGATCCTTTGACCCGTTCCCAGTAAGTAAGATCCTGCGACCGGCGGCTGGCGTGAACCACGAATGGCACAATCCAGCGGGCATTGTCTGTTTTTAGCACCACAGTGCGTCCCCCTGCTTCAAAGCCCGAAAAAGAACTTAGAGTCAGGGGGATGCCCTCTTTCCCGAGAGCTTCGATACGCAGCTTTTGCAGCACCTGGTAATCCTTTGCGGTTCTTGAGATCAAAAAGGCTTCCACAAGGAGAAGGCCCAGGGCGGCAAGGATGGAGGTGCGCATCGTACTCTCTCTTCTTTGGCGTTCGATTCTATGAAGGGAAACCTGGGCTACGGCAGGCGCAGGCAGTTATTGCTTAGAAGTTTGCCCGTCAGGGGGCAGGAGCATGAATCGACGGGATCAATGTCGCAAGCGGACACGATGACCGCTGTTGGATTGTTCGGGTCGATCTTCGAGCAGGACGTGCAATGCGACCCAATCGACTGTGCCGGAGAAGCCAGCAAGCCGATGCTCAAAACGATGGCTGCCAGACTTGCCATCAAGAGCGCTTTCTTCTTCATGTTCATATTCCTTTCTCGTCTCAATCTCTTAAGAGCGGATTGAGCGGCACAACCCTAAATGATTGCCGGAAGTACGTCAAAGCATCTGAGGTTACCGCAGGATGGCATGGCATTGGCCGAAGGGGCGAAGGCTGCGCATGCCTCATTTGAATTGTGGCCCTATGCCGTAGAATCCCATCATGTCCTTGCGGACCTGGCGTCCTGAGGTCGTTGTTGAGGAATGAACTTGAAGAATAGGAGCTGGGTAATCGGTGTTTGCGCAGCGTACAGGCTGGGAACTTGCGGCGAATCGATTAAGCGTCGCCTTGGCCCAACGTAAGGCCGAAAACAGGCCAATCCTCGATTTGGCCGCTTCCAATCCAACCGAGTGCGGCCTTCGATACGACTATGATTCGATTGTTGCGGCGTTTCAAACCAAGTCTATTCTGGAATACCATCCTGCTCCTCGCGGACTGGAGAGCACTCGCAGATCGGTAGCGGATTACTATGCGGCTCGAGGGATGAATCTTGCCGTGGACAACATCATCCTAACGGCCAGCACCAGCGAAGCCTATTCCTTCATTTTCCGCTTGCTATGCGAGCCCGGTGATGAGGTTCTCGTTCCGGCGCCAAGTTATCCTCTCTTTGAGTTCCTAGCTGGAATTCAGGACGTCCGGCAGGTGCGCTACCCTTTGGTCTACGATCATGGTTGGCAGATCGATTTCCATAGCCTGGAGAAAAGAATCACGAGCCGAACAAAGGCGATTATCGTCGTTCATCCCAATAACCCTACAGGACACTTCACCAAAGCTGCTGAGTTGTCTGCACTGAATCGTTTGTGCCGCGCTCACGATCTAGCATTGATTGCCGACGAAGTTTTTCTGGATTTTGCTCTCGCCTCGATTCATGTGGAGAGTTTTGCTGCCAACGATGACTCACTTACGTTTACCGTGAGCGGGCTTTCCAAAATTTCCGGCTTGCCGCAGATGAAGCTGGCATGGCTGGCTGCGAGCGGCCCCAATCACCTGAAGCTCGAGGCATTGGATCGCCTCGAAGTCATCTCTGATACGTACCTCTCCGTCAGCACACCGGTTCAACTGGCGGCTCCCGTTCTGTTGGCGGGACGCCATGATTTTCAAAAGCAGCTTGCTGCAAGGGTAGGGAAGAACCTCGCGGAGTTGGACCGGCAGCTTGGTCTGCAGCGCCCTTGCAGCCGCCTGGAAGTTGAGGGCGGCTGGTACGCGGTTGTCCGGGTACCGGCGATCCGGTCTGATGAAGAACTGGCGATTCAACTGCTTCAGAAAGAAGGAGTCTATCTCCATCCTGGGCATTTCTATGATTTTCCCGGTGACGGCTACTGCGTGGTGAGCCTGATTGCACCGGAGGATGACTTTGCTCAGGGCATCGCCAAGCTGCTTGTGCTGGCCGCCTCCCAGTAACGCAGCTGTAAATCCGAAGGCTCTCATATTCACAAGAAATTTTTGTGGAACCATGGTCCCCGCTGCACCGTTATCTAAGGTGGCGTGTTACGGGTCGGTGCTGCTCTAATAACTTCAAAACTTTGGAACTAACCGGATTGCCTGAGTGACGTCAAAAGTTCATACATTCCATAACAGGGGAGCGGGATAAAAAATGGTGTCGGATCTGCGGGATGCGGTGCGTCAACTTCGTAAAGCGCCTGGATTTACAGCCACGGCTCTGATCACGTTGGCGCTAGGGATAGGCGCCACCACAGCGATCTTTACCCTCGTGCACCAGGTGATGTTGAAGTCTCTGCCGGTGACCAAGCCGGATGAGCTATGGCGCATCGGCGATCAATCCCGCTGCTGCAATTGGGGTGGATACACCCAGGGCGATGATAACGACTTTGCGTTGTTTTCCGGGGAGGCATACAGAAACTTCCGCGCACGTACACCGGAGTTTACCGACTTGGCGGCGCTGCAAGCCGGCAATGTGAATCTCGGCGTCCGTAGGGTGGGCTCTCAGGGACAGGCCGATACAAGCAATGGTGAGTATGTCTCCGGCAATTTCTTCAAGACCTTTGGCGTTCAGCCATGGATTGGCCGGCTATTGACCGACGAGGACGATCAAGAGGGTGCTCCGCCGGTTGCGGTGATGAGCTACAGACTCTGGCGTGAGAAATACGGCTCCGATCCTTCCGTTGTCGGTGCCGGCTACCAGATCAATGGACATCCCTTCACGGTGATTGGCGTAGCTGCGCCTGGGTTCTTTGGGGCGAAGTTGGCCGGCGGAGGTATGCCCGACTTCTGGCTGCCGCTGGCCAGCGAACTGTTGATCGATGGCTCGGCCGGAGAGCCGCGCCTGAAACGGCCTAATGCTAACTTCCTCGATTTGATCGGAAGAGTGCGTCCGGGAGTGGAACCCAAGTCGCTTGAGGCCAAGCTGAAGGTGGAGCTGTATGACTGGCTCGCCGGTCACGTTCCGGACATGGAACCGGGCGAGAAAGAACTATGGAAGCGGCAGACGCTGCACCTGACTCCCGGCGGCGCTGGAGTCACGGCGATGAGAGAACAGTATCAGAGTGGCCTGAAATTGCTTTTGCTGGCCGCGGGCTGCGTGCTGCTGGTAGCGTGCGCTAATCTGGCCAACCTGATGGTGGCGCGCGGGTTGAAGGATCGTGCGGAGACTTCGATTCGGGCGGCCCTGGGCGCGCCGCGAGGCCGCTTGATTCGCAGATCGCTGGTGGAGTGCGTGCTTTTGGCGACCGTGGGCGGTGCGCTGGGGATTGCTGTGGCTTACGCGGGGACGAGGCTGATAATGCGTCTCGCGTTCCAGACCGGTGGTCCTAACAATCATGTGCCTCTCAGCGCGATTCCATCCTTACCGGTGCTGCTTTTCACGTTTGCCATATCCGTCCTCACGGGTGTGATTTTTGGGATAGCGCCGGGCTGGATTGCTTCGCATGCCGATCCTATTGAGGCTCTGCGCGGATCGAGCCGTTCGGTCGCGGGCGGTAGCTCATGGGCGCAAAGGTCGCTGGTGATCGCACAGGCGGCAATGTCTCTCGTACTTATCTCCGCGGCGGCGCTGCTCAGCCAGAGCCTACGGAACTTGCAGCACCAGAATTTTGGATTCCAGATGCAGGACCGGTATATCGCATGGATCAATCCTCAGCTGGGAAGCTATAAGCCGGAGCAACTGGAGCCGCTGTTCAGGCAAATCGACGATCGGCTACGGCAGGACGCTGGTGTTCGGATGGCGGCGCCTGTTCTCTATGCCCCCATGAGCGGCGATAGCTGGAATGAAGGGATTCGCGTGGAAGGCCGTCCTGAACCTGGGGCTGAGGAAGCTACGGGAGCGGGATGGGCCCGGGTAATGCCTGGATTCTTCGAAGCTCTAGACGCCAAAATCGTGTTGGGCCGGCCTATCACCGAGGCTGACACACCTACGACAAGAAAAGTAGCGGTGATCAACGAAGCGTTTGCCAAGAGGTTCTTTAAAGACCAGAATCCGATCGGACAGCATTTTGGACAGAACAGAATCAGGTATTCCGGAACGTATGAAATCGTCGGAGTGGTGAAGGACATCCGCTACATGGCCTGGGCTTTCAAAGAGCCAGTGCGTCCGATGTTCTGGGTGCCGGAGGCCCAGACCGTGCAATATGACGATCCCGCTTACATGAGCGGGGAAATCTCGTCGCATTATTTGAACAACATCGTCCTATGGGCGCCGGGAAATCCGCCGGGCATGGAAGAGCGCGTGCGCAAAGTCCTGACTTCCATTGATCCCACTTTTGTTCTCTACGGTGTTGACCCGTACACCGAGGTTGTGAACGCCGATTTCCAGCAGCAAGAGATGATTGCAACGCTCACTTCGTTGTTCGGAGGGCTTGGCCTATTGCTCGCCGCAGTGGGACTCTATGGCGTGATGGCGTACATGGTGGAGCAGAGGACGAGCGAGATTGGTGTTCGAATGGCGCTAGGCGCGGACCGCATGCGCGTTATCGGAATGGTATTGCGCGGCGCTTTCTCGCAAATAGGCATTGGACTGGCTCTTGGCATTCCGGCGGCTATTGGTGCGGGCAAGCTCATGTCCGATCAACTTTTTGGTGTTAAGCCGTGGGACCCGATCATGCTCGCCCTCGCTGTACTCATCCTCAGCTTGGCTGCACTATTGGCGGCTGCGATTCCGGCGCGACGTGCCGCGGGAGTAGAGCCAATGGTAGCGCTACGGAACGAATAGTTTGCCGACCTTCCTGAAAAATGAGTTCCTCATCAAAACGGTTCTGCGTCGCATAGTGGCGCAGAATGCACCCTTGGTGTGGGCAATCTGATGGTGGGACCTACCTGATTCTGAAAAGAGGCCCTAGCCCTGAAACTGCTACGTTCGTGCTCGTTCATAAACCTTGAGGTATTCTTTCGCCGATCCAGCCCAGGAGAAGTTTTTGTTCATGCCGTTCAGCATGAGCTTCTCCCAGTTCGGCTTGTCTTTGAATGCCAGAATGGCGTCTTGCACCGCTCTTAAGAGCGCAGCGCCGTTATAGGAGGCGAATTTGAAGCCTGTCCCTTTGCCAGTCTCCGGATTCCAGGGTTCTACCGTGTCATCCAACCCGCCGGTAGCGCGCACTATCGGCACGGTTCCATACTTCAAGCTGTAAATCTGGTTGAGTCCGCACGGTTCATATTGCGAAGGCATCAGGAACATGTCGGCGCCCGCTTCAATCTTGTGCGCCAGCGCATTATCGTAGGTGACCTTAAGGGCAATCTTTTGCGGGAACTGCCGATTCAGGCGGCGAAACAGGTCTTCATATTTTCGTTCGCCGCTTCCAAGCACGGTGAGCACCAGGGGCATCTTCGCCAGGTCGTCGGCAATATCGGCAATCAGGTCAAAGCCTTTCTGTGTAGCGAATCGTGAGACGATGCCAATTACCGGCACATCCAGATCGGGCGAGTCGATCCCCATTCGCTGGAGAAGGTCTCGTTTGCACTCGCGTTTTCCCGCCAGATTGTCGGAAGAAAACGGCTGCGCGATGAATTTGTCATTGGCAGGGCTCCATTCCTCGTAGTCAACTCCGTTGAGGATTCCGGTCAGCGATCCGGAGCGTGCCCGTAGAACCCCTTCAAGGCCGAACCCATGCTCTACCGTTTGGATCTCCTGGCTGTATTTCCGGCTTACGGTTGTAATGTGGTCGGCAAAGGCCAACGCGCCTTTAAGGAAGTTGACCTTGCCCCAGAACTCCATCTTGCCGATGGTGAACAAATCCCAGGAGAGCATGAGGAGAGGAAGCGTGTCGGGAGAGAAAATTCCCTGGTAGCCCAGGTTGTGGATCGTGAATACGGTGGCTGCCTCCCGAAAGACTGGGTCATTGGCATAGCTGCTGCGCAGCAGTACGGGAATCAGGGCCGTCTGCCAGTCATGGCAGTGAAAAACATCGGGAACACCCAGAATCTTGGAAGCTTCCAGCACAGCCCTCGCATAGAGCGCAAAGCGTTCGGCATTGTCCGGATAATCGCCCGCCGGCGTTCCATAGAGACCGTCGCGGTCGAAAAAAGGCGGATAATCGATGAAGTAAAATTGAACGCCGGAGTGCTTGCAGCCATTCAGAATCGAGCAAAAACGATACTGATCGTCGAAGGGCACGGTCACGCTGCGTAGCAGTACTTGAGGGTCGGCGAGCTTGGTCTGTTTGTATTTTGGCAAATAGACCGAGACCGTGTGCCCCAGGTCTGCTAACTCTCGGGGCAATGCGCCAACCACGTCGGCCAGGCCGCCGGTTTTGGAGAACGGAACACATTCAGAAGCGGCAAATACGACGTGCAAAGGAGCCTCCTGCCATAGCGTTTTCGGCGCTTCCACACATGTACACCGAAAAACGCTCTACCCGGCTCAAGTCTAAACGGCGGAAAGAAACAGGGTCAATTTGAGTGCAAAGAAGGCCAGGCTCGGGCAAAATTTTTTGGTCGATCGTGGGGCCGCGGCGAAAATTGTAGCCGCTCTCGGCGATGTCTCTCAGCGCACGGTCATGGAAATTGGGCCGGGAAAGGGAGTTTTAACCGAGCCGCTCCTGCGGTCCGCGCAACACGTAATTGCGGTGGAACTGGATCGGGTGCTGGCAGCCGAACTCCGCCAGAAGTTTGGAGATCCCCAAGCATCGATTGGCTCCAGCGATATCGCGATGGTTGGTCCGCCAAAACTTGAGGTGCTGGAGGGAGACGTCCTCTCGGTTGACTTTGAAGCCGTTCTGCAAGGCATGTCTCGCCCTCAAGGCGGCGGGCCGTCCGGTTCCGACCGTGCATGCGTGCTCGGCAACCTGCCGTACTACATTACCTCGGACATTCTGCTGCGCATCTTCGAGTTTCACCGGCTCTTCGATCTTGTCGTAATCATGGTGCAGCGCGAAGTCGCAGAGCGGATTGTCGCGCTGCCAGGCACTCGAGACTTTGGCTTGCTCTCCGCCACCGCCCAAATTTACGCGCGCGTGGAAAAACTGTTCACCCTTCCACCCGGAGCCTTCAAGCCGCCGCCCAAGGTCTATTCCTCGGTTCTACGCCTTAAGCTCGCGCCGAGGTTCGACGAACTTGGCGTACCGGCTGAGGGATTTATCGCTTTCTTAAAGCTTGCCTTTGCCATGAAGAGGAAGACTCTTCTCAATAACCTGAAGAAGAGCTATCGGGAAGAAGACATTAAGGCCGCGCTAAATCACATCGGGCTTCGTCCTGACATTCGCGCCGAAGCCATACCGCTGGAAAAATCGGCTGCCGTATTTCGTGTTTTGCAACTTGGATTGGACAAATCGAAGTTCTGATATTTGGTAATTTGCCCAATGTGGCATGCTCTGAGGACAAGGCCACGAGGAGAGCTTCGCGCCTGCCAAGATGGCTCATAGAACATTCATGCCCGCGTCCTCCGGTAACCGCCCAGGTTATGGCGCTTAAGTAACCTTCTCGCTCGTACCGGCCCTTCAGTATAGTCAGCTAAATTGTTTTGGAAGAAAAGTGTTTGGAGCCAATATGTGGAAATCAGATAAATCTTCACCGCCAAGTCCTTCGCAAGCTTCTCAACCCAGCCTCGCGCCGGTGCCGAATCCCGGTCCAACCGCGGCCCCTGTTTCACCGAATCGGGAAACCCGTGCTCATGAACCGGCCCCCAAGCCCGTGGACTCATTTCGTGCCGAAGTAGGGCATATCGGAAAATCGGTTTTCGTAAAAGGTGAACTGAGCGGTAGCGAAGATCTGTATCTCGATGGCGAGGTCGAAGGCAGCATCGACCTGCGCAACCACAGCCTGGTGATCGGCCCGAATGGCCGCATTCGCGCAACGATTCATGCCCGCGAGCTGGTGGTGCACGGCAAGATCGATGGAAACGTCAACGTCTCCGAGCGCGTCGAGTTGAGGAAGTCTTCTTCTTTGGTTGGAGACATCTCCACCCAACGGATCGTGATCGAAGATGGCGCCTTTTTCAAGGGATCGATCGACTTACAGAAAGAAGCGAAGCCCGAGCAGCGCAAAACGGTTTCCGCCGCACCTGGCGCGACCAATGGCGTTAGCCTCGTTGCCGCCGGACACAGTTCATTCGCGGAGTAGAAAACCGTTTAGAATGAGCCGGTGGTACATGATTTCATGCGATGGTTTCGTGGCGCGGGTGAAAACCGGCCCAAGACAGCGAGCGCGGCGGGAGTAAGCCAAAGGATCAGGCGGCGCTCAACGGGTTTTACGGAGTTCACCCGCTCCCTATCTGGCTCAAAAGAGCTTTCCATTCTCGACCTTGGCCCCACTTCGGCGGCGAATATCTCCTTTCTTACTGGCTATGGTGGACGCGCTTATACGGAAGATCTCCTGCGCTCCTCTGCCAACGCCGACTATCGCAAGAAAGTCGAAGGCTCGGAGGTTCTCGACGTAGAGAAATTTCTTGTCGATAACCTGAACCACCCGGAGCACTTTTTCGACGCGGTTCTTTGTTGGGATGTCTTCGATTACCTGGATGAATCTTTGGTAAAGCCTGCTGCCGAGAGGCTTGCACAGATCGTCAAACCCAAAGGCGTTCTCCTGGCGTTCTTCCATACGCAGGATGCCGGTCCCGATTATCCTTATTCCCGTTATCACATTGCGGAGTCAGGCGCTCTGGAACTGGAGCCGACCAGGGAGTTCGGCCTCAAGCGGGTTTTCAACAACCGCCACATCGAAGGACTCTTCAAAGGTTTTTCATCGGTTAAATTTTTCCTGGCTCGCGATCATGTCCGCGAGGTATTGGCAGTCAGGTAACCTTAACCCTGTCTGTAGCCTCCTGTCCGTAATTTTTACTTGGGTCTCGGATTATTTTGCGTATTACGATTCGCAAAAGTGGCATCCAAGTTCCAACTTCGCGTCTGCGGAATCGGCCCTAGTGCGCCTCGAATGGGACAAGGCTCCTGAAGAACCTCCGGAATCAACTCCTAACACGTTGAAAAGCAAACCTTTACAAAATTAAGTATTTTCGTATCAGCCAAATCGAAATCTTTGGGCAACACGATTGCTATTACAGGAGGCATGTCGGTAGGAACGACGCAAACAATCCCCCTAGAGCAACACCAGCGTAGGGGTATCCAGGAATCGAGTCGAAGAAAAGCCGCACAGAAAGATTTGCGGCAGGGATATAGCGACGCTGGCAGTGCTATCAAAGCCCTAACGGGCGGAAAGCGGTGGAAAATGGCAAGCAGCCAACAGAGTGCGATTCACAATCTATTGACCTTCGCTCCTGCTACGGAAGCCCCAGGTACACAATACGGCAAGATTTACCAAGAGAACTGCCATCGGGTCTATTCGTTGGCTTTTTGGATGACCGATCACGAGTTGGCCGCGGAACGCTTGAGCGAGAACGTATTCTTGCGCGCTTTCGCCGGCTCCGATCGCCCCACACCCGAGCAGATTGATCGCGCATTTCTCGCGGAGATTCGCGAGTATATGCCCATAGGAACTCTGACCCTCGACCGTCCCTTGGTTTCTGAAACCCGTGTGGCGGGTAGAAACATGAAGCGTGTTCTTCTTGAGCGCGCGGTTTTGCAGCTTCCGGCAACGGAAAGGTTGATTTTCATTCTGCACGATGTGGAAGGCTACAATCACGGCAGAATCGCATGGCTGTTTGGCTTAACCGAAAGAGAATCGCAAGAAGCCTTGCATTACTCGCGGCTAAAGATTCGGGATCTGGTCGCCACCATGCTGTAAATTTTTCTCCTCCTCTCTCTCTATTTCTTGTTTCCTTTGATTCTTCTTTTTGCCTCTCGCTGAAAATGCGAGAGGCTTTTTTCTTTGGGAAGGAGGGAGGTACTGAAAACGAATGTTTAATTATGTAAATTTTCGGACAAAGACGAAACCTTTTTGCATAGTTTTAGTCTATGTAGATAACGCAACATACGCAGTACCCCCAAGTGGGCGTCAACCCCCTAATCGTCGACGCCCACGCTCCTTCTTGCTTAATCTTTTCTAAAGTTCGAGGATTCTACCCCGAGAACGCGAAAATGCACAGAAAAATTTCCAAAATCTTTTCAGTGGATGTCTAAAAGGTATTCTGGCTGCAGGGCTGGGCAACGAACCTAGGGAGGAGCCTCTCTAATCACTTGCGGTTTGTGGAATACAGTCTCCCAGGAGGGCGTTAACGGGCATGGATTGGAAAAAAACACTGGTGTTTGGTTCGATTGCGGCAGGCGCCGCCCTTTTTATGTCTGGACGCAAGCCTGCTGGCCTTGCTGTCGCCGGGATAGGTGTGGCGGTTTTTGCGTCGCAGAATCCTGAAAAGCTGGAAGAAATCTGGAACCGCATGCCCGAATATGTTGAGAAGGGAAGCCGGGTGGTGGATATAGCCGCAGGATTCCTTGAGAGATTTTCACCTCGGGGCGGTTACCGAAACGTTTCCGCCGCAGGCGGGAATCGTTACTGATTGCCGCTTTTCATCTGCCTCGCCATTCCTACCGTCCCCATTCGATAAGATTTTGTCCGCCTGCAATCCCTCTATTGCCCGCAGCCTGCGGCTGTTTGTAATGGCCCATAGTTCAGGCCCTTGGTCGACAATCGTCCACCATGCGATCTGGTGAAAGCTCGATCTTCAAATACACGTTTGTCTTTTGACCAAAGCGTCTCCACCCAATTAGCATCGCTCCTTCAGTTGAATAGTTAGAAACTATTAAGAATCTGGCAGAGTGAAGCTTACTGTACATAACTCTGCCACGGAGGCGCGCCCTGTGATGCACGGATCGTTTCGGCCACATCGACTGCACTCGATTATTTTGGTTTTAATTGTTTCTTTGGGGTTGATGATCTGTGCCGGCTGCGGGAGCGGAGGAGGCAGCACAAATGGGCGGCCTACCCCAACTCCAACACCGGTCGCGACACCTACGCCGGTAGCCACTCCAACGCCAAGTCCTACCCCCGTCCCTCCCACTAGTTTGAGCAGCGCCGCGGCAGCGCGATTCCTCGATCATGCAACGTTCGGTCCCACGGCGGCCGACATCAATCATGTGCAGCAACTGGATGGCGCGCATCCCGGCTTTGGCATGTCGGACTACATGACCGAGCAAATGGATTCGACCAAGACGCCCCTCTCGACGTGGCCGGATGTTCCGAATCCTCTTCCCGCGAATTCTCCCTGCCCAAATTTTCCACTCGGATGCGTGCAGCAGCGCTGGTTTCAGAATGCATTGCAGGGAAGCGACCAGCTTCGCCAGCGATCTGCGTTCACTCTTAGCCAGGTTTGGGTCATTTCTGGAATTACGATCAATATTGCTCCTGCCTACAATCCCTACCTCCGGCTGCTCAATGCGGACGCATTTGCCACCTATGACCAGGTAATGAAAGACGTGACTTTGAGTCCCGCGATGGGGTGGTATCTCGATATGGCCAATAGCGCTAAGGCCGCCAGCGGCGCCATCGCCAACGAAAACTATGCCCGTGAGTTTATGCAGTTGTTTACCTTGGGCACAGTTCTGCTCAACGACGATGGAACTCCGCAGCTCGATGGTCAGGGCAATACGATTCCGACCTACAGTCAGGCGACGATCCAGGAGTTTGCCCGCGCCTTCACCGGTTGGACCTACAAGAACTGCTGCGCCGCCTCACAGACCTTTCCCACCGGCACGAACCAGGCCGATTGGACGACCAGCATGGTTTCAGTCGATGTCCACCACGACGCTGGAGCGAAAACATTGCTCAATGGGCAGGTACTGCCCGCTGGACAGACCACGCAACAAGACCTTGATGCCGCGCTTGCGAATGTCTTCGCTCATCCCAATCTCCCGCCCTTTGTAAGCAAGCAGTTGATTCAGCACCTGGTGACGAGCAATCCAAGTCCCGCTTATGTGGCGCGGGTGTCGGCGGTTTTCAAGAACAATGGCGCGGGGACGCGCGGCGACTTGAAGGCTGTGCTTCGAGCAATCCTGCTTGATCCGGAAGCGCGTCAAGGTGATATTGCGGAATCGCCGGTCTCCTTCGGTCATCTCCGTGAGCCGGTTCTCCTTATCACTGGGGTATTGCGAGGGCTGGGCTTTACTGTGAACGATCCGAACGCATTCGCCAACGGTTTGCCGGCCGCCGGAAATCGGATGGGGCAGAACGTTCTCTTTTCACCGAGCGTCTTCAACTACTTTCCGCCCGATTACACGATTCCGGGTACCACTCTCGTGGGCCCCGAATTTGCCATTCAAACCACGTCCACTACGCTGGCGCGGGCCAACTGGATCGACAGCGTTATCAGGAACTCATTGACGGGGCAGGGAATTACCATGGATTTTTCACCGTTCCGCGGTCTCTCGCCCGATCAGCTTACAGACCAGCTCAATGCGAAGTTCATGCACAGCCAGATGTCCACGGATATGAGGAACGCGATCATCAACATGTTGTCGCACCTTCCGGCCAGTTCGGATCCGGATGCCCAGGCTCGTACTGCCATCTACTTGGTGCTCAGCAGCTCTCAATACCAGATCATCCACTGATCGGAGAAGAAACATGACAATCTCGCGGCGCAAATTTATTGAATGTACGTGCAAATCGGTAGTGGCTCTGGGAGCGGGTTCGGCGTTTACGCGGTTTGGAACGCTCAACGCATACGCGCAGGCGGTCACCGACTACAAAGCCCTGGTATGCGTTTTTCTTTTTGGCGGCAACGATGGCAACAACCTCATTGTGCCGTTCGATACTGCCGGTTACGCCAACTACTCCACGTTGCGCGGCGGTTCTACCACCGGCTTGGCGATTCCACAGGGGAATCTTCTTCCCGTCACCCTGGCCACCCCGCCAACGCCGTTTGCACTGCATCCTTCCATGCCCGAAATGCAGCAGCTTGTGAATAACAAGGTGGTTGCGATTCAGGCCAACGTTGGTCCTCTGGTTCAGCCGATCACTCGCGCGCAATTTCAGGCTGGCTCAGTGCCTCTGCCGGGCAATCTTTTCTCGCACTCCGATCAGCAGAAGGAATGGCAGACCTCGAGTTCGAATAGCATCGATAGTCTCGGCTGGGGCGGAAAGATTGCGGATCTCATGCAAAGTGCCAATGCCGGATCCCAATATCCCACCGCTGTTTCGGTGGCCGGGGCGCCGGTGTTCTGCAATGGCGCTGAAACGTTTCCTGCTGCGGTAATACCCGGCAATGCAGGCAATCCTGGGGTAAGTTGCTCCACCGGGCCCTCCACGAGCGATTGCACGGCCCGCACCCAGGCAATGCAGCAGCTGCTTACCTTCGATACCGGCGTGAACCTGATTCAGGATGCCAGCCAGATTACCTCCAAGGCGTTTCTCTATAGTCAACTGCTCAGCAGCGCTTTGAATGGACAACCGGCATTGGCCACCGCCTTTCCCAACACGAGCATCGGAGGCCAACTCAAGCAAGTTGCCCAAATCATTCAGGCCAGGGCCGCACTCGGCCTAAAGCGGCAAATCTTCTTCTGCTCCCAGGGTGGCTTCGATACGCATAGCGGCCAGGGCACTTTGACGGGAGCGCAGCCGACTCAGTTAGCGCAAGTCAGCGCTGCCATGAATGCGTTCTTCACTGCAACGCAGGAACTTGGCATCGCCAATTCGGTCACCACCTTTACGCTCTCCGATTTCGGCCGGACTTTGCAGAACAACACCAACGGCGGAAGCGATCACGCATGGGGCAACCACCACCTAATTATGGGCGGCTCTGTGAAGGGTGGCGATATGTATGGAAAGTTTCCGGTGCAGGCTTTGGGTGGCCCGGATGACGCGGGGAACAATGGCCGCTGGCTGCCGAGCACCTCTCTCGATCAATATGGAGCGACACTAGCTTCGTGGTTTGGCGTTGCAGATACGGATCTTCCCAGTGTGTTTCCCAACCTGAATAACTTTGCCGTGAAGAAAATAGCCTTCCTGTGAGCGAATTTCATGAAGCCTCGAAAACCGGCTTATAGGGAAGGATTTTGCAGGTTTGCAGGAACGGCATTCTCGATCGCCGCTTCCAATTGCCCGCGGGAAATGGGCTTGGACACGAAACCGTCCATTCCGGCCTTGCGGTACTCTTCTTCATCGCCTCTCATTGCGTGGGCGGTAAGGGCAATGATGGGTGTATGCGTGCCCTGAATCAAATCTCGATGCCGAATCGCGGCGGTTGCTTCAAACCCGTCCATCTCCGGCATCTGCATATCCATTAGGACCAGGTCGAAAGAAGAGCGATCCAGGAACGCCAGAGCGGCCTTGCCCGTCTCGGCAACTGTAACGCTGTGTCCCATTTTTTCCAGCAGAATGGTAGCGAGCTTCTGGTTGATCCGATTGTCTTCGGCGAGCAGGATTCGTAGTGGTCGGCTCGATTGCTTGGAACTTCCATCGCCGTTGACTAAGGCTGGAGTGGCCTGCATCTCCGGGGCGTGTTCCACCCAGATCGTAAAGTGGAAGGTGCTGCCCTCTCCCAACTCGCTCTCTACCCAGATTTTCCCCTGCATCAATTCCACAATGCGCGCGCAGATTGCCAACCCCAGTCCCGTGCCTCCAAATTTTCTGGTGGTAGACCTGTCTGCCTGCTCGAATGGATCGAAGATCGATTCGAATTTGTCTTTTGTGATTCCAATTCCGGTGTCTTGCACGGAGAACTGTAGGTTAACTCTCTCCCGGTCGTTCTCGCTCGAATCGGTGCCCGCCACCGACGCCAAAATGTTGACCTCGCCTCCCGCAGTAAACTTGATCGCGTTGCCAACCAGGTTCGTAAGTACCTGCCGCAGGCGAACCGCATCCCCAAAAAGGGAATCGGGAACGCCTTCGTCAATGTGAACCTTGAGCTTCAGCCTCTTCTCTCTGGCTGCGGCGCTGAACGATTCTTTGGTGCAATCTAGAAGTTCTCTTAGGTGGAAGGGGACTGGATCGAGCGCAAACTTGCCGGCCTCGGCTTTCGCATAGTCCAGGAGATCGTTGACTACGGTTAAAAGGGAATGTCCTGAGGATTTGACCAGGCCCAGAAATTGCTTTTGCTCCTCGGTCGAGTCGGTGGCAAGCGCCAACTCCGCCATTCCGATGATTCCATTCATCGGCGTTCTGATTTCGTGGCTTACATTGGCTAGAAATGCGCTCTTGGCGTTACTGGCAACTTCGGCGGCCTCCCGCGCCGTGGCCAGGTCGTAGTTTGCCGCTCGAAGCTCTGCTGTTCGTGCGGTTACCTCCTCTTCCAGCCTCGCCCTCTGGCGCAGCACCAGGTCCATCCTCCACTGCCACGCCCAGATGATGGCAAAGATCAAGGCAATGCACATGGCGGTCCAAAACCATATTGTTTCCCAAAATGGGCGCTGAATTGAAAAAGACAGGCTGGTGATTGGCCCCTGGCCTTTGCCTGGAATCTCTGCAGCGAACTCAAGGGTATGAGCGCCAGGGGAAAGGCCCTCGAAGTGAAACTCTCTCGTGGGTAATTCGATCCAGCCATCCTCTTTACTTTCACTCGCACTGTGCCCATTGCTCTTACTCTCGCTTTGCCACCGATAATAAAATTTGATTTCATCTTCATGGAGAAATGTCAGGGAACTGAATAGAACATCCAGGGAGCGTTGCGAATAGGGAACATTCCAGGAGTGCGGCACCTTCTTGTCTGACTCCAGGGCGTAAGAGGCGAAAGAAACGTTCTCTTTTTCACCAAACTTGACGGATACGATGGAGACTTTGGGCTCTTCATCCGGAAGAGAAGCGGCGCTAGGCCGAAAGCGTGCAAGACCGTGGCTGGTGCCGATCCAGATGTCTCCGTTATCCTCGGCCAGAAAACTATTGCTATCGACGTCTTCCCATACCAGGCCTTGGGGTTTTCCATAATGGCGCCAGTTATTTTTGTTCAATGGGTCGAGCGTGCCTTTGTCTGGAACGTTGGGATCCGCTGGCAACAACACATCGAGGCCCTGGTCGGTTCCCACCCAGACCGAGCCCTTGGGCGAACGGCCTACAACATAAGCCTTCTCGGAGCGCAGACCTTCTTTAAGGCCAATATGTTCTAATTTTGGCTGGCCGCCCTCAAATGTCATTTTGCTGATGCCGACGGCTTCGGAATAGACGATCCACAACGCTCCCTGCGTGTCTTCAGCCACACTGTAGACGGAGTCGCTCTTCAAGTGCTGGTTTACGCCATATCGTGTCCATCGTCCATTGCGCAAGCATGCCAAGCCTCTGGATCCTGGAGCCCAAAGCCAACCTCGCTTGTCGATGATTGCCTGAGTGAAATTTTCCCCGGGGTCGGATTCCAGATCTTTGACTCGCTCGAAGCGAAGTGTCCTAGGGTTGGTCGCTGCGGAGGTGCTGTAAAACAGGCCGTTGGTGGTGCTTGCCCATACCCTATTGTTGCCGTCCACGAGAATGGCCCAGACACCCTGGCTGGAGAGCCCGGATTCAGGCCCGTATTTCGTAGTAAGCACCCCGCGATCATTGAGCCGGAAAACTCCTCCCGGGTTCGACCCCGCCCAGATCGCTCCATCCGGGCCAACTGCCACAGCTCTTACCTTCATGCCGTGCAGCTCTTTGATTTCATGCCAGGCTTTCTCTTTCCCTCCGTTTTGCCGCGGATCCACTCCGGTCATTTCGTTGAGGCCGTTTTCCGATCCAGCCCATAGGTTGCGGTGTGAGTCGCGCCGAAGGGCCCACATCATGTCGCTGGAGAGTCCGTCCGCTTTGGTCCAACTCTCCCATTGTTGGTCGCCCAACCAGCGCAATAGTCCGGTTCCGTGCATGCCAATCCACAAGGAGCCTTCTTTGTCGCGTAATGTGCAACACAGCGACTCTCCGACCAGCCCTTTTTCTGAACCGATCACATTCCACTGATTTCCCGTGGGAATGGCGAGCCCGGTATTCATGGGAACCATCACGCCGCCTTTTGCAGCTTGAACAAGAGGACCAAAAGACGTTCCGAAGGCGCGAAGAGCTCTGTCCTGAGGGGCAAACTCTTGTTTGCCTTTCTCCAATTCAAAAAGCCGGCGCGCGCTGCGGATCCAGAGGTTCCTGCTGGCGTCGGCTAGGATACTGCCCCAATGGTCGGCTGGGAGCTTGTATTGTAGGCCTACATCTTGCGATTGATCGCGCTCGTCGAGGCGGCAAAGGCTTTCGCGACAGCCGAACCAGACATTCCCGTCAGCATCGAGCCCCACGCTGTTCGCTTGGGTGTCCGTTAAGAACCGGAGATGGTAGCCATCCGCCTCTAGTTGAGCTCGGCCGAGCCCCTGTCGTGTGGCAAGATACACTCTGCTGTTCCGGTCGGTCGCGAGGGTGCCTCCCCCTTCCGCTCCGCCGCCGATAACCTCAAAAGGCTTGTCTGCGTTGACTCTTGTTAGGTTCTTTCCATCTCGCCGGAATAGGGCCGACCGCGTGGCGATCCATAGATTGTCGTCTGGAGACTCGCGCAATTCGATAACTGCTTTGCCGGTCAATTCGTCGGATAGAAATTTTCGGAAGATGTTCCCGTCATACCAGAAGAGTCCGTTATTCGTTCCCACCCACAGGAAACCGCGATGGTCCTGGTATAAGCAGGTTGCAGAGAGGTTGGTGAGGCCCTGCTCTTGCCCGTAACTCTTGAAGCTGAAGCGCTGTGCTTTGAGCGGGAGGGAACCGAGAGTCAAGAGCACAAATATGAGGAATCGGCAGATAGGAGAATGGCTCAAAAGCATCTCGCGAATCCCGCTATTATTGTAATGGTTTCCCTGGCGCCGACTCCAATGCGAATGACTACATTTCTCGGTTGAAAGCTCGATTTCAGGCGCTCGATTGCTATACGGGCCCATTGGAGATCGATGCCAACCCCTTTCTAACTTAGTTCGGGTGCTACAGCGCGGGCTGTCTTCCAACCTCTTCAGTCCGCTGCTGCGCCCGTTGCGTGTTTGCCCGCCATGGCTGCGCCCTTCTCGATCAACTCCTGAATCGTTTGCTGGGTGTATCCCAGAGATTCCAGGATCTGCAAGGTATGTTCACCCACCTCCGGCGCCATGGATGGTTTCACCTTCTCCACGCCTGCAAAATTCAACGGGCTGCTTACGGTGCGCAGGCCTGGTGAAATTTCCGCAAAAACTCCATTTGCTTCCATTTGGGGATCCGATGGCAAATCCGCGTTATCCGGCACGGCGCCCCAAATCACATCGTTCTCGCGGAAGATGTGAACCCACTCCCGCATGTCTTTGGACCCTACAATTTCATCGATGATTGCGATCAGGGCGGCGGCGTTTGCGCTGCGCGCTTGAGGCGTGCGGAACCGCTCATCTTCGATAAGGTCGGCCCTGCCCAGGGAGCGGCACAAATTCGCCCAATCCTTGCTTGGATCGAGGCAGCATGTAATGAAGCGTTTCTGGTCGCGGGTCACATAATGATTGACTGTGGGATTTGGCGAGGTTTTTCGTGTCCAGCGCGGATGGAACTTTGCTCCCACCAGGGCGGCCTGGATCGAGCACGCATTCGACCATGCTCCGTTCGCCATCAACGACGTTGAGACCTTCATGCCCTTTCCGGTGATTCCCCGCCGGTAGAGGCCCATCATGATGCCGCCGAAAACCGTCATCGACGTGGGATGGTCCCCGAATCCGGCCGGCGATTGGCAAGGCTCTGAGGCTGCATTGTGCATGAATCCCATAAGCCCCGAGCGTGCCCAGTAAGCCGTGATGTCGTATCCGGGCTTTTCCGCCTCATCTCCGGCCTCGCCATATCCCGTCACATGCGCATAGATCAGCCGGTCGTTCACTGCGCTTAGCTCTTCAAATCCCAACCGGAATTTTTGGACAAGGGAGGGCTGGTAGTTCGTGATGAAAACGTCGGCTGTCGCGACCAGCTTCAGTAGCACCTCGCGGGCCGAGTCATCCCCCAGGTTGAGTGCGAGGCTCTTCTTGTTGCGGTCATCGAGAATCCAGCAGTACAAATGTTCCGAAACAGGCATAAGAGGCACGCGTGAAAGATATCGATATGGATCGCCCATCGGAGGCCGTTCGATCTTGATGACTTCCGCGCCAAAGTCCGACATGACCGCTGCCGCCGCCGGTCCGGCAATATAGGTTCCGCAGTCGATCACTCGAATGCCTGATAGAAGATTTTGGGACTGGCTCATAAGGGACGCCATCATATCAAGGACAGCCTAGCTGTGACCCGAATTTTAAGGTCACACGGCCTTGATTTTGTGGTTTCTTTGGTAATCGCTTCTTTGATAATCCGTCTTTTTAGCAATGGGAGAAACAGCTTGAGGGAACGGCTCAGGGTTGCCACGGATTCAGCACACTGGGGCCGCTTGTACGGGTTGAGGTAAGCATCCTGTCGGACTGCTCCTTTTCGGCATTCACTAGTCCCATCGTGATCTTTCGGATCGGGCTTTGCTCCAGATCCACGTCTTCCATGCGAACCCTGTACCAGATCTCCAATCCGGGCACATAGCCTTTGCCGTCGAACTCCCATGCGGCTGTCATGCGTGAAGCCAGGTCCTTTTGCGTTTGGGCGACTTCCAGGGGTTCCGCGATCACCTTCGGAGCAATGCTGGGAAAGCCGACCAGTACGCAGCGGTCGGCGCATAAATCGCGGGCTTCGTTGATGGCTGCCAGGGCTTCGCGCAAGCGGACGTCTTTCCGGTCAAAAATAAAATCGACGAACGCAACCCGCGAATCGGCGCTGTGTGGAGAGGTGATCGAGCCGCGAGTTCCTTCGTCGGGCGAAGGCCCTTTTGCTGCGCCTCTCAAGGAACCGGCTCCAACTCGCCTCGTTTCCATGGATGCCGCGCCGATAGGCGTGACTCCAATCACAATGCGAATCTTCCCGGCATTGGTATTTCTGGAGAAAACTTCCTGGGCCCTCAGGTCGCCGAATCCCTTCTTTGCGTATTCGGCTGCCGGTACAAACTGATTCATGTCGTTTACAAAAAACTCAGCGGGCATCCCAGCCCTCTGGTGAAGTTGTTCCGGGGTCTCCCAGAGCGTGAACCTTGGCGAAGGTGAGTCGTTTTCTGTAACGGGCATCGGCTCAACCCTGGTATCTCCTCGCAGAGGGCCCAAGTCCTTGGAGGCCATCCTGCCTCTGGGTTCGATGTGGACAGGCTGGTCTTGCGCGATTGCGGACGTTGCGGACGATGACACGAACAGCAAGGCGAAGGCGATAGCAAATTTCATGGGGAGCACGGACCCGGCAACTATTCTACTTTGATTCCGGAGATCCTGGTCCGCGCCGTCCTGAAAATCTGCTGCGGGGCTTTCGCTGGTCTATCGAAAAGGTGGCGTGTCGGAAAGACGGTCTACCGAATAGATGGCATATCGGAAAGCGGAAAGACGGCGGGTGGAGAGCCGAGAGGGCGGGCGAGGTGAGGATGCAATGTTCATGGGCCGTCCGAAAAACCTGGGTGACTCCAATGATCTGCAGGCAGGATGGCAGACGGCTCATAAAACAAGAAACCGTCAGGTCCCGTAGGGAGCCTGACGGTTCTTTTTGAATCGTGATCGAAAATCGATTCTTTCCGGCGCACTCTTTGCGCCGGACGGAATCGAGTTAGAACGCCACCTTCAATCCAAACTGAATCTGGCGGGGTGTATCCGCAGACGAGTAGGACAAAGGCTGTGTCACCTGGCTGGCGCTGGTTGGCTTAACTCCGTGCAACCCGGTGAAGGGACCGTTGATCGGATCGAATAAGTTGTTGGTGCCGGCCAACGGCAGACCGTTGTCAAACACATCGCTGACCTTGTTGAAGTTGACGCGGTTGAAGATATTGGTTCCCGTCGCCGAGAGGTCCAGGTGAATCCCGCGGTCCCGATTGAGATAGAACGCCTTCCGGAAGGTCAGGTCGGTTGTGGAGAACATCGCGCCCCGGTTGGAGTCACGCGTCGCGCCAAACGGCATTGCATAGTTCTGGTCTTGACCGGTTTGGAGTGTCAACGTGTGCGTGATTGGATTCGGTACGACTACGTTTGCCAAGCCGGGCGTACGGATCGAGAAGGGCAAACCGCTGCGAACCGTCACAATTGGCGCAAGGGAGATGTCCGCGAGAACGCTGTCGAGGAATTTCCCGGTGCCTGCCTTGAAAGGCGTGTTGTAAACCGCATTGGCGACCACGGTGTGAGGCACATCGAACACAGAAACCGCCCGATACGTGTTCAGCAAGCTTGGCCGGAACCAGTTCTGGAAGCTGGCGAAGTCGATGGTGTTGTCGATGGTCTTGCTCCAAGTGTAGTTCACCTGGAACTGGAAGCCATGGCTGAAACGCTTGGTCAGCGAGCTTGTAAGTCCATGGTAGATCGAGCTGGCATTCGATTCGTAGGTCGTGTGTTGGATCTGGTTGCTGTTGGGCACATAGAGCGGGCCGCCGGTGGCGTCCGTGCATGCCGCTGTTGGGCAGAATTGGCTGCCGGGGCTGATCTGGTTGAATCCGGTCTCCAGCGGCATCTGCAGGTGGACGCCGTGGTACATGTTGTAGCCGAGTTCCAGGGAGTAGTTTGCTCCAAGCTGGCGATCGATGCTAAAGCTGCCTTCAACCGAGTACGGGTTCTTATAGTTGGGCGTTGTCGTGTAAGCGACCAGATTGCCCGGCGTCAGGAAATTGAAGCCCACGGCGGCAAAGTCTTGGGGCGTGAGATGGCCGAAGGGCAACTCGCCCTCGGCGATTCCTCTCTGCCAAAGGCCCGCAACGCGAGGATCGGTCGCGCTGAGAATGCCAAGCAGTTCGTTGATGTACTTTCCGCTTCCATCCAGAAGAGAGGCATAGGACGGAATCAGGACGTCGACAGGAGCAAAGTAGATGCCGCCGCCTGCGCGAACCACCGTCTTCTGGTCTCCAAACGGATCCCATGCTAAGCCCAGCCTCGGTGAGGCATAAAAGCTCGTGCTAAGAGGCGTCGGTTCGGAGTCGGAGTCCAGGCGCACTCCGCCGCTAAGCGTGAGGCGGGGATTGAACTTCCAGCTATCCTGAATATAGCTGCCGAAATACTTGCCGGTACCTACCCACTTGGGATTGCTGGGACCAGCCGCCGTTGGAAGATTTCCTGCAAGGACGTCCGCGGGAATGCCAAACGCAAAGGACTGTGGAGCGGTCAGGTTCGTGTTGGTTGGCCCGGTCGCAGGAAAACCATGCGTGAGATTGAAGGCTGCCAGGTGGCCTTGTACCGCTGCGGGCGCAAGGCTGATGAGTGGAATCACTCCGTCTCTGAAGTCAAATTCGTTGTTAAACCAGAGATCGTCTTCCACGTTGTAGTTCGCAATGCGCATGGAAGCGCCAACCTTAATGGTGTGTGCGCCGTGGCTCCAGGTGAGGTTGTCCTCAAATTGATAGCGGCGCTGGTGGGCAAGGTAAGGAACGAGCGAAGGGCTGCCAAAGGTGGAGGTGCCGCCAAGGCCGCCGACGTTGAGATTGCCTAGGCCGAAGTTGACGCCTTGAAAGGGAGCCGTGGAGAGGTTGTTGGCCACGTTCTTGGGCACAACCTGCACCAGGACTTGATTGATCAGCGATGGCGTAAATGTGTGGTTCCATGTGGTCAGGATGCTGAAATCGCGGGTAAAAAGTCCGCTGGCATCGGGATTCCCCACATTGCCGTCATCATGCGAGTACTCGAGTCGCAGGTTGACGGAGTTCGTGCCGTTTGGCTGTGCGTCGAAGCGCATCAGTGTGTTGTGCAGCCTTGGCGGATCGATAAAGATTCCGTTTTCTTTGGTCAGGATCGTCTTCAACGCGGGATTGTTGATGGGCGTAAGTCCCGGAGTGATTCCGTTGGCGAACCCGATGAGAAATGGATCCCCGGAGTTCTTCAGTGCATTGACGTAAGTGTTTTGCACGGAGGTGGGTCCGAGTACGGTCGGCGCCGTGAGAATATTGGCATTGGTGAAATCGGGGATATTCAAGTTGCGATATTCGTAGGCAACAAAGAAGAACAACTTGTCGGACTTGATCGGGCCGCCGACTGTGAATCCGGCATAGCTCTCCTGGTCGTAGGCACGCGGCAATTGTTCAAGGCCATTGAAGAAATTGGTGGCCGACGTGTTGTGGTTCTGAAATTGTCCGTAAACGGTACCGTGCAACCGGTTGCCGCCGCTTTTGGTCACGATATTGATGGCGCTGCCATTCGTGAAGCCGAACTCCGCCGCAAAGCCGTTGCGGTTCACCTGGTATTCCTGGATGGTGTCCTGCGGAATGGTCGTGACGCGGTATTGTCCTGTTCCGTACTCGTTTTCGCCGCCGTCAATCGTGGAGAGGTTGTTACGGCCGTTGCTGCCGCCGATAGAAAATCCCGTGGTGCCGAAACCCGTGAACCCGGGGTTCTGGCTGCGTGGGGAATTCGCATTGGCCACGCCCGGCAGGGTGTAGACCTGCTGGGTGATGTTGTGGTTGATGTTGGGGAGTTCGTCAACCTGAAGTTGGTTGATCGTATTGGCCTGCTGCGTCTGCTCGGTCTGAATCAAAGCGACGCTATCGCCGGAAACCTCAACCACATCGTTAACGGTTCCGACTTTCAGATGAACGTCATAGAGGGCGCTTTGTCCCACGGACAATTGAACGCCCTTGGTTACTTCCTTGCTGAATCCCGGAGATTCAATCGTGATCTGGTAGGCTCCGGGCGGCAGCGCCGGAATCTGGTAAACCCCATCGGACCCGGCTTTGGTTGTCTTGCTGATTCCTGTGCTTGGATTGGTCGCCGTAACGGTCGCCCCGGAAATGACCGCTCCGTTTGGATCGAACACCGTGCCTTTGAGCGTAGCGGTCGAGTAATCAACCTGCGCGTACGCCGCGAGGGACCCCATCAAGACCACCAGCGCTGAGGACAGGAAAAATAGTCTCTTCACTCGCTGCATTGTGCCTCCTACGAAAAATAAAAAGCCTGAATGATATGAATTTCGCGGGGTACTGCCATTTCCCCGAATCACTGATTTACTGCTCCTATTTTTGCGGTACACCTTTATTTGCCTTGGGTTTTCTTTCCTGTCTTGATGGAGCTGCTCCTTGGGGTCCTAAAGAATCGCTTATCTGGGACGTTTAAATAACGAACGTCCGTTTTTTGAATGAGGCTTCATTCATCTTCTTGCTACACCTTTTGCTACCGCTTCGACCCGTCGCTCTCGTACAAGCGCAGCCTATCGATCAAACAGAGCACTAAAGTTGTTACTGAGGGCCTGCAGGAAGCCTGCGGCATGAGACGGACGTGTAATAGACGGTATGCTCCTGCACGTTTGCCGCTCACGGGAACGAGACTATAGCCGATTTCCCGAGTCTTTGCACCAAAAAATCCAAAATTTTTTTGAATCTTATTGAAAAATTGAATATGTGGTTTTCTGTACAGCCTTCCTGAATTTCGTAGGAGTTTGGAGGGCATTAACCTTAGAACGGCAGAACAGCGATTCTTTGCATTGGCGCTATAAGCGTTGGCGCTATAAGAATGACCAATGCCATTCCTATGCGGCGGTGCCGGATACTGCAATCAGGGAAATGATGGGAAATCCTTCTCGGCGCTAACTTAAGCCCCATCTTTCATCTTTACATCTTTAACTTATTTAACTTAATGATGATTGCAGTCGATTATCTGCTCTTGATTTCGGCTTGGATTTTGCGGTTACCGCTCTTCTTCGCATCGCGCCGAGGCCGCCGGACAGCCCTGATCTTGCTGCTTCTTCCGTCTCCGCAAAAGAATTGATCGCTGCCATTGGATTCGATCCCGGATATCCTCGCTTCGTGTGGCATCTCAAGCTGGTCAAGAACTTCTCCGGTGAGCGGATCGATCCGCCTTAAGTCGCTCTCGTCGCCCTCCCATGTACCATGCCACAACTCTCCTTCTACCCAGGTAACGCCGGTAACGAAACGGTTCGACTGGATTGTGCGCAGAACCGCTCCGGTATTCGGATCGACTTGATGGATCTTGCGTTCCCGGTAATGACCGACCCAGAGCGCTCCTTCCGCCCATGCAAGTCCTGAGTCGCCGCCCCCTCCTGGCGCGGGAATCGTGGCAAGCACGCTTCCCGACTTCGGATCGATCTTCTGGATGCGATCTTCTGCGATTTGAAACAGGTGTTTGCCATCAAATGCGGTTCCCGCATGGGCGGCCACATCGATGGAACGCAAAGTCGCGCCGCTCTCAGGATCGAGGGCATTCAGACTGTCCCCAGCGGCAAACCAGATGTTCTCGCCGTCGTACGTAACTCCATGTACACGATCGACGCCCACAAAGGGGCCGTATTCGCGGACGATCTCTGCCTTCGATTGGCTCATTCCTCCATCTTATTTCAATCGGAAAGGGGAGTGGGGAGTAACAACGTTGTCGCGAATCCGGGCATAGGTGGGGTCATCCACCGCAGTGTTCGGCCCCGGCCAAAGGACTGTATCTTTCCCTCCGCCGCCAGTGAATCCAGCGCACGTTGCACCGTCCGCTGGCTGGTTCCAAGAGCAAGAGCAAGGGCTGAACTTGACCAGGATTCGCCGTCGGCAAGAAAAGCGAGGACCTCCGCGTATTCACCCTCTACGGGCCTCGTCAGCACGGCAACCTTGCGGGCCCGTCGTGGCACAAGGGCAAACCCTCGTTTTGTCGAGTGGATTTCGGCCAGGGATCGAAGCATTCTTCGAAGCCGCCCAATTTCCACTCGCAGCCGGGCTCGATGCGATTCATCGGTAAGCTTTGCTCCGAATGCCTTTGCAAGAAGTGTGTCTCTCGCCGCGTCTCCGGGCCACGCTTCCCCCAGAGCGCGCGCCAGGGCGAATAGTACCGGGCGCTTTGTGAGCGAAACAGACGTGCCTGATTCGCGCACAAGATGGCGGCATGCATCCACCACCAGGGCCTCCGATGCGAGTAGCTCCTCGACCTCTTCGAGCAGCAGGAGCCTCTCCCGGTCTCGGACAATCAGGCGTGCCGCCGGAGTCTTTAAGAGCAGGGAAGCACTTTCAACCTCGGCGGTCAGTGCGGGAATGCGTGCATGTCGTGCCGCCGACTCTGCCTCGGCAAGAGCGGTGCGGGCCGCTTTGGTTCGTAGGCGTCGCATGGCAATGCCCGCAACCACCAGTGCATGAGCTGTTCGTAGCGCGGGTGGGAACGCCGTCGGATCAAGATCGGCCAGCATGCGCTCCGCGTCATCGAGGCGGCCAATCAATAAGGTGCGCCGCGCCTGGAGGTATCGGGCATGGGCGGCGTTCACCCTGTCGCCATGCTCCTCGAGAGTTGCTTGCGCCGCATCGAGCGCCTTAGCGGGATGGCCCAAGTCGCGCGAGGCAAGCGCAATCTCCGCTTCGGCGAGCACGCACCTTGCGCGCGCGACCGCTTCCTGGGGGCCGAAAGCGCGCGCGGCCCTTCGTAGGAGATCCTTTGCCTTGGCGAGATCGCCAAGCTGCGCCATCGCTATGCCTCGAAGCGCAAGCGCCGGCGCATCGTCGCGCAGCGCGACTCGCTTCAGTGCGCCGAGAGGATCGCCCGCCGCCAGCGCCCGCGCCGCGGCCGTGATCAGTGAGTCCATCGGAATCCCGCCACACTTGTCACTCTCACTGTTTCGATGCCCTGCGCTAAATATAGCTCATGGCCGTCAGGTGGTATCGGCGGCGCCCAGATAGAAGAGACGATCAAAGAAACGACCCGAAGCAAACGATCGAAAGAAAACTTCGAACTTATCCCATAAGGAGGGAAAGAAAATGATGACGACCCAGACGACTCACAAGACCTCAACCCGCGAACAATGGCTGGCAGCAAGGCTCCAACTCCTTGAAGCCGAAAAAGAACACACCCGCCGCGGCGATGAATTGGCGCGGCGCCGCCAGGAGCTTCCATGGGTTCCGATCCATAAGGAGTATCGATTCGACACCGATAAGGGCAGTGCAACCCTGGCGAACCTCTTCCAGGGGCGTTCGCAGCTTCTCATCTATCACTTCATGTTTGGTCCGGAGTACGCGGCGGGATGCCCATCCTGCTCGTCGGTGGCGGATGGGTTTGACGGCAGCGCCGTCCACCTGGCGAACCACGACGTCATGCTGGCGGCCGTCTCCCGCGCTCCTTTGGCGAAGATCCAGGCGTACAAGCAGCGCATGGGCTGGTCTTTCCCCTGGGCTTCTTCGTCGAATACCGACTTCAACCTTGACTTCAGCGTTGGCTTTACCGAGCAGCAAAAACGGGAAGACACCGTCGAATACAACTATCGCCGTGGCGGCCACGCGATGGACATGACACCGGCGCCCGAACCCGTTGTGCAGTTTGCCGCCTCTTGCGGAGTCGATGCGGCCACCTACGTGCGTGAACGGCCCGGCCTGAGCGCGTTCGTGCTCGAAGATGGCATCGTTTACCACACCTACTCAACCTATGCGCGCGGCGTGGATGGCTTCTGGGGCATGTATCAGTTGCTCGACCGGGCGCCGAAAGGTCGCAATGAACAAGGCATCTGGTGGCGTCGTCACGATGAGTACGGCAAGCGCTAACCGGAAACTTGTGGAACTGGCACTTGTGGAATAGGAGTTACGACGCATGGCTTCCGAACGATTCTCACAGCAAGCCTTCCTCGGCGTTTCAGCGCTGCTCTTTGTGGGCAGCGCCGCGCTGGCGATAGTCTGGTGCGGCTCCATGGCCGCGATGGATGGGATGGCGATGCCAGGCGGTTGGACCATGTCAATGGCGTGGATGCGGATGCCCGGGCAAACTTGGCCGGGCGCCGCTGCGTCGTTTCTTGCGATGTGGCTCGTGATGATGACGGCGATGATGCTTCCATCGCTTGTCCCGGCTCTGTGGCGTTATCGCAGGGAACTTCGCGGGATTGCGACTGGAAAAATTGCAGTTGGCCAGACTGCAATTGGCAAGCCTGCAATTGATAGTCCTGCTAACGGAAAGAGTGAGGAGGCGGGCGGAAAGCCGCTGGGTGCTAAGCGTGACCTGCTGACGTTGCTTGTAGGAGCAGGGTATTTCTTGATCTGGACCGCATTTGGGCTCTTGATCTTTCCATTGGGCGCGGCCCTTGCGAAGGTCGAGATGCAACACGCCTCACTGGCCCGCCTCGCGCCGTCCATCGTTTGTATCGTCTTTTTGCTGGCCGGCGCTCTTCAGTTCACCGGATGGAAGGCGCATCATCTGGCCCGCTGCAGGGAAGTACATAGCGAGGAGGTGCATAGCGACGAATCGCATAGCGACGATTGTGCCTTGCTGGTGGACACCCGCTCTTCCGCCTGGCGATACGGGATGCGCCTCGGCTTGCACTGCAGCTACTCGTCCGCAGGCTTAACGGCGATCCTTTTAGTTTGCGGGGTAATGGATCTCCGCGCTATGGCCCTGGTCACGGCTGCTATCACCGTAGAGCGCCTCGCGCCGAACAGCGAACGCATCGCACAAATCATTGGAGCTATCGCCATCGCGATAGGATTGCTATTGATGGCGCGCCAAATTTAAATGGGGCCGTCCATGATTGAGACGGCCCCACGATTTCCTAAAAAGCATAACGAGAATGATGGTCGTTACGCTACCTGTTGCCCGCCGCCACTCCACGGCCTCCACCACTCATCGATTGCTGATACGCGTCGAAGAAATCCAGCCCTGCCTTGTTCACAGCAGTACGCACGCAAACCTGATCGCCCAACTCCATAGCCTCATCCTTGCCAGGATCGTAAGCCGGCCACTTGGCGAGTCCGTTGCCGTTTGGATTTCCGGTTGTAGCGAAGTTCACCCAATAGCCGCTGATTACATCGCTTAGTTTGTGGTCGGCCTCCTCCCAGGGAAACTTCCAGACAAAGGTACCGAAGACATAAGCGATCTCCGCGGCGTGGAAGGCGCGCAGCTTCTCGCTCTGCGGGCCGGGTGGCCGCCGCGTGAAATAGTAGAGATATGCTGGATGATGACCTGTCTTAGTTTGCATTCGCGCCCACGTGCGCATCTCCCAGCCGAAAACCTGATCGCGAAATGCGGCAAAGAACGATGAGACGGCTTCCTCATCTGAGCCTGCGGGATAGGTCTTCAGGAACTGGTCGGAGAGCGACCCGTAACGTTGGCGCACTCCTTCAACATACGGAGCGGCTTTGGTGCCTGCGCCCTGCGGGGCCAGTGTGCGGCCCTCGTCGGAATTAAAGCCGATTAGCAACGGCACATCGTTTTGTTTGCCCTGGGCAAAGATGGCCGATACGGTTTCCGGCAGAACGAAGCCATCCACTACCGGACGCACGGTCGATTCATTGCTTGCCTTGAGGATCTCTTCCGCGGATTTACTGCGAAGTATCTTCAGGACATCCTCGGTTGCGCCAAGAGACGTTGCCACCGTCTCTCCTGCTTTCTCCGCGTCGGCCAGTCCGCGCATCTGGGAAAACGATCCGCCGCTCTCGCCGATCGCTCGTTGAAACAATCCTTTTGCCTGTGGGCTCGCCATCAGGGCGTTGACCGCCCATGATCCCGCCGACTCTCCAAAGATGGTGACGCGATTCGGATCGCCGCCAAATGCGCCAATGTTCTTTTTCACCCAGTGCAGGGCGGCAATCTGGTCGAGCAAGGCATAGTTTCCGGAAGCGTGATGGCTCGACTCTTTCGTTAATGCGGGGTGTGCAAAAAATCCGAAGACGCCCAGGCGATAGTTGATGGTGACCACCACCACCCCTTTGCGCGCTAGCGCTTCGCCGTCATAAGCAGGTGAACTGCCGGAGCCGCGAGTGAATCCGCCGCCGTGAATCCAGAACATCACAGGAAGGGCTTCTTTCGAGGTCTTGGCCGGGGTCCAGACATTCAAGTAGAGGCAATCCTCGCTCAGTTTTGGCAGCTCGCTCTGGTAGATCGATGCCGCCGCCGGATAAGGTGTCTGCCAGCAAACGGCGGAAAACTCTTTGGCGTCGCGAACGCCGCTCCACGATGGCGCAGGCTGCGGTGCTTTCCATCGCAGGTCGCCCACGGGCGGTGCTGCGTAGGGGATACCTTTGTAAACTCGGATGTCCGCATCTTTGCCCGGTGTTCCCGCAACTTGGCCTTGCTCCACGCGAACCGGATCGCTAATGGCTGCAAATGCCGATGCTGACGAGGCCAGAAGAACGATTGCTGTAAGGCAAAGTAAGAGCGGGAGCCGATTAGTGAATGTGCATCTCATGGGCGTGTACATGCGAGACAGGACCTCCTGCGGATGCGGACTCGAAACGGCGAAGATTTTTGCACAAGAAAAGTCAATTAGCAAGGCTAATTATCTCTCTTGAGGCCTTGTTCTTCCGCATCCTGCGCACTCCTTGAAACATCAAACGTCTGCGGCCTTTAGGGATTGAGTCCAAGGAGTAAATTGCAAGGAAGGAATACCTGCGCGAAGCAACATCGCGAGCAAATTTCCACCAAGTAAACTCTTAAACGATCTTCCTTACGAACGCTCTTTCTTATCTATGAAGCTCTCCATCGTCGATCAGTCCCCGGTTTCCTCCGGCTCCACGCCGGCAGAGGCCTTGCACAATACGATTGAGTTGGCGCGTCTAGCCGACCGCCTCGGTTATGAACGCTACTGGATCGCCGAGCACCATGCGATCGACTCATTTGCGAGCCCAGCTCCCGAAGTGCTCATTGCCCGGGTGGCCGCCGAGACTTCGGCGATTCGCGTGGGTGCGGGTGGCATTCTGCTGCCTCACTACAGTCCGTTGAAGGTGGCCGAGGTCTTTCGAATGCTGCATGCGCTCCATCCCGGCCGCATCGACCTCGGCCTGGGGCGAGCGCCCGGAGGGACAGCGCGCGAAACCTACGCCTTGCGGCGGGATCGTGGCGAGCGTATCCATGCCCATGCCCATGCTGATGACTTCACCGAGCAGTTGACCGAACTCCTTGCCTTTCTATACAGCGACTTTCCCGCAAACCATCCGTTCGCCAAAATCAAAGTTACACCGGCCATGCCGGGTGTGCCGCCGGTCTGGCTCTTAGGATCGAGTCCCTGGAGCGCATCGGCCGCCGCGCACTTTGGCCTGCCCTATGCTTTTGCGCACTTCATTGATCCCGAACCAACGCGCCCCGCGGTCGAAAGCTATCGGCTGCAATTCAAGCCTTCCAGATATCTGTCCGCGCCCCGAGCCATCGTTGCTTTGGGAGTGCTATGTGCCGATACCGAGCAGGAAGCCCAGCGGTTGTTGGGTAGCGCCCGTCTTTTCCGCCGGCGCATTCAGCAGGGAATCGCTGGGCCGATTCCTTCCCTGGAAGAGGCGGAGCGGGAGCTTGGCCCCTATCAGGCGCCGGTGCGTATGGAGGCCAGCGAGTGGCCCCGCTACGTGGTTGGTGCTCCGGAGCAGGTAAAGGGAATGCTGACGCGCATGGCTGGCGACCTTCATCTCGAGGAGTTGATGGTGGTGACCATCGTCCATGACCACCAGGCGCGTATGAGATCTTATGAGCTGCTGGCCCAGGCATTCGATCTCGCTCACCGTCTCGTTCAAGAAGGATAAGGATAAAGATGAGATTTAAAGATGAAAAGCTGAAAAGATGAAAAGCGGAAAGCCGAAAAGAAGAAATCGGCGGTTCATCCCATCGGCTTCGTCTTCAGTCTTACTTCTAAATGCGCACCATGAAAATTAGCATCGCTAAGTATCTTGACTGCTCAAAAAGATCGTATACACTAGGTGCCGCAGAAAGGACAACGAAGACATGTGGATTCGCAAATTTCAGCGTGACCGCAAGAAGGGCGTCGATTCGCCCGTGCCCACGCAAGTTCTCTCGAACGAAGAATTTATTCCGCGTCCTCAGAGCCGGAAACAGCAGCAGGTCGAGCATCTGATCGGCGAGATGGCCGAGGAGAAATCGAAAAAGCTGGGGATGGATCGCAGGACGTTCATGGCGAGCGCCATGGGCATGGCCACATGCTTCCTGGCGTCCAACAAGGTTTGGGGAAAAGTCTGGGAAGTCGATGAAGCTGAAACGCTCGATCAGGCCGCTCTCAAAGAGAAAATGCCCAAGAGCGAATACTTCATCATGGATGTGCAGACCCACTTCACCAACGGGATTGCGCTCAACTTCCGCACCAACGAGTTTGTGAAGAACATGGGTTTCAGTCTGAAAGACGATGTGGAATCCTATAGCTTCAGCCAGTTCCTGAAAGAAATCTTCTTCGACTCGGAAACCGACATGATCGTGATCTCCGGCGTCCCCGGCCGCGAGAACAATAAAGATGAAAGCGGCAAGGTGCTGGAAGGCAAAGAGCGCGGCGGCGGAATCCTGCCAAGCTGGCTGATGGCGCAATCGCGTGACAAGATCAATGAGTTTGCCAAGTCCCGCAGGGCGTTGAGCCAGGGCAATCTGGCGCCCAACCATTATTGGGATAAGGTGAAGAATGCGCCTGATAAGGCCGCCATCATCGAGCAGATGGATCGTGAGATCAGCCAATACAAGATCAACTCTTGGAAGTGGTACTGCCATTCCGATCCTGGCCGCTCTGGCAACGGCTTCCAGATGGACGACGACAACGCGGCTTGGTTCTATCAGGAATCGCGGAAGCGCGGACTCAAGATTTTCTCCGTGCACAAGGGATACTCATACCAATCGCGCATCCTTGGCCACCTTGCCAATCCCAAAGATGTCGAGAAAGCGGCTCTCAACAATCCCGATATATCCTTCATCGTGTACCACTCGGCCATCCAGCACGGCCCCAATGAGCCGGAATACGCTGCCTCGGTCGATCCGGTGACCGGAGATTTCTCCTGGCATAACATCCTGATGGACATAAAGAAGCGCAACCCCAAAATTACTAATGTGTATCCGGAAGTTGGCAGCTTCTTCAACGTGCTGGCGATTGCCGATCCCAACCTGTGCATGCACGGCATGGGCAAGAACATCAAGACCTATGGCGCCGACCACGTAATCTGGGGCACCGATTGTCTCTGGTGGGGATCGCCGCAATGGGCCGTGGAAGCTTTCAAGCGCTTCCAGATCAGTGATGAGTTCTGCGAGAAGTTCGGTTACTCGAAGCTGACGAAAGAAGTTAAGGCTCAGATCTTCGGCCTCAACGCTGCGCGCATCTACGGCGTGGACGTGAAAGCCAAGCGCAATCCGCTCAGCCCCGACATTATCTCCAAGGCGCGAGAGGAATATCCCCTGACCGGAATGCTGCGTGACAACGCCGCCTACGGCTGGGTGCGCGCGAATGACTAATCTGTTCTTGATCGTGGCCCTGCTCCTATGGCTCTCGCCGCAAGGCGGGGGCCAGGCCGGGGTTCAGGCTTCCCAGCAAGACGCCGTGATCCTGGCGCAGGCCGTCCAGCAATTTCAATCTCAGCAATCTCAAAACTCTACGTCTCAAAACCCTGCCGCCACATCTTCCGCTGCTTCTCCGGCATCGCAATTGGCACAAAGTAAAGACTCGCAAAGTAAGGATGCCCACGACCACGTCGGCAAGCCTCTGCCGGACTATCTCACCGGAGACCAATGCCTCTTTTGTCACAGGAATGTAGTCGGTCCAACCTGGCAACAGGAGCCTCATGCCTGGACGATCCGCGATCTTGGCGTGCCTCCTGAAACCTCAAAAGCCCCCGAGGGATCGACTCAGGTGATGGGCAGCGCGCAGCACATCCGCTGGCTGAAGCAGACTGGTTACGGACAGTTTGCAGTGCTTGCCGATGATGGCAAGACTTGGCAGGCCGATGTCTTTGCAAAACGTTGTGCGGGATGCCATACGACCGGCGTCGATCCGGCAACGCATAACTTCTCCGCTTTTGCCTTCGATTGCTATGCCTGCCATGGTGACGTTCAACTGAACCACACCACCAAGCCGGAGATTGCCTGGTTAGGAACAAAGCATGTGAAGGCCCCGCGCGAAGTAGTCTTTATTTGTGGACAATGTCATCTTCGCGGCGGTCGTTCGCAGTCGACTGGTCTGCCTTATCCCAACAACTTTATTGCCGGTGACGACCTTCTTGCCGATTTTAAAGTAGATCTTAAGCGTGCCGACGATCCCACCGTGAATCCCGCCGACCGTCACGTTTACGCCTATACCCGCAACGTAATCGAGCGCGGCTCCGACCAGACCTGCCTTAGCTGCCATCGCGTTCATGGAAAACCGGAGTTGAAACACGCGATCTGTATCGATTGCGATGACTCGGCGGTTCCCGCCGATCCTGTGGCTAAAGACAAAGCAAAAATCGCAAGTTCTTCAAAGTTCCGCAGCGAAATCTGCCAGTACTGATCGTTTCCTCTGTTACGGATTTCTTCGCGGGGACGAGGTATCCTCGTCCCCGAATTACTCTGCTCCTTGCTTAGAAAATCTAATTCTCACGGGAAAGTGGGTGCCCCATCCCTTGTGGAGAGCGCGCTCGTGGTTTTTGTGCTCGGAGCAAAGGGTGGGTTTTTGATCATGTTGGCAGGTAGACCGACTCGCTTGAATCATGCTCGCGCAACTGTGGAGGAGCGGCCCTTTAGAGTCTGTAAAAGCGTCCTTAATAAATTGGGGCTTTTAAGGTGGACAGATGACTTGGCAGTTCCAACATAGCCGCCCGGTTGTTACCGATGAATGAATCGTCGCAGCCTCGCTGCCCATCTCTTCCACCACGTTGATTTCTGATCTTTGTGGGATTGCTCTTTATTGAGCCAAAAGGTTGCGGAGATGCTTTGTATCCCAGGGCGCACTTCGCAGACGGTAAGTTCATCGGCATCTGCAAAAACCTCTTCAACGGCTTTCTCACAATCCCGCTCCATTCTTTCTCGGACCATTCGGTTTTCATCGGAAAGCTCAAGACGGCGAAAGATCGCCCAGTTCGGAGCTGCGGAGCGCAGGTTCTCCCAAAACTCAGAGTCGTCGTCCGAAAGCGGCTGGTGGTCCCACAGTTGCATCCTGATTGCAAATGCGCGAACCACCCAGCGTAATCATTGTCTGGCAATGCTGCAAAATTATCCGGTAACTCATCATCCCAATAAATACTGCTCAACGGGAGGATGGAAACCATGCGTTTTGCATCGGGGACGATAGGTGAGTACGGAAAGTTGGGAAAGCGTCTTGTTGCTTAACATTTAAGCCTGCAAAATCAAATTAGAGAGAGTTATGATTGTTTCCTCAAAACCTTGATTTTGTACTTCCATGGACCTGCACCGCCTTCGTCTGATTCATTGATTAGGGTTGAGCGTTCCCGAAAATAATCCATATCCGCTTTGTCGTCAGGGAACAAATCTCCAATCACAAAAAATGCACCCGGCTTGAGCGCCTCGAAAATGTTCGCATACGCCTTAAATCTTGCTTTTCCGATGTTGTGGAACACAAGATTGGAGAGGACGAGATCATATTGGGTGGCGGATTCCATAAGCTGAGCCAAATTATGCTTCAGGAACGAAGTTCGGGAGTCGATCCCCAGAGACTGCATGTTCTTGGCTGCCTTATCCATTGAAATCCCGGATATGCTGCCGTGCTCGAATAAGTCAACACCCGTAATGTGAGCTTTCGGAAAGCATTCTGCAGCTACTTGCATCAGAAAGCCCAGCCCGCATCCGGCATCCAGAATGCGTATAGAAGAACCCGAGGGATAGAGAGAGCCTAGTAAGGCTGAGAACGATCTTCCGGCACGCTGCCTGATCTCGTTCGATTCTTGTGCGGTGGAATGATGATAGGTTCCGAAATCCACCTCTATCCGGTTGGCTTGCGAATCGTGAATACCCCGATGTGGCTGTGCGCTTCCCGATGTGCTCTGTTTTACTGCTGCCATTATTTCAAATCTCCTCTGCTATGCATGTTGGAGCAAGGGAGCGATTGGGGTCTTGGAAAAATCGGCAATCTGCTAGCCGCTATACGTGTGTCTCCCCGCCGGTTGCATAGCGGTGTAGGTCGTCAGATCGATTCCAGAGAAGGATCGAAACTCGTTTGCAAAGTGAGCCTGATCGTAAAACCCGCAATCGATCGCGACTTCGGCCCATGGAACATCGATGCCGGAGTGTAGCTGCCGCACTGCCCGTTGAAAGCGCTGCAGGCGATGCCACACCTTCGGTGGAAATCCGACCTGCTCGCGAAAAATCTGGGAGAATCTTCGTACGCTCCACCCGCTTCGGCGCGCAATTTCATCAATAGGGAACTGGTTTGTCTCTCGCTCGAATTGCTCCAGCGCAAACATCACAGCGGGATGAGGGCTCCACCCGCTGAGTACGCCTCTTGTCGCAAGCCGGGTCGCGAGGCAATCTTCGAGAATATGGAGCCGCCCTTCTGGAGACGAACTTTCAAGCATGCGACTCCGGAGGTAATCCGTAGCGCCGGACCATACGTGATCCAGCGGCTGGTTTTGGTTGCTGATTAGGTCCGCGCGATCCACGACAAACGCAGGCACGGCGCCGGGTTGAAACAAGGCTCCCGCCATGTCCACCATGTCTGCAGTGGCGACGATCTCGTAAACTGATCGCGCTCCCACCATCAGGCCCGGTGCGATGCGGAGTTCCGTTCCATCTTCGGCGAAGCCTGTAAGAAAGTCGTGAGACAAACTCACTACGATATGTCCGCAGCCGCTCGGAAGAATGCGCTCATGCCGGTGTTTGGCAAAAGGCATTCTTGCGTACCAAAGACTCCGGACAAAACGGCGTAAAGGAGGAGCCGGTTTGCGCTCAAGATACATCATTGTGCTTATTTTGTTTCATGATAACGCATAGCGGGATCTGTCAGGCAAGTCTCTGGTAGATGAGCAGGGCAATCGCATGAAAGAAATGTTGACCGTTTGTGCCGTCTCAAAATTTGTCTCACGGCTCGCGTTCTCCTTCGGTCCCCGATACTCAGGCTGGCGATGAAGCTGGCACAACTGTGGAAGAGGGGCCATTTATGGCCCCGTTAAGCACGCCCAATAATTTTCATGCCTTGGAGCACAAATGAGAGCTCTTGTTCTCATTTGTGCTCCAAAGGCATCGCACTAGGCATTTTCCGCCGAGGCTTGCCTCTAACCTTCCCACATAAAGAGGCTATCAAGAGTTTTCATGCGATTGCCCTGGGTGGATGAGGGGACGGAACTTGCGAGTTGCGCTTGCTGAAGGCCATTCCTAAAGACGAAAGCCTCCGCACCCAGTACGTACCTTCCAGCAAAGAAAATCCTGGGTTAGTGCGGGCACGCCCTTTTGCGGAGCGACGCACCATCGTACCTGGCATTGGCCCTTCATCAAGATAGGTTTGAAGCGATGAGTTTAACGGGAGGAGGATTTGCTTAGCTACTTGTTACTGATCCCGATTTTTACTTGAACGGCTTTTTCTGAACTAACAGGCACGTCTGAACTAAAGGGCATGACCGTTGGGCCGTTCGTCCATAAAAACTGGCCTTGCTGAACGATCATCAACAAGCGCGGTGAAGGGACAATAAAAATATAAGCCTGTCTATAAATATGTTCTTTGGTAGCTTTGGACCTCGCCACTATTTTGAAAAAGCAAATATTTTAGTAAGTATTTGGATGGTTCGATTTCAATCCATTGGCGACACCTGTGCCGTTTCCATCGTTGTTTTCGTCCTTACCTGCGCTGTTATGGGCTATCTGCGATGGAGTGGCTCACTGTTATTCGTGGACGAAACACGCGAAAAGGAGAAGGCGGGGCTTCGCATTGCGGAAGACGGCGAAAACTCGGAACAAGGAGCGTCGCGATCGCTCCTTGTCCTCATCGTGGAAGGGTTGAACTACTCAGCCTTGACGCAGTTGCCAGGACAGCTAATTCTGAAGGTCAAGTCTGAGTGCAGGGTGCAGCCGACGATCTTGTTATCGTCGGACTTGGGGAGAAGATTCGTTAGAGTTTCTTGATTGAGTACAAGTTTATTCTGAGACATTTTTACTTTCCTCCTTAGATTAAAAATTATATTCACACAATAAAAATAAAGAAAGTCTCACAAAATATAGCCAAAATGGGAATATCCCATCTTAAATATCCATTAAACAATAAAATTCATATAATTGTAGATTTAGGTACAGTAGGTGTACATCGCCTCGATGGATGAGATGGATGAATGGAGCAGACAGATACGGTAAAGCATGTACGACCCGAGTCGCCGATGATTCGAGGATTAGATTTTTAGATGGTAGATTGAAAGATGATTCGATGAAAGACGCTGGGTTGAGGGGCGAGCCAATGATTCCAAGGAGCAGCATCATGGATGGCCAGCGCGGGCCGGAAATCTTCATTCCACCACCATCGCTTGGTTTCTTCGGCTGGCTCTTCGCGCTGATGGGATTTCCCTGGGGTCTGCTGGGATTGGTGGTTTTGATATTTGGTGCCCGTAGCGAGTCCGGTGAGGTCTCGATTGAGGGTCGAATAGGCCTGGCTCTCACCTTCATGGCTTTCGGACTTTTGGGTAACTCCGAGGTCTTTCGCGGACCCACCTTGATCCGTCTCGGGCGAGAATCAATAGCCGTCCAGCACAAGTGGTTCGGGTTGGTTTGGACGCGCACAATGGATACGCGCGATCTTGCCAATCTGCGCGCCCACTACAGCTACAACGACGAATTTGGCGCCCACACGGCGCCGGGAATCAGTGTCGATCATCGCGGCAGGGAGCGTCGCCTCGGCGAGGGGATTTCACGGGAAGAGGCTGAATACTTGGTGAGCCGGATCAAAGAACAATATCCGAACCTGAATGTACGCCTCCGAGAGAATGCGTCTTCCCCAGAATGAATGAAACGAGAATGAATGAAAGATTCGATTCAACGGGCTTTGGGGTGTTCGTACTTTCAGCCGCCATGGAAAAAGGCCGCAGGCACGACTTGCCCCACGGCCATTTCTGAATAGGGTTCTAACAATCCTTTGTCTTCTCAATTCCCCCCATCTGGATCGTCATCGTCTTCTTCATTCCCCGCGCCGGAGCTTGCACTGCCTTCGGGCCTTACCTCCACCGGTCCTCCGGCAAAGAGCGTGCTCGATCCGTGGTCGATGGCTGTCTTGTTAAAGGCTGCGACTTCCGTGTTCAAGAATGCATTGAACTTTTGCAGATGCTCATCCAGTTCCTTGCGTGTGGTCGCGGCCTCCTCAACTAAAAGGTCGCTTGGTGCTTCTCCGAACGATCCCATGACTCCACGCATCAGTCCTTGCAACTGGCTATGGAAGCGCTGCAGATAGTGAATATCGTCCTGGCTGCCCGGCTGTACCTCAGAGTTGTAGAGCGGCCCCTGCAACGTGGTGAGCTTCTTGTCGAGGGCTTTCACCTGTTCGAGGACCGGTTTGTAAGAGACATTCGTCGCGCCCTCTTGTCCCTCATCCGTGCCCAGCATTTCCTGCAGGCTGGAAATTTGCTTGTGCAGGCTATTCAGGCGATTCAGGGCTTCATCCAGGGCAGAGACCTCGTCCCGTAGCTCCATGCCTAGCTTGAATTGTGCGCGAAGGGCGTTGATGTCGAGATTGAATCGCGGATCGGTTCCAACGTCAACGGTCCGCGTCTCGGTTTTGCCATTGAAGGTGACTGCGATCTTATAAGTGCCCGGCAGGACTGTGGGGCCGCTGCTGGGATCGAAGAACTCGCCTTCTTCCTGATCGGCGTTTGGTCCCGGCAGGAAGTTCAATTTCTTGGGGCCGTCGCACCGCAGGTTCCAGGAAACGCGATTGATGCCGTAGTGCGCGGTCCCATACATGGTGCGGAGTTGCGTGCCCGTACTATCTGAGATGGTGATCTTCACCGGTGTCTGACCCTTTTTGCGTTGCTCCGGAGAGGTCTTGATCTCCGTGGGCACGAAATAGGTGATGACCGCTCCATTCATCGGGTTGGGGGCTGTAAATCCATCTGCGTCAAACCCGCGCTTGTTCCACATGTGCCAGTTGGTGGCCGAGAGTCCGCTGAAGAGATGGAAGTCGTTGCGAGCCAGTTCGGCGCCGCTTTCTTCTAGCGGGGTGATGTCGTCCAATACGAACAGGCCGCGGCCGTGAGTCGCGACTACCAGGTCGTGCGACTTCTTCACGAATTTGATGTCGTAAATCGGCACGGTGGGGAAGTTGCTCTTGAGTGCGGTCCAGTGTGCCCCATCGTCGATGGAGTAAAACAGTCCGGCGTCGGTGCCTAAAACCAGGAATCCTTTGTGGTTGGGATCTTCACGAATCACGCGCGCCGGATCGTCCTGGGGCAAGCCCTGCATGATCGGAGTCCATGTTTTGCCGTAGTCGTGGGTTTTGAAGGCGTAAGGTTTGTTGTTGTCGACCTCGTGAAAGTCTACGGCCACATAGGCAGTGCCGTCGTTATTGGGCGAGGCTTCAATTTGCTGGATGCGTCCCCATGCCGGAAGGTTCGGGATGTTCGTGGTAACGTTCGTCCAGTGTTGTCCTCCATCGCGTGTCACTTGTACTAGGCCGTCGTCGCTTCCGGTCCAGATGATCTTGGGATCGATAGGAGAAATCGAGAATGACAAGATCGTATCGAACGTTTCCGCGCCGCTGAGGTCCAGTTCAATGGAGCCTCCGCTGCTAAGCTGCTTGGTCTTGTCGTCGCGGGTCAGGTCGGGGCTGATTGGAGTCCAATGGGCGCCGCCGTCGGTCGATTTGAAAAGGACATTGCCGCCCAGGTAAACCTCGTTCTCATTGGTATAAGAAACGCCGATGGGTGAGGTCCAATTGAAGCGGTACTTTAGGTCGGCGGGTTTTACGGCCTGCACTCCCTTGAGGTAGGGCCGGATGGAACCACTGAGCCCGTTTTGTATGTTGATCTTTTGGATGGAGCCATTCTGCGAATCGGCGTAAACAGTGTGCGAATGGCCGCCGCGCGCAGGTACAACATACTCGCCATCGCCGCCGACTACTGTGAACCAGTCGAATCCGGTGATTCCTCCTCGGCTTAAGCTGTTGGAGGTCCCGCACCACCCGTTGTTGTCCTGTAGTCCGCCGCAGAGGTTATAAGGAGCCTCGTCGTCCTGGGCCACACTGTAGAACTGCTCAATGGGAAGATTGTCGGCATAGCGCCATGTGCGCCCGCCGTCGGACGTGATGTAGACTCCGCCATCGTTGCCGTCGATCATCCTCTCCGGGTCGGATGGATCGATCCACAGAGCATGGTGGTCCACATGGACGCCGCCCCTGGTCGTGTTGCGTCCGGTCTTGCCGCCATCTTCGGAGAGCATGATGTTGTAGTTGATGAAGTAAACCTTGTTCTCATTGTTCGGGGCCACTGCCACCTGGCTGAAGTAAAAGGGCCGCGCGTTGAAGCTGTGGTTGTCGCTTGCTTGCCGCCAGTGGTCGCCGAGATCCAGCGAGTCCCAGGCAATGCCTTTCTTGCTCTCGACCACGGCATAGATGTGTCGGGGATTGCTCTGCGCCGCCGCCAGTCCGATTCTTCCGACCGCGCCTTCGGGCAGTCCTTCGCTCAGCTTTTTCCAGCTGGTCCCACCGTCGTTCGAGCGGTAGATTCCGCCATTCGGGCCGCCGCTCTCGAGCATCCACGGATACCGCCGCACCTGCCACATGCCGGCAAACAGCACCAGCGGATTGCCCGGCTCCATAATCAGTGAACTTACGCCCGTGGTGTCGTCCACAAAGAGCACTTTGTCCCAGTTCTTGCCGCCGTCCTTCGTACGGAAGACGCCGCGTTCTTTGTTGGGTCCCCAAGCATGTCCTAAAACGCCGACGAGCACGGTATTAGGATCGTGCGGATCGATCACGATGTTGGAAATCTGCCCGGCATCTTTGAGCCCCATGAAGTTCCACGTTGCGCCGCCGTCGGGAGAGGAGTAGACGCCTTTACCGCTGATCACATCGTTGCGCAGGTTCGATTCACCCGTGCCCACCCACACAATGCTGGGATTCGATGGCGCAAGCGCGATCGCCCCGATGGAAGCGGTGGATTCCTTTTCAAAGATGGCTTTCCACGAGAGGCCGCCATCCTGGGTCACGAAGACTCCGCCGCCGGCCGCGCCGACGTAGTAGAGATTTGGTTTGCCTGCGACTCCCGCCACCGTCGTGATGCGGCCTCCGCCTACAGCCGGGCCGAGGTTGCGGAACTTCATGTTCTCCATCGGATCTTTCTTTGCGTCCTTTGCGTCCGATTTAGCCGGAGCGTCTGCCTTGGCATTTTCGCCGGCATCTTGAGCATCCGAGGTTTTTTGTGCGCTCAACGCGGTCTGAAGACTGAATGCGAGTAGAAGCAGGAGGAGTGATCGAACGATTGTTTTCATTTATTGGCAGCTCCATCGTTAGAGGGGAGTTGGAAGGTTGACCGCGAATGATACTCCAAACTTGCAATTTCTGCGCAAATTCAGTTGCCGGATGGGGCTGGAGCAGATTCTTAATGAAACTTTACAGTGCTGCTTGCGACGGAGCTTTCGCAGCTGGAGGCTTTCGATGCGGATACACAACTGCGCAATGGGCGCATGGAAAGAGGAACTCCTCTAAATCGCTGACTACTTCCTCTTAGGGCCCTGGGACCTTCCTTCATAGCCTTCCGCCGGTAAAGATTTTGTTTTACCGGCGCTCTGCTAGCCAAAACGAATAGCGATTTACTTTAGTGCGTTTTTGTTAGCTCATCCCACTCCTGCTCGCCGCGCTCTAGAAGGCTTTGCAAGTCTTCTCTCAACACGAACCTCTCTCGAATCAGTTTCATCGTGGCTTCAGCATACTTTCCCAGGTACTGCTCGCGCGAAGAGTAGCGCTCTGCAATAGACGGCCTCGGATCGCCTGCAGCTTCACGCTCCTGCGCGGTCCGCGCAAAAGGAAGGAACGATCCCAGGAAGCTCAACCGTTGGGTGGGTGCTCCCATTGCCGGATCGCGCAGGTTCCAGCCTGTGTAGGTTGCCAGCGGCGCTTGCAGTTCCGGCAGGCGCACTCCGCCGAGATCGTTGCCGTCGGCGTCTGGCTGCGGCACGAACACTGGAAAGGGCTTTCCTACCACGGGTGGCTCCTGGCTCACGATTCCCTGATTCCACTGTGGTCCAAAGTCCATACGATAGGCCATGTTGAATTCGTGCGGAACATTGACGCCGCGAATTTTTGGAAAGCTCCACTTCGCAAAGGGAACCAGTGTGTTGTCAGCAAGCTTGGGATAGGTACTTGCCGGCGGCTCGGTGCCGTCTTTCACCCACTGGTCCATATCGGTAATGAGCGCCCGCCAGAACCAACGTATCGGATTGGGGTTGTGCATCTGTTGGGCTGCGTCTTCCACGGTGTTAGATTTTTTCGGAGGAAACGCCTCGGAAAAATGCTGAAGTCCAGCCAGAAAATAGACGCGCGTGTTGTCGGCGATTTTTGCGTCTTTCGTGCCGTCGGCCGACGTGTGAATCAACGATGCTGCCCGCCCCCAATACTCATACGACGTATTGGTATAAAAAATCTTGGGCGTCGTGTGCGATTTGGTTACGGCATCCAGCAACCCGGAGGTTGCGCCGGTCTCCGGATCGGTTTCCGGAAGGTCGGTGAAAGGGAAGAGGTCGGTTGGAAAAAACAGGCTCGACATCGGTTGCGCATCGCGCGACGGCTGGGCGAACCGATGATTAAAGCTGCCTCGGCCAGCGCCTGCAACATGGGCGATGATGCCATCCATCACCTGGCGTCCCTGCTCATCGGCGTTGAAGTCCTGATACAGAAAATGGCGCAGGAAGCGTCCGCTCTGCGAGATGCCCACCGCGTAAACGCGCTTGACCGGGGCCACGGCTTGCGGATCGTATTTCAGGTAGGAAAGAAAATCGCGCACTCCCGCCAGTCCTAGCCCAGCTAACGCCGGATTCGCGGATTCATAGACGACTTCGTAGATCTTTCCCGGCTCAAAGCCCCCGTTCAGATGGATAAAGTGCGGATCGGCTTTCAGTTGGCCGTCGACGTTGTGGGCAAAGCTCCATTGGGCGCGTGGAATTGTCTGCCGTTGGGCGCCCGGCGTCTCTCGCACAGTCAATACATTTTGTGGACTCGATGGATTGTCTACCGGATAACTCATTCCACCATTCGGCCCCAGGAGCGAATGGCCCAAAGGCATGTCTTCGCGCCTCTCCCCTAGGGTAAAGTCGGAGCGAAGCAGCCCGTGAATCTCCTTTCCAGCATTCGTGCGGGAATCTCCGGACTGCAAAGTCGCAGCATGAATGATTGCCGTATAGAGACGCAGGTTTTGGTTCTGGTCGGCCACGTCGAACTGCCATCCAATCCATGCCAGCGTGTATCCCTGGCGCATCAGGAATCCGTCGCCAAACTCGGCGTTTGGATCGGCGCCGTTGCCACCGTTTACGATTCGCAGGATGCCCTTACCGCCGCGGTTAGAAACTTCAAACAATACGGCCCCGTTTCCCTTCGACATGTCTTTGGGCTTCAATAGATAGAGGTCGGCGGAAAAAGCAACTTCTCCGTCGGCGTTACGGTCGGCCTTTTCGAGATCCACAATCCGGCTGTTGGCAATCGTCTTGGGATTAACTGCAAAGTACACACGGCCCGTAATCTTCTCGTAGGCCCCTGCCAGCCCGAATGGTTTGCCGTCCATAATGTCGGTGCGGGAGAGAATTTCAACCTTGGTGACGTGCGCTTCCATCTTCAATGGCCCTGCAATCGAGAATGCAAGCAACGCCAGCGCCAAAAGTGCCTGACCGCGCGGAACCTTCATGGATGACCTCCTGAAGCGTAAAAGATTACAATAACTTGGATAGCGAAACGGCATCCTGGTCCCCCAGCCGGTCTTACATTTGGTCCTGGACTCGGTTCCAAGGACTTCGTTCAACGACGATCTGGTCGAGCGTCGCCACGTCGCAAACCAGCCGCCGTCAGCTTGATCGCTGGCAGCGATTTTAAATAAGGGACATTATGAAAAAAATCTTTGCCTTCATGATTGCGGCAATCGTAACATCGGCAACCCTTCAAGCCCAGGAGCACGAGCAGGAGCGGCTGAAAAATGCCGGAGAGGTCCTGATGGAGATCCTCAATATTCCGGACAATCTCCCCAAATCTGTGCTGAACAAGTCCGAGTGCGTGATTGTATTTCCCTCGGTCAAGAAACTGGCGCTTGGCGTTGGAGCCAGTTATGGTCGCGGAGCTATGTCCTGCCGTAGCGGACAGAACTTCACTGGCCCCTGGGGGCCTCCTGCGATGTATGCCCTTGAGGGTGCCAATATCGGCTTCCAGATTGGGGGCCAAGCCACAGACTTCGTCCTATTGGTGGTGAACAACAAAGGCGTGGACTCGATCTTGAAGAGCAAAGTCAAATTGGGTGGAGACGCATCGGCGGCCATCGGTCCGAAGGGCCGTGATGCTGAAGCCGCCACAGACGTGCTCATGCATGCCGAGATTCTCACCTATTCCCGCTCGCGGGGTTTGTTCGCCGGCGTCTCGTTGGAAGGGTCGACACTCCGTCCCGATCCCAGCGCCAACAAGAAGATTTATGGAAAGCAAATCTCTGCCCGCGACATTGTGATCGGCCACAAGGTCGGTACACCCGCCGCGGGGCAGTTGCTGGTCTCGGCGCTGGAAAAAGGCGCTCCCAGAAATATGTCCGACCCTAAATCTTTGGAGCCCGGACCGGGTCCATCCAAGAAAAAATAACAAGTCCATCGGCCATTACTGGCCCACACACGCAGAATCGGCATCCATGGGAACAAAGGAACAACGGAGCTTGATGCTTCATCGCTCCAATTCTTTGTATCTCCATGGATGCCTCCCCAGCAGCAAAGGGCAGCGGTCACTTCTTGCCGATAATTTGTCAATTCAAGCACGCCTCTCCCGCGCAGAACAGAACCTAGAGTGGCATCATCTACGAAATGTCCTACTGTGACTGCCAGGCTCGATCAGATTCGCGCAACTGACGAATACACTGAGCTGCACCATCGCTGAGAACATCCTCACTCATACGCCATTCGTTTCCAAAGAACGCACGGCTGGCATCCGCATCGAGAAGGACTGCCACCAGTTGGTCCCCTCCCGTTTGATTGGGAGCAAGGGATTCGACGTAAAGAACACGGGAGCTCTCGCCTGGATAGGCCCAGGGTGCAGATGTCCCTTGGAAGAGCCAATGAAAATATTGTGTTGCCACATTGCGGTAGCGTGGCTGGTGACCGCCCCGATTGACTGCGATCAATCGACTCCATTCGGCATTGCTGAGAATAACCTTCCACTTCATCATCTGCGCATGCATGGATTGAACCTGATAGCAGGCACCCTCATCTGCATTCTGGAGTATCAACGGAGACATTGTGTGCACAAAGTTGTCCAGCGATGTCCTGTCGATACTTTTCGCCGCTATAATGCTCCACACGAAATTCTTTGAGCCATCAAGAATTTGCTTCTGCCGTTCGATTTGCACCTCGTTGAATCCGCCTGTTTGGAGCGCACCCTCAGCCGCATCAATCTGCGCGTTGAATGCCTGGAGCTGTCCAATTTGTTCGTCTGACAGTGAAGAAGCGACCAAGGGAGATAAACGGAGATATGCCGTAAACGGGACATGAGCGACATCCTTGAGCGCATGATAGATAGTCGGCAGAACCGGTTGAGCGTCTTTTTGGACTCCATGATGCAGAATTAAGTTGCTGCCCAGCACTTCAACATACGGAGGGTTTTCCGCAGCAATTGCTTTCGCTCTAGCGCCATATTCGGCCAGGAAAGTAGTGTCGATGTCCCCAAGGGGGTCAACGGGTGCCGGCTTGGGAGATTGCGCAAAACACTGCGCTGCGGCTAGAAGAGCGGACAAGGATAGCAGGCGAATACGGTTCATTGGATTTCCTCTCGGGCGTTTCAGTCAGTTTTTTCGAAAGGCGTAGGAGCGGAGGGGCAGGATTATAAACGACGCTGTTCGTAATTCCGCAGTTGGATCCGGTCTCTAGAACATACCGCACAAAATTCCACTGTTCCATGGATGCCAATCCCAAGGTCGCGCCACACTTTCCGGTAAGTTGAGCTTTCAGCATCTGGCCGCAGACGATTTGCCCCCGCACCCGATACACCGTCTTGAAATGTTGTCTAGGCTGCCGGTTCTGGATTCTCGGCTGAACGCGCGTAGCCCCAGAATTGCTTTCTCCACGCCAATGCTCCTTCGCAGAGTGCATAAACTCCGTAGACCAACGCGCTTGCCAGTACGCCGAACTCAAATAGGGTGAGCGCTAACACCAAGCTGCCACTGAGGGCAAACAGTGAAAAAACCTTTTGCTCGCTAAGAATCACAAGAGCGCGCGTCAAGAGTCTAGCCGGAACCAGAACTGTCCACAGAAGGGTGAAGAAGGTTAATCTCTTGAGCGACAGAATTTTGTTCGAACATCTTTCCCATGCAAACATCCACTCTGCATCGGCATGAGAGAATTTGCGACTAGCACGTCTCAAAAACCAAAGGATGCGCACCACCCCCATGGTCTTCACGAGAGAGATGACGACTACGACGAACAAATAAAGGACAAAAATGCCGCTCTCCCAAGAAGGGTGAGAGCAAACTGAAATCGGGTCCCATCCAATTTCGTCTCCTTGCATGTTATTTCCTCCTGGTGTTCGGCCCCTCTGGTGTCGCCCCTGAGTGAAGGTGCCTTATCACCCTTAGACACCGCTGCCCGTCGGCTCGCTCCGCTTCCAGCCACGCATTTCTCCGTTGACTCCCCAGCGCCCCGCGAGTATCCTATGCATAGGAATACGAGGTATAAAATGAACTTTAAAGGAACGCTCCCAACCTTGATCCTGGAAGCGCTGGCTCGTGAAACCAGCCATGGCTATCGCATTGCCCAGCAGATTAAGGAACGTTCCAAGGGCGTCTTGGACTTCAGGGAAGGCACGCTCTATCCGGCACTGCACAAACTCGAAAATGAAGGCATGGTGAAGTCCTCTGAGAGTGTAGAAAACGGCCGCACGCGGCGCTACTATCGCATTACCGAGGCGGGCCGCAAGGCGCTGGCAAAAGACCGCGCTGAATGGGCGGATGTATCCGGGGCCATCTCAGTCATTCTGGGGGTATAACAATGAGTCGATTGGATCAGTGGTTACAAGAAGCAACGCGGCATCTGTCTGCGGAATCGGCGGTCCAGGTGCGGAGCGAAATTCGAGAACATTATGAGTTGGCCCGCGAGGCCGCTATGGCCGCTGCCGAAAGCGCCGGCGGAAACAATACCGGTCTGGCCCAAGCCGACGCAGAAGTAAAAGTAGGACCGGCAAAAGAGGACGAAGCGGATCGTCTAGTGGTCGCCGCTCTGGGCGACGCACGGGTGGCGAACCGCAAGTATCGCGCCGTTCTGCTCACGGCGTCCGAAGCCAGAATGCTCGCTCGCGCCAGCCGCGAGATCAAGGCTGTTGCATCTCGCCCGTGGCTGCAAGCGCTGTTGCTCGCCGTTCCGATCACGGCGCTCACCGCATCCGCCGGCCTCATGCTCTCCGGTTCTTTTGCCTTTGCGCGCACCCTGCTTGCCGGTGGAATTGCCACCAGTCTTTTGTTTGCTGGCGTGTTTGTGCCCAGGCAGCGCCCGTTTCTCGCCAATATCCTTCGTTGCGCAAAATGGGCTGCCATGGTGTTTTTGTTCACAATTGCGTTCGATTCGTCCTGGCTCATGATTGCCTGCCTGTGGCCGCTCGCGCACGTCGAGTGGAACATGGCTACCATCCGCCATAAGCTTCCCATAGCTCAATGGCCCCGGTCGTTGTATTTCTAGTTTGAGGAGCGATGAAGTCCCACGTGCCTTTCAGCGCGGGACTTGCAGTGCACGATTTTCAATGCCGGACTCTTAACCGCCCGACTCTTAACGCCTGATTTTCTAATACCTGACTTTCTAACAAAAGACCGCTGCATTCTCTCGTGCCCAGTCTTTGAAGGTGAGAGCCTTTCTACCCAGTACCTGCTCAACCGTAGTCAGAATCTGGGCGGCATTCCCGCTGCGTACCTGTTCGGCAAACTGTAACAAGGCGTTGATGAGGTAGTCGGGCATGCCGCTGCGTTGCATTCCTGCGCGGGCCTGCTCGTCGCTGATGGTGACGTACTCAATGGGCTTTCCTACTGCCTCCGAGAGTATCTTGACTTCTTCTCCAATGCTGAATGCCTCTGGCCCGGTGAGTGGGTAGGCTTTGCCCTCATGGCCAGAGGTGGTCAGCGCTTGTACTGCGACCGCCGCAATGTCTTTCGGATGGATCGCAGGCGATTTGCCGTCTGCAAAGTTGGAAAATACCTTTCCCTGGTTCCGTACTGGATCTCGCCACATCATGGCGTTGGACATAAATCGGCCCGGACGTACAAAGGTCCATGGAACGCCGCTCTCTTCAATCGCGCGCTCCCCGGCAGCGTGCCACTCTGCAATCGCGCGTGTGCTTGCTTGACCTTCCCCCACGCCTAGCACGGAAAGCTTCACAATTTGCCGTACGCCTGCTTTCTTGGCTATCTGCGCCAGGCTGCGCTCCTGCTCTCCAATCTGGAGCCCGAGGGCGAGCGAAAAAATCTTGTCGGCTCCTTGCACGGCGGGGAGGAGCGTTTCCGGTTGACTGAGATCGCCCTTAACCACCTCCACCGCTCCATCAAAGCGGGTCTTGCCCGGATCGCGCGTAAGGGCTCGAACCTTCTCGCCTGCTGCTAGCAACTGCGCTACTACTTCTCGCCCCACTGTTCCTGTTGCGCCTGTAACCAGAATCATGAATCGGCTCCTGAAAAGTATGATCGGAAAAAATGTGAAAGGAATGAAAAGCCTGGTTTTGTTTTCGAAGGTTTCGTTTCTCAAAACAGCTAGGCTTTTGTTGGGCTGACCTTGGTATCCGCGGCGACTCTTTGCCACTGTTGCATCTCGGTAAGGAGCGTCTCTGCGTGTGCTCGGATGGCGCTTACGGAGTCTTCGCCAAGCTGTAGGCGAAGAGGAGTATTGGGGGCGTCAATCGCCTGCTCAATGGCTCTTGCCGCCTTGCGTGGATCGCCTTCCTGCGTTCCGTGCATCGAGGCCGCAAACTTGCGCGTGGCGCCCACGGTTTCGGCGTATGCTTCTAGTTCCGGCATGTGTTTCATTGCTGATCCGGCAAGCTCTGTCCGGAACTGCCCCGGCTCCACAATCAGAACTTTAATGCCAAACGGCTTCACTTCTTGTGCGAGCGCCTCGGAAGCGCCTTCGAGTGCAAACTTGGATGCGGAGTAGGCGCTGAATCCGGCAAAGGAGAGTTGTCCGCCCATGCTGCTGATATTCACGATCGCGCCGCTCTTTTGCGCCCGCAGAATCGGAAGAAACGCTTGTGTGACGGCCATAGCCCCAAAGAAGTTCGTCTCCATCTGGGCGCGAAGTTCCGATTCTGGTGTCTCTTCCAGCGCTCCCACAATTCCATATCCTGCGTTGTTGATGAGGACATCCACGCGGCCGAACTTTGCCATGGTTTGCGAGACGGCGTCTTTCAGTTGCGCGCGGTCATTCACATCGAGTTTTACCGCCAGCGCCGAGTTCGGCGCAACCTTCACGATCTCGTCGAGCTTCGATAGGTTCCGTCCCGCGGCCACCACGTTGTAGCCCCGTTCCAATGCGTGTTCCACAAAGGCGCGTCCAAACCCGGTTCGCGCGCCTGTAATAAACCAGACTCTGTTTTGCATCCTGTTCTACTGCTCCCACTCAACGAATATAACCAACAAATGGCGCGAACGAAAAATTGGTGGCGCCTCTTGCCGCACCAGCCTGATCGTCTGATCGCTGATCGTTCGAGATTCGCCTGGCCAGCGGCATTTCTTCAATATACAACCTCAAGTAAACTTGAGGTCAAGAGGAGCTGCCGTGCCAAAAACAAATGAGGGTCTCGTGCGCGAGTTGACCGTCGGGGAAGTCGCGGCTCGTAGTGGTGTGCCTGTTTCCACGCTTCACTTTTACGAAGTGAAAGGGCTCATCTACAGCCGGCGTAGTGAAGGGAACCAGAGGCGCTATGCGCGCGATGTGCTGCGGCGGGTGGCCGTCATCAAGGTGGCGCAGAATACCGGAATGCCGTTGGCGGCCATCCGCCATGCGCTCAAGTCGCTTCCGCGCGAACGCACGCCTACCACCGATGACTGGCGGAGCTTGTCGGCAGCCTGGCGTGCCGATCTGACAGATCGGATCAGCCGCCTAACTCGCCTGCGGGATCAATTAGACGGCTGCATCGGATGTGGCTGTCTCTCTCTGGGTGTTTGTCCATTGCGCAATCCTTGGGACAAACTGGGCCGCCAAGGCCCTGGGCCGAGATTACTCGACCCAAGCCAATGGTCAGAAAGCGGAGGCAAGTCCAAGGTGACATTGAAGTCCAAATCCAATGTCAAATCGAAGCCCAAATCCAAGCCCGGACCGAAAGCGCAAATCGAAAAATGATCGAATCAGGTTTCAATCCTGGCGAAGCGCCACGATCGGATTGATTCTTGCCGCGCGTCGAGCCGGAAGCCAGCAGGCAAGGGCTGCTGCTGCCAGTAGTACGAGCGGGGCAAGCAGGAAGGTAACCGGATCGGCTGGACCGACTCCAAACAGCATGCCGGAAAGCAGGCGTGTCAGGCCAATCGCGCCAAGCAGTCCCGCAATGCCGCCGGTGGCCGCCAAAAGCAGTCCTTGGCGAAGCACCAGGGCCATTACCGTTCCATACTGCGCACCCAGCGCCATGCGTACACCGATTTCATGCGTTCGCTGCACAACAAAGAAGTGCATCAACCCATAGATTCCAATGGTCGAAAGAAACAGCGCAATCAGCGAGAAGAGCCCGATCAGCGAGGTATGAAACCGTCGCTCAGCGGTTTGCTCTCCCATTTGCGAAGCCACTGTGGTTACGCCGAATTTCGCTACGGTCTTGTCGATCGATTGAATCTTGGAGCGAATTGCCTGGGCCGCCGCCAGGGGATCGGAGTTGGTTCGAACCAGCAAGTCCATTTCATTCGTCGAGTCTTGGCTGTGAGGGCGGAAGATCTGTGGAGCCACCTCTTTTTCAAGTCCCTGTCGATGCATGTTGCCTACCACGCCGACCACGGTAATCCAAGGGTTTGGCTTGCGCTCGGAAAAGTTAAACCTCTTGCCGATGGGATCTTCCGAGGGCCAGTAGCTTCGCGCCATGGCCTCATTGATGATTGCCACCGGCGGTGAGCTAAGCCGATCGTCGTCGGTAAAGAAGCGCCCTTTCTTTAGTGGAATGCCTGCGGTTTCAAAATAAGGGCCGCTAATAAGATCGGCGGCGGCCTCATCGTTCTGGGCTGTCACCCGCCCCTCGATGGAGACTTGTTCGGGCCCATAAGATTTAAGGAAACGTCCAATGGCGGCAACCGAGCGGACGCCCGGCAGCGCACGCGTGCGCTCGATGGCCTCACGGAAATAGGCAACCTCCTGGGTCGGTGTCCTGCCAACGTGAAGGTCGATGCGCATCGAGAGCAGGTTATCGGGACGGAATCCAGGATCAACAGCCTCCAGGCGAAGGAAGCTGCGAATGAGGAGTCCCGCTCCTGTAAGTAGCATCAATGCGAGCGCAAACTCTCCAGCGATCAGGAAGCCCCTCATGCTGCGCGAGGCCACGGTTATCCATTGTCTCGCTCCGGTTTGTGCTGTACCGGTCTGCAATGCCGGCCAGAATCCCGAAAGGATTGCCGATAGCAGCGAGAGAGTAAACGCAAAGAGCAGGGCCTGCAGATCAATCTGGGCTTCCGCCATCCGTGGGATATCTCGAGGGCCAAAAGCGACTAATGCTTTCAATCCCAACGAAGCGAGCGGCAAGGCCAAAAGCCCTCCTGCCGCCGCTAGCACCAGGCTTTCCGTCAGAAGCTGGCGGGCCACACGCACCCGGCTGGCTCCGAGCGCCCGGCGAACCGCGAACTCCCGCTCGCGCGCCGAACCTCTGGCTAGCAACAGGTTGGCCACATTGGTGCATGCAATCAAGAGGATGAGAAAGACCGATCCGAAAAGGAGCAGCAGCGCATTGCGCGACTTCCCGGTCGTCTGCGTGTGGAGTGGAACCACGCTGATGTCCGGAAGGCCATAGCGGTCGGCATATTGGGCGTGCAGGCGGCGGGCGATTGCGTTCATCTCAGCCTGTGCCTGGGCCAAACTGGCCTCTTGCCGGATGCGGCCGAGAACATACCATGCTCCATCGGAACGTGCTGCGGACTTGTCGCGAGCGGCCCAGTAGGGATGTGCGCTCAGCGGCTCCCACACCTGCGTGTCTTCGAAGGGAAATTGAAACGTCGCCGGCATCACGCCGATGATGCGCAGCTTCCTTCCATCCATGGTCAATTCCGAGCCTACCGCTTGAGGAGAACCTCCATATTGCCTCTGCCACAGGCCGTAGCTCAGAATCACGACCTGCTCCGCGCGGCTTTCTTCTTCCGGGGTAAAAACCCGGCCGATGAACGGCTCAATGCCAAGCAGCGGAAAGAAGTTAGCGGAAACGCGAGCGGAGCGCATTCTGTCCGGCGATCCATCGGAGCCGAGAAGAAAGGTCTGCGGCCGGAACAGCGCCATATCTTCAAAGGTATGGCTTTGGCTCTTCCAGTCGGCGAAATTCAGTAGAGACACCTGCTCTTCCTGATCGTTGTGCAGGGTATCTTCGGCCCATAACATCGCCAAACGGCCAGGATCTCGGTAGGGAAGAGGGCGAAGCAAAACTGCATCGAGCAGGCTGAAAATCGCCGTGTTTGCGCCAATGCCGAGTGCCAGGGTCAGCACCACCACCGCTGTAAATCCTGGGCGGCGGCGCATGAGGCGGAGACCATGCCGCAGATCTCGGCGCAAATGGTCTAGAAACATCCAGTGGCCCTTTTCGTAGAAGGTCTCTTCGGCCATGGCGATATTTCCGAACGCGCGCTTCGCGCTCGCCTCCGCATCGGCTTCCCCCTCTTCGCGGCGATGATCGGCTTCGAGCGCGAGATGAGCTTGAATCTCTTCCTTGAAATCGTCCAACGAGCGTTTCCTGCGCCAAAACATCGATTAGGTCTCTGCCTCTCCGGCTCCGAGAATGAGTGAAATTGCCCTTGCTACCCGTCGCCACTGGTTGGTCTTCTCTGTAAGCTGGTTGCGGCCCTTCTTGGTGAGTTCATAGAACCGCGCCCGCCGGTTGTTCTCGGAGACGCCCCACTCGGCGCTAACCCACCCCTGGTCTTCCAGCCTTTGCAGCGCCAGATAGAGCGATCCGTGATCTACAAGAAATGTTTCTTCAGACTGCTGTTGAATGGAGCGGGCTATGCCCTGGCCGTGTCTCGGGCCGAGGACCAGTGTTCGTAGGATCAGCAGGTCCAGCGTCCCTTGCAGCAAAGCCGCTCTGTCGTTGTCTTTTCTTTGGGAAGGCATCCGACAGGAGTATGCGCGCTCTTGGGTCGGATGTCAACAGGAGAGTATTTTGCTGCGAATGTGCAGAGACGCAAAGGCCCTCCCGGTAAGGGAGGGCCCGCCGTGCTTCTATATGGCTATGGATTCATCGATTTCGCAGCGGCCTTGGTCCCGTCGCTGCGGAATTCGAACCGTAAGAGGAACCCCCGGTTGGGATTTCCCTCAGCCGGAATAAACTTCCACTTCTGTGCAGCCTGCATCGCGATCCGGGAAAAGTATTTGCTGGAGCCGGGCGAATCGAAATCCGCCTGGACCACATTTCCCGCTGGACTTACCTGCGTTTTGATGGTGACCACAATGGTCCCCTGGATGGAGCCCTGCGCTTTTTGAGAAACCATGGGCAGAATTTCGTGGGTAACATCGCCCTCACCCGGATTATCGATCATTGCGGTGTTGGTGGGAGCATTTGTAGAAATGGCCGTCAACGAAGCCGAAGTCGAAGATGGAGCCGAAGACGAAAACAAATCTGCGGACGGGCTTGCAGACCCTTTAGACTTTGATCCACCCGCCGAGGGAACGGATGGAGATGGTTTGTCCGCGGGCACGGTTGTAATTTCCGATGGAGTAGGCTTTTCCTCGGCTTTAGCGGAAGGTTCCAAGGCGCCTGCGCCCGAAGACTTTGGGTTCGATGAATCTGGACCCGGAGATACTAGGCTCGAGGAATCTAAGCGACGATCTCCATTGCTGGTGCTCGCCGGTTGTTCGTTCGGCGGTTGCACTGCTGCCGCTTGTACCGCTGTCGCGGGAATTTCCTGGTGGACTTCCGGCTGACCTGCCAGAAGCTTCCATCCCGCGAACACGCCCGCGAGAACGATGACTGCGGCCGCCGTTACAACAGCCGGCAGGGCGGATCTCCGTGCTGGGCGTGCATTTTCAGGCGGAGCGATGGTAGTTTTCGGTG